>MKWU01000413.1_pt1 | contig 81997 bp, 94 predicted proteins | sample 809101 | NCBI WGS metagenome assembly MKWU01 (sample SAMN05860141, study PRJNA318959) | sponge metagenome | host: Aplysina aerophoba | place: Slovenia: Piran, Adriatic Sea, Gulf of Piran | collected 2013-05-07 | reverse complement strand
AAGCCCGGCGGCAAGGTACGTCTGCCAGGCGCGGTAGGAGTCGCCGGGCGGCGGGCCCAGTCCGAGCCGCGAGAAGAGGCGGCGGGGGGAGGGGGCGACGACGACGACGGCCGGCCGGGCGGCCGCGTAGAGGGTGATCGCATCGGCGGTCTCCTCGCCGATGCCCCAGGTATCGAGCAGTTGCGCGCGCAATTCCGCCGGCGGAAGCGCGAGTAGCGCCTCCAGCGAGTGGTGCCGCGCGACCAATTCGAGGAACGCACGCAGCTTGCGCGCCTTCGTACGGTACTGGCCGCTGGGGCGGATCAGTTCCTCCATCTCGTCGTCGGGAAGCCCGGCCAGCCGGTCGGGGTCGAGCACGCGGGCCTCACGCAAGCGCTCGACGGCGCGCTCGGCGTTGGTCCAGGTGGTGTGCTGCACAAGGATGGCTCCGACCGCCACCTCGAAGGGGTTGGTGTCGGCGTCCCAGTGCCAGCGCTCGCGGCCGTGCATCCGCTCGAGGGCGGCGAGGATGTCGGGCATGGCGGGAGGCTTACCTGTCACGTTCTCGGTGGCGGTGCAATGCCATGGCGCTGCTCGATGGCGGCGAGTTCCGGCAGGAGGCGGTCGGCGGCGCGGGCGAGGACGCGCTCGGCGCGGGACGCCGCGGCCAGATCGGCGGCGCTGAAGGCGCCATCCCGGCAGAGTTCCTCGAACTCGTCCCGGTCCTCCTCGATGAGCTCGCCCTCGGGCGTGAGCCACCAGTCGAGGGCGAGGTCGCGGTAGGAAACCTGGCCCTCCCGCAGACGCACGCCGGTAACGGCGTCGAAACGGTGGGCGATGATGCGGTCGCCGTCGCGCATGCGGTAGACCGTGTACGGACGGGCGCGCCAGAAGTAGCCGTAGGAGACAGACCCCGGGGGGATGTCGATGGGCGTGCCGAAGACGGCCCCACCCTGGCGCATCACGTAGCTGACCACCACGAGCGAGGACGAGGCGTATTCGAGGTCGCAGCGGTAGCGGCGCTCGCTGCCATCGGGCTTTCGCTTGCGCTCGATCAAGGGGGTTCCGCGCGGGGATGTCGAGGGGGGCGCGTCGCGGTTCACGCCGCCATCATGGCCGAGAGGGCGCCCGTTGTGCGAGTTGTTAACACTGGCGTCACCCGGCCGCGAAGCGCAGTAGGCTCTTCGGCATGCAACGCGCCCTGGTCGTCGGTCTCGCGGCACTCGTGGTGGCGCTGGCGGTTTCCTGCGGGGGTGGCGAGCCGCCCCCGCCACCCGTCCGTCCCCTTGAGGCGACCGCCGAGCGGTTGTACGAGGACGAGCTTCCCTTGGCCCGATCAGTGGTGCGCGTGCGCTTCGACGGCGGGGTGGAGCCAGTCACCCTGCGCGCCCTGAACACGGCCTTCCGGCTGGAGCTGCCGGAGAACTCCCCCCTGACGGGCCACTCGCTCGCCGAGATGCCCGTGGACGGGGTGGAGGTCGTCAGCTCGCGCGTCATCGAGGTAACCGTTGCCGGCCTCATCGTCAACGGCTCGAGCCTGCACGTGGCCGGGGACGCCCTGGTGGGGCTGGACGACGAGGTTGCGGTCGCGGTTGCCAGCGAGTTCACAGAACTGGGGGTGGTGCTGGCGGGAGGCGTGTTCGCGTTCGGCGACCTGTCGCTCGTGGAGCCACGCCAAGTCGAGGCCCCCACCGAGGCGGACCGCGACCCATTCAGGGTGCGGGCCGCCCTGGAGGAACACCTCGATGAGCGGGAAGCCTCGGAAGCGGTGCGAGAGACGGCGCTGTTTCTCTACGACCGCATGGATATCGACGTGGTCCCGGAGCCGAAGGTGCGGGCCGCCCTGGCGGCGCTCGCGGGCACCTTCGCGGACGGGGCCGTGCGTTCCCTGCTGGGGCCCGACAACTGCACGGGGAGCGGCGCCGCCTTCATCGGCTTCCAGGAGCCGCCCGGCGACCTCGACCTGGCCGCCCGCGTGACCTACGACGAGGACGGCCGCCGCATCCTCTCCATCCGCCCCGACCTGGAGGCGGGACCGTTCGAGCTGCTGATGCCGCTGCTGGCGCACGAGGCGATCCACTGCGACCAGCTCGACAGCCTCGCCGAGGAGGTGGTGGCCAGCGCCATCGACATCTTCCTGTACATCCACCTGCTCCTCTCGCAGCCGGAGCTGGCGCGGGACGACTCGCCCCTGGCGCGAAACTTCAACATCGAGGCGCTGGCGATGCTGAACAGCGGCCGCGCCGTGCCCGAATCGCTGGGCATCCTGCCCAGTCCGCACGGGCGCGAGGCGCTGCCCGACTCGGGGGTAGCGCACCGATCATTCGTGGACGTGATCGCCGCCGCCTACGAGGGCGACCTCGATGCCAGCGCGCCGGTCGAGCCGGTCGCGCAGCAGTACCTGGACGCACTGGCGCAGGCCGTGGGCGCGCCGCTCGGGAGCGCGATCGACCTCGACTACGTGGACACACTGCTCGCGCGGGCCACCACGTTCGAGGCGATTGCCAACCTGCTGGACCTGTTCGAGCTGGCGCCGGGGTAGGCCGCGAGGGACGCGCTCGATGCGCGCAGCAGCGGTGTGGCTCTATCATGGCTCCATGCACGGAGCCCTGCGTTTCTTCCTGACCGTCGTCCTGGCGGCGCTGCTGATCATCGTCGTCTACCTGGTCGTGAGCTGGTTCGTGGACGGCTATTTCGGCGGGAACATCTTCCCCGACGATGCCGAGCCGAGCACATGGTCGGCCCCCGACAGCTGGAGCGAGTGGCGGGACATCGCGGTCGTGGGGCTGGGTATCCTCGCGGCGCTGGCGGGCGTCCTCGCCTGCATCCTGCTGGCCGTACTCATCGGCACCGCCCTGGCGGTAAGGCGCGCTGTAAACAAGAACGTCGTGCCACTGCTCGATTCGACCCGCGACCTCGTGGACGAGGTGCGGGGCACGGCCGAGTTCGTGGGCGAGTCCGCGGTGACACCCATCATCCGCGTGTACTCGATCGTGAGCGGCATCCGCCGCGGCCTCGATTCGCTTGCATCGCTCGGAGGCCGCTTCGGGGGCAAGTCGTGAGCGCGGGATCGGACGGCCCCGTAATCGGCGAGGGTGACGCACCGGAGATGAGCGCCGAAGAGCTGGCGGAGCAGCTCCGGGCCGCCGCCGACCTAGCGATCACCATCGCCCGCGAGGGCGCCCAGGAGAAGGAAGCGGAGCTCTGGGCGCGTTACCGCGAGCTGACGAAGGGGCGCCGCGAGCAGCGGAAGCGCTAGCCCGCCGGCCGCCCGCAAGCCCGAGTCGCGCGCCCTTGCTACGCTAGCCCGACGCCTCGCGGAGAGGTGCTGGAGTGGCTGAACAGGCACGACTGGAAATCGTGTAGGGGTGCAAGCCCCTCGTGGGTTCGAATCCCACCCTCTCCGCCAGAGCCTTCTGGTGGCTGGTGGTTAGTGAATAGTGGCTGGTCCTCCCCCCCTCCCTGGGGGATGTGGCGCGGGGACGAGTCACCAACCACCAGCCACTATTCACTCGTCCCCTAGTGCCGGAAGTGGCGCGTGCCCGTAAACACGAGCACCACGCCGTACTTGTCGCAGCAGTCGATGCAGTCCTGGTCGCGAAGGCTGCCGCCGGGGTGGGCGATGGCGGCGACGCCCGCCTGGCAGGCGCGCTCGACGGCGTCATTCCAGGAGAAGGGGAAGAAGGCGTCGCTGGCGAGGGCGGCGCCCCGCAGCTCGTCGCCGGCCTTCTCCATGGCGATCTCAACGCTCTTCACGCGGTTGGGCTGGCCGCTGCCCATACCCAGCAGGCGGCCGTCCCGGGCGAGCGTGATGGCGTTGCTCTTGACGTGCTTCACGCAGCGCCAGGCGAAGCGCAGGTCGGCGAGCTGTTCCGCCGTGGGCTGCGTCTTCGAGACGACCTGGTAGTCGATCTCCTCGGGGGCGATCTCGTCGGCATCCTGCAGGAGCCAGCCGCCCCCCACCTGGCGCAGCGAGCGACCGCCGCGCGAGCGCGGATCGGCCTCGAGGATGCGCAGGTCCTTCGACTTGCCCTTGAGCACGCGCAGGCCCTCCTCGGTGTACGCCGGGGCAATCACGATCTCGTAGAACATGCGCGTCGAGCCGTCGGTGGGGTTGCGGAACTCGCGCAGCTCGCGGGCGAGCGTCTCGTCGAGCGGGCGGTTGAAGGCGACGATGCCGCCGAACGCGCTCACCGGATCGCCCACGACGGCCAGGCGGTAGGCCTCCAGGAGGTCGTCGCGGGTAGCCGCCCCGCAGGGGTTCGTGTGCTTCACGATGACGCAGGCGGCCTCTGGGAAGTCGTTGACGGCGTTCCAGGCGGCGTCGGCGTCGAGGTAGTTGTTGTAGGAGAGCTCCTTGCCGTGGTGCTGCACGGCGGTGGCGATGCCCCCCAGGGCGTCCTCGCCGAGGGAGGCGTCGCGGTAGAAGGCGGCGCCCTGGTGTGGGTTCTCGCCGTAACGCAGCCCGGCAACGCGCTCGAGGGGGACGCTCAGCGCGGGCGGCGAGTCGTCGCCGTCCCAGAGCCACTCGGCAACGGCGCTGTCGTAGCTGGCGACGTGCTGGAACGCCTTCCAGGCGAGCCGGCGGCGGGCAGCGCCGTCGAGGCCGCCGGCCGCCAGCGCTTCGAGGGTGGCGTCGTAGTCGGCGGGGTCGGCGAGGACGACGACACCGGCGTGGTTCTTGGCGGCGGCGCGGAGCATGGTCGGCCCGCCGATATCGATGTTCTCGATGCCCTCGGCGAGGGAGGCGCCCCCCTCCTGCGTGACGACCGCGCGGAAGGGGTAGAGGTTGCAGGCGACGAGGTCGATGGGGCCGAAGCCGTGGCCGGCGAGCGCCTCTCCGTGCTCGGGCAGGTCGCGGCGGGCGAGGATGCCGGCGTGGACGGCGGGGTGGAGCGTCTTGACGCGGCCGTCGAGCATCTCGGGGAAGCCGGTGACCTCCTCGATGCCGGTGACGGGCACGCCCGCGGCCTCGATCGCGCGGGCGGTGCCGCCCGTCGAGACGAGCTCCCAGCCGAGGGCATGAAGCCCGCGGGCGAAGTCCTCGATTCCGGTCTTGTCGTAGACGCCTAGAAGAGCGCGCATGGCTCACCTCCGTGCTTCTCTCCAGAGAAGCAAAAGGCCCGTCCGTGTGAACGGACCGGCCCAGGCGAGCGGCCAATGTGAAACTACTCGGGCTCCCCCGCGGTACTCCGCGTTTTCGCCAGTCACCCGAGCAAGGGAAGGATAGCAGGGGGCTGGCGGGTCCGTCGACAGTTGCGCAGCAGGGTTCGTTGGGACCCCTCTGGACATCCGGGCGGCAATCCAGCAGGATAGTTCCATGCGAACAACGTTGACGCTGGACGAAGATATCGTCGCGACGCTGAAGGAACGCGCTCGACTCCTTGAGAAGCCGTTCAAACAGGTCGTGAACGAAGTCCTGCGTCGTGGTCTGTCGGACACCCCCGACGAGGAAGGGGAACCGCCTTCCTCCGACGAGGAGCGGCCCGTTTTCCGGGTGAAGCCCATCGCCAGCGGCTTTGCACCCGGCGTTGACCCGCTGAAGTTGAAAGAGATCGACGCCGAGCTCGAAACGCAAGAGATCCTGAGGAAAATGCAGGGGTGATCATCCCGGACCTCAACCTGCTCCTCTACGCCTACAACGACGGTTCGCCCAACCACGAAGGGGCCCGCCGCTGGTGGAGCGCGCTCCTGGGCGGCAACGAGCCGGTCGGAGTCCCATGGTCGGTCGCCACTGGTTTCGTTCGCCTTGTGACCGGCCCCCACGTGATGGGGCAACCGGCACCTCCCGATCTAGCCATTGACACGGTCGAGGAGTGGTTCCGCTTGCCGCACGTGTCGCCCGTGGAGCCGGGACGGGACCATCTCAGGCTGATGCGGCGGGCACTGGCGGCCACCGGCGTGGGCGGGAACCTCGTGAACGACGCACACGTCGCGGCCCTGGCGATCGAACACCAGGCCGAGGTGCACTCGAACGACGCTGACTTCGCACGCTTTCCCGGGGTGCGCTGGCGCAATCCCCTGTAGGCGGGGCGCCTACTGAATCTCGGCGGGAGGGCGCGTCTTGGCGTGGGGGAGGTGGCCCCAGCAGACCACTTCGCCGGTGTCGCGCAGGGCGCATGTGTGGAAGCCGCCCGCGCTGACGGAGCGGTAGGTCCCCGAGGGGGCATCGGTCTGGCCATGGTTGTTCTGTCCCCAGCAGGCCACCTCGCCGGTGGTCGTGACGGCGCAGGCGTGACGCCAACCGGCGCTGAGGGACTCGTAACTGCCCTCGGGCGGGTCGGTCTTGCCGTAGGCGTTGTCGCCCCAGCAGGCGATGTCTCGCGACTCGCCGAGCGCGCAGGCGAAACCGCCGCCCGCGCTGACGGATCGGTAGCGGCCCGAAGGCGCATCGAGCTGGCCGTGCCAGTTGCCCCCCCAGCAGGCGAGGTCGTAGGCGGCGCCGATGGCGCAGGTGTGCGCGTCGCCGGCGCTGACGGAGCGATAGCGCCCCGAGGGCGGGCTCGACTGGCCAAACTGGTCCAGGCCCCAGCAGGCGAGCCTGTTGGAGGCATCGACGGCGCAGGTGTGTCCGAAGCCGACGCTGATGGAACGGTAGCGGTCCGAAGGCGGCTCGGTGCCGCCACCGACGTCCTCGCCCCAGCAGGCCGCGCTTCCGGTCCCGCCGAGCACGCAGCTGTGCCAGGGCCCCGAGCTGATGCTGCGGTAGGCCCCGTTCGGGGCCTGCGTTGTGGCGGAAACGTCCGCCCCCCAGCAGGAGAGGTCGCCCGACTGGCCGAGGGCGCAGGTGTGCAGGTGGCCCGCGCTCACCGCCAGGTACGTCCCGGCGGGCGCCTCGGCGGCGCTGCTGTCGACGGGGTTCGCCCAGCAGGTGACGCCGCCAGACTCATCCACGGCGCAGGCGTGGCTGCCGCCCACCACGCTCAGGGAGCGATAGTTGCCCGACAGGTTCTCGACAAGGCTCCCCCGGCAACGCACATCTCCGGACGAGTCCAGGGTGCAGGTGAAGCCATCGCCGGCGCCCAGGGAGCGGTAGGGACCGGCAGGGGCATCTCGCCAGTGGGTGTCGCCCCAACACACAAGGCGGCCCGAGTCGCGCAGGCCGCAGGTGTGTTCGTTGCCCGCCCGCACCGTGCGGAAGGCCCCGGAGGGAGCATCGGCCTGTCCCCGGGCGTTGTCGCCCCAGCACTCCGCCGCGCCCGAGGTGAGCAGTCCGCAGGTGTGGGCGTTGCCCGCGCTCAGAGAGAGGTACGACCCCCGCGGGGCGTCGCCCTGGCCGTTGCCGTTCGCGCCCCAGCAGACCGCGCGGCCGGTGCGCCCCACGGCGCAGGTGTGGGCGAAGCCGGCGCTCACGGAGCGGTACCGGCCTGAGGGGACATCCGTCTGGCCGCTGAAGTTCCCGCCCCAGCAGACGACCTCGGCGGACCAGGTGAGGGCGCAGGTATGCCGCTCCCCCGCGCTCAGCGAGCGGTACTCGCCGGGCGGGACGTCGGTCTGGCCGTCGGCGTTGTCGCCCCAGCAGGTGACCGCGCCCGATGCGAGGAGGGCGCACGAGTGTTCGCCACCCGTGGCCACCAGGAGCGCACGGTCGGGTGCGGGGGTGGGGAACGCCACGACGAGATTGCCGTAGCGGTAGGTGCGGGAGAGGTTCACGCCGGGGAGGGGGACGGGGACGGTCTCGAGGTCGGCCCAGAGGCCCGTCTCGCGGCGGGCGCTGATGAAGTGGCGCTCGCGGTCGGCGCTCTGCCAGACGCGCAGCTCGATGCCGGCCAGCGCGATGTCGCCGTAGCGGTAGCGGCGCGAGTCGGTGCGGCGGGTCAGTTCGAGGGGAACGGTGCCGAGATCGTTCCACTGCCCGCCCTCGGGACGCACGCTGATGGCAAGGGTCGCCGGATCCTCGATGCTCTGCCAGAGACGGATGGCAACGGCCACGGAGGGGTCGGGGTCGGGCTGGGCGTCGGTGGTGGCGGAGGCCATGAACGGAAAGGCGGCTGCTACCAGGAGACTCGCCAGCAGCCAGCGCTTCAACGTTCGCGACACGCCCTCAGTCTCGCCATGCCCGGACGATCGTGCCACCCCCGAGGACTTCGTCGCCGCGGTAGAGGGCGATGGTCTGCCCGGGGGTGAGGGCGCGCTGGCGGCGGTCGAAGCGGACCGTGGCGGAGTCGCCGGCGGTTCCGACGATCGCTGCGGGGGCAGCCTCGGCCTTGTAGCGGGCCTTGGCCTCGATGGGCGCGCCGGGTGCGGGCGCAGCGCCCGCGACCCAGGTGACGGCCTCGACGGCGGCGTGGTCGGCGTAAAGGTCGTCCTCCTCGCCGACGACGACGACGTTGGTGGCGGCGTCGATGGCGGTCACGTAGCGGGGCTCCCCGACCGCGATGCCGAGCCCCTTGCGCTGGCCGACGGTGAAGCCGGCGACCCCCTCGTGCTGCGCGAGCACGGCTCCGGCGGCGTCGCGCAACTCGCCGGGGCGGGGGTCGACGCGCTCGGAGACGAAGGAGCGGTAGTCGTTGCCGGGGACGAAGCAGATCTCGACGCTGTCGGGCTTCTCCGCCACGTCGAGGCCGGTGCGGCGGGCGACTTCGCGCACCTCGTGCTTGCGAAGTCCGCCGACGGGCAGCAGCAGCCTCGCGAGCTGCTCCTGATCGAGCATGTAGAGGACGTAGGACTGGTCCTTGCCCTCGTCGACGCCCTTGAGGAGGCGGTGGGGGGCGCCGTCCTCGCCGTGGGCGACGCGGGCGTAGTGGCCGGTCGCGAGGAGGTCGGCGTCGAAGGCGGGGAGGCGGTCGAGGAGGGCGCGGTACTTGATGTGCTCGTTGCAGCGGGCGCAGGGGTTGGGGGTGCGGCCGGCGGCGTACTCGTCGACGAAGGGGTCGACGACGTGCTCGCGGAAGGCGTCCTCGAAGTTGAGGACGTAGTGGCGGATACCGAGCTGGCCGGCGACGCGGCGGGCGTCGCCGATGTCTTCGACGCTGCAGCACTGCTGGTGGCCGCGAAGCTCGTCGGGGCGCTCCTCGGTCCAGAGGCGCATGGTGACGCCCACGACGTCGTAGCCCTGCTCGACGAGGAGGGCGGCGGCGACGGAGGAATCGACGCCGCCGGACATGGCGCAGACGACACGGGGAGGATTCACGGCTGTGCTATTCTCCTACCGACCGCACCAGGCGGAAATGGAGCAGGCGCTCTGGAAGCCGAGCCACTCGCCCACCGCGTCATCGATCTACTCTCCGAGCTTCAGGCTGAGGACATTGCGCTGCTGGACATCGGCAAGGCGTCGAGCTTCGCCGACTACTTCGTCCTCGCAACCGCGCACTCCCCGCTGCAGTTCAGTGCCATCGTGGAACGGCTGCGGCATGAACTCAAGGAGGCGGGGGTCCCGCCGCGCCACGAGGAGGGCCGCCGGGAGAGCGGCTGGGTGCTGATCGACTTCGGGGACGTGATCGTGCACGTGTTCTCGCCGGAGAAGCGGGACTACTACCGGCTGGAGGAGCTGTGGGGGCGGACGACGCCGGTGGTGCGCTTCACGGGGTAGGGCGAACAGGACCTATACTCGACGCCGCGCCGGGGTGACCGGCGCAGGGGGAACGATGGAATACCGGCGGCTTGGACGGTCGGGCCTGCATGTCTCGTTGGCGGGACTGGGCTGCAACAACTTCGGCATGCGCATCGATTACGAGGCCGCGGAGAAGGTCACGAACGCGGCGCTGGATGCGGGTGTCACGCTGTTCGATACGGCGGACGTGTACGGCCGGGGCGCGTCGGAAGAGATGCTGGGGCGGGCGCTGGGCGCGCGCCGTCACGAGGTCATCATCGCGACGAAGTTCGCGGCGCCCATGGGCGAGGGTCCGATGCACCGGGGCGGTTCGCGCCACCGGATCATGGAGGCGTGCGAGGACAGCCTGCGTCGCCTGGGGACGGACTACATCGACCTGTACCAGATGCACATGCCCGACCCGGACACCCCCATCGAGGAGACGCTGCGGGCGCTCGACGACCTGGTGCGGTCAGGCAAGGTTCGCTACATCGGCAACTCGAACTACAAGGGCTGGCAGATTGCGGAGGCGCACTGGACGGCGGAGAGGCACCACCTGACGAAGATGGTCTCGGCGCAGAACCACTACAACCTGATGGAGCGGGGGGTGGAGACGGAGGTCGTCCCGGCCTGCAACCACTACGGGCTCGGCATCCTTCCCTACTTCCCGCTCGCGAGCGGGTTCCTGACGGGCAAGTACCGTCCGGGGCAAGCGGTGGCGGAGGGGACGCGGCTGGCGGCCTGGGGCGACCGCGCCCAGGGCGTCCTGACCGACGAGAACTACGCGACGCTGGAGCGGCTTGAGGCGTGGGCCGGGGAGCGCGGGCACACGGTGCTCGAACTGGCGGTCGGGTGGCTGGCGTCGCAGTCGCACGTATCGAGCGTCATTTCGGGCGCGACGAAGCCGGAACAGCTGGACGCGAACGCGGCGGCGGTCGAGTGGCAGTTGACGGCGGAGGAAGTCGCGGAGGTGGCGTCGCTGGTGGGGTAGGGGTTAGGCGGGCTCCTCCCGCACGACCGTGCCAACGCGGTCGATGTCGCGGTCGAACGAGGCGACGACACCTACGCCGGTTCGCTCTGCGTTCGCCACGAGGTAGGCGTCGGCGAAGTCGACGCGCTGGAAGTCGTAGAGCTCAACGGTGCGCTGAAGGAGGTTTCGATCGGCCACCCGGACAGCGGGCATGGCGAGGGTCGAGCGCAAGGCGGCGGCCACCTGCCCTCGGGACATCCTGTAGTACGACTCCAGCACGTAGGCCACCTCGGCAAGAATCAGGTCGGGGAGGAGGAGTTGGTCGGCCTGCTCCAGGTAACGGGTTGCCAGACGGGCTTGCTCCGGCGGGTCTCCCGAGTAGTGCCGGACGAGGATGTTCGTGTCGAGGAAGGCGGTCATCGGCGGGCGGCGGCCCGAGCCTTCCGTGTCTCACGGAGAATCTCGTCCCACGGCGTGCCCCGTTTCTCGAGGGGCACGTCAACGAAGCCCGCGAGCTCCAGAAAGTTGGGAGTGCGCGCCATGACCACGCGCTGCCCCTCAAGCCGGAACAGGACTTCGTCGCCCTCTTCGATGCCGAGTGCCTCACGAACCGCACGGGGAATGGTGATCTGGCCCTTCGAACTGACGCGAGCGGCGACTTCCATGGTGGGCTCCTTACTATGTTCGGCAAGTAAGGATAGCAGGTGCGGAGCCGGCCAGGGTAGCCGTAGCGGGGCGGCTGGTACACTGGTTCGACACCCGCAGGGAAGGAGCCCTGATTCCTTGGCCTACGCCGACAAGCAGATCGTCTGCCGCGATTGCAGCACCAGCTTCACCTTCACCGCCGGCGAGCAGGAGTTCTACGCGAACAAGGGGCTATTGAACGAGCCCTCGCGTTGCCCTTCGTGCCGCCAGGCGAGGCGCTCGAACCGCAGCTCCCTCGAGGAGATGGACGGGTACGTGCGCTACGGCAACTTCGCCAGCTTCGGCGGCAAGACGCCGCGCCAGATGCACCCCGCCGCCTGCGCCGACTGCGGCCAGATGACGGAAGTGCCGTTCCAGCCGCGCGGCGACCGCCCCGTCTACTGCAGCACCTGCTACAACAAGATCCGGCCGCCCCGGCAGGAAGCGCCCCCGCGCTAGCCGCCTTCGCGGCGGAGGCGCCCCGTGTCCGACGAGATACGCCTCACGCAACTCCGGAGGATGCTCGCGGAGCCGTTCGCCGATCTCGGCGAGGCGTCCGCGGCCATCGCTGGCGACCCGGTGCGCCTGGCGCGGGCGCTCGTCGCGGAGGCGGCGGCGAGCGACGACGTGTCGAGCGTGGAGTCGGCGCGCGAGTACATCGAGGCGCGGTTGACGGACCTGGGGGAGGCGGTCCCGGCAGGGGTGGCGGAAGCGGTGCGGGGGGCGGTCGAGGCGGCGCTGGCGGGGTGGGCGTAGCGGGAGGCACGTGCGCGCGTGACCGTGGGGCGGTGAGGGCCGATACTGGCTCGCGCACGCTGCGATAACCCCATCACCAGATACGTCAGGGAGGCGTTCATGCCCCGACATCCGAACGAGGCGCTCTTCGAGGGCGAACCGCCAATGCCCGTGATTCCGTCCTGCGAGCACTTCGCGGGCACGGAGCAGCGCATCCAGAAGGCCTTCGAGCTGCAGGAGCAGATGGGCGGCGTCTTCGACATCACCATGGACCTCGAGGACGGGGCGCCAACGGGCGAGGAGACCGAGCATGCGCACATGGCTGCGCGCATGCAGAACAGTCCGGCGAACAAGCACAACATGGCCGGCGTCCGCATCCACGACTACACCCACAGCCACTGGCGGGCCGACGTCGATATCGTCGTCGGCGAGGCCGCCGAGCGGGTCGCCTACCTGACGGTGCCGAAGTGCACCGAGGCGAGCCAGGGCGACGAGATGATCGCCTACATCCGCGAGCGCACGCAGCAGGCGGGCGTGGACCGCGAGATTCCCATCCACATCCTCATCGAGACGCACGGCGCGCTGCACGACGCCTGGGAGCTGGCGGCGCTGCCGAACGTGCAGGTGCTCGACTTCGGGCTGATGGACTTCGTCTCGGCCCACCACGGCACGATTCCCGCGGCGGCGATGCGCTCCCCGGGGCAGTTCAACCACCAGCTCATCCGGCGGGCCAAGGGCGAGGTCGTGGCGGCGGCGCTCGCGCACGGCGTGGTGCCGGCGCACAACGTGACCCTGGAGCTTCGCGACGAAGAGGTCATCTACGGCGATGCGCGGCGGGCCCGGGAGGAGTTCGGGTTCATGCGGCAGTGGTCGATCTACCCGGCGCAGATCGAGCCGATTACCCGCGCAATGGCGCCCGAGGCGCCCGAGGTGGCGCTCGGTGAGGCGATCATGTTGAAGGCGTTCGAGGCGGACTGGGGCCCGATCCAGCACGAGGGCGACCTGCACGACCGCGCCACCTACCGCTACTACTGGGAAGCGCTGCAGCGCGCCCGGCTGATGAACGTGACGCTCTCGGACGAGGTCGAGAAGCTGTTCTTCAGCGGCGACGCCTCCTGAGCGCCGTCGTGACGCTCTACCTCATCCGTCATGGGCTGGCGGCGGCGGGCCTCGACGACCTCGACCCGGGGCTGGCGCCGCTGGGCCACGAGCAGGCGGCAATCACGGCGCGATCGCTGGGCGGCGCGACGCCCTCGCGCCTGGTGGTGTCGCCCTTGCGGCGGACGCGCGAGACCGCGGACCCGATCGCGGAGGCGTTCGGGCTTGAGCCGGAGATTCGGCAGGAGGTGGCGGAGGTCTTCGATCCGTCGGTTCCGCCCGAGGAGCGCAAGGCGATCATCGGGCCGTTCATGGACGGCCACTGGAGCAACCAGAACGAGACCCTGCAGGCCTGGCGCAGCAGGGTGGTGGCGACGCTCATCGCGATGGGGGAGGACGGCGGGGACGTGATCGTGGTGAGCCACTACATCGCCATCTGCGCGGGCATCGGCGAGGCGATCCGCAACGACCGGGTGGTGCCGGTGAAGCTGGGGAACTGCTCAATCACGAAGCTCGACGTGGTCAACGGGAAGCTGACGCTGGGTACCGCGGGTTCGACCGCGCACCTCCCCGAGGAGCAGGTCACGGGCATCGCCAGGGCCCTTCCGGGAGGGCCGTAGGGCGCTTCCCCCTATCCCGGACGCGTCGTACGCTTGGCCGCGCAAGCGATTGCCGGAGACCGCAGGTCCCCCCGGTGGGGATAAGCCGCAAGCGGCGCCTGCCGAGGTGATGCGCGAGGAGAGCGCCTGACTGCGCGCCACTCGCATTTCCTCTCTCCCCCTCGCTGGACTGGAGTTACGTTCGTGCCTGCCGCGAAAAAGGTGGCGCTTGTCGCCGAAATCAAGCAGGACCTGGAGCGCGCGGAAGTCGCCATTGGGAGCGACCACAGCGGGCTCGATGTGCAGACCTTCCAGGCGCTGCGCCGGGCCCTGCGTCCCGCCGACGTGCGCGTGCGCGTCGTCAAGAACTCGCTCACGAAGCTGGCCGCCGAAGAGGCGGGCCGGCCGGAGATGGCCGACCTGCTGCAGGGGCCGACAACCCTGACGCTCGGCTACGGCGACCCGGTCGCCCCGGCGCGGCTGCTCATGGAGTACCTGCAGTCGGAGCGGCTGAACCTGCCCATCTACGGGGGCTGGCTGGAAGGACGCGTCCTGAGCGCCGCCGAAGTGGAGGAGCTCGCGAAGACGCCCCCGCGGGATGAGCTCATCGCCCAGATCGCGGGCAAGCTGCGCTCGCCCGTCCAGAACCTCGCGGGCCTCCTGCAGGCCACGCTGCGCGACTTCAACGGCCTCGTCGAGGCACGCGCCAACCAGCTCGAAGAGGGCGAAGCCGCCTAGCGGCGCTGCCCGCCAGAAACGTCACACACAACACCGAAGGGGAACTGCAATGGCCACCAAGATCGAAGAAGCCCTGGACATCATCAAGGGCATGACGCTGCTCGAGCTCCGCGACCTGAACAAGGCGATCGAGGAAGAGTTCGACATCACGGCGGCCGCGCCGATGATGATGGCCGCCGCGGGCGCGCCCGCCGCCGGTGGCGACGCTGCCGCCGCCGAGGAGCAGACGGAGTTCGACGTCGTCCTCAAGAGCTTCGGCGAGAAGAAGATCAACGTGATCAAGGCGGTGCGCGAGGTCGTGAGCGGCCTGGGCCTGAAGGAAGCCAAGGAGCTCGTCGAGAGCGCCCCGGCGAAGGTCAAGGAAGGCATCGCCAAGGACGAGGCGGACGAGATCAAGGGCAAGCTCGAAGAGGCCGGCGCGACCGTCGACGTCGAGTAGAGCGCCGGGCGTTCCAGGGCGCTCGACTGCTGCGCGCTCGCGCTGCCCGGCTGAGTGGAGCGCTCCCGGCGCGAATACCTCCGCTCGACTGCTGCGCGCTCGCGCTGGCGCATCGCTGAGGAGAGCGCGCGACTGCCGTCGCGCTGAGTGGGGCCGGCGGGTGACCATGTCCAGTGGGCCAGCCCTTCACAGAGGCTCACACACGACAGGACAGCATGCCGAAGGTTCGCGACGCCATCCGAACAGTAGAACGAGACGGCTGGCGGCAAACCCGTTCGAAGGGAAGTCACCGGCAGTTCAAGCACGCGGCAAAGCCGGGCGTCGTGACGATCGCAGGACATCCGGGCGATGACGTGAAGCCGGGACGTGGAACAGTATCCTGAAGCAAGCTGGTCTAAAGGGACGAGGTGGGCCATGAAGTATCTCGTGGTCTATGAGCAAGGGGACAGCAACTGGTCGGCGTATGCGCCCGACCTTCCGGGCTGCATAGCGACCGGCGTCACTCACGAGGAAACCGCGGAGACGATGCGTGAGGCGATCGCATTCCACATTGACGGCCTGCGCGAGGGGGGAGACGCGATTCCCGCGCCTTCTGCCCAGGTTGGGATGGTCGAAGTGCCGGGGGAACCCGCAGCCCGGTATCTCGTCGTCTTCGGACGTGAGTCCTCGGGCTACGAAGCTCACGCACCGGACTTGCTGCCGGAATGCGAGGCCCTGGGCGCAACGCTGGACGAGGTCCGGGAGATGATGAAGAAAGCGATCACCGGCTATGTCGAACAACTGCGCGCGGACGGCCGCGCCATCCCCGAACCTTCCGCCCAGGTCGGAACGGTCGAGGTGGAACTGGCCGTCGCGTGACCCGCGCCCCGAGCCGCTAGAATCCGGCGCGCTGGAGGTAGCGCATGCCGGACATTGAGCGGCCCGATGGGGCGATCATCCACTACGAAACGTTCGGGGAGGGGTTCCCGCTGCTGTGCTTCGCGCCGGGCGGCGTGAACAGCGAGATCGACTTCTGGTCGGTGAGCGCGATCAACCCCATCGAGGAGTTCGCCTCGGATTTCATGGTCATCGGGATGGACCAGCGGAACGCGGGGCAAAGCCCCGCGCCCGCGGCGCCCGCCCCCTACGACGTGATGGCCGCCGACCAGATTGCGGTGCTCGACGACCTCGGGGTCGAGCGGGCGCACACGTTCGGTGGGTGCATCGGCGTGGCGTTCATCCTGCGTATCGCGCAGGAGGCGCCGAAGCGCATCGCCTCGGGGGTGGGGCAGGACCCGGTAGGGCTGAACCACACCAACTCGATCGACACCTTCATGGACATGTTCAAGCCGACGCTCGCGCTAGCACGGGAGGAGGGTGTGGGGGCGGTCGTCGAGTCGGCGATGGCGAACCGCGTCTTCATGGCGAACAATGCAGCGGGCCCGTTCGCGCGGCGCATCCACGACGACGACCTCTTCCGCGAGGAGATCGGGGCGATGAGCGCGGATGCGTACGTCGACCTGGTCGAGCGGTACGCGGACGCCATCTGGCCCGACCGGCCACCCTACTTCAGCGTAGACGAGGCGTTCGTGCGCGGGTGCGAGACGCCGCTGCTCATCCTGCCGGGGAGCGACGTGTTCCATCCGACGAGCATCGCCGAGCAGATCTGCCGGGACGCGCGTAACGCGCGTTGCCTCGATGTCGACTGTCGCAGCGAGGCGAAGCTGCCGGATACGATCGAGGCGGTTCGCAACTTCCTGAAGGAGCACACACCGTGACCAATCCGGGAAACCTGCCGGGGATGGGCGTCGAGGCGACGGTACAGGCGCAGTACGGCCGCCTGGTCGAGCGGGTGCTCGACTACTGCAGGCTGGCGGTGGCCGACCTGACGGTCGAGGAGCTGTGCGACACGCAGGGGCGGCGGACGAGCTCGATCGGGTTCGACGTATGGCACGTGCTGCGCACGGTCGACAACATCATCCACTTCGCCTTCGACCGGGAGCGGCCGGTCTGGCTCGTGCAGGGGTTCGATGAGGCGTGGGGGCTGCCGCGCGTCGAGCAGGGGACGAACCTGACGGCGGACGAGGCGTACGACCTGCGCTTCCCCGCACCGGAGGAGTTCAATCGCTACATCGAGGCGCTGCGGGAGGCGATCGTGCCGCGCATCGAAGGGATGAGCGACGAGTACATCACCACGTTCCAGCTGTTCCGTCCGTGGGGAGAGATCTCACGCATGGAGGCGATCGGGCACGGCCTCATCGGGCACGCGAACGGGCACCTGGGCCGCGCCACGTACGCGCGCGCCCTGCTGGGGAAGCCGGGGCTGCCGTATTAGTGGCTGGTGGCTAGTGATTGGTGACTAGTGGTCGGTGGTGGGTGGAGCGGTGTGCCGCAAGCCGTTTATCACTAGCCACTACCCACTAACCACCAGCCACTAGCGTCCGCTGGCGCGGTAGTCGCGGTAGGGGCCGTCGCGCCAGTCGAGGGCTTCCTTGAGGCCGCCGCCGCTCTCCATGGCCTGCCGGGTGCGGTCCTGCCACTCGTAGGCCTGGGCGGTGAACTGACCGGCGGCGTCGAGGTCGGTGGAGCTGCGGACGGACGAGTAGATGCCCATGTTCTCGTAAAAGCGGTTCATGCTCGTCTTGGCGATGGCGAGGTGGTCGGCGCTGAGGTTGGCGATGCGGTCGGCGAAAGCGGTGGTGCGCTCCTCGAGCTCGTCGGCGGGCCAGGCGTAGTTGACCATGCCGATCTCCTCGGCCTCCTTGCCGGTGACGTTGTCGCCCGTGTAGTAGAGCTCCTTCGCCTTCCGCATGCCGAGGACGAGCGGGAAGATGGCGCCGTTGCGGGCGACGCCGAGGCCGCGCACGCCGGGGTGGCCAATGCGGACATCCTCGGCGGCGGTGACCATGTCGGACATCATCGCCATCTCGCAGCCGCCGGCGAGGGCGTAGCCGTGGAGCTGGGCGATGGTGACCTTGGCCATGTTCCAGTAGTACATCTGGATGTCGGTGATCTGCTGCATGCCGGTGCGCATGTTCCAGAGGAGGCGGCGACCCTCGTCGTCGACGGCGCGGTGGCGGCGGACGACAGCATCGGCGCCGCGGCCCTGGGGCGGGGTGAGGTCGTAGCCGGCGCTGAAGCAGCGTCCAGCGCCCTTGATGATGATGACGCGGATGCTGTCGTCGGCCTCGTAGTCGTGGAGGGCCTCGTTGAACTCGAACAGCAGCTCCTGGGAGAGGGCGTTCATCTTCTCGGGGCGGTTGAGGGTGATGCGTCCGACGCGGCCGTCGGTGCCAGCGCGGTCGAGGATGAGGTTTTCGTACTCGGGCATGGGGCGTCTCCTGGGGGTTCGGGTGCGGGGGATTATAGGAGCGGGCCGGGGTGAGGGTGGGGCGGCTAGGGAGGGAGGACCGTCACCTCGTCGGCCGGGAAGCGGCGGTCGAAGGTGTACACGGGAAGTTCCTCCGCACGGGCGACAGCCCAGATGAGCGCGTCCGGAATGGACACGCGTCCAGAAGGCTGGCACCTCGCCAGGGCTCCGAGGACGAGCTGCTTAGGGAGGTTGAGCACTTCAAGGTTGCGCCTCTGGAGTAGTGACGACAGGTGCTCCACGACCTCGCTTCGGGACGCGCCGTAGTAGGACATGAGCACATGGGCCGTTTCAGCGATGACCACGTCAGTCACGACGAGATCTTCTCCCCTCTCAATCTGGCGGATGCTTGAGGGGAGGAGATCCGGTGGATCACCGGTGAGGTAGCGAACAACCACGGATGTATCGAGGAGAGCCCTCACTTACCGGGTGCTCTCCCGATCGACTGGATCCAGGCGCCCGCGCGCCTCGTCCCACTCGTCCTCTGAGAGTGTTCGCTTGATGTAGGGCGCGAGGCTTCCTGCAAGCGATTCGTTGTGCACGGGGGGCAGGAGGAAAGACACCATCTCGCCGTCGCACTCGACCTCGATGATCTCGCCTTCATCGCCCCACCCGAACTTTTCGCGCAGGTCCGGGGCGATGACCACTACTTTCTTGCTGCGCGCTACGTTTGCCACACCGGTACTGTAGCAGACGCGCAGGAAGAATCCCAGCGGGATGGTCTCACGCCAGGCCGAGGCGTTCGGCGAGGCCGATGCGCTGGAGCTTGCCGGTGGGGCCAACGGGGATCTCGTCGACGAAGACGACCTTGCGGGGGACCTTGAAGGGGGCGAGGTGCTCGCCGCAGAGGTCGCGGACGGCGGCCTCGTCGAGAGCGCCGCCCTCGTTGCGGATGACGGCAGCGGCCACGTCCTCGCCGAGGGTGGCGTGAGGGAGGGCGAAGCAGACGGCCTGGCGCACGGCGGGGTGGCGGAGGATGACCTCCTCGACCTCGCGCGGGGCGACCTTCTCGCCCCCCCGGTTGATGAGCTCCTTGAGGCGGCCGGTAAGGAAGAGGTAGCTGTCCTCGTCGAGGTAGCCCTCGTCGCCGGTGCGGAACCAGCCGGCGGCCGTGAAGGCGGCGGCGTTGGCCTCGGGGTTGGCCTCGTAGCCAGCGGTGACGCTGGCGCCACGGATGGAGACCTCGCCACGCTCGTGGGGCGGGAGGAGGTCGCCGGCGGGGTCGAGGATGGCGAGTTCGATGCCGGTGGGGCGTCCGACGGCGCCCGGCTTGCGGAGGCCGGGCGGGAGGGGCTGGGCGGTCATCTGGTGGGTGGCCTCGGTCATGCCGTAGGCCTCGATCATGGGCGCGCCGAAGGTCTCCTCGATGCGCTCGAGTACGACCGGCGGGAGGGGCGCGGAGGAGGAGCGGACGAAGCGCAGGTCCGTCCGCGCGAGCGTCTCGGCGTGGCGGCCAGCGCGGGAGAGGATGAGCTGGTGCATGGTGGGGACGGCGGTGTACCAGTTGGGCTCGAAGGCATCGAGCCAATCGAAGAAGCGGAAGGCGTTGAAGTCCCCGGGGCAGGCGATGGCGCCGCCGGCCGAAAGGGGCGCCAGCAGCCCGGCGATGAGCCCGTGGATGTGGAAGAGGGGCATCACCATGAGGCAGCGATCGGCGGGGGTGAGGACGAGGGACTCGGCGATGTTGGCGGCGGAGACGGCCAGGTTGGCGTGGGTGAGGGGTACGGTCTTGGGGCGGGAGGTTGTGCCGGAGGTCTGCAGGACAATCGCGATGTCCGCAGGGGAGGGGGCCGGGCCGGGGGCGGAGGGGACGGGCGTCCCGTGCTCGGTCAGGGTCAGGTCGAGGCCGGCGCCCTGGAGGTCGAGGCGGCGGACGGCGGGGAGGGCGGGGATGTCCTCCGCATCGGGGGTGGCCACGACGACCTTCACGCCCAGCTCCTCGAAGGAGAGGGACAGCTCCTCCTCGCGGTAGCGGGGGTTGAGGGGGGCGGCGGTCCCGGCGGTGGCGGCGGCGAGGAAGGCGGCGGCCATGCCGGGGCTGTTGCGGAGCACGAGTGCCACCCGGTCACCGGGGCCGATGCCGGCGCCACGCAGCTGCCCGGCAAGCGCGTCGACGGTAGCGCGGAGGCCGGCGTAGGTGGCGTCGCGACCGCCCGCGCCCTGCACGGCGACGGCGTCGGGGGCGCCGGCGGCGAGCAGCTCGGGAACCGTCGCCGCCTGGGTCACGCTAGCGGTCCGCGTTCGCCCGGGGGGACTCGATGCCGAGGGAAGCGAGGTGGTCGCGCATGTACTGGGGGGCGCCGGGCGTGCCCACCTCGTAGGTGTCGTCCTCATGGCGGGGGATGACGCCGAAGGCGGTGTTGAACTTGTGCGAGAGCTCGACGGTACCGGTGGTGATAGCCAGCTCCAGCAGCTCACGCTCGCTGAAGTGGTCCCGCAACTCCGAGAAGAAGGCGTCGTCGATGGAGCGGGCGTCATCGCGCACCCAGCGTTCGACGAACATCATGGCGAGCTTCACGCGGGGCTCGAGATCGGAGTGCTCGGGATCGTGGATGGCGGCGATCATGCCTTCGTCCATGCCGTCCTGCTGCGCCGCAGCAGTGCGAGCAGGCGCTCAGAAGTCGCAGGCGTGGAGGGTGGCGGACTTGATGCGGACGAGGTCGCGGATGCGGGGCTCAAGGGAACCGTACTCCCAGAGGGTGCCCCACTGGACCTGGAACGCTTCCCAGAGCTCCCGGTGCTGGCTGTAGACGCCGGCAAAACCGGCGCCGCTGTCGTCGAGTCTGGGCATGGGGCCCCTCCCATGGGTATCGCTGCAAGGATGATACGCGCAGGAAGGCTGGGAAGAGGGCGTGTCGAACTCTTTGACGACCGGCTTGAGGTGCACAGCCCCGGCCGGCTCCCCGGGGTCGTGCGGCCGGACAACATCCGCGAGACCCGGGGCCCGCCTGGCCAAGCGGAGGAGGACGGCTCAGGCGGGCTTGAGGGCCATCGCCTGGTTCACGTCGATGCCGATGGCGGGGCCCATCGTGCTGGTGATGGTGACCGAGCGGATGAAAGCGCCCTTCACGTCGGGCCGCACCTCGTTGATGGCCTCGATGAAGGTGGCCATGTTGTCACGCAGCTTCTCCTCTTCGAAGGAGGCCTTGCCGAGGGCGACGTGGATGTTGGCGAGACGGTCGAGGCGGAACTCGACGCGGCCCTTCTTGGCCTCGGCCACGGTGCGGGCGATGTCCTCGGGGGCGACGACGGTGCCGGAGCGCGGGTTGGGCATGAGGCCGCGGGGGCCGAGGATGCGGCCGAGGCGGCCCACCTTGCCCATCATCTCGCGGGTGGCGATGGCGGTGTCGAAGTCGGTAAAGCCGTCCTGGACCTGCTGGATGAGGTCGTCGCCGCCAACGATGTCGGCGCCGGCCTCCTGGGCCTCACGCGCGGGCTCACCCTCGGTGAAGACGGCGATGCGGATCTCCTTGCCAAGGCCGTGGGGGAGGACGGTGCTGCCGCGAATCTGCTGCTCGGCGTGGCGCGGATCGAGGCCGGTGAGCATGTGCATCTCGATCGTCTCGTCGAACTTTGCGGTGGCGGTCTCCTTGACCAGGGCGATGGCCTGGTCGGGCGAGTACCGCTCTGCGCTGTCGATCTTGTCGGTGGCGGTGGTGAACCGCTTGCCTCGATTCATGGGGAGCTCTCCGAACTAGTCTTCGACGTCGATGCCCATGCTGCGGGCGGTACCGGCGATGATGTGCATCGCGCCTTCGATGTCATTGGCGTTGAGGTCGGGCATCTTGGTCTCGGCGATGCGGCGAATGTCTGCGGTGTTGACGGAGCCGGCCTTCTCGATCTTGGAAGCGCCGGCGCCCTTCTCCACGCCGGCGGCCTTGCGCAGGAGGTCGGCAGCGGGGGGCGTCTTGAGGACGAAGCTGAAGGAGCGGTCCTCGTAGATGGTGAGGTGGGCGGGGATGATGCTCCCGGCCTGGGCCTGCGTGCGGGAGTTGTACTCCTTGCAGAACTCCATGATGTTGGCGCCGTGCTGACCGAGCGCGGGGCCGATCGGGGGGGCGGGGTTCGCCTTCCCGGCTTCGATCTGGAGCGTGAGGACTGCGCGGACTTTCTTCGCCATTGCCTGTTGGTTCTCTCTGCCGTGCCCGCGGAGCGGCTTCGCTCGCAGACGGATAGCCCGCCTTAGCGGCGGGCCCGTTCAGTATCAGCCAGCGCGCCCGCACGGGCAACGCGGGCTGCAGGAGCGTGGTCGCTTCTCGCGCGCCGTCAGGGGCGCATGGCGGCACCGGTCACGTCACCGGCTCCAGGGCCTGGCGGAAGTTCCCCCTGCGCACCAGGGAGCGGAGCTCGGGCAACAGCATCGCGGCGGCGGCGAAGCCGGCGCACCAGAGCGTGCCCGCCACGACCAGCAACGGCCGTACGCCGGTGTAGTCCGACAGCCACCCGAATCCGTAATTCACGAACGCCATCTGTCCGGCGGCGAGCATGATGTACAGCGACATCACGCGTCCCCGCAATGCGTCGGGCGTGACGCGCTGCACGAACACCACCGACACTGCCATGAAGCTCGCCTGGGTGGCGCCGGCGAGCACGCCGCCGGTGACGGCGAGCTGCGGCGTCGTGGCGAGGCCGAGGACGAATATGGAGAGGCCGCTGCCGATACTAACAAGGAAGAACATGCGCCCGAGGGCCGCATCATCCCGGATCATCGAGACGATGAGCGTCCCGACGATCGAGCCCGCGCCGATGCCGACGATGATGGCGCTGAACGTGACATCCGCCCCACCGACGGCCGTCGCGAGGGTGGGCATCATCGAGTCGAACGCCATCGTCGCTCCGCAGTGAAAGCCGACGAGGACGAGCACGACGAGCAAGCGCGGTTCGCTCATCACGTATTGAACGCCCTCCCGCACGTCGCGGAGCACGGGGCCAACGGCTAGAACGCGCCCGGCGGTGCTCGGGAGCGGCGAGCTGCGGTATTCGAGCCGCAAGAGCTGCTGCAAGGCGAGCACCAGGAATACGCCCGACAGCACGAAGACCGAGCCCGCGCCGAGCGTGGTGAGCAGCGCGCCCCCAAGGAGCGGGCCCGCAATGCGGGATCCGTGGCGCGTGATACCGGAGAGGGCGACGGCGTTGAGCAGGTGCTCCTCGCGGACGACGTTGGGGACGATGGCCTGCTCGGCGGGCGTGCCGAAGGCACGCGCCACGCCGTCGACGCTCGCGAAGACCAGCACGTGCCATGGCTCGATGACCCCGGCGAAGGTGATGGCGGCCAGCCCGCCAGCCATGGCGATGCCGACGGCGTCGGCCGAGATGGCCATCAAGCGGCGGTCGATGCGGTCGGCGAGAGCTCCGCCGATCGGCCCGGCGAGGGCCAGCTGGACCATGCCGGCGAAGGTGACCGCGCCGACCCAGGCGCCCTGCCCGGTCAGCTCAAAGACGAGCCAGCCGCGGGCGAGCAGCATGGTCCAGAACGACGCCGAGGCGAAGAAGGCATTCCAGAAGACGCGCCTGAAGTCCGGGTACAGCAGGGCCGGGTGCCGCTCAGTGAGGCGCGTCAGCAGTGCCGGCGTTCGGTTCAAGGAGGCCTCGCGCCGGGAACACTACGCCGACGGCTCAGGGAACGGGGCACAGACTGCCCTTCATTCCCACGGGCGGCGCAAGGAGCCTCACCCGGCTGCTAGCCCGCTCGGTCGCCAGGGATGGATCGCCGGCGCGAGCTAGTACTTGGAGACGTTAATCTCTTCCATGCGCCCCGTGACCAGGTAGATGACGCGCTCGCAGATGTTGGTGGTACGGTCGGCGATGCGTTCGAGGTTGTGGGCGGTCCAGAGGTAGTAGGTGTTGCGCTCGATCATGGCGGGGTTCTCGATCATGCCGCGGAAGGCCTCGTCGTAGACGGCATCCTGCAGGCCGTCGACCTCGTCGTCGGCGTCGCAGACGCGGCGGGCCTCCTCGACGTTGCGCTCGACGTAGGCCTTGAGGCTGTCGCGCAGCATGGCGATGGAGCGGTCGGCCATGGCGGGGATGTAGCCCATGCGGCGGGGGACGGCTTCGGCCTCGCCGAGGCGCAGGTTGATGCGGGCGATGCCCTCGGCGTGGTCCCCGATGCGTTCGAGGTCGGTGATGATCATGAGCGCGCTCATAACGGCGCGCAGGTCGGTGGCGAGGGGTTGCTGGGAGGCAATCACGAAGATCGCCTGTTCCTCGATGTCGAACCGCTTCTTATTGATGGCAGCGTCTTCGTCGATGATGCGCTGGGACCACTCAAGGTCGGCCGAACGCAGGGACTCGACGCTGTCGACGACAGCCTTCTCGGCCATGGAGCCGAGAATGAGGACATCGTCCTGGAGGTCGGTGAGCTCCTTGTGGAAGAGCTCTCGAGCCATGGGTCACCGCCCTTCTAGCCGAAACGCCCGCTGATGTAGTCCTCCGTGCGCTGATCCGCCGGTTGGGTGAACATCGTTTCGGTCGGAGCATACTCGATGAGCTGCCCCGTAATTTCCTCGTCGGTAAGCATGAACGCGGTGTAGTCGGAGACGCGCGCGGCCTGCTGCATGTTGTGCGTGACCACGACGATCGTGTAGTCGGTCGTGAGCTCGCGCATCAGGTCCTCAATCTTGAGGGTGGCGATGGGGTCGAGGGCGGAGCAGGGCTCGTCCATGAGGATGACGTCGGGGTTGTTGGCGAGGGCGCGGGCGATGCAGAGGCGCTGCTGCTGGCCGCCGGAGAGCGCGAGGCCGGACTTCTTCAGGTCGTCCTTCACCTCGTCCCAGAGGGCGGCGCGCTTGAGCGAACTCTCGACGAGGTCGTCGAGGTTGCCCCGGAACCCGTTCACCTTGGCCCCGAAGGCGACGTTGTCGTAGATGGACTTGGGGAAGGGGTTGGGCTTCTGGAAGACCATGCCGATACGGCGGCGGACCTCCACGGGGTCGACGTCGGAGCCGTAGATGTCGGCGTTGCGATAGCTGACGTTGCCTTCGATGGTGACGCCGGGGATGAGGTCGTTCATGCGGTTGAGGCAGCGGATGAGGGTGCTCTTACCGCAGCCGGAGGGGCCGATCAGGGCCGTGACCTGCTTGCGGGCGATGTCGAGGCCGACCTTCGTGAGGGCCTGCTTGCCGCTGTACCAGAGGCTCAGATCGGAGACCGAGAAGGCCAGCTCGCCCTCGGGCTTCGCGACGTTTTCGGATGGCCTGTGCTCGGCCACGGGCTTGCCGCGCAGGGCCTCGCGCGCCTGGTCGTCGGTGGGGGTTGTTGCACGGACTCGAATCGACATCTCGGCCTCACATCCTACTACTGTCAGTTGCGGCGCAAGCGGTCGCGGACCACGAGCGCGAGGGCATTGAGCCCAATGACGGCGACCATGAGGACGATGATTCCCGCGGCCGCATTCGCGCGGAATTCGGGCTGCGGGCGGATCGTCCAGTTGTAGACCTGGATCGGCAGCGTGGTGAACGAGTCGAGCAGGCCGGCGAAGCTGATGGCGGGGTCGAAGGCGATGAAGGTGAAGGCGCCGATCATGATGAGGGCGGCGGTCTCGCCGGCGGCGCGGGCGATGGCGAGGATGGTGCCCGTCATGATGCCGGGCATGGCGCCCGGGAGGACGTGGTTCCAGACGGTCTGCCAGCGGGTGGCGCCAAGGGCGAGCGAACCCTCGCGGATGCTGGGAGCTACCTGGTTGATCGCCTCGACCGAGGTGATGACGGTCATCGGCAGGATCATCAGGGCGAGGGTAAGGGCGCCGGCGAGGATGCTCGGTCCCAGCTCCATCAGCCGCACGAAGACGGCCAGGCCGAGGATGCCGTAGATGATGCTGGGCACGCCCGCGAGGTTGGCGATGTTGAGGCGGACGGTGGTGAGGATGGCGTTCTGGGGGGCGAACTCCTCCATCCAGACGGCGGCGCCAACGGCGACGGGGATGGCGAAGATGACCGTGAACACGAGCACCCAGACCGAGCCGAGGATGCTGGAGCGGATGCCGGCGCGCTCGGCGAAGCGGGAGGGGTAGTTGGAGAGGAAATCCCAATCGAGCGAGGGAATGCCAACGATGGCGTTGTCGATGCCGAGGATGACGAGCACGACGAGGCCGAGCAGGGTCGCGCCGAGGAGGATCCAGCGGGAGGCGCGCGACCACGCCTGGCGCCGGGCAACGCTGCCCTCGGCGCGAAGGCGGACGGTCTCCGGGGTGGCTCCCACGACGGCCATTACTCGTACGCCTCCCGGAAGCGGCGGACGATGATCTGCGCCCCCACGTTGAGCACGAAGGTCATGAGGAAGAGGAGGGCGCCCACGGCGAAGAGCGAGGTGTAGTCGGTGGTGCCGCGGGCGGCATCTCCGAGCGCCACCTGGAGCATGTAGCCGGTCATCGTCTGGATGCTCTCGAGGGGGGAGAGGGTGAGGCTGGGCGTCGAGCCGGCGGCGACTGCCACGATCATCGTCTCGCCGATGACGCGGGCGATGGCGAGGAGGATAGCGGCCATGATGCCGGAGATGGCGGCGGGGAAGACGACGCGGAAGGCGACCTCGAGGCGGGTGGCGCCGAGACCGTAGGCGGCCTCTCGCAGATCGCGCGGGACGCTCGCCATGGCGTCCTCGGAAACGGAGGCGATGATCGGCAGGATCATCACGCCGAGCATGATGCTGGCGGAAAGGGAGTTGAAGAACGAGACGCTATCGCCGAAGAGGGGGAGGAGCACGTCGTCGGAGATGAAGGTGAGGGCGAAGTAGGCGTAGACGACGGTGGGGACGCCGGCCAGCAGTTCGAGCAGGGGCTTGAGGAAGCGGCGCGTCTGCACGTGGGCGTACTCGCTCAGGTAGACGGCGGCGGCGAGGCCGAGGGGGAGGGCGATGACCATCGACCAGAGCGTGACATTGAGCGTCCCCAGCACGAGCTCCCAGACGCCGAAGCTGCGGGGGTTGAAGAGGGTCTGCCACTGGTTCGTCGGGTTGAAGAAGTGCCAGAACGAGATCTCCTGGAAAAAGCCAATGGCATCGGAGAAGAGGACGAAGATGATGGCGAAGGTGGTGGCGATGGAAACAGCCGCACAGAGGACGAGCGAGGCCACGATGAGGTTCTCGCCGGGGCGGCGGAGGGGGCGCTTGCGGAGCGCGCGGGCGAGGTCGGAGCCTTCGGGGGAGCTGGCTAGCGCCACGCCGGAGCTCCTGCGCGGTCGGCGTCGGGTTCCTTCATCCGGAGGAGAGCATGGGGCCGGGCCATTAACAGAGCGGAAAGGGAGTCGATGACGGGCACGCGCGCGGAACGTATGAACAAACGATTAAGGGGCCGTTAACGCGCCTGATGCGACCAGGCTGCGGGCCTACTCGATCTCGTCGAGGGCGAGGGCGAGCAGCTCGGTGAGATGGTCCCAGCCGTACCAGGGCAGGTCGTCGTTGAAGGCGCGCCAGCCGTGGTAGATGACGCCCAGCTCGAACAGCCAGCGGGCGCGGAAGAAGGCCATGTCGGGCAGCTCACCGGCGGCCCTCGCCGCTTCGTAGGCCTGCAGGAAGAACTGGTCGCGCACGGGACCGAAGGGCGCGCCCTTCAGGTGGCCGAGGGCCAGCACCTGGGCGACATCGTTGCGGATGTCCCCGAGGCGGGCCTGCTCCCAGTCGACAACTGCCGCTACCTCGCCGGCGCGGAAGAGGTAGTTGAAGACGTTGATGTCGCCCTGGCAGAAGCCGATGGGGGCGCCCCCGGGGACGCGCTTGCGGAGAAGGTCGAGGGCGCGGCGGAGGATGGGAGCGCCGGCGCCCGGGAAGCGCTCCATGCGCTCGGCGATGACCTCCAGCTCGGCGCGGGTGGCGGCCTCGGCCGAGTCGGGGACGGGGAGGACCTGGTCGAGGCCGAGGGCCTGCCAGTCGAGGGCGTGGATGCGGGCGACCATGGCGGCGTAGGCGCTGAAGCTGGCCTGGGGCCCGGCGACGCCCATGTGGGGCGCATCGACCCACTCCAGCACGGCGAAGGGGGCGCCGAGCACGGCCGCATCAGCCTCTTCGCCGACGACGGCGGGGACGGGGACGGCGGAGGGGGCGAGGCGACGAAGCACCGCCGCCTCGCGGACGACGTCGTAGGGCTCGAAGATGCCGCGGTCGCGCTGCAGGCGGAGGAGGATGGCGGGGAGGGGCGCGTTCGCAAGGGAGGCGCGGAGGATCACGTTGGAGGCGCCGCCCTCGACGGGGTGGAGGGCGCCGACCTCGACTTCGCCGTAGTCATCGAGGCCGCGCAGCCACGCCTGGAGGGCGGCGGGGGCGGGGGTTTCCATGGACGCATCCTCGCGGCGGTGTGACCGGGAGCGTAACGGGAAGCCAGGCTCCGCTCCAAGCTGTGCGAAGGCGCTCCCTATACTCATCGCATGACCACCCGCGCAGCGCCCTGCTACCGGCACGGACGACGGGCAGCGGCCGTCCGCTGCCAGCGCTGCGAGCGGCCGATTTGCACCGAGTGCATGGTATCGGCGGCGGTCGGGTTCCAGTGTCCGGACTGCGTTCGGGCGGGGATGCGGCAGACGCGCCAGTGGTCGGTCGCGCGCCGGACGGGGATGGTGGTGACGCCGGCGCTGATCGGGGTCAACGTCCTCGTGTGGTTCGTGGTGGCGGCCGCGACCGGGGACGTTTCGCTCTGGGGCGGGCAGGTCACGTCGATCCACTACGACTACGCGCTGTTCGGCCGCTTCGTCGACGGCGGCGACTCCTACCGGCTGGTGACCTCGGGGTTCCTGCACTACGGGCTGCTGCACCTGGGCATGAACATGCTGGTCCTGTGGTGGCTGGGCCGCATGCTGGAGCCCGGCATCGGCGGGGCGCGCCTGCTGCTGCTCTACGGCGTGTCGCTGCTGGGCGGTTCGCTGGGCGCCCTCGCGCTCGACCCCAACGTGTTCACGGCGGGAGCCTCGGGGACGGTGTTCGGGCTGGGCGGGGCGATCGTGGTGGCGGAGCGGGCATCGCGCGCCGGCCGTCAGAACTCGGGGGTGCTCGGGTTCCTCGTGATCAACATCATCATCTCGCTCTCGATCCCGGGCATCTCGCTGGGAGGGCACATCGGGGGACTGCTGCTGGGGGCGCTGGCGGCGGGGGTGCTGTGGGGCTTCCGCAACTGGCCGGGTTTCGCGCGGCTGGCGGCGGTCTCGGCGCCGCTGCGGGTGCTGCCGGAAGTGGTCGTGCTGGCGCTGGGCGCGGGCACCATCTGGCTGACGCTCACGGTGGTTGCCCCGCGCTGGCCCAACCCGTTCTTCTAGCGAGGGGCGACGGATCAGTCCTCTTCGGCCGCAGCCAACAGCGCGGCCAGCCTGTGGTTGATGTAGTAGTTTCCGCGTCCAACGCGGAACTTTGTGACGAATCCTTCCTCGGTGAGCTGATCGAGATAGCGCGCCACAGTCTGGCGTGTCACCTGCAGGTCACGCTGGACGTAATCGATCTTGGTGTAGGGGTGGCGGAAGAGGTTGTTGAGAAGGTCCTGCGAGTAGACCCTCGGGAGCTTGCCGCGCATCTCATGCTTCATCTCCAGCATGAGATCGCCGATGCCGGTGATGAGCTGCAAGGTCGCCTGCGCTGTCTCCGAAACCGCGTGGAGGATATACAGCACCCACTCCTCCCAGGCTTCATCCTCACGAACGGCCTGCAGGAGCCGGTAGTACTCGTTCTTGGAACGGTTGATCGCGCGGCTGAGGTACAAGATAGGAGTGTCGAGCAGGCCACTCCGCACGAGGTAGAGCACGTTCAGGATGCGGCCTACCCTGCCATTGCCATCGGAGAAGGGGTGAATGCTCTCGAACTGGTGATGGATGACGGCCATCTTGATGAGTGGGTCGAGGTCGCACGCGGCATCGTCGTTGATGAAGCGCTCAAGCGCAGTCATGTGACGCACGATCTCGCCAGCCTCCTGGGGAGGCACATAGACAACGGTCCCGCTCGCTTCGTTGAAGAGAGCAGTTCCAGCGATGACACGGAAGCCGTCAGAACGGAGAAGAAGCGTGCGGTAGACCTCCACGAGGAGGTTGTTGGTGAGAAGAAGCTCTCGCCGCTGCATTTCGTCGAAGCCCTGCCGCAGTGCTTCGCCATAGCGGGCAACCTCTTTCGCCACCGTGTCCTGACGAGATTGCGAGAAAAGCGTGGCCTGAAACAACTCGTCCTGCGTGGTGACGATGTTCTCAATCTCGGAGCTCGCCCGCGCCTCCTGTAGCGAGAGGGTGTCGATCAGCACGCCCGGATTGGGGACAGCAACAGCTCGGCCTTTCATCTCCGCAAGATGACGATGGGCATCGGCAAGGGCATGAAGAATGGCAACCGTTTCGAATTCGGCAGGTGGAGGCAAGGGCGGCAGTGCATACGTCGGCTGCAGAGTGGTCACCGGGATATGTTAGCAAAATCCGATTTTTATAACACGTCGAGGGCACGTGTTCGGAAGGCGAACACGTCAAGACGGGGGAACGTGTTTGCGAGGAGGCGATTTCTGTAACACGTCCCCGGCGATATGTTCGAAAAACGCGCTTTGTGTAACACGTTGAGGGGGACGGGTTCGGAAAACCCACGCGTGGCGTTTGCATGGCTCGCAGCCGACGCTACTGTACGATAACGATTCCGCCGACCTTAACGACTCACCGGGAGCAGGACAGCGCATGGCCATCGACCGCATCATCCGCGTGGACATGACCATGGGCAGCGTGACCGACGAGCGCGCGCCCGACGAGTTCGCGCTGCTCGGCGGTCGGGCCCTCACCTCGCGGATGCTGCTGGAGGAGACGGACGCACGCATCCACCCCCTGAGCGAGGCGGCGAAGCTGTTCATCGCGCCGGGGCTGCTGGCGGGCACGGCCGTGACCACGAGCGGTCGCACGAGCTTCGGCTTCAAGAGCCCGCTCACGGGCGGGACGAAGGAAGCGAACGTCGGTGGGCAGCTGGGACACCGGCTGGCGCGGCTGGGCATCAAGGCGATCGTCGTTTCCGGCGCCTCGCCGGACGGCTGGAAGCGCCTCGACATCGACGGACAGGGGGCTCGCCTTTCGGGGGCGGACGACCTCGCCGGACGCAGCAACTACGACCTCCACCGCGAGCTCGTGGGGGAGGCGCTGCGGACACGCGCCGCCGCCACGATCGGGCCGGCGGGCGAGCACCGCATGGCCTCCGCCTCGGTGGCGGTGACGGACCCGGAGGGTCGCCCGACGCGCCACGCGGCGCGGGGCGGGCCGGGGGCCGTGATGGGCGCCAAGGGCCTGAAGGCGATCGTCGTGGACGACGCCGAGGGCGCTCGCACCGTTCCCGGCGAGAACGCCAAGGAGTTCAAGGGCGAGGTGGTGAAGTTCAGCAAGATGGTGCTGGAGGATCCGCGCGTCCACAACACGAGCCGCTACGGCACCGCCGGCGTCATCAAGTTCGTGAACCGGGAGAACGTCCTCTCGATGCCCACGCGGAACCATCGCGAGGGGAGCTGGGAAGACGCGGACTCAATCAGCGGGCAGGTGATCGAGGAGCTGGGCAAGGAGCGCGGCGGCAAGATGCTGCCCTGCATGGCGGGCTGCATCATCAAGTGCGCGATCCTCTACAACGACGCGAACGGCGAGCACGTGACCACGGCGCTCGAGTTCGAGACGATCGCGCTGCTCGGCTCGAACCTGGAGATCGGCCCGGCAGACGCGGTGGCCGAGCTGGACCGGCTCTGCGACGACATCGGGCTGGACACGATCGAGGTGGGGAACGCGATCGGGGTGGCGATGGAGGCGGGCGTGCTGGCGTGGGGCGACTGGGAGGGGACGAAACGGCTCCTGGACGAAGACATCCGCGAGGGCACCCCGCTGGGACGCATCGTCGGGGGCGGCACGGCGCACGTGGCCGCCACCTACGGCGTCGACCGGGTGCCGGTCGTGAAGGGCCAGGGGCTTCCCGCCTGGGAGCCGCGCACGCTGAAGGGCATGGGCATCACCTACAGCACCAGTCCGCAGGGGGCCGACCACACGGCCGGCATGGTGACGGCGCGGGGCGCGACGCCCGATACGCTCGTGAAGCAGAGCCGCCACGAGCAGCTCGTGATGATGGCCGTCGATTCGGTCGGGGTGTGCCAGTTCACGAACGCGCTACCGGGCGACATGGCCTCGTTCATCAGCGAGCGTTTCGCCACGGAAATGAACGACGAGCAGCTGCTGGAGCTCTCCCGCGAGGCGATCGAGACGGAGCGCGAGTTCAACCGCCGCGCCGGCTTCGACCGCGAGGACGACCGTTTGCCGCAGTGGCTCCTGGACGAACCCTTGCCCCTCCCCGATGGCCCTTCGGTGTTCGACATCGAGGACGCGATGCTCGACGAAGTCTGGGCCTAGCCGGTATTCGTACGAATGGCCCGCAGGCTGTAGCGGCCGAGGCTCAGATCAGCTCTGCGATGGTGATGGCCACCCCGGCGATCGCCACCATCAGACCCAGCATGATGCCTGACTGGATGGCGAGGGCCTTGTGGAGCTCCGCCCGCAGATAGTCCCTGCCAACCAGGCGTCCGGCGGCGTCCTCCACCACATCGACTACAGCGACAGCGAGCGGCTCGGACGAGCCCGCATCCTGGAGCTGGGTGACTGATTGGTGCGTGTCCAGTGTCGCCATGCCACTAGTTTACGGGACAATTGTAGGAACGACCACCCATGTGTTCCTAAAGACTCGCGTTTCGTCACCACGCACACAGCGCGCCTCACGCTGATTCGCCGCGCATCACGCGAAGCTGCGCGACGTGCTCGTCGACGTGGTCCGCGCCAAACCCGACGATATCGGCGACGGTGACCATCCCGATCTGGGGATGGGTCCCGGCGCGCTCCCAGGCGTCGGGAGCGCACTCGCGCAGAAGCTCGGCAGCGCCGTAGCGGACTTGCTGGAAGGCGCTCATGGCCGCCTCGGGGTCGCGGAAGACGTAGAGGAGCTTCCGCTTCCAGACGTCCTGGTCGTAGATGGGGAGGACGGGCTCGTCGCCGGCCAGGAGGAGGCGAATGCGCACGGCCTGGACCAACTCGGCATCGGCGAGGTGGATGACGACATCGCGCATGGACCAGTCCTCGCCGGGCGGGCGGCGGTTGAGGGTGGCGGGGTCGGTCCCGGCGAGCGCCTCGCGTACGAGCGCGGGCCCTCGCGCGAAGCGGCCGTAGGTTTCGGCATGGGCGTCGGGAATGCGCGGCACGGGTCTATCTTAGGAGAGCGCCGCCCTGGCGGGCGGCTGAGGGGCGAGGAGAGCGCTCGCTGCGCTCGCTGAGGGGAGCGGCGGGCTGCCGCCCTCCTGAGTGGGGACGGCGACTCAGGTCAGCCAGTAATCGGCGGCGTAGGGGATGAGGCGGAGCTTGCGGGCGACGGCCTGGGAGGCGGTGTTCTCCCAGGAAGTGCTGTAGAGGGGCTCGGCGCCGAGTTCGCGGACGGCGCTCGCCCAGGCCTTCACAACGGCCACGGCGAAGCCGTGTCCGCGGGCCGCGGCGCTCGTCTCGACTCCCGCCTCATGCGCCTCGGGGGTGATGCGCACGCTGCCGCAGATCGACACGGCGCGGCCGTCCTGCACGAGCGCCATCAACGGTTCGCTCTGGCCGATGTCCTCGAGCCAGGGTTCGAGGTCGCCGTCGCGCAGGAGAGCGGCGGTCGAGGCGGTCAGGCGGACGACACCATCGATGGGAGGCGGGAGGTCCACGGGGAAGCGGTAGGCGGGTCCGGCCCAGACCTCCGGGATGGGCGCGTGGGTGGCGAGGACCTGGCGGTAGTCCGCGTCGTGGAGGGGCGGCTCGCGGGGGTCCGCAGGCGCCGGTTCGTCCTCGCAGAGCGCTTCGAGCTGGACCGCAACCGCGTCGGGCACGTCGTCGCGGTTGCGCCAGCGGTTCCCGTCGGGCGTGCGCCCGAGGAAGAAGCGGGGGGCACGCCCACCATCGAGGGCGTTGAGAGTCGCGATGCGGCTTCGGTCGTCGTGGACGAAGAGGGCACGGATGTGGAGTTCGAGCCAGTCACGTTCCGTTTCTGGCGTGTCGGTGATGCCCACGAGCAGGAGTTGCGAGGGTCGCGACGCGCCTCAGGCGGGCGCCGCGTCCTCGACAACCAGGGCGCGACCGACGGCGTGGAGAGCGTTCATAACGGGGGTCAGGTGCGAGCCGTAGTCGGGGTCGACGAGCTTGCGGACGGTGTCGACGCTGGCCCCCAAACGCCGAGCGAGCTCCGCATCGGTGACACCCTGCTCCCGCATGGCGGTGTAGAGGGCGAGCTTGGCCGCAATGAGCGGCGAGACGGGAACAAGGTGCTGGCCGGGAGCGGCGGGGCTGGGGTTGGGGAGTGGCTCGCTGCCCCGCACATGCGCCGCGAGGATTGCTACAAGGGCATCCTCCGCCAGGTGCAGGGCTTCCGCCTCGTCCTCGCCACCGGTTAGAGCACCGGGAACATCGGGGAACGTCACGTAGAACCCGCTCGGGTCTTCGGGATGCAGTTCACAGGGGTAGGCGTATCGCACGACTACCAGTCCTCTCGATCAATTCTGAGGTCTCGCAGCATTGATGCTAGCAGCCCCCGACCGATCTCCGACTGCTTGACCGTGGTCCGCCGCTCGCCCAGATACAGCGTGGCGTGACTCCCTTTCCCCTGTCGATAGTCCACTTCGAACTCCAGGCCCCTTCTTCTCGCGTAGCGCCTAGCCCTCCGGATGAACTCGTCGCCGTTCAAGGGTGTTCGGTTATCACATGCGACCCCCAGGCCGTCAAGACTCGCCGGAGCGAGTCACGATGCGGCCTCGGTCGTCGTGGATGAAGAGGGCACGGATGTGGAGTTCGAGCCAGTCGGCGGCCGGCCTGCCAGCCACTAGTTGAGGGTTTCCACCAGCGCCACGATAACTCCGACACCGCCGAGGATGACGCCGCTCTGAATCGCGAACATGCGGTACATCTCGGCCCGGAACGCCTCGAAGCGCGCGTCTATCCGGTGCTCGAAGGACGTCATACGTTGGTCGAAGCGCTCGTTCGTCACGTGTTCGCTCGCATCGACGACGACCTCGACGCCGGCTTCCGCGAGAGGCTCTTCCGCCCCGCCCTCGCGAAGTCTCTGGGCCGCCCTGAGCGTATCGAACGCCACGAATTTCGCCTCCGCCAGGCATCGTACCACACGCTGATTGAGAACAACCTCTGTTTGTTAGTTTCTTTGCGAATGGCGATCAAGGGCCGCGCAGGGGCACCGCGCGCCCCCGACCCCCACCCAGCCGTCCGGTCGGCGCTCTCCTACAGGGACCCGGTGCTACACTCCCTTCACTATGCCTCCCGCTCAGCGCGACTTCTACGAAGTGCTCGGCGTCGCCCGGAATGCGTCCGCGGACGAGATCAAGCGGTCGTACCGGAAGCTGGCCATGGAGTACCACCCGGACCGCAATTCTGGCGAGGACGCGGCGGACCGGTTCAAGGAGATCAACCGCGCCTACGAGGTGCTCTCGGACACGGACAAGCGCAGCGCCTACGACCGCTTCGGCCACGCCGGCGTCGACGGGGCGGGCGGACCGGCGGGGTTCGACGGGTTCTCATCGTTCGAGGGGTTCGGCGACATCTTCGACGCGTTCTTCAGCGGGGCGGGACGGGGCGGACGGCGGCGGGGTCCGGCGCGGGGCGCGGACCTGCGCGCACGTATCACGCTGACCTTCGAGGAGGCGGCGTTCGGCACGGAGAAGGAGCTCGACTACACGCGCCAGGAGCACTGCGATGGGTGCAACGGCTCGGGGGCGGCGCCGGGGAGCGAGCCCGAGGTGTGTTCCGAGTGCAACGGCGCGGGCGAGATCCGTCGCGCCCAGCAGAGCGTGTTCGGCCAGTTCGTGAACGTGTCCACGTGCGGGCGCTGCCGGGGCGAGGGTCGCGTTATCACGAGCCCGTGCGCCAACTGCCGGGGACGGGGCGGTGTCCGGAAGGCGCGCCAGATCAGCGTGAAGATTCCCGCGGGCGTGGACGACGGCCAGCAGATCCGGCTGACGGGCGAGGGCGAGGTCGGGGACCGCGGCGGCCAGCCGGGCAACCTCTACGTGCTCCTGGACGTGCAGCCCCACGAGCTGTTCGAACGCGTCGACGACCACATCCTCTACGACCTGCCCCTGAACGTCGCACAGGCGGCGCTGGGAACGAACCTCCAGATTCCCACCCTCGAAGGGGACATGGACTTCGACGTGCCCGCGGGGACGCAGAGCGGCGACGAGTTCGTCGTGCGGGGGCAGGGGGTGCCGCGACTCAACAGCACGCGTCGCGGGGACATGATCGTGCGGACGACGGTGGTGGTGCCGGAGGCGCTGACGGAAGAGCAGGAGGCGCTGCTCGAGCAGCTTGCCGAGACGCTGGGCACGCCCTCGCTGCCGAGCCAGCACAAGAGCTTCCTGGAGCGGCTGCGCGACGCCGTGGCCGGCTAGCGCCACGAGGGCGCTCCCATGACCGGGCTCTGGTACGAGATCACGGCGGAAACGCCGCCAGCGCTCGTGGAGGCGGTCTCGGCCGTCATGCGCGAGGCGGCTCCGGGGGGGCTAGCGGTGGAGGAACCGGTCGACCTGCTGGGACCGGAGGAGGGGTACGCCGTGCGGGCGGGCGAACCAGTCGCGCTGCGGGTCTACCTGCCCGCGAGCGAGCTGGGGGCGGTGCTGACGCAGCAGCTGCGCGAGGATCTGGCGGACTTCCCCGCGGTCGAGCTGACGGCACGGCCCCTGTACGAACAGGACTGGGCAGTGAGCTGGCGCGAGTTCTTCGGGCCGGTGGAGGCGGGGCGGATCGCCATCGTGCCCTCGTGGGTGGAGTACGAGGCCGGCCCGGACCAGCTTGTCGTGCGGCTCGACCCGGGCCAGGCGTTCGGCACCGGCCACCATGAAACGACGCGGCTCTGCCTCGCGGCGCTCGATGCGACGGTGCAGCCGGGCATGCACGTGCTCGACGTCGGGGCGGGGTCGGGCATCCTCTCCATCGCGGCGGTGAAGCTGGGCGCGGCGCGGGTCGACGCGTTCGAGATCGACCCGATCGCGGCGGACGTGGCGCGGGCCAACTGTGAGGCGAACGGCGCATCCGCGTGTGTCGCGATGCACGGCGGCTTCCCCGGCGACGGCGTTCCGCCCGCGGACCTCGCGGTTGCGAACGTGAGCGCGCGGGCCGACATCGAGCTGGCAGCCGGGATAGCGGGGGCACTGAAGCCCTCGGGACGAGTGATCGCGAGCGGCTTCCTGACGAGCGACCGCGACGATGTTGTCGCCGCCTTCGGCGAGCATGGTCTGCGCCTGACGGCCGAACGCGAGGAGCGCGAGTGGGCGCTCCTGGAGCTGGCGGCAAACTGAGCGATGGAAGGCCTGCCCCGCATCTGCGTGCCCGAGGGCGTCCAGCCGGGAGCGCTGGCGCTACCGGACGCACAGGCGCGCCACCTCGCGGCCCGGCGGCTGCGGCAGGGGGACGCGTTCCTCGTGTTCGCCGGCGACGGCACCGAGTACCACGCCCGCATCGAGGACGCGTCGCGCGATGGCGTGACGGCGACGGTCCTGGACATCGCGAGGCAGGAGCCGCCACCCGCGCGCAGGGTCGAGGTGTGGTGCGCGAACGTGCGCGCGAACCGCATGGAGTGGGCGATCGAGAAGTGCGTCGAGGCGGGCCTCGATGTCTTCCGGCCCATCACGACGGAGCACTCCACGCGGGGCCAGGAGCTCTCGGAAGGGCGGCTCGAGCGCTGGGAACGCATCGCGATCGAGGCCGCGGAACAATGCGGGCGCCTCTACCCTGCCCGTGGTCGCGCCGGTCGTGACGTTCGAGCAGGCAGTGGAGGGGTTGGAGGGGGCGCTGGTGCTGGCGAACCGGGACGGCGCCCCCTGGGGGGATGTCACCCCGAAGCTGCCGGAGCGCGGGTCGCTCGCGGTGGCCATCGGGCCGGAGGGCGGATTCACGGACGCGGAGGTGGCGCGGGCTACCGAAGCTGGGGCGAGGATCGCTTCCCTCGGCCCGCACACGCTGCGCACGGAGACGGCAGCGGTGGTGGCGGTCGCCCTGGCGCGCGCCTAGCCGCCGCCAGCCACGATCTCGCGGGCGCGGGCGAAGACGGCGTCGAACATCTCCTGCGTCAGCTTCCCCGTGAAGGTGTTGCGCTGGCTGGGGTGGAAGGAGTCGAGCAGCGTGCGCCCATCGGGCAGGGCGGCCTCGGCGAGGTGCCCGAATTTCGCCCGGGGTCGCAGGCCCACCAGGTCGCAGACCGCATCGTGGGCGTAGGCGCCGAGCGCCACGACAACCCGCGCGCCGCCGAGCAGTTCGAGCTCGCGGCGGGCGTAGGGCATGCAGGCGGCGCGCTCCTCGCGGGAGGGGCGGTTGTCGGGGGGCGCGCAGCGCACGATCGCGCCGATGTAGGCGCCGTCCAGCAGCAGGCCGTCGTCGATATCGGTACTCGTGCCCTGGTTTGCGAAGCCCGCGCGGTGGAGCGCCCCGTAGACCCAGTCGCCGGAGCGGTCGCCGGTGAAAACGCGGCCCGTGCGGTTCCCCCCGTGGGCGGCGGGTGCGAGGCCGACGACGTATATCCCGGCGGCGGGGTCGCCGAAGCCGGGCACGGGACGGCCCCAGTAAGTCCAATCGCGGTAGGCGGCGCGCTTCTCGCGAGCGACCTGCTCGCGCCACTCGACCAGCCGGGGGCAGGCGCGGCAGTCCGCAATCTCGCGGTTCAGGGAGTCGAGGGCTTCAGCGCTCACGCGGTCTCAGGCCGCTAGGCGGACCGGCGGCGGCGACGGCGCTTGCGACGGCGGCGGCCGGCGAGGATGGGGGCGATCACGGTCGCGCCCACGGCGCCCATGGCGATCACGAGGTGGCGGCGCTGCTCAGAGGCCATACCGGTCAGGCCCTCTGTGGCCTCCCGGAGCTGGCGCGCCAGATCGGGGGGCATGCCGAGGGCACCCTGCGAGAAGTCGAAGGTGTCCTGCGACCGGTCGGGGCCGACGGCGGGGTCGGGCGGAATCTCCATCGGGTCGAGTATACCCGTGCCGTCAGGACGGATGTGGGGAGCCGAGCGTCCCGGTGAGCAGCGCGATCACCCCTTCGACCTGCTCCTGCCCGATCACGGCATCGCCGGCGGCGACCACCTCCGGCGGCGTCTCGACGCCGCCTTCGATGGCCAGTGCGAGGACGTGCAGGCCCTCGCCAGCGAGGTCGCGCGCCGCCTCGAGCATGGCGACGTCCGTCAGGTCGTCGCCGAGGACGAGCAGGGAGCCGGGGCGGAAGCGGTCGACGAGGGCGGCGAGGGCGGCGTCCTTGCCCGCGCCCGCGGGCAGGACCTCGAGGACGAGGCGCCCGGGCTGCAGACGGAAACCCTCCGGTAGCTCGGCGAGCGCCTCGCGGAGGGGCCGGGCGAGGGCGGGGTCGGCGCGGTAGTGGAAGGCGACAGAACGCGCCTTCCGCTCGACCCGCAGGGTCCTGCCTTCGAAGCGCGTCTCCAGGGACCGCGCCAACTCTTCGAGCTGTTCGGCCAGAGAAGCGCCGGAGGTCGGGAGCGTCGCTGTGTCGAACGACGCTTCGTGGCCGTGGCTGGCGACGAACTCGACGCCGGCCACGGGGACCAGGGCTCGCGCCGTCGCGAGGTCGCGACCGGTAACGACGGCGACATGCGCAACCTGCGAGAGCCGTTCGAGGGCGGCAAGGGTGGCGGGCGGGACGCGCGCGTCCTCGGGCCGGGGCACGATTGGGGCCAGGGTGCCGTCGAGGTCGCTGGCGACCAGCAGCGGGGAGGGTCCGCGCGCAAGCTCGCGGAGACGGCGCGCGAGGGCCTCGTCCAGCGTCATGCTCCGTCGAGGGCGCCGAGGAAGTTGCGGCCCCAGGCATGGGCGTCGTGTTCGCGAACGGCCGCCACGAGCCGGTCGCTGATGCGCCCCGGGCGGCCCTTGAGGGCATCAAGGAGGACGCGCGTGGCGCCCTCGGGCTTGAGCGGGTCGAAGGGCACGAGGCCGTCTTCCTCGAAGCCAGCGTAGGCGGACGATACCCCTGCATCGCGGCCCGCCAGCACGACGCCGCGCTCGGCAGCGGGGCGCGACGACTGCGCGACGGCGGCCTGCAATGGCACAAGGTTCATGCCGTCGGCGAGGGAGGCGGTGAAGACGACGTCGGCCTCGCGCAGGAGGGCGAGCACCTCGCTCCAGGCGAGTGCCTCGCGGCCCTGGACGAAGGGCAGGCCGCGCTCGGCGGCGAGGCCGGCGGCCTCCGCCGCCAGCCGCCCGCATTCGCCCTGGGGGGGGGCGGCGGGGGGCGCGGAGGCCGGCGCCCTCCGCCGCCAGCCGCTCGCATTCGGCCTGGAGGGCGTCGTAGGCGGGGACGCCGGCGCGGGTGGGGGCGGAGAAGCCCGCGTAGGCGAAGCGGGCGCCGCCCTTGATCGCCGCGCTGACCGCGGCCAGACGCTCGGGAACGCCCTTCGTGTAGTCGGCGCGTTCGAGGCCGACGACCAAGGGCAGGGCGGGATCGCGGGGGACGGCTGCGGGGAGCGCCCCCTCGGGCGCCTGGCGGGCGAGCTGATCCGTGTCGATGCCGGCGGGGAAGGCGGCGATGCGCACGAGGTGGTCGTTCACGCGCAGGTCGGGGCCCTCGAGGCGAGCGCCGCAGAGGCGCTGGGCCGCCTCGCGCAGACGCTCGGCGTCGGCCTCCGTCTGGACGCCGGCGAGGTCAGCGCCGAGGATGCCGGCGAGCCACGCGGCGAAGCGGGCGCGGGCGGGCGGCGGCAGGGAGGGTTCGGCGACGGCGAGGGAGGGGAAGGGGGTGTGGAGGAAGAAGCCGGTGCGCCCGCCGAAGCCGCCTTCGCGGAGCATGGCCGGCACGAGCGCGAGCTGGTAGTCGTGTACCCAGCAGACGCCCCCGCCCGCCGCCAGCGCGGCCTCGGCGAAGGCGCGGTTGACGCGCTCGTAGGCGGCCCAGGCGTCGTCGGAGGGGGGCGCGGGGGTGGGGTAGTAGGGGAGGGCCTCGGGGAGGTCGACGCGGACGAGGTGGAGGAGGGGCCAGAAGAAGCCGTTGGCGACCTCGGCGTAGTGGCCCCGCCAGTCGGACTCGCTGGGGTAGAGGCACTGGTGGCGGATGGGGCCGGCGGGCGGCTCGGGGAACTCCAAACCGTCGCCCGCGGGGCAGGCCGGCGCGTGGGGGTCTCGAGCAACTCGAAGCCGTCGCCGTCGGTCCAGGCGCGGTCGTGGGGACCGCGGCCGGCCCCGATCCAGGTGGTTCCGCCGGCGCCGTCCCAGGGGACGAGCACGGGCCGTACGGCCTCGACGAGGCCGCCGGCTGCCGTCGCGGCGCCGCCAGCGACCCCGGGCGGGGCGTGGTGGTCGAGGAGCGCGCGGTTGGCAAGGATGAGGTCCACCCGAAGAGTGTACCGGGGCGCTGTGTGCGGGCAGTAAGCCCGCGCCCCGCGCGGGGTTAGCGATGTGCTACCGTTGCAGGTCGGTTGCTTTGTCTTTCACAAAAGTAGTACGCTGGCGGCGGAGGCAGAACCTGTGACGCTGGACGCGCTGGGCGCCGTGCGGAAGCTACGCGAGAGTGGGGCCGATGAGGCGCTCGCGGAGGGGATCGTGGAGGTGGTGTCCGAGGCCACGGGCGAACTGTTAACCCGAGCCTACTTCGACGCCCAGCGTGCAGCGGAACGCGCGCACTATGACGCGATGCGTGCGGCGGACCGCGAGCACTATGACGCGATGCATGCGGCAGACCGCGAGCACTACGACACGATGCGGACGGCGGACCGCGAGCGGCTTGACGCCCAGCGTGCGGCGGACCGCGAGTATCTCGATGCCCGATTCACCGGCGAGCGGCATCACGTGGACGAGCGCTTCGAGGCGCTTCGGGCAGAGATGTACCGCGCGCTCGCCATCCAGGGGGGCATCATCCTGGGTGGCATGGGCGTCATCCTGGCGCTGGTGGAGTCGCTGTAGGAGCCGCCTGCCCTAGGGGATGGGGACTTCGTAGCGGACGGCGGCGCTGTAGTCGACCGCGACGATGGGGCAGGTTCCCTCCACGTTGGGAGCCCTGATGAAATTGATGGTGAACGAGCGCTCGCCCCCGGGCGCGATCTGGCCCGCGATCTCGTCCGTGAGTTGCAGGACCTCGATGCCGTCCTCGTTCACGAGGGCGGCGGTGATGACGACCTCGGAGAGGGTCGCGTTCGTGCCGTTGCGGAAGGAGCCACGCAGGATGAGGTGTTTCCCGTTGGGGTGGACGTGGTCCTCGCAGGTGACGTCGAAGAACTCGATGGTAGGGGGGAGGGGCTGGGGAACTGTGGCGTTCACGAAGGCGTCCCGGTAGCGGTAGCGGCCGGCCTGGACGAAGCCGTCGTAGAGCTCCGGGAGGGGTTGGGCGACGCTCCACTCGCCGCCCTGGGGGCGGTGGGAGACGAGGTGTTGGGTCGGATCGTCGACGTCCTCCCAGACGCGCACCTCGACCGTGGCGGTGCGCTGCGTCTGGGCGACGACGCCGGCGATGGAGAGCGCCAGGGCGGCCACGAGCAGCGCGATGACGGCGTTCTTCATCATCGCGGGGCCTCCACGGGGGCATCGAAGCGGGCGCTGGCCCGATACTCGATGCCGAGGAGGTGGCACGTGCCGCGGGTGGCGGCGGCGCTGTAGAAGTGAATCGCGAAGGCGCGCTTGCCCCACGGCGAGATGCCGTGCAGGAGGATAGCCGACCCCTGCGCCGCCTCCACGCCCGTGCGGTCGCGCAGGGCGCCGGTGATGGTGATGTCGCTGATGGTGGCGTCGGTGACGTTCTCGAGGACGCCGTGGAGCGTGAGGAAGGCGTTGAACTGCCCGCGATAGCAGCTCGTCTCGGTGATGCGCAGGCCGGTGGGGACGGGGTCGGGGACGGCGCTCTCGATGGTGAGGTGGGCGTAGCGGTGGCGGCCGTCGGGGCTGTGGCCGTCATCGAGGAGGAGGGGTGGGGTGGTGGGGTCCCAGGGGGCGCCGTCGGTGCGGATGCTGATCCAGTTGCGGGAGGGGTCCTCGGCGCTTTCCCAGATGCGCAGCTGGACCGTGGCCGTGGGCTGCGCCTGCCGCGTCTGCGCGACAACGACGCCGGCGACGAGCGACAGCGCGAGCGCGGCGACGAGGGCGGCGATGATCCAGTTTTTCATAGTGACTAGTGGCTGGTGGTTAGTGGCTAGTGTAGTGGCTCGCTGCGCTCGCCGGGGCGGGGCAGGGGGGACTAGTCACCAGTCACTAGCCACTACCCCGCCGGGACGCAAGAAAGGGGCCCCGGAGGGCCCCTTTCGGGTTGGTTGCCGTTGGCGACGCTAGCGAACTAGCGGCGGCGGCGAGCGACGGTGTAGCCGCCCAGCACGAGGGCCAGGGCAGTCACGCCGAGGAGGGCAGCCAGCGAGGTGCTGGTGCTGGTGGTCGCGAGGCCGGTACCGGCGTCGGAGACTTCAGGAGCCATCTCCTCTTCGCCCATGCCTTCCTCTTCGCCCATGCCTTCCTCTTCGCCCATGCCTTCTTCTTCACCCATGCCTTCTTCTTCGCCCATGCCTTCCTCTTCGGGGCAGTCATCGGCGGTTTCGTCCATGGGTTCTGCAGGCTCAGACGGTTCGGCGGGCTCGGCCGGCTCTGCGGGCTCCGCAGGGTCGTCACCGTTCATGCCGTCGTCCATGTCGTCGGGGCACTCGTCCATGCCCTCTTCGCCCATACCTTCTTCGCCCATGCCTTCTTCACCCATCGGGTCTTCCGGCATCATGGCGGAGGCGGTCAGGTCGAGGTCGCTGCGGCCACCGCTGCTCCACTCCCCGTGCTCGGCCGCGTCGTAGCCGCCCACCTGGAAGGAGACGGCGTCGCCGGCGTCGGCGCAAGAGTCGGGAACGTCGAGCACGTAGGTCGAGCCAGCAGCGCTGGTGAGGACCGTCGCGGAGCCACACTCGGCGCCGTTCACGACGGCGGTGACCGACGTGCCAGCGGCAGCGGGCTCACCGTCGAGGCTGACGGAGCCGGCGAAGCGGTGAGGCGGGCCAGACGGCTGCGCCTCCGCCACCTCTCCACTGAAGAGGCCGGCGAGGCCCAGCAGCATGGCTGCCGCGATACCCCCTCCGAGCCACTTGAGAGTCTTGGTCATTCGGTTTTGCTCCTTGCTATCTGTCCGTTATGGCTAAAGCCCGGGACCTTCCCCGGGCCCCCGCCCCCGCGAGGCGGGGACGGGGGACGGGGTTGGTTGACGGACAGGTTAGTCGACGATGACTACGTAGGACTGGTTGTTGCTGAGGGACGTGAGGGTGTTGCCACCCGGCACATCAGCAGCATCCGGGAAGTAGCCATCCCAGGAGCCACTGCCAGAGTTGTACGACCAGATGGCCGACACGCCTTCAGCAGCGCCCTCGGAAGGATCAGCACCGTCGGCGCCGTTCCAGACGACGTAGTTCTGACCCGAGACGAGCTCGTTGTTCCACGTGGCCGGCGGAGCCTCAGGGGCTACCTCAGGCTCGGGGCCGATGGCGAGGGTGATGGTGTCCTGGATCTGCTGACCCTTGGCAGCATCGCCGGCGCGAATCAGGAACACGGCCTCACCCGGCGTGAGCGGAGCGAGGTACGTGAACGACGCACGGCCGTCCGACGTCATGCCAGTGGCCACGTCATCGACCTGGCCGGAGCCTTCGACCTTGATGACGGTGATGGGCACTGCGCCGACGCGCACGCCCTCGTCGTCGAGGACGGTAACGGTGATGCTGGTCGAGCTGAGCGAGTCAACCCGGCCGGGGGAATCCGACTCGATGCTGGCCGGGGATCCACCCACCTGGATTTCCACGGTGACCGTGTCGATCCTCGGAGTAAGGTCTCCACCGAGAGCCACAAGCGACGAGATTGCGACCGTGTGCGTCCCGCGGGTCGCATCGTTGGCCGCGCCAGGCTCGTCGGGGGCGGTGACCTGGATGACGCACTGCCCGGCAGTATTCGTGCCGGAGCCCACATCCGTACCGTCCGCAGCCTGCAGGTTCAAAGTACTCTCATCGACATCCGTGGTCGCCGCATCATCCACAACCGCTAGCTGGTTGCCACAGGCCGGGATGTCGTTGGCTACGCCAGGATAATTGCGGTCGACGTTGAGGTTGGACGTCACCGGATTCGCGCGGTCGCCCGCCGGAACCTCTGGACCCAGGATGCCTGGGACCAGCGGCTGCCCGCTGTTCACGCCCGCATGCTTGCCGACTGTCGGGTTGCCCTCGGCATCGACGATGGTCACGACGATGAAGGTCGACCCACCGATCGCAATCGTCCCCTGATCCGCTGCAGCACTGATGCTCGCGGGATCGCCGTGGACGACTACTTCAGCCGTATGGTTGAGACCCGAAGCGAGGTGCCGGAAGACCACCTCGGCGGTGCCGGTCGCGCCGTTACCCGTCAGAGCAACGGTGATGCTACCGGTGCCGGCGGCGGTCAGGAGGGTACAAGCGCTTTCGTTCGCGCAGTCCTCGCCCGACGTCAGGACGCCTCGCGAGGTGGTGACCAACACGGCCTCGCTACCGATACCAAGGCCGATGGCGTTCGTGAGCGTCACCGTAATGTTGCTCGGAGCGCTGCCGTCCTTGTCGATCGCCGCGGCACTCGGTGGGCCGCCACGAAGGGCAGCCGCCGGGTTCAGCGGATTGACTTGGATGACCTTGCCTTCGACGAACACGAATTCGCCACCGGTGCGGTTACGCCGCTCGACGAAAATTCGACCCCTCGGGGAGTCGTCGTCAATCCTGACGAGCAGGGTGACCCTGTTGGCATCGGCGTTACCAAGGTCGTTGCCGTCGTCGCCCACCGCCAAGCCATTCGCGGTGTCGCAGACTGAGCGGACGTTGCGGTCGTCAGGATCTGCAACCGGATCGGTCGTTGCTTCGTCAGTGCCCGTTGTGGTGGGATCATCCACCCCGTCGGCATTGCCGTCGTCGTTGCCGTCAAGGTTCCTGTTGGTGCAGAGGATTGACGTGCCACCGTTCGCCACGAACGTTGCCGAACCCTCGCTATCCGCGGAGATCCGGTAGTCGTCCCCTGCACTCGGGCTTGTGATGTCGTCAAACTGCACGGCCACAGTTTTGCCCGGGTTGCTGTTGTAGTCCGCAGCCTGCGCGTCGGCAGACTCCGTGCTGGTGAGGACGCCGCTGAAGGCGACGGCCGCCACCATTGCTACAAGCGCCAGGAGCGCGGCGGACTTCCAACCGGCGATGGCGCTAATAAGGTTGCTCTTCAATTCAAGTACCCCTTTGCTGGGTGTTTGAGTTGGTTCTGTCCTGTGGCCCCGTGGGGCCGGTCGTGTTCCGGACTCGCCCGGATCGTGCGGGCGGTTGCGGAGGGATGCTCCGCTTCCTCTGTGGGGCCGCCCGCTCGTTCTGCCGCCAGTGCCTGGCGCTAGGCTCCAGGCGGGTCCGGGCCGTTCCCCTGTGCGTGGTGTATCAGCTGAAACCCTCGCGTCTCACGCCTCTCGCGCGGGTCTCTCGACCGGCGCGCGCGCCTCGCTCAGCGGGGGAAAGCGGCCTCCTTTCTCCGTGTAACAGAATGCGGACAGAGTTGGGGCGAGCCTACGTTTCGCTTGCTCGACGGTCAACCTGTTCCGCCCACGCGAAGGGCCCACGGAGGCCCACTCGCGAACTGGTAATCAGGGGGTATAACGCCAATCACGGAGAAAGGTTAACGGGGCGGGCGAGCTGCGCTCGCGGCTGTTGGCTGTTGGCTCTTGGAGGACGGGGCGGACCGACCACCGATCACCCCGCTCATCGAAACGCGTCGACGAGGGTGACGGCTGCAGCGATGATGGCGGCGTTGATGGTCACGATGCCGGCGCCCTGGATCCAGAGGGCGCGGAACATCTCGGCGCGGAACGCCTCGAACCGGGCGTCTATCCGGGTTTCGAGCCTCTCCATGCCCACCTGGAACCCCTCATTGGTGACGGGCGAGCTGCGCTCGCGGCTGTTGGCTGTTGGCTGTTGGTCCCGCCCCACCGGGCACTACCCACCAAACGCGTCGACGAGGGTGATGGCCGCGGCGATGATGGCGGCGTTGATGGTCACGATGCCGGCGCCCTGGATCCAGAGGGCGCGGTACATCTCGGCGCGATGCTCGGCGAAGCGCCTGTCGAGGTAGTCGGTGGTGACCAGCTCGGCGGTGGCATCGCGCACAAACTCGACGACGCCTTCGGCCTGGGCCTCGGCGTGGCCCTTTCCGCGGAGCCTGCGGATCGCCTCGTGCGTGTCGAACGTGAGCGCCATTGCACTGGGAGCATAGCACACTTATTACGATCAGCAAGGATTACTAGTGGATAGTGATTAGTGGATAGTGGCTCGTGGGGGACGGGGTGGACCAGCCACCAGTCACTACCCACTATTCACTACCCCCACCAGCCACTACCGCTATGCTTGCGCGTTATGAAGACAACCATCATCGCCGCCCTCATCGCCGCCATCGCCATCGGGAGCGCGCTGGGGGCGTTCGCGGCCACTCGGACCATCGAGACGGAAGCGGATGTGCACGTGCGCGTCTGGCGGAGCGTCTCAACGGGCAACCTCTTCCTGAGCACGCGCCCGGAGGGGGGCGAGTGGACGACCCACAACACACCGCTGGACATGAGCGCGCGCAGCGACTCGGGGGCCTTCGACCAGAGCAACTTCGTCACGATCACGGTGCCGCTCACGGTGGAGGTGGACGTACCGGAACCGGAGCCGGAGCCGACTCCCACCACGACGACCACCACACCCACACCTGCGCCCACGGCGGAGCCCGAGCCGGGCACGTGCTGCGAGGTACGGGGCATGGAGAGCCACGCTCCCTCGCGGGAGGCCATCGTGGCGGAGATGCAACGGGTCATCGAGTTGGGGGAACAGACCTACGGCCTCACACACAGCGGCCCCATCACGATCAATATCTCCTTCACCCGCAGCGGCGTGCTCGCACGGTACAAAGATGCTTTCGGCTACCGCCCGGAGGAGGCGCCGGACGAGTGCTCGTTTCAGCGGGAGGAGCACATGTTCTTCGCCCCCCAGTGCAGGTCCAGCACGCGCGCAATCGCGAAGGAATGGTTCGTGCGTGCAGTGGGGACGCCCGACGTGAGTCCGCGCTGGATCACGCACGGCACGTTCGACCACTTCCTGACGAGAGCCGTAGAGGGAAGGTACCCCTTCCTGTCGCAGGACCGATTCCAGCGGGCGCTCTTCTACGATCAGCCGGCGGACGTGGCCAGGGACCGGGCCAGCGAGGACATGATGACCGCGGCGGCACTGTATGCGATCCAGCGGTACGGGAACCTCAGGGACTGGGTGGGCATCCACTCGCGCGTCGTGGCGGGCGGGGATGCGGATGCCGCATTCGAGGAGGTGTATGGCGACTCGCTGGCCGAGTTCTACGCGGCGTTCGAGGCGTGGGCATCGCAGGAAAAGCTGATTCTCGTGACGGGCGCGTTTGACTCGTGCGAGGAAGCCGCGCGCAACCTGTCCCCGAGGGGGGGAACTGTGGGCGTCGACGCCGGTTTCCCCGACTACCGCGTGCCGACGGCGAGGGACCACGACGACGACGGCCTCGTGTGCGAGGGCCACCTTCCAGTGAGGTAGTCGAGGGCGAGCGATAGCCCCGGCACCAGCGTATGCTTGGCCAGCCATGAATCGCGCAATCATTGCCGCCCTAATTGCGGCTATCGCCATCGGGGGGTCGCTGGGGGCGTTCGCCGCCACCCAGACGATCGAGACGACGGCTGAGGTTGAGGTGCGCGTCTGGCGGCGTATCTCCGATGGGGCGCTCTTCCTGAGCACGCGCCCGCAGGGGGCGGATGATTGGGACACGCACGACGACGAGGCGCTCGACATGACCGGGCTGAGCCGGTCGGGACGGTTCCAGTTGAGTGACTCGGTGACGGTCGAGGTGCCGGTCGAGGTCGAGGTCGAGGTACCGGATGCCGTTGCGGGGAGGCCAACTCCACGCCCCCTCCCGACTGCGCTGCCGGATGCTGACGTACCCATCGCGGGCCCCTGCTGCGACGTGCAAGGCATGGAGGATGTCCTCCAGGCGCGGCGGAATGTCGTGGCGGCCATGCGCCAGGTGATTGAGTTCGCGCTGGAGACCTACGGCCTTACGCACATCGGCCACATCACAATCCACATCTCCCACTCCACGAACGGGCTCTTCGCGCGTTACGAGGAGGCGTTCGGGGAGGAGTTGGAGGAGCTGCCCAGCGAATGCTCGTTCCAGGAGGGCGAGCACATGTTCTTCGGCCCGCAGTGCCGATCGGACAGGGTCGCGCTGGCGTGGGAGTGGTTCGTGCGCGCGGTTGGGGGGGGCGAGGTGAGCCCCGTATGGGCGGGACACGGGGCGTTCGACTACTTCGCCTCGCACTACGCCGAGGGGGAGGTTCCCGAACTGACGGAGGACCGCTTCCGCCGCGCGCTCTTCTACGAACGGGGCCGCGACATTCGCCTGGACCGGGCGAGCGGCGACATGATGACGATCGTCATGCTGTACACGATCCAGGAATACGGCGAGTTCGGGGACTGGCTGCGGTTCTACAGCAGTACGGCGGCAGGTCTGGACGTGGAAACCGCCTTCGAGGCTGCCTTCGAAGTTCCCCTGGGGGAGTTCTACGAGACGTTCGAGGAGTGGGCGGACCAGCAGAAGCTCATCCTCACCTCGACCGCGTTCCAATCCTGTAAGGATGCCTCAGAGCACATCAGGGTGCGGACCGGCTCCGTGGGCACGGGCCAGGGCTTCCCCGACTACCGCGTGCCGCTGGAGCTGGACGACGACGACGATGGCGTCGTCTGCGAGGGCTTCCAGGCGCCGGACGAGTAGGGGCGGGCGGGCGAGCTGCGCTCGCGGCTGTTGGCTGTTGGCTATTGGCTGTTGGGGACCGGGGTGGGCGAGTTGCGCTCGCGGCTGTTGGCTGTTGGGCACGGGGCGGGCCGACCACCGACCACCAGCCACTCGGTCCCACTAACCACTAACGACCGGCCACCAGTAGACTTGCGCGCATGTGGAAGACGATCGGGTTGCTCAGCGTCGTGTGCCTCGGGTTCATCGGGCTCCTGGTGGGGCTCACGCTCGGCGGGATGGGGTAGGGGGCGCTGCGCGCCCAGTAGTGGATGGTGGCTAGTGGCTAGTGGCTGGTCCCCGCACCCCGCCCCCATCAGTCACCAGTCGCCATGACGGACGGAATCGTATCGCGTCACCTGAACCGGCGGCTGAGCCGTCCGGTGGCGGGGGTGCTGGCGGGGACGGGGGGGTCGCCCGACGGGGGGACGGGGGTGTCGCCGACGGGGGCGACGGGGTTCACGCTGCTGTTCTCGCTGGGGGTGGGGGCGCTGGTGGGGCTGGGGTGGCAGGTGGCGGGGGGAATCGGCATCCAGCTGGCCAGCATCATCGACGGGGTGGATGGGGACCTGGCGCGGCTGACGGGGCGGAGTTCGCGCTTCGGGGCGGCCCTGGACGCGATCGCGGATCGGTACGCGGACGCGGCCATCCTGGGGGGAATGACGGTGTACGCGGCGCGCTTCGAGGAGTGGTCGCGGCCGGAGGTGGTGGGGGCGCTGGCGCTGGCGGGGGCGCTCACGGTGAGCTACAGCCGGGCGCGGGCGGAGGCGGAGGGGCTGTGGCCGGTGGGGGGTGGTCGGTGGTTGGTGGTCGGTGGTCGGTGGGACGTGGGGTCGGTGCTGGGGATGCTGGCGACGCGGGACGTGCGTCTGCTGGCGGCGGCGGCGGGGACGGTGGCGGGGCAGTGTTACTGGACGCTGGTGGGTCTGGGGGGGGCCAGCGGGGTGACGGTGGCGGTGCGGCTGGTGGCGGGGAGGTTGGGGCGGTAGGGGGTTACAGCACGCGGCTCGCGATGGTGAGGGAGACGGCGGCGACGGCGACCATCAGGCCGAACATCGTCGCGACGGCGGTGTACTGGGCTCGCCACATTTCGGCGCGCAGCTCGGCCATCTCGGCGCGGAATTCGGTGCGGGCCACCAGCAACTCGGCGCGAAGAACGTCGCCGGTGACGACGGAACTGGCAGCCTCAGCCATCACTCGAACGCGTTGGCGACAGCGACGATGACGCCGAGGGTCGCGACAATGGTCGTCCCGAAGAGCCAGAGGGCACGGTACAGGTCGGCGCGCATCTCGGCACGGACCGCCTGCAACTCGGAACGAAGGACGTCGCCGGTGACGACGGTGCTGGTGGCTTCCTCGACGACTTCGACGATGCCGTCGGCCGCGGGCTCGGGGAGTCCGCGCTGGAGCAGCTTCTGGAAGGCCTTGCGGGTATCGAAGGTGAGGGCCATCGCGTCGATAGGATAGCACAGTTGTTGCGGTTCGGAATGGTTGATAGCATGGCAGCGGGATGTCGTTGACGTTCGATACGCAGTGGATTCGCACGCCGGCGCAACGGTGGCGATGATGGCGGATGCAACAGGCGCGCTCGTGACCGGTGAGCACCTCGACGCCACACGGGAGTACCTCGACGCGCGGCTGGACGCGGGGTTCGCGGGCATGCGGGCGGAGCTTCACCACGCCCTGCTGATCTTCGGGCTGGGCATGGCGGGGTTCGTGATCGGGGTGGCGGGGGTGTCGCTGGCGGCGGCGGCGTTGCTGTTCAACTAGGGATGGTCGCGAAGAGCCACTAGCGCCCACCCCTTACGCTGTAGGGGTATGGCGAGCGCGGTTGCGGATGTGCGCGAGGGTCCCGGGGTGGGGCTGACGGAGGCGGAGGCGGCGCGTCTGCTGGAGGCGGGCGAGGGCAACGTCGACACGACGCGCCACCGCAGCACCTGGGACGTGGTGCGGTCGAACGCGATCACGTTCTTCAACGTAGTCCTGCTGGTGCTAATCGTGGCGCTATTCGTGGTGGGGGAGTTCCGGGACGGGTTGTTCGTGGGCGCGGTCGTGTTCGCCAACGTGGTGGTATCGACGTACCAGGAGCTGCGGGCGGTGCGAACGCTGCGGGAAATGGTGGCGCTCACCGCGCCGACGGCGCTGGTGGTGCGGGGCGGCGAGGAGCGCGAGATCGTGGCGGAGGAGGTCGTGCGGGGGGACCTGATCCACCTGCGGCCGGGGGACCAGGTGGTGGCGGACGGGCCGGTGACGGGGCGGGCGGGGGAGGTCGACGAATCGCTGCTGACGGGCGAATCGGACTCGATCCGGAAGGCGCCGGGGGACGAGCTGCTGTCGGGGTCGTTCTGCGTGGCCGGGGACCTGTACTACACGGCGGAGCGGGTCGGGAACGAGGCGTACGCGCTCAAGCTGACGGCGGACGCGCGCCAGCTGGTGCGTCGCATGACGCCGCTACAGATCCACCTGAAGCGCCTGCTGCGAGTCCTGATGGGGGCGACGATCGTCCTGACGGTGGCGCTGCTGATCTCCTACAGCGTCGAGGACCGGGGCCTGGCGGAGTCGCTCAAGGCGCTGGTGGCCACGGTCACGACGATCGTGCCGGTGGGCCTCCTGCTGGGGATAACGGTGGCGTTCGCGGTGGGGGCGGTGCGGGTCTCGCGGGCGGGGGCGATCGTGCAGGACATCCAGGCAGTGGAGGCGCTCAACTACGCGGACGTGGTCTGCCTGGACAAAACGGGCACGCTCACCGCAAACCGGCTGACGGTGCAGGGAGTTACGTGGGCGCCCGGCGTCCCGGGGGTGGAGGGGTGGCTGGGGGCGTTCGCGGCGGCCACGGCGGACGAGAGCAAGACGGCCTCGGCGCTGGCGGACCGCTTCGCGGGGTTGAAGAACGCGGGGGTGGTCGAGGCGCAGGTGCCGTTCAGCTCGGCGCGGCGCTGGAGCGCGGTGCGGCTGGTGGCGGGGCCGGAGCGGCGCACGTTCGTGCTGGGCGCGCCGGAAGCGCTCATCGAGGTGGGGCAGGCGGACGGGCTGCTGACGGCCTACGAGTCGGCGAGCGCGCGGGGCATGCGGGGGGTGGCGTTCGCGGAGGTGGCGTCGTTGCCAGACCCGGAGGCGCCGCTCACGGGGCTGCGGCCGCTGGGGCTGATTACGATCGGCGACGTGCTGCGTCCGGAGGTGCGGGAAGCCTTCCAATTGATGGCGGAGCTCGGCATCGAGCCCAAGATCATCAGCGGGGACAACCCGCAGACGGTGTCGGCCCTGCTCCAGCAGCTTCAGATCCAGACGCCGGGCGGAGCGATCGCAGGTTCGGAGCTTGACGGGCTCCCGGAAGAGGGGTTCGCAGAGGCGGTGGAGTCGCACAGCATCTTCGGGCGCATCTCGCCGCAGCAAAAGAGAGCCATCGTGGAGTCGTTGCGGGACCAGGGTCGCTTCGTGGCGATGGTGGGGGACGGGGCGAACGACGTACACGCCTTGCGCGCGGCGGATGTCGCCGTGGCGATGGAGTCGGGCACGTCGACGGCGCGGGCGGTGGCGGGGATTGTGCTGGTGCGGGACTCGTTCTCGGCGCTCATCCGGGGGGCGCAGGAGGCGACCTTCGTGCTGGGGAACTCGGCGCGGCTGAGCAAGCTCTTCGTGGCGAAGAGCGTGTACGCCTACCTGCTCATCTTCGCGACGAACCTGCTGGGGCTGGAGTTCCCGTTCCTGCCGCGTCACGGCTCGCTCACGGCGATGCTGGCGCTGGGCATCCCGGCCATCTTCATCTCGATCAGCATCCCGCCGCCGCAAGCGGGCAAGGACTACCTGACGAACGTGCTCCGCTTCGCCCTGCCGGCGGGCATCTCACTCGCGATCGTGGCGATGCTCGTGCAGGTCTTCGTGGAGTGGGCGTTCAACCAAGGCACGGAGGAGTCGCGCACACTGGTGTCGCTGGTGATCGGGTTCACCAGCATCGGCTTCATGATCGAGGTGCTGGGGTTCGAGGGAGCGTCGTTCCGGAGCCTGACGCGCCCGGTGATGACGCTGTTCCTCGGAGGGCTGCTGGGGTTCGCGCTCGTGCTGACGGTGTACACGCCGTGGCTGCGCGACTTCTTCGACTTCTCGCCGATCAACGCGGGGGAGTGGGCGGTCGTGGGCGTGGGGACGGCGGCGGCGCTGGCGGGTCAGTACTACGTGAGCCACCACTGGCGCGAGATCATCGCGTTCATGCTGGCGACGCCGGGGAAGAAGGACCGGCTGCGGGGCCGGCCGGCGTAGGGGCCAGGCTGGGCGGGGAGCCTTCAGGCCGGCTGGTAACGCTGAACGTCTATCTCGCTTGCCCGCGCTCGCATCAGCGACGAGTCGTACCACGCCTGCATCCGCAGCATCAGGTCCATATTCAGACCGAAGGCCTTCTCAACCCGCAGGGCCATTTCCGGAGAGAGCGCCGCGTTCCCGTTCAACAGGTCCGACAGGGTCGCGCGGCGGACTCGGAGGACTTCCGCTGCTCGCGTCACGGTGAGACCCAACTCCTCGATGACCTCTGTGCGAATGAAGTCCCCTGGATGGGAGGGCGACATGTTGATGCTGACCGAGTCATCCACCATCAGTGGTAGTCCTCCAGGTTGAGTTGCTCAACATTCCCTTCTGCTTCCTCGAAGGTGAGCCGCCAGTTGCCGGAGACCGAAACGCTCCACTGTCCCCGCCTCTGCCCCGACAGTTGGTGTACACGCCACCCGGGTGGCGCATTGGACCGAAAGTCTTCCATCTCCTCCGCGAGAATGAGCACCGTCAGCACATTGCGCACCCGTGCGGCCAGGGCTGGTGGAAGAAAGCGGGTGCCGTCCTCCTCAAGAAGCTCTCGCAATCCCCGGTGGCGAACGGAGATGATGTTCACGAGCTAGTGTACGGTGTCACCGTTCGCCCAACAAGCCCCAGCGGGTCAAGCGTTCGCCTACCAACCCCTTTTCGCGAGGACCTCTTCCTCGGGGAGGGAGGCGACGGCGAGGCCGCGCATGGCGGCGCCGAGACCGCGCGAGACCTGCGCCAGCAGCTCGTCGTCCTGGTAGTGGGTGACGGCCTCGACGACGGCGTTGGCGACGGCGGGGGGGTTCTCCGACTTGAAGATGCCGGAGCCGACGAACACACCGTCGGCGCCGAGGCGCATCATCAGGGCGGCGTCGGCGGGTGTGGCGACGCCGCCGGCGGCGAAGTTGACGACGGGCAGGCGGCCCTCGTCGCGGACGCGCTTCACGAGCTCGACGGGAGCGCCAAGGTTCTTGGCGGCGGTGTAGACCTCGTCCTCGGAGAGGTTGCGGAGGCGGCGGATCTCGTCCTGGACGGCGCGCATGTGGCGCACGGCCTCGACGATGTCGCCGGTGCCGGCCTCGCCCTTGGTGCGGATCATGGCGGCGCCCTCGGCGATACGGCGGAGGGCTTCGCCGAGGTCGCGGCAGCCGCAGACGAAGGGCACGGTGAAGGCGTGCTTGTCGATGTGGTGGGCCTCGTCGGCGGGCGTGAGCACCTCGGACTCGTCGATGTAGTCGACGCCGAGGGCCTCGAGGATGCTCGCCTCGACGAAGTGGCCGATGCGCGCCTTGGCCATGACGGGGATGCTGACGGCCTCGGTGATGCGCACGATGATCTCGGGGTCGCTCATGCGGGCGACGCCGCCGTCCTTGCGGATGTCGGCGGGGACGCGCTCGAGAGCCATCACGGCGCAGGCGCCCGCTCCCTCGGCAATCTGGGCGTGCTCGGGCGAGACCACGTCCATGATGACGCCGCCCTTGAGCATCTGCGCCAGGCCGGCCTTGACCGTCCAGGTTCCGCGCTCGCTCGCTCCGTTCTCGCCGACGTTTTCGAGCCGCTCGACTGCTTCGCGCTCGCTCATTTCAGCTTGCTCCGCTCGTTCGCTCGACTGCTTCGCGCTCGCTCATGCCTTGTCTCCCCACCCACTACGGGGCGATATCTGCAGGTCTCTGGTTTCTAGCTTAGGCCGTTTTTCGGTCAGTGGCTGGCGCGGCGGCGCACCAGCGTGAGTCCGTCGCGCACGGTGAGCATGACCACCTCGACGCGGTCGTCCTGGGCGAGCCGGGCGTTGAGCGTGCGGATGGCCGCTGTGTCGTCGGTGTCGTCATCGTCGTCGAGGACGCGGCCGGACCAGAGGACGTTGTCGAAGGCGATGAGGCCGCCTTCTGCGAGCTTCGGCAGAACGGCTTCGTAGTACCCGGGGTAGTTCGACTTGTCGGCGTCGACGAAGACGAAGCCGAAGGGGCCGTCGAGCGAGGCGATGGTGTCGAGGGCGGGGCCGAAGTAGAGGTTGATGCGGTCGCCGAAGTGGCTGCGGTCGAAGTTGGCCTGAGCGATATCGGCGTGCTCGCGGCTGATCTCGCAGGTGTAGAGGCGGCCGCCCTCGGGGAGGGCCTCCGCCATGGAGAGGGCGGAGTAGCCGGTGAAGCAGCCAATCTCGAGCACTTGTTGGGGCCGGACGAGGCCGACGAGGAAGTTCAGCAGGCGGCCTTCGAGGCGGCCGGTGAGCATGCGCGCCCGCTCGCCGAGCGCTTCCGTCTGTCGTGCGACCTGCTGGAGCAGTTCCGGCTCGGGCGTGGTGCTGACGGCGGCGTAGTCCTCGATCTCAGGACGAACGAGGTCGTTCATGTGCTTCAGGCCTCCCGGACGAAGGGCACTGTAGCCCTCCTTCTTAAACGTCCTGGCGCCAGATCTTCGGCTCCGCGCCGGTCATCATGTCGCTCAGCGCCGAGACCTCGACCCGCCAGGGGATGAGCTTGAGCGCGCCGAACTCGGGGTTCTCCACCGACTGGAAGAACATCGCCGGGTCGTAGCCAACGGGCGGGGGCGCGTTCTTGATGAGGTCCCAGACGCGCTGCTTCTCGGCGGGGTCGTCGTCCCATTCGGCCTTGCACTCGACGTAGACCTGCTGCTGTCCGAGGGGGTTGCCGGCGGGCAGGTCGAAGTAGACGACGGAGACGTAGGGATTCTCCGCGATGTGCCTGGACTTAAGGGAAGTGCGGCCGGTCGCGATCCAGCCGGTCGAGCCTTCCCAGACGGGGTGGAGGATGCGGGAGCGGGGGCGTCCCTTGCGGTCGATCGTGGTAACGGTGCACCAGACGAGGCGGTTGACGCGGTCGTTGAACTGCTCGGCGATGTCCGCGAAGGAATCGACTTCCATTAAGTACCTCCGGCGCACCGCTCCGGGCGGGCGCGCGACGGGCTACGATACGCGCTGATTTCGTGGAGGGGGCGCGGGCGATGCCGGTCTATGCGGTGGGCGAGAAGGTTCCCGTTATCCACGAGAGCGCATTCATCGCGCCCACGGCGACGGTGGTGGGGGACGTGCGTATCGAGGAGGGCGCCTCGGTCTGGTACGGGGCGGTGGTGCGGGGGGACACCTCCTACGCGGTCATCGGGAAGGGCGCGAATATCCAGGACGGGGCGGTGGTGCACGGTCGCGCAACGGCCCCCGCGCTCATCGGCGAGGAAGCCTCGATCGCGCACAACGCCATCATCCACGGGGCGACCATCGGGGCGCGGGCGCTCATCGCGAACGGGGCGCAGGTGCTCGACGGGGCGGTCGTGGAGGAGGGGGCGCTGGTGGCGGCGGGGTCGGTGGTGCTGCCCGACACGGTCATCCCGGCGGGGATGCTGGCGGCGGGCACCCCGGCGGAGGTGAAGCGCTCCATCGCGGGGACGCCCTCGCAGGAGTGGGTCGAGAACAACCCGGGTCGGTACGAGCGGCTGGCAGCCGAGCATCTCGCCGGGTTAAGAGAGATAACCCATAACAATGCGAGACTGCCAGGACCATGACAGCGCCTGGCGCTCGCGTCCTCGCCACCGAGGGGGGACCCTCGGGCTGGTACAGCGGCATCCCGCTGCTGGGGCGGCTGCCCGTGGAGTGGCAGCCCAACCCGCGCGTCTTCCTGACGATGCTCCCGGTGCTCCTCTTCTATGGGCTCACCAAGGTGGCGCCGGCGGAGATTGCGATCGCGGGCGGCTTCGCGGCGGTCACGGTCGTCTTTTTCCTGACGCGCGAGACGCCGGTGCTCAGGCTCATCGCCATCTTCGGCTACGTCGTCACGGCGGCTTCGGCGCTGACCGGCATCCTCCTGACGAACGAGAAGGCGTACCTCGCCGCGGGTCCGGTCGGGGATGCGCTGATCCTCCCCATCTACGCGTGGACACTCTGGCGAGGGTGGCCACTCATCGGCGCCATCGGTCGCGAGATCTCGCCGCGCATGGTCGGCAACCTGCCCGTAAACGCCCCAATCTTCGTGAAGGTGACCGTCGTCTGGGCCGCCTACGAAGCGACCAAGGCGCTCGTGCTGACCTGGATGCTGCTGAACCTCTCCATCGGCGAGTACCTTGTCTACGGCCGCCTGTTCGGCTGGCCCACGACGGCCGCGCTGGTCTTCATCTGCGGGACGTTCGTGCTGCGCGAGGCGCGCAGGCACCGGACCGAGCAGGAACAGCCGCCCGACTACGCCTCGGCGTCGAGCAGCCCGGCGGCGGCGGCCTCGTAACCCAGCGGCGACACGGCCACGTGCTTCGTGAGGGCGTGCACGTCGCGCCAGGCGCGGGCGAGGGGCGATCCGGCGTCGAGCGAGGCCGAACCGCCCGCCTCGAAGAGGAGGGTGGCGGCGCGGGCGGCGCTGTTGGCGGCGTGGATGCAGGCGAGCGACACGCGCGCGGCCTCCTCGCCTGCCAGCGAGTCGCCGCTCACGACCGTGTCCCAGCTCGACTGCGCAACCTCGAAGAACCAGGCGCGGGCGGCGCTCACGAGCGCCTCCGCCTCTCCGAGGCGCACACGCGCGCCCGGGCGGTCGCCCAGCGACTGGCCGGTGTACAGCGACTGGCGCGACCCGGCGAGGGCCAGGAACTCGTCGATGGCGTGCCGCCCGATGCCGAGGGCGACGGCCGCGAACGACGTTTCCGCGTGGTGCTGGAAGGGGTAGCGGTAGAGGGGACCGGTCTCGAAGGTCCACTCGCCGAAGACGTCGAAGGAGCGGCGGAAGGGGACGAGGCTGCTCTCGACGCGGAAGTCGTGGCTGCCGGTGCCGCGCATCCCAACCGGGTCCCAGGTCTCGACGATCTCGACCTCGCCGGCGGGGAAGGCCATGGCGCGGATGACCGGTCCGTCGCCGCCGTCTGCGCGCCGTTCGCCCTCGAGGATGCAGTTGGCAGTGAAGAAGGTGGCGTGGTGGGCGCCGCTGGCGAAGTTCCAGCGACCCCCGGCGAGGTAGCCGCTGTCGACCGGTTTGGCCGTCCCGCCGGGCTTCCCGGAGCCAGCGATGAGGGCCTCGCGCGGCCCGAAGATCTCCGCGGCGGTGGCGGGTTCGAGGGCGCCCGCGAAGAGCCCGCCCCCACTCCCGATGGTCACGGCCCAGCCGAAAGAGCCGTCGATGCGGGAGGCGGCCTCGAACACCTCGAGGGCGGGCGCCAGGTCGAGCTCGGGGGCGTCGACGGAGCGGGGCAGGTAGAGCCGCCACAGCCCCGCGTCGATGATGCACTCGGCGACGGGCGCGGTCGTCTTCGCCTCACGCTCGGAGCGCTCCGCCTCGGCGGCGACGAGCGGGGCCATGTCAGCAAGGGCGTCGAGGTAGGGGGTGGCGGCGTTCATCGGGGGCAGGGTAGCAGCGGCGGGGGTATCGTTCGCCTTGCGCAGGACGTGACGAACATTGGTACGTATGTTCTAATGATCGTGGCGGGAGCCGGGAGGTCGAGGATGAGCTCCACATCGTCGATCGAGTGGACCGAGGCGACCTGGAACCCCGTGACCGGTTGCACGAAGGTCAGCCCCGGGTGCGCGCATTGCTACGCGGAGACGTTCGCCGAGCGTTTCCGGGGCGTCCCCGGCCACCCCTACGAACAGGGCTTCGACCTGACCTTGCGGCCGGAGCGGCTGGAGCTGCCGCTGACGTGGCGGAAGCCCCGGATGATCTTCGTCAACAGCATGAGCGACCTCTTCCACGAGAAGGTGCCGGCGGAGTTCGTGGGGCGCGTGTTCGACACGATGGAGCGCGCGCACCAACACACCTTCCAGGTGCTGACGAAGCGCCCCGAGCGGGCGCTCGAGCTGGCGCCGGACCTTCCCTGGCCGGCCAACGTCTGGATGGGGACATCGGTCGAGAACCGCCGCTTCCTGCACCGCCTCGACACGCTGCGGGACATCCCCGCGGCGGTGCGCTTCACCTCGTGCGAGCCGCTCCTGGGGCCGCTCGACGGGATCGACCTGCGCGACATCGGCTGGGTGATCGCGGGCGGGGAGTCGGGGCACCGGGCGCGGCGCATGAAGCCGGAGTGGGCCTGCGCCCTCCGCGATGCCTGCATCTCGGCGGGTGTCCCTTTCTTCTTCAAGCAGTGGGGGGCGCACAACGAGGTGGGGAAGCGCGTGGGGAAGGGGAAGGCTGGGAGGCAGCTGGAGGGGCGGCTGTGGGGGGAGATGCCGCTGGTTACTCAGGCCGCAGGAACGTAACGCGCGTCCCTGGGCCCCAGTAAGCCTTGGTCTTACTCGGAGGGCGGGTTACCTCAATCGCCCCCGCCCCCTCCCTCTGGAGCTTTCGCAGCACGTCCCTGCCGTGCGTCTCGCGGAAGGCGGTCTCTAGCAGCACAAACCTGTCGATATCCTCAGTTGGAACCTGTGGTTGGTCCCTAAAACGCTCGATGAGAAGGTCCTGAAGTTGTTCCAAGTCTGGCTCCACCTCGAATAACGTCGCCTGCGCTGGGTCCGGCGCCGTAAAGTCCGAAAAGACGATTCCTCCGGCTTGATCGACCTTCCACATGGCCTCCTTGATGGCACGAATCCCATCTTCGCTGTGGGTGGCAAATGCCAGAAAGTACTCGGTCCGATTCCCAGCATCCTTCATTTCGAACAGGCGGACATACTCCATACCAATGCTCCGCAACTGACGCGCGTAGAGCGTGCTCAGAAAGACCTTCTTGTCATCCGCAGCCCGCCCCCTCGCGTCGCGCCACTCTCTCGTGTCAAAGAGGTCATCTAGGTGTGCCTCGAAGTCAGGGTGGTCGAGGAACCGGATGATCGGCTCGTACATGAGTGAGACGAGCAGCTCCGTCTTGCGGAATCGAGCCAGGCGGCGCAGCAAACTGAGGGGAAGGCCCTTCACACCGAATGGGTCGACCATGACGAACGTCGGGCGGCCTGGGACCAGCCCTCGGTCCCTTAGAAACTCGATTCCCTCGAATGCCTCGCCGATGTGCTCCTCGAACGTCCCACATCGGACTCTGACCTCAACGTTCCGAGGAAGCTGGCGGGACTCCACAATGCTCTTGAGCATCTGGAAGCGCGGGGGATCCTGCTCGATGAATAGGAATGCGAACGTGCAGTGACCCATGTTGGGGAGATGGCGGTGTTCTGCCAGGGCATTCAACGCAATAACGGGAGACCCCGGCTCGCCCCCTGAATACACACCTGGTCCGGCAAAGCCGTCGACGAAGTCGATGCGCCCCCTCGTGCTTGCCAACTTCGGGTAGTAGGCCTGGAGGTACCGGCGCAGGATCGAGTGCTTGGCGGCTGTATGGGGTTCTAGTGGCCATATCGTGTCATCGGGCACGGCGAACATATGTACCACACCGTAGATGGTTGATCCACCCCCACACCCGCTGCGGCTTGCCGCCCCTACCCCCCGCGCTTATCTTTGTGGCGCAAATCACAAGGGCCTCGGGGGCGGCCTTGGCGGTCGCGGCTGCGCGGCCCGCAGCGCCCCTCCGGCGTTCGACGGCGAAAGCGAGGCCATGAGCTTCTACGACACCTGGTCGGCTGTCTTCATCGCCTCGATCGCTGGCTTCATCCTCGTGTTCACGGCCCTCATCGGGGCGCGCCTGCTGGGACCGTTCGCGCGCGAGCGCGGCAAGGGCGTTTCCTACGAGTGCGGCATGCTTCCGATCGGCCGCAACTGGGCGCAGGTCCACGTCCGCTACTACATCTTCGCGATCATGTTCCTCATCTTCGACGTGGAGACGATCTTCATCTTCCCCTGGGCGGTCACCTTCTTCGACCTGCCTGCGTACGCGTTCTGGTACATGTTCACCTTCATTGTCGTGCTTAGCGCCGGGCTCCTGTACGCCTGGCGACGCGGCGTACTGGAGTGGAAATGAGCGACGAAGCAGCCTCTGCCCCCGAGGGACCGGTGATGCCCGCCTACGTGCCCGACTTCGGGAACGAGGCCGATCGCCTGACGCCCGTCGACCTGCCGGAGCAGACGGCGGCCTACCGCATCGTCATGCCGGGCATCCTGCAGACGGGCGTCGATACGGTTCTGGCGATGAGCCGCAAGAGCTCGCTTTGGCCGATGACCTTCGGGCTGGCCTGCTGCGCGATCGAGATGATCGGCACCTTCATGGCCAACCACGACCTCGACCGCTTCGGCATCGTGCCCTGGCCCAGCCCCCGCCAGAGCGACGTGATGATCGTGTCGGGAACGGTCACGAAGAAGATGGCGCCGGCGATCAAGTTGCTCTACGAGCAGATGCCGAACCCCAAGTACGTCATCTCCATGGGCGCCTGCGCGACCAACGGCGGGCCCTACACCGAGTACGACCGCGTGCTCCAGGGCGTCGACAAGATCATCCCGGTGGATGTCTACGTGCCGGGCTGCCCACCGCGCCCCGAGTCGCTCCTCGACGGCTTCCTGCGGCTGCAGGAGAAGATCATGGAAGAGAAGAGGATGGTCGGGTGAGCGCCGAAGCGGTCATCGGCGAGCCGGAGATCGTGGCGCTCGTGCGCGAGCGGCTGCCGAACATCCCCTTCGAGTTCTCCGAGACGAAGACCTACGCCGACCTGCGAGTCGCGCCCGAGCACCTGCTCGCGCTCGTGACCGGCCTGCGCGAGGACCCCGAGCTTTCGTTCGACCTGCTCCGCAACATCGTCGCGATGGACATGGAGGAGGACGGGCTCGAGGCGAAGTACCAGCTCTACTCGTTCCGCCACGGCCACGCCCTGCAGCTAACGGCGCCGGCGCCCATCCCGAGCTGCGAGCTGCCCAGCATCACCGGGCTGTATCCCGCGGCCAACTGGCACGAGCGGGAGGCGGCGGAGATGGTGGGGCTGGTGTTTACGGGGCATCCCGATCCGCGCAACCTGCTGCTGGAGGAAGACCTCCGCATCCACCCCCTGCGCAAGGCGCACCCGCTGCAGAAGGCAGAGATCCTGCAGGGCATCGAAGACGGCCCGCCCGGGGTGGAGGTCTAGATGTCGGTCTGGCCGGAGGAGCGCGTTACCACCGCCGAGGGCGACCTCGACACGGTCGACATGACCGTGAACGTGGGCCCGCAGCACCCGGCCACGCACGGCGTGTTCCGCATGGTGCTGACGGTCGACGGCGAGCTCGTGGTCGATTGCGAGCCGTACATCGGCTACCTGCACCGCGGCCTGGAGAAGCTCTCGGAGAACGCCGACTACCGCCAGGCGATGGGCTGGTGGGACCGCACCGACTACCTCGCGGGGATGTGCTGCGAGGGCGCCTACACGATGGCCGTCGAGAAGCTGGCCGGCATCGAGGTTCCGGAGCGCGCGGAGTACATCCGCGTGATCATGATGGAGCTCTCGCGCATCAACTCGCACTTCATGTTCCTGGGCGCCTTCGGGGCGGACGTGGGCTCGTTCGGCACGAGCTTCGTGTACGCCTGGCGCGAGCGGGAGCGCATCTACGACCTGTTCGAGGAGGTGGCGGGGGACCGCATGTTCCCCACCTACTTCCGCATCGGCGGGGTGACGATGGACCTGCCCGACAACTTCGAGTCGCGCTGCCGCTGGGTGCTCAGCTCGGTCCGGCAGGGACTTGAGGACTTCGACGGGCTGCTGACGGGCAACGAGGTGTTCGTCGAGCGCTGCAAGGACCTCACACCGGTCACGCCCGAGCAGGCGATCGCGTGGGGCTTCACGGGGCCGATGCTGCGCGCCACGGGCGTGCCCTGGGACATCCGCAAGGCGGAGCCCTACAGCGTCTACCCGGAGCTCGACTTCGAGATTCCGGTGGGGCTCCAGGGGGATGTGTTCGACCGCTTCCACGTGCGGCTGGCGGAGTGCTACCAGAGCGTGCGCATCATCGAGCAGTGCCTCGAGCAGATGCCCGAGGGGCGCGTGCTCGCGCCGAAGCTGCCGAAGACCCTGCGCATCAACGAGGGCGAGATCTACATGCCCACCGAGGGCACGAAGGGCGAGTACGGCGTCTACATGATGGCCAGGGGCGGCACGCAGCCGTACCGCGCGAAGCTGCGCTCCCCTTCGTTCTGCAACCTCTCGGCGCTGAAGGAGCTGGTGGTGGGCAGCTACGTGGCCGACGCGATCATCATCCTGGGGTCGCTCGACATCGTGCTGGGCGAGGTGGATAAGTGACCGAGCTGCCCTTCGGCGATGCGTTCTTCGGCCTGAGCTGGCTCGATGCGATCATCCGCATCGTCATCATCGTGCTGCTGATGACGCTCGTCGTGGTCTACCTGACCTACGGCGAGCGCAAGGTGGTGGCGCGCTTCCAGATGCGGCTGGGTCCGACGCGGACGGGTCCGATAGGACTGCTGCAGGGCTTCGCCGACGCGATCAAGCTGCTTATCAAGGAAGACATCCGCCCGCGCAACGCCGATCGCTGGGTGTTCGAGTTCGCGCCATACCTGACGTTCATCCCCGTGTTCCTCGTACTGGTGGCGCTGCCTTTCGCGCGCGACTGGGGCGTGCGCAACCTCGCGCTGGGCATGTTCTTCGTGTTCGCGGTGCTGGGACTGAACATCGTGGGCGTGCTGATGGCGGGGCTGGGCTCGGGCAACAAGTACGCGCTGCTCGGGGGCGTGCGCGCCGCCGCGCAGATGATCAGCTACGAGATCCCGCTGGTGGTGGCCCTGCTGGCCGTGGCGATGGTGGCGGGCACGCTCGACCTGAACGCGATCGTGAGCATGCAGGACACGCGTCCCTTCATCCTCATCCAGCCGCTGGCCTTCGTCATCTTCTTCACGGCCATGCTCTCGGAGCTGCACCGCGCGCCGTTCGATATCCCGGTGGCGGAGTCCGAGATCGTGGGCGGCTACTTCGTCGAGTACTCGGGCATCCGCTGGAGCATGTTCCAGCTGGCCGAGTACGCCTCGTTGTGGGCCTTCAGCATCTTCGGGTCGGCCATCTTCCTGGGGGGCTGGCAGTTCCCCTTCGGCGACGACTGGGGCTGGGGCTGGCAGCTCGCCCTGACGCTCATCAAGAGCCTCATCATGATCATGCTCATCTTCTGGGTGCGGGCCACGCTGCCGCGGCTGCGCATGGACCAGCTCATGAGCTTCTGCTGGAAGGCGCTCATCGAGGTGAGCTTCGCCCTTCTGCTGGTGAACGGCCTCTTCCTCTACTACGGCTGGCCGGAGCCAATCCTGGCGGCGGTCAACTGGGCGGGGGCGATCCTGTTCCTGGGCGGCATCTACCTGCGGGCCGTCCGCAAGCCCTCCACCAAGAATCTCGTGGGCAGCTACAAGCACGCCGAGGTACCGAACCAATGATCGGCATTCTGAAAGGCCTCGCGACCACCCTGTCGACGTTCGCGCGGCGTCCGGTGACCATCCAGTACCCGGACGAGAAGCACGAACTGTCCGAACGTCAGCGCAGCTTCCCCGTGCTGACGTGGGACTTCGATCACGACGAGCCCTTCTGCACGGGCTGCAACATCTGCGTGCGGAATTGCCCCGTGGATTGCATGACGGCCGTGATGCACGACAACCCGAAACACCCCGAGGGCACGAGCGACCGCCGCAAGATCGTCGAGAAGTTCTGGATCGACTACGCGCGCTGCATGCGCTGCAACATCTGCATTGAGGTCTGCCCCTTCGAGGCGATCTCGATGGACAACACCTGGGAAGGTCACGAGCAGGCCACCTACGACCGCCGCGACCTGCACAAGGACATCGAGGACCTGCTCGAGGCGAGCAAGGCGGGCAAGCTCGACAACCCCTTCCGGCCGCTGGACAACATCGAGGCGAACACGGCCCTGGCCGAGGGCGAGGAAGTGCCCGTCATCGGCTTCGCCGGGGCGCGCCCGGAGGCGCGGCAGGCGCAGGCCGAGCGCATCGCGCAGGGTCTGGGCGCGGCCATCCAGGAGCGCGAGCCCGAGGTGCAGGCGCAGGCGGCTTCAGCCGCCGCGGGCGCCAGCGCAGAGGACGACGAAGTGGCCACGCTCTCGCCGCGCAAGCTGCGCGCGCGCCGCATGAAGGCGGAGCGCGACGCTCGCGCCGAGCGCGAGGCGGGCGAGGTGAGCGCCGAGACGATCGCGGCGCTGCGGCGCTACGCCAGCGAGTTGTACACGGAGATCACGGGCGAGCCCGTGCCCCCCATCGGCACGCCCGCCCCCGCCGCAGCCGCTGCCCCGGCAGCGCCCGCCGCCCCTGCGGGCGACGTTGGCGACCCGAACTCGCCGCGCAAGGTCCGCGCCCGCCGCATGAAGGCGGAGCGCACCGCGCGCGGGCACATCGAGCAGGGCGAGGACGTGCCGGCGGACGTGCTGCAGATGCTGAACGACACGGAGAGCGACCTCTACAAGGAGATCACGGGGAACGACCCCGCTCCGGCAGGCGCGGCTCCGGCCGCGGCCCCAGCCGCCGCCCCCGCGGCCGCAGGCGCGCAGGGCGATCCGAACTCCCCGCGCAAGCTGCGCGCCCGCCGCATGAAGGCGGAGCGCACCGCGCGCGAGCACATCGAGCGGGGCGAAGCCATCCCCGAGGACGTCGCGGCGACCATTACGGAGCTCGGCGGTACCCTTCCGACCGCCGAAGACGCGGGCGGAGGGGCGTAGCGCGTGACCACCGAAGTCCTCTGGTGGATCTTCGCGGTCGCCATCGTGGCGGTCTCGGCGGGCGTGGTGTTCGCGCGCACGGTCATCCACTCGGCCATCTTCCTCATCCTCAGCCTCGCGGGCGTGGGGGCGATGTACCTCTTCCTCACGATCGAGTTCATCGCGCTCGTGCAGTTCCTCATCTACGGCGGGGCGGTGACGGTGCTCATCCTGCTGGCGCTCATGTTGACGCGCATGGCCTCCTCCGGGGAGCCCGAGCCAACGACGGGCGTGCAGGCACCCTTCGGCGCGCTGGTGGCGCTGGGACTGATGGCGACGCTTATCGGCGTAGCCGTTTCGACTGCCTGGCCGGGTGACCTCGGCCAGAACGCCGTGGCGGTCTCGATCGAGACCATCGGCGAGGCCATGTTCCAGGACTTCGGCGCCCCCTTCATGATCACGGGCGCGCTGCTGCTCGTCGCCTTCATCGGGGCGATCGTCATCGCCCGGCAGGAGGATGACGAGTAGTGGTTCCCATGGAGAACTACCTGGTCCTCAGCGGGATCATCTTCTCGCTCGGCGTCTACGGCGTCCTCGCACGGCGCAACGCGGTGCTCGTGCTGATGAGCGTGGAGCTGATGCTGAACGCGGTCAGCCTGAACTTCGTGGCCTTCGCCGCCTACCTCGACCCGGACAAGGCGACAGGCATCGTCTTCGCCGTCTTCGTCATCGCCGTGGCCGCCGCCGAGGTGGGCCTGGCGCTCGCCATCGTCATCCGGCTCTTCCGCAACCGTTCGACCGCCAACGTGGACGAGGCGGCCACGATGCGGTGGTAGGGGGAGCAATCGATGGCTGAGCACGCCTGGATCCTGGCGGCCGTACCCGGGATCGCCTTCATCGTGATGGCGGCCTTCGGCCGGAACCTCCCGCGTCAGGGCGACTGGCTGGCGGGTCTGTGCGCGGCGTCCATCTTCGCGCTCTTCTTCGCCGTGCTGGCGAACTTCCTCAATCTTGGCGAGAGCGCCTGGCCCGTCCTCAACAGCATCGAATGGACGGCGATCGGCGACTTCCACCTGCGCATGGGCATCGCCGTCGACCCGATCACGATCGTGATGCTGGCCGTCATCACCACGGTGGCGCTGATGGTGAACATCTTCTCCGTGGGCTACATGAAGGGCGAGCCGCGCTACTGGTGGTACTTCGCCGTCCTGCAGCTCTTCGTCGCCTCGATGCTGATGCTGGTGCTGGCCGACAACCTGCTCCTGCTTTACGTGGCCTGGGAGCTGGTTGGCCTGAGCTCGTTCCTGCTGATCGGGCACTACTGGGAGCGGCGCTCGGCGGTAGAGGCGGCGAAGAAAGCGTTCATCACGACGCGCGTGGGCGATGTTGGCCTGCTCATCGGCATCATCCTGTTCTGGGACGCGACCGGCACCTTCAACATCCTCGAGATCACGGAGTACGTGGAGCAGGGCGCCATCGGCGATACGCGACTCTTCGTGACGATGATGTTCATCCTGCTGGGGGCGATGGGGAAGAGCGCGCAGCTGCCCTTCCACGTCTGGCTGCCCGACGCCATGGAGGGCCCCACGCCCGTCAGCGCGCTCATCCACGCGGCCACCATGGTCGTGGCGGGCGTCTACCTGGTGGCGCGCATGCTGCCCGTCTTCGAGCTCGCCGGCGACGCGCTCACGGTGGTCCTGGTCGTTGGGCTTCTGACGGCGCTCTTCAGCGGGGTCGTGGCCTTCGCCCAGACGGACATCAAGAAGGTGCTGGCTTATTCCACCGTGAGCCAGCTCGGGTTCATGTTCGTCGCCCTGGGGGCGGGGTACGTGAGCGCCGGCATGTTCCACCTGTTCACGCACGCCTTCTTCAAGGCGCTGCTCTTCCTGGGAGCGGGGGCGGTCATCATCGGCACGCATCACCACCAGGAGATGGGCCAGCTGGGAGGGTTATGGCGGAAGATGCCTGTCACCGCCGCCACTTTCCTCATAGGGTCGTTAGCCCTGGCGGGACTCTTCCCGCTGGCGGGCTTCTGGAGCAAGGACGAGATCCTGCACGCCGTCGAGGGCGTCGGAAGCTGGGCGTTCTTCCTGCTGGCGATCGCCGCCATCATGACGGCCTTCTATACGACGCGGCTGTTCGTCCGCACCTTCCTGGGCAAACCGCAGGACGAGGAGGTCGCCAGCCACTCGCGCGAGCCCGGCCTCGTTATGACGCTGCCGCTCGTATTCCTTGCCTTCATGTCGATCGTCGCGGGCTTCTTCATCTTCCACGGCTTCGGAAACGCCCTCGGCTTCCCCGGCGGCTTCGGCGAGTTCCTGCACGGCGGCAAGCCGTTCCATGTGGACTGGGGCCTCGTGGGCCTCTCCACGGCGCTGTTCGTAATCGGCACCTTCGGCGGCGCCTGGTTCTACTGGAACGGCCGCGTGGACCGATCCACCGTGCTCGCCGAGTGGCAGCCGAAGGTCTACGAGATGATCCAGCGCAAGTTCTACTTCGATGACCTGTACCAGTTCTTCATCGACCGCGTGGTGCTGGGCTTCAGTTACCTCGTGAGCTGGTTCGACCGCTTCGCCGTGAACGACACCGGCGTCGACGGCACAGCTTCGATGACGCACTACACGGGCTTCCTGCTGAAGCACCTGCAGACGGGGCGCGTCCCCAACTACGCGATGGCAATCGCCGTGGGCGTGATCGCGCTCGCGCTCGTCAGCCTGGCGGTCGGGGGCTAGGGCATGGACGAAGCGCAGGGCTACGTACTGCTGACGGCGCTCGCGCTGCCCCTGGTGGCGGCGGGCGTGCTGCTGTTCGTGCCCGGCACGCAGAAGATGGCGGCGCGCTACTTCTCGGCCGTCATCGGCGCGATCCTGCTGGGGCTCTCCGTCTACGTCTTCCTCGCCTACCAGGCGAGCGGCGAGCCGCTGCAAATGCAGCTGCAGTGGGCCTGGATCGAGAACGTCGGCTTCCTCGGCGAGAACGGCATCTCCCTGCACCTGGGCGTGGACGGCATCTCCGCGCTGCTGACGCTGCTGACGGGCGTCGTGGCCTTCGCGGGCACGCTCATCGCCTGGAAGCTGGAGTACCGCGCCAAAGACTTCTTCATCCTCTTCTGGATCCTGATCTCCGGCGTCTACGGGACGTTCTTCGCCCTCGACCTCTTCTTCTTCTTCTTCTTCTACGAGCTTGCGGTGGTGCCGCTCTACATGCTCATCGGCATCTGGGGCTCGACGCGCAAGGAATACGGCGCGATGAAGCTCACGCTGATGCTGGTGGGCGGCTCCGTCGGCATCTGGATCGGCATCTTCGCGGTGGTGCACGAGGCGGGTCTGGGCACCTTCGACCTGCCGACCCTCTGGGAGGCCGGCCAGAACGGGCTCATCAGCGCCGGCACGCAGAAGCTCATCTTCCCCTTCTTCGTCGTGGGCTGCGGGGTGCTGGCGGGCCTCTGGCCGCTGCACACGTGGTCGCCCGACGGTCACATGTCGGCGCCCACCTCGGTCTCGATGGTGCACGCGGGCGTGCTGATGAAGCTGGGCGCGTTCGGCATCATTCGGCTGGGCATCCAGCTGCTGCCCGAAGGCGCCGAGTTCTGGATGCCGGCGCTGCTGGTGCTGGGCACCATCGGCGCCCTCTACGGCGCCATCGCGGCGCTCACGCAACGCGACTTCAAGCTGATCAGCGGCTACAGCTCCGTGAGCCACATGGGCTACGTGCTGATCGGCCTGGCCACCCTGCACGTAGTGGGCGTCAGCGGCGCCGCCCTGCAGATGTTCAGCCACGGCGTGATGACGGCCCTCGTCTTCCTCCTCATCGGGTCGCTCTACGACCAGGCGCACACGCGCGACCTGAGCGACTTCGGCGGGATCGCGAAGGTGATGCCGTTATGGGTGATCGCCTATGTCGTGGCGGGCCTCGCGAACGTGGGCCTGCCGGGACTCTCTGGCTTTACGGCCGAGTTCCACATCTTCGTGGGCACGTTCAAGACGTACCCGGTGTTCGGCGGGCTCGCCATCCTCGCGGCGGCGATCGCAGCCGCCTACATGCTGCGCATGTTCGGCGTTGTCTTCTTCGGCCCGCTCAACCCGCGCTGGCGTGAACTGAAGGACCTCTCGCCGCTCGAGACGGTCTCGGCCGTGCTGCTCATCCTCTCCATGCTGGCGATGGGCCTCTGGTGGTCGCCGTTCACCGACCGGCTCGCCAACACCGTTACGAACCTGCCGGGGGTGACAGGCTGATGCGCGACTTCACCCTCTTCATTCCCGAGTTCATCGCCGTGGCCTCGGCTGTCGCCATCCTCGGGACCGAGCTCATCTGGCCGAAGATCCGCAAGGACTACCTCGCCTACGCGACGGCCGCGGGCGCGCTCGCCTGGCTGATCGCGACCATCCCCTACATCGGCGACACGGCCGGGGACTTCGAGGGCCTGCTCCTCACGGACGACTTCACGACCTACTTCCGCATCCTCGCGGCGGGCATCGTGATGGCCATCTCGCTGCTCTCGGCGCACTACATGCGCGACCGCACGAGCACCGCGGGCGAGTACTACGGACTGCTGCTCGTAGCCGGCACGGGCATGGTCCTGATGGCCGCCTCGCGCGAGCTGCTGACCGCCTACATCTCGCTGGAGCTGCTGAGCTTCTCGCTCTACATCCTGGTCGGCTTCCTGAAGCGCGACCGGCTGAGCAACGAAGCCAGCCTGAAGTACATCCTGCTGGGGGCCTTCTCCAGCGCGATGCTGCTCTACGGCATCAGCCTCATCTACGGCGTCACGGGCACAACCAGCTACGAGGGCATCGCCGAGGCGCTGGCCGCCCGCGAGGGCGGCACGGACGCGGCCACGGTCGTCGGCATCATGCTGATCATCGCCGGCGTGGGCTTCAAGGTGTCGGCGGCGCCGTTCCACATGTGGGCGCCCGATGCCTACCAGGGCGCGCCCCTGCCCATCACGGCCTTCCTCTCGACCGCCTCGAAGGCGGCGGGCTTCGCCCTCATCCTGCGGCTGTTCACGGGCGCGCTCGTGGTGGACGCGGTGGAGTGGCGGGCGGCGATTGCGGCCCTGGCGGCGATCACGATGACAGCGGGCAACCTGCTCGCCATTCAGCAGACGAACCTGAAGCGGCTGGTCGCCTACAGCTCGATCGGGCAGGTGGGCTACATGCTCGTGGCCATCGCCGCCATCGGCTACGGCGACGCGGCCACGGCGGAGCACGCCTCGAGCGCCCTGCTCCTGCACATCGCGGGCTACACGGTCTCGACGCTGGCGCTTTTCGCGGCGCTGACGGCGCACTACAACCGCACGGGCGACGACACCATCCGGGGCCTGCGGGGCCTGGCGGCGACGCAGCCGTTCCTGGCACTGGTGATCACGGCCTCGCTCTTCTCGTTCGCGGGACTGCCGTTCTTCGCGGGCTTCACGACCAAGCTGCTGCTGTTCCAGGCGAGCACGACGGACGGGTTGCTCTGGCTGGTAGGCCTGGGCGCGGCGAACAGCTTCGTAAGCCTCTACTACTACCTGATGGTCATGCGGCAGATGTACCTGTTCGATCCGCCCGAGGGGCACACGCGGTTCCGGCCCACGCCCCTGCTGGGCGCGCTGGCGGGACTGCTACTGCTGGGCGTGGTCTTCATCGGCGTGTACCCGCAGCCCGTGTTCGAGGCCACCGACGCAGCGGCCTCAGCCCTCTTCGAGGTAAGCGCTTCCGTCCTCGCGTACGCGCCCTAGAAACAGCGGAGAAGGACTCGCACGAGGCGGCGGGAGGCTAGCTCTCGGCGATCTCCCCGAGGCTGATCGTGTCCTCGCCGGCTTCGGCGTCGCCGTAGACGCCGGCGGGGACGCCCTTCCAGACCGTGACGATGAAGTCCTCCCGGAAGGGGTCGGCGGTCATCGCCAGCTGCTCGTCGACGGCGTCGATGAGTTCTCGTACGCGGTCGTCGTTGGCGTCGGCAGTGGTGCAGAGGGTGGCGTGGATATTCGGACCCTGCATGTGCAGGTCCACCCGCCCGACAATCTCGCCGTCATCGAGCACCGTATAGGACTCGGAGTAAGGTGTGCGCACCTCACGGTCGAAGCTGATCACGTTTCACGCTCCCGCTGATTGATAGGTGTTCCTGGGTTGCACCGCCCGACGCTCGGGCGACCGGCTGAGCTCATACGGGCCGGACGTGGCCCGCGCCGAGGACCATCCACTTGTAGCTGGTGAGCTCGACGAGCCCCATGGGGCCGCGGGCGTGCATCTTCTGCGTGGAGATGCCGATCTCCGCGCCCAGCCCGAACTGCGCCCCGTCCGTGAACTGCGTGCTGGCGTTCACGTAGACGACGGCCGCATCCACCTCGGAGGTGAAGCGCATGGCGTTCTCGTAGCTGTCGGTGATGATCGCCTCGCTGTGCTTGCTGCTGTGCGCCTCGATGTGCGCCAGCGCCTCGTCCATCGAGGCGACAACGCGCACACCGGCGCGCAGGGCGAGATGCTCGGTGTCCCACGCGTCCGGACCCGCGGGCTCGAGGGCGAGACCGGGTACGTCGAGCCCCGCAAGGAGGTCGAGGACCGGCGCGTCGCCAAGCAGGGTGACGGTCCCCGCCCAGCGCTGGCCGAGAGAGCGCAGCAGCTCCGGCGCGACCGCCTCATGCACGAGCAGCGTATCGAGGGCGTTGCAGATGCTGTAGCGGCGCGTCTTGGCGTTGTCGACCACCTCGAGCGCCATCGCCAGGTCGGCCTCGGCGTCGACGTAGGTGTGCAAGACGGCATCACCGTGCGCGACAACGGGCATGGTCGCGTTCTCGCGCACGTAGCTGATGAGGCCGGCGCCGCCCCGCGGCACGATCAGATCGATGACCTCGTGCATGCCCAGGAGCTCGTCGATGTGGGCGCGGTCGGGGTCGCGGACGACCTGCGCGGAGTCGGCGGGCAACTCCGAGTCTTCGAGCGCGTCCCGCAGCAGGTCGCCAAGCACGGCGTTGCTGTGCACGGCCTCCTTGCCGCCGCGCAGGACGGCGGCGTTGCCGCTCTTGAGGCAGAGCGTGGCGATGTCGATGGTGACGTTCGGGCGGGACTCGTAGATGCAGGCGACGACGCCCAGGGGCACGCGCTTGCGCGAGATCTGGAGGCCGTTGGGGAGCGTGCGCGCGTCGATCGTCTCGCCCACGGGATCCGGCAGCGAGGCGATGTGGCGGGTATCGGCGGCCATGCCGCGGATGCGGGCGGGCGTAAGCGTGAGACGCTCGATGAAGTAGTCCTCAAGGCCCGCCTCGCGGCCGGCGGCGAGGTCCTGCTCGTTCGCGGCGAGGATCGCGCTTTCGCGCTCCAGCAGGAGCGTGGCGATTCGCTCAAGGGCGCCGTTCTTGGCGTCGGTGGAAGCAATCGCGAGGCGTCGGGCGGCAGCGCGGGCGGCCTCGGCCTGCTCTCGCACGCGCGATGCAGTGGCAGTCATGCGAGTAAGTGTAGCCGCCTGTTGTGTGTACGTCCGAACCACGCCTAGGCTTAAGCAGCACAGGGACTCCCCGAGAGCCCAAAGCGGCGGCGACATGCTCCTCGCCCTCGACATTGGCAACACGTCAGTCCATATGGGACTGTTCGCCGAAGAGAAACTGGCGGCGACGTGGCGCGTCGGGGTGGAGGCCGAGCGATCGGCCGACGAGTACGGCGTCCTGATGCTGAACCTCCTCGCCACGAGCGACCTGACGGCGGAATCGGTCGACGCCTGCATGATCGGCTGCGCGGTCCCGCCCCTCCTGCCCACCTTCCAGCGGGTCTGCGCGCGCTACTTCGGCGTGGACGCCATGGTCGTGGGGCACGGCATGCGCACCGGCGTGCGCATCCTCTACGACAACCCCCGGCAGGTCGGCGCCGACCGCGTGGTCGACGCCGTAGCCGCGATCGAGCTGTACGGTGCCCCCGCGATCGTCGTCGACTTCGGCACGGCGACCGTCTTCGATGCGGTCAACGGCGACGGCGACTACCTCGGCGGCGCGATTGCGCCCGGCATCGGCATCGCCAGCGAGACGCTCTTCAGCCGGGCGGCGATGCTCTCGCGCGTGCAGCTCGAACGTCCTCCCGCGGCCATCGGCCGGAACACCACGCACGCCCTGCAATCGGGAATCCTGCTGGGCTACGTGGGGCTGGTCGAAGGCATGGTGGCCCGCTTCCAGGAAGAGCTGGGCGGGGGCGCCACCGTCATCGGCACGGGCGGCTGGGCAAGCCAGATCGCCGCCGAGACCGACGTGCTCGACACAGTCGACCAGAATCTGACACTGCAGGGGCTGCGTCTAATCTATGACCGTAACCTTGGCTGAGCCGTCCAGTCCGTTCCGTGAGCGCGCGCTCGACGGGCGCTCCATCGCCCTCGGCGTCACCGGCAGCATCTCCGCCTACAAGGCCGCGGACCTCGCCAGCAAGCTGCGCCAGGCCGGCGCCAGCGTCGAGGTGCTAATGACCGAAGCGGCCACGCGCTTCATCGCACCCCTCACGTTCCAGTCGCTCACGGGCCAGGAAGCGATCGTCGACATGTTCGAGACGGAGGAGGCGGAGGCGCACGTCGAGGTCGCGCGCCGCGCGGACGCCTTCGTGATCGCGCCGGCCACGGCCGACTGCCTGGCGCGCCTCGCCTACGGCGGCGGCGGCGACATGGTGACGCTGACAGCCCTCGCCACCACGGCGCCGATCGTGGTGGCGCCCGCGATGGACTCGCAGATGTGGTCGAACGCGGCCGTCGCGGCCAACGTCGAGGCCCTCGTCGAGCGCGGGGTCGAGGTGGTTGGGCCGGAGGAAGGCCGCCTGGCGAGCGGACGCCACGGGGCAGGACGGCTCGCCGAGACAGCCGCCATCGTGGGGGCAGTACGGGCCGCCATCGGCCGGCGCGAGGGCGACCTGTGCGGCCGCTCCGTGATCGTGACGGCGGGAGGCACGCAGGAGCCGCTCGACCCCGTGCGCTACATCGGCAATCGCTCCAGCGGACGCATGGGTTTCTCCCTCGCGAAGGCGGCTCGCGACCGGGGAGCACGCGTCTCGCTGGTCACGGGACCATCCCCGCTGAACACGCCCTACGGCGTGAACCGCATCAACGTCAAGACGGTCGAGCAGATGCTGGAGGCGCTTGAGCCGCTCACGGAGACCTGCGACGCCCTCCTGATGGCGGCCGCGCCCGCCGACTTCCGCCCGCTCGAAACCGCCGGCCAGAAGATCAAGAAGGCCAGCCTGAGCGAGGACGAGATGCGGCTCGAGCTGACCGAGACCCCCGATATCATCTCGACGCTGCCGGGGGGCGGCGTGCGAGTCGCCTTCGCCGCCGAGACGGAGAACCTGAAGGAGAACGCGACGGCCAAGCTGGCCTCGAAGCGGGCCGCCTTCATCGTCGCGAACGACGTGACGGCGGCGGGCAGCGGCTTCGGCACGGAGACGAACGAGGTCACCATCTTCCATGGCGACGGCGAGGCGGAGCGGCTGCCGCTGCTGAGCAAGTACGCCGTCGCGCACGCGATTCTCGACCGGGTGGCGGCGCTGCTGTAGGCGGCTGGCGCAACCTACAGCCAATAGCCAGTAGCCATCGCGTTGACGTAAGCTCGACACGATGACGCACCGTTCGGACGGCGTGCAGCGACGTTGCACCTGTACGGCGGGGGCCCGCCGGTAGCGGGCCCCGACGGCAGCCAGCAACGCCCACCCCCGATGAGGTAGCGAGCCCTATGTCCCTGTTCAGTGAAATTCGCGACGACATCCGCGCAACGATGGAGCGCGACCCGGCCGCGACCAGCGCAATCGAGGTCGTGCTCTTCTACCCCGGCTTTCACGCACGCCTTGCGCACCGGCTGGCCTACGCCATGCACCGGCGCGGCCTGCCCCTTCTGCCCCGCGGCATCATGCAGGTGGTGCGCTTCCTCACCGGCATCGAGATTCACCCCGGAGCCACCATCGGTCCGCGCTTCGTGATCGACCACGGCATGGGCATCGTCATCGGCGAGACCACCGAGATCGGCCCGGACGTGACCATCTACCAGGGCGTGACCCTGGGCGGCACCAGCACGCGTCGCACGAAGCGGCACCCCACTCTCATCGGCAACAACGTGGTGGGGGCGGGGGCGAAGGTGATCGGCGCCGTCGAGATCGGCGAGAACGCTCGCATCGGGGCGGGGTCGGTCGTGATCACGAACGTGCCCGCAATGGCCACGGTCGTGGGCGTGCCCGGTCACATCGTCGCCTTCCACGACGACTCGAACGGGGTTCTGCAGCGCCTGCCCGATCCCGAGTGGGACCGCCTGAACCAGCTCGACCAGCGGGTCGATGAGCTGCGGGAACTGCTGGCGCACCTCGAGGGGCATGTGGACGGACTGCACGACGACCACCACGCCAGCGAGCGGCCCACGGCCGAAGCGCCCCCGCGCAGCTGACCATGCTGAATCTCCGCGACACCCTCACCGGCGAGAAACGGGAATTCGTGCCCATCGCGGACGAGGTGCGCCTCTACGTCTGCGGCATCACGCCGTACAGCGAAGCGCACTTGGGCCACGCGCTCTTCTCGATCGTGTTCGACGTGCTGCGCCGCTACCTCGAGTGGCGCGGCTACGGCGTGCGCCACATCCAGAACTTCACCGACATCGACGACAAGCTCATCGAGCGGTCGCACGAGACGGGCACACCCGTTGAGGAGCTGGCGGAGCGCCACTCCGATGCCTACATGGCCCAGCTCACCCGCCTGAACGTGCTGGCGGCGACGGAGTACCCGCGGGCGACGGAGGAGATCCCGAACATCATCAGCTTCATCGAGGGGCTGGTGGAGAAGGGTGTCGCCTACGCATCGGGCGGGGACGTCTACTACCGCGTCCGCGACAAGGCCGACTACGGGAAGCTCTCGAAACGGGACGTGGACGACCTCCGCAGCGGGGCGCGCGTGGATCTGAGCGAGCTGAAGGACGACCCCCTCGACTTCGCCCTGTGGAAGGGCGCCAAGCCGGGCGAGCCGCACTGGGACAGCCCCTGGGGGCCGGGGCGGCCGGGCTGGCACATCGAGTGCTCGGCGATGGCAGTCAACGCCCTGGGCGAGCAGATCGACATCCACGGGGGCGGCGCGGACCTGATCTTCCCCCACCACGAGAACGAGATCGCGCAGAGCGAGTCGTTCACGGGCAAGGCGCCCTTCGCCAGCTTCTGGATGCACAACGCCCTGCTCACGCTGGGCGATGAGAAGATGTCGAAGTCGCTCGGGAACCTCATCGGCATCGACGAGGTGCTGGACCGCTACGGGACGGACGCGCTGCGCATGTTCATCCTTACGAGTCACTACCGCAGTCCCATCACCTTCAGCGAAGAGGCGCTCGACTCGGCGCGCGCCGGCGCTGAACGCCTTCGGCAGGCAGCATTCTCCAAGGGAACGGGCAGCGCCGAAGTCGAGACGCTCGATCCGGCGGAAACGGCGGCGCGATTCACCGAGGCCATGGACGACGACCTGAACACGCCTCGCGCGCTCGCCACGCTCTTCCACCTCGCCCGCGCCATCAATCACACGCACGACGCGGGAGGCGACGCCAGCGACGCTCAGGCGACGCTGCGCGAGCTGGCAGGCGTGCTCGGCTTCACGCTGCACGAGCCGCCCCACCGCGACGAGAACGCCGCGCCATTCGTCAACCTGCTTGTGGAGCTGCGGTCGGAGCTGCGCACGGCGAAGCAGTACGCGCTGGCGGACAGGGTCCGCGACGGGCTCGTCGAGCTCGGCGTCGAGCTGCACGACGGCCCCGAAGGCACGGACTGGTCGTTCCGGTGAGCGAGCGCGAAGCAGTCGAAGCGACCGAGCGGAGCGAGCTGGAATGAGCCGAGGGGCCGGGGAGGGCAGGGGTCTGCGCGACTACCTGCGGCAGAAGGCGCAGGCCATGCGGGTGGCGGCGACCGCGAAGCCCGACCCCGAGCAGTGGCGGGAGACCGTCTCGGCGACGTGCGTGGCGGATGACGCCACGGGCGCGCGCAAGCTGCGCATGCGCGACTGGCAGATCATCGGCGACTCCGGGCCCGACTTCGGCGGCTGGGGGCTGGGGCCGAGCTCGCCGGAGCTGTTTTGCGGGGTCATCAGCACGTGCCTCACGCACACATACCTCATCGCCGCCGCGTCGCTTGACATCCCCCTCGACCGGGTCGAGGTAACAGTCAGCTCGACGAACAACGATGCCCACTTCCTCGGCATCGCCAGCGACGACCCGGACCTACCGTTCGACATCACGGCGCGGGTGTCGCTGGAGGCGCCGGATGCAAGCACCGGGCAGGTCGCGACGCTCCACACCTACGCCGCCGAACGCTGTCCCCTCTCGAAGCTGGTGCGGGAGCCGAACACCGTCACGCTCGTCACGGAGTAGCGGGGGCGCAATGCTCGCCTTTGTGGACGAGTCCGGCGACACAGGGTTCAAGTTGGATCGTGGTTCGAGTCCCGCGTTCGTGGTCGCGATGGCGGTATTCGCAGATCGAGACGAGGCACAAAGGTGCGACGACCGCATCGCGAACCTCCGCGAGGAGCTCTCATTACGGGCCAGCCACGAGTTTCACTTCAGCCACAACGCTCCACGCGTGCGAACGGCGTTCCTGGAGGCGGTCGATCCCTTCGCCTTTCGAGTTCACATACTGACGGCCGACAAGGCTCGACTCCTCGGCCAGGGGTTGAGGCAATCCACCACGAATCTGTACGAACTTGCCATGGCCTTGCTTTTCACCCAGGCCAAGCCCTACCTGCAAGATGCGATCGTCGCCCTGGACACGAGGGGCGGCCGCCACACACAGAGACGCCTGGCGGCATCCCTCAGGAGGCTCCTGAACGAGGGCTCGCAGCGTTCGAGCTACCGCGTGAAGTTCGAGAGGTCCTCCAGCAACAACCTGCTGCAACTCGCCGACTACGTCGTGGCCCTCGCGGCCCGACGAAACGCCCGTGACCGGGACGGGAGCCAGCTCTACGAGCGGTACCTTGTGTCAAAAGAAGCTAGCTGGCGCTCGTGGCCGTGACATGAAACGGGCCAGCTCCTATCCCGCTTCCGCGAGAAAGCCCCCACTGAAGGGGACAGTTCGGAACTGACCCTGTCCGCCACGATCGTGGGATAGCACACTCACGGGTGTCAAGCGCTAGCGCAGCTCGCTGATCTGGCGGCGGCGAACGAGGTCCCAGTCGATCTCGTAGCCGAGGCCGGGCTCCTCGGGAGCGTGCACGAGGCCGTCGGCGTCGACCTCGATGTCGTTCACGAGGCCGTACTTCTGGGCGTCGTCGGGCAGGAGCACCTCGAAGTACTCGCAGTTCTGAACAGCCATGATGACGTGCAGGTTGGCCACGTTGTTGAGCGAATTGCCACCGTGGTGGACCTCGCACTTCATGCGGAAGGCGTCGGCGAGGTTGGCGATCTTGTGGAGAGCGGTGATGCCGCCGGAGACGGCGACGTCGCCGCGGAGGATGTCCGTGGCCTGCTGCTGCACCCACTGCTGCATCCCGTAGAAGCTGGCCGGGGCGAACTCCGTCGCGAGGATGGGAATGTCGAGCTTCTGGCGGAGCTTCACGTAGCCGTAGATGTCCTCCTCCTCGAGCGGGTCCTCGTACCAGTAGTAGTCGAGGTCCTCGATGGCGCGGCCCACGCGCACGGCGTCCTCGTAGCTGTAGGCCCAGACGGAGTCGAGCATCAGCCGCATGTCGGGGCCGACCGCCTCGCGGGCGGCGCGGCAGATGTCGATATCGACGAGGGGGCGCGTATCGGGGTGGATCTTGTAGGCGGTCCAGCCCCGTTCCTGGAACGACTTCGCCTCCTCGGCGTAGGCCTCCGGTGAGGGAAGGGAGGCGGAGCTGGCGTAGGCGGGCACGGAGCTGCGGCAGGAGCCCAGCAGGCGGTGCACGGGCAGGCCCGCGATCTTCCCGGCGAGGTCCCAGAGGGCGACATCGACCGCGCCGATCGCGCGGAAGGAGGCGCCTCGCCGGCGCTTCCACATGGCGTGCCAGAAGCGCCCGATATCGAGCGGGTTCTCGCCCATGATGACGGGCTTGAGCAGCGTCAGGACCGCCTCCGCGTCCATGGTTGCGTCGCGGCTGGCGGAGCCGAGGAAAGCGTGTCCTTCGAGCCCTTCGTCGGTGCGGATGGTGAGCACGCCCATCTGGCGTTCGCCCCCGTAGGCGATGGACGAGCCCGGGTAGGCGCCGTGGGGCACGTCCCAGCCGAAGGTCGTCAGGAACACGTCATCGATTTTCATTTCACCTCGCTCCGCTCGGTCGCTTCGTCTGCTATTCGCGCTCGCTCCGTCAGCTCGCGTCCAGGAATGCCCGCATCGTACTCCGGCAACGCGAGCTCATTGCCGCAATGTGTAGGCTTGGCGCAGGCGCCCGGGGAGGTAATCGCATGGGACCAATGCAGGCATTCCGGAAACTGGTGGCGATCTACCTGGGGGTCGTTGGCGTGGGCACCGCCGCGCAGTTCGTGCTCCAGGGCTTCTACGACTCGGTCGACGCGTCGAGCGACGGTTGGAGGATTATCTCGTGGCTGATGGCCATCGCGCTGGTCCTGATCCTGGCGACGGTCATTCACGAGAACCGGGCCGCGGGCCACGACGCCGGCGCACCCGTGACGCGGTCGTGGCTCACGGCCAAGGCCAGCCTCTACGCCACCGTCTTCATCGCGCTCCTCTTCTTCTGGAACTGGTTCACATGGCAGTGGGGGCGTGCCGACGCAGAACACGACATTCAGCTGTGGCGGCTCATCGACCCGGCCGTGGCGGTCCTTGCCATCTCGACATCACTGCGCGCGTGGCGCGCGGGTCCCGCCGGGGACTAGCCGCCGGGCCTCCCGATCAGGTGTCGCTGCGGAGCGACTCGGGCAGGTGGTCGAGCCGGGGGGCGTAGCGGATGGCCGTGTAGCGGGGCGGTCCCGCGGGGTGGCGCCCGCGCGGCCAGACGAGCAGCTCGACGATCGCCGCGTTGGGCAGGTCGAATTCGTGGAACCAGGGGCTGTCGGCCGGGATGCCCATCGCCCAGCGCAGGATGGCGTCGCCGGCGCCGGAGTGGGACACGACGGCGATCGCCTCGCCCTCGTGCGGGGTCACGATATCGTCGCAGGCATCGGCGACGCGCTGGGCGAAGGCCTGCAGCGTCTCGCCACCAGGGGTGCCGGTGTCCTCGGGGCGCCAGGCCCAATCGCCCGCCTGAACCTCCTCCTCGGGGTCCCAGCCGGCGAACTCGAACTCGGCGAGGCGGTCATCGAGCTGGACGTGGAGGCCGGTGCTGTGCGCGAGCGGCTCGGCGGCCCCGGGAGCGCGGCGCATGGGGCTCGCGTAGCCGGCGGCAAGCGACCCGTCCGCGACCCCCTCGGCGACGGCCTCGGCCTGCTGGCGGCCGAGCGGGGAGAGGGGCGTGTCGTGTCCGTAGGAGCCGTCGGCGGCGCGAGCCT
>MKWU01000411.1_pt1 | contig 82191 bp, 74 predicted proteins | sample 809101 | NCBI WGS metagenome assembly MKWU01 (sample SAMN05860141, study PRJNA318959) | sponge metagenome | host: Aplysina aerophoba | place: Slovenia: Piran, Adriatic Sea, Gulf of Piran | collected 2013-05-07 | reverse complement strand
ATCGCCTCTTTAGTCCCATCAGCTGCAACTGGGCTGGACGCCCCCTGGACAGCTGGGAGACCATGCTGAACTACATTCGCACCACGACCAACAAGTCTGGATTACGTGTAGACGCAGTTCGAGTGACTAAGCAATATCAGACCGGAGTTAAGATCAGCAAAGAACAGATGGCTGAGCTTAAACTTACCTCCAACAAAATACTCCCCAAGTGGAACTACGATATCTATCCGAATGCCCCCATGGTTCCTACCAAGGTATCAACAGAAACCTGTATCTCCGAACCGCGTTGATCTCCCACCAAACGATCCCCTTGGGCATGCCAAAATAGGAACATCTGGCGCTCAAATGGAACAAGATGGGAAAGTTATTTATGGATGTCCCCCAAGGCCTCGCGCTGTTTACCAGTTCCGATGTCACTCCCAGAGGCATGGTTCTGAATGAATGCTCCACCAAGTAGATACAACCTTTGTGGGGCCGCTGATGCAAAAGAGGCGTGAAGGCCAACCTACGCGAACCATCGACGGATTCACAGCAAACGTGGGAGGTCCTTGCTACGTCAACGGGCCGCTATGGGAACGACGGCGCATTCCAAGTGACCACACTTAGGGAGAATCTGCACATTTCCTTCATTCATTAAGACGCGGTCTCTCTCTGCAATCAGTTTTTGTCGCCAGTAGCTTTTCCTTCATCGTTACCATGGTCCTTCATAGGATCAAGTTGTTTATCCTCAGGGCAAGGTGGACTTATCTTAACTATCTGAATAACCTGAGGAGATGGAAACCACACCGTAGCATTTTTCATTGCGTCAGCAAGGTTGCCATACATCGCCGATGTATCCATACGGGCAAGATCCGCTGCTGCATCTTCACGATAATAGAAGCTGGCATCAGCATTATTGCTTATGAAAGTCATTTTAATTTCTTCCAGCCCTCAAATGTTCGTTCGTCTTTAACCCCTTCGTGTAATCCGCTGTTTGTCTGCACTTGGACGCGCACAAGAGTCCCTTCCGATACAAAACCATAGCAACCACCAACTGTTCCTTCCACTAATGCGCGTGGAATGGTGTATAGGACAGGATGATTCGGTTTGGCACCAACTATAAGAGCTTGTGCGTTGTAGGGTTCAAGCAGTTTAAGTTCTTCATTGTAGTTCAAGTGAATTTTTCTCAATTGCTTGTAAAGTGCATCGGACGGCTTTTCGATGCTTAGTCCCAACTCGGCAGCTTCTCGTCGATTAATCGTATAGTCATGACTTCCCGAATCTGCACAAAGAAAATCAATGATCGATTTGATTTTATCCTGCTCACTGATTTGTTGTGACAACAATTTCTCGGCTAAGAACCGGATTTGTGCTTGTGATCTAAATATTTCACCAAGAACCAAAGGGTGAATATGGCTGGTCAAATCCAGAAGAACAGAAGTAAGTGACTGCTCTTCTCTGATCTTTAACTCGTCGCGGGCAGCATCAAGGTAACCTCTAACGCTTTCCACACTGACTGGTACTTGCTTGGATTGACCATCGATAACTGCCTGTGGGTTAAGGGGATTGTTTACGCTTGGGTCAATGGGTCCCAAGGTTGCCTGCTTTGTCATGACTACCCGATCCGCACCGATAGAAATTAACGTGCCGGTGCTAAGGGCTTTTAATGGAATCAGAACTTCAAGCTCTTCACAAAACATACGTATAAGGTTCACCAGACGCCATGCCACAAGGGTTTGTCCTCCATTGGTGTGAAGAATTAAGGATATACGATTAGTAGGTCCTATCTTTTCAAGAAGATCAACGAATGGGTCAATGCAATCTTGAGCAATCTGAGTCTCCATGCCTTGGCGGTCGCTTGTTACAAACGACAACACTTTGGTTTTTCGGTCTTGTTCAATGCTGTGATAGAGTTCTTTGCGCTCAAAATATCCCATAATATCCTCTGATTTCGACTTCCATACTACTAAAACGTGGCTTCATTAAACCTCCGTAGTAAGCTATCCCTCGTTAATAAATAATAAGTTTATGCGCTTGGAATCGCGTGTTCATGAAATTGTTTCGTGAATTAATAAAGGCAATTCAACCGCCAGTTTACTTAGTAACTGTTCACTTGAGCTAAAGTTACAGAAGGAATTGATAAGAATAATCAGTGTTAAATCGTCAAGCCGAACGACAGGGGTAGGTTACTCATGCATGACTTACATTGCCTGCAACTCCATCCAAGCCAGAATACCACCATCCAAGCTCACTGCGCGAGGATACCCAGCGTTGTGAAGTATCTGTACAGCACGTCTGGATCGAAGACCTGTTTGGCAATGGACGACGATACGCTCATTGGGATTTGCTTTGATTTCTGACAGCCTATCATGGAGTGTCTCCACCGATATTTGCTGGTTAGCTCCCATACTATTGGCTGCAGCCTCATCGGTTCTCCGGACATCAAGAAGAAAGAAAGGAGTGCAGCTATTCTTCAGTATGCTCAGTTCTGCTGCACTGATGTGGGGTGCTGTTCCACATAATTCCTCATAGTCAATGAGGGCATTGATTGTTGGGGATTTTCCACAGAGGTGACAATCATCGTTTTTTGGGAAGGTCAGGTTTTTCCATTCTGAATCTAAAGTGTTGATCAGCGTCATATGTCCAATGAGTGGCCGGCCGATGTTAAGAAGCAGTTTCAGAACCTCGTTCGCTTGGAGTATACCGATCAGCCCGGGAAGTACGCCGAGTACTCCACTTTCTGCGCAGGTAGGTATGAGTCCGGCTGGGGGTGGATTGGGATGGAGACAACGGTAGCATGGGCCATTTGCGTGACACAGAACGGTCACCTGCCCCTCAAATTGATAGACATTTCCGTACACATTGGGGATCCCCAGTAGTACGCAGGCATCATTGACGAGGTAACGCGTAGCAAAATTGTCTGAACAATCAGCAACTATATCGTAGCCTCGAAGAATATCCATTGCGTTCTCTTTTTGCAGACGAACGTTGTGCCTGGTTATTCTAATGTGAGGGTTACGGGCTTCTAGGGTAGTAAGGGCCGAATCAAGTTTAGATGCTTCCAGGAATTCATCTGTGTGCAGGATTTGCCGATGAAGATTGCTCGTTGACACGACGTCAAAATCAACAAGCCCCAGATGCCCAACACCCGCAGCAGTGAGGTACAAGGACAACGATGACCCGAGTCCACCTACACCAACGATAAGAACAGAGGAGGCTTTGAGTTTTTCCTGCCCGGCAACCCCAACCTTCTCCAAGGCGATCTGTCGTGCATATCGCAGATGTTCAGACTGGTCGAGCGCGGCGGACATATATCTATTGATATTTCGAAGCAAAGAACCTGTCGAGATAAACCTTCTGAGTATGTATGCAAGTACGGGGACCAGACAGTTTACTCAGGAAAAGATGCATGTATCTCCTGCGTGTTATGTATACCGGAGATCAATTTAATACGGAAATACCATCACGGCTCGAAAAATGGAACGAACATCCCCGAGTAAGGGTTGTTCTGAGCAACAACACAAATACAATCGATGAGAAAGATCACTTATTTGCTCGTCTTGGGTTTGATGGTGCTATCCGGTACGCTTGCTCCGTCGGCGCAGGCCCAATCAGAAGAGTTTGACGAAGTCAGGGCGGTAATCGATCGCCTGTTCGATGGTATGCGTGCAGGTGACAGTACGATGGTACGGAGCGTGCTGCATGAAGACGCACTCATGGGACGTGCAGGCGACCAAGGTTTCAGGGTTGTCCCACCCGATCAATTTGTACGAGCGGTCGGTACACCGCATGATCAGGTATGGGATGAACGGATCTGGGATGTTCACATCTCGATTGATGGTCGGTTGGCATCAGCCTGGATGGAATTTGCTTTCTTCCTTGGCGAAAATATGAGTCACTGCGGTGTGAACTCAATGCAACTCTATCAGACTGACGAGGGGTGGAAAATCGTTTACCTGGCAGACACTAATCGTCCGCCCACATGTGAGCCGCCAACAGACGGATCATAGCGGTCAGTCATAAGCTTCCTTACTGGCGCACACGTCCACAGGCACGGGATATGAGCCTGTGAAACAGGCATCACAGTAGCCGTGTGAACTATCGTGGGCAGCACGCACCGCATCTTTCAGACCCGTTATCGTAAGGTAGGCAAGGGAGTCAACGCCGAGCCATTTCCCAATGGCTGTCACGTCGTCAAACTTACTTGAGAGCAACTCTTCCTTACTTGGAAAATCCATGCCGTAGAAGCAGGGATTCGTGACTGTTGGTGAAGCCACACGGAAGTGAACCTCTTTGGCTCCGGCTTCCTTGATCATCTTCACTAGGAGCTTGGCCGTTGTTCCGCGTACTATTGAGTCGTCCACTACCACGACAATACGGTCTTTGAGGAGGCCGTCAACTGTATTGAACTTACACCGAACACGCATTTCACGGCTATCTTGTCCTGGTGCAATGAAAGTTCGGCCAACGTAGTGGTTACGGATCAGGCCGATGTCATACTTGCAGCGGTATCCGAGTTTTTGGCATTCGCTTACATAGCCAAGTGTGGCGGTATTGGAGGAGTCAGGGACCGAGATCACCAGGGGAGCCTTCTCTTCTGCCTGGACGCGTGGCACCGGAGCATCGTGAGCTAACTGTTTGCCAAACTTGCGACGCACCTTATCGACCATCTCACCATAGATGCGTGAGTCTGGTCGGGAGAAGTAGATGTACTCGAAAATGCATTGACTTACGCCGTGGCGGCTGTTCAGATGCTCACTACTGAAGCGCCCTGTTTTGCAGCCTTCCCGGTCAATAGTGATAATTTCTCCCGGATCGATATCGCGTAAATACTCGGCTCCGATCATATCAAAGGCACAGGTTTCACTGGCGACACAATAGGCCATTGTGCCGTTTTCGTTTGAATTGTGAATCTGTCCCAGTGCAAGGGGGCGGAATCCGTTAGGATCCCGGACAGCAATCAGGCTGTCGTCCGTGAGCAGGGCCAAGGCGTATCCGCCCTCCACCTGTGCGAGGGCATCCAGAATTTGATCAATCTGTTTGGTGCGGCGGCTTTGTGCAATCAGGTGCAGGATGAGCTCCGTATCAGAGGTTGATTGAAACAGCGTGCCACGCTCACTGAAGGAAGCCCTAAGCTCAGTAACATTGGAAAGATTGCCGTTGTGAGCTATCGCAAGGTTACCTCCACGGTATTGAACATGGAGAGGCTGAATATTGGCATGTTTGATAGCTGACCCGCTGGTGGAGTACCGTGTATGGCCAATGGCCGACGAACCGCTTAGCGGGTCGTTGAATAGTGCAGGATCGTCAAAGACGTCCAGAACAAGCCCGAAGTCCCGCACAGAAGACATGATACGACGCTGCCGGCCGGGATCAAAGGATGACGCAACTATACCGCAGGACTCCTGTCCCCTGTGTTGGAGGGCATGCAGACCGAAGTAGGTAAGTCGAGCAGCCTCTGGGGAATTAAAAATTCCAAAGACGCCGCAATGGTCACGTATACTGTCCATGCGAGCTCAAGCTGCACAGGATGGTCAATGGGCTGTTAAATCCAGTGACTGTGCCGTGGTTTCAGATATTACCGAATTATTCCGTTTGACTCCTTGGGAGCAGTTCGAATCCGAATGTGAACCAGACGAATCCGGTTATTTTCTATTTCCTCTACGGAGATCTCCAAGCGGTCATACACGGTAGTATAGCCCGGCTCGGGAATGTCTCCGGCCAAGTGAAATATAAGGCCGCCCAGTGTTTCAAATTCGTAGGTATCGGTTGGCAGCGAGATGTCCGTCGCATCATTTAGGTCGTCCAAATTTATCCGGGCGTCGACCCTGTATTCGTTATTACCCAAGGAGGTAATGAGTGTGTCCCTGACTTCGTCGTGCTCATCCTCTATTTCTCCAACCACTTCTTCTAGGACATCATCCAGTGTTACGAGTCCTGCTGTGCCTCCATACTCGTCTACCACTATGGCCAGGTGTGTTTTACGGTGTTGAAAATCCTGAAGAAGGTCATCCAATTTTCGGCCGAGCGGCACAAAAATAGGTGGCCTCATTAGATGGGTCCAATCAATTGCGGCATCAGGCTGGTTCACGAAGGGCAGCAGATCCTTGGCATAGACAATACCTTGAATGTTGTCCAGGTGATCCCTGTAGAGTGGCAGTCGGGAATGTCCGCAGATACGAATTAATTCCAGGGCCTCTTTCAGGGAGGCGGTTATGGGAAGAGCCGATATGTCCAGGCGATTCACCATAATGGCGCGAACCGTTGTTTCACCGAAGTCAAGCAGTGATTGAATCCAGCCATGTTCATCTTCCTCCAGTGATCCGTGGTCCTTGCCGATCTCAGCCATAACTCGCAAATCGTCAGAAGAAAGTACATCCGGTTTTTCGTCTACATTCCAGTTGTGATAAATTCCATGTATGCGGGTTGTCATGCGTGCAAGGAGTGTAGTCACGGGATACAGCGGCCATGAGACTATTTTAAGGACTCCTGCCACACGACGGCTATAGGTGAGGGCATACCTGGATGCGATCAGCTTAGGCGTGATTTCCGAGACAATCAGTAATGTGAAGGTTAGTGCGACGACCTCCAGTGCAAAAACAAATTCAGGTCTTAGCCCCATAGTTTCTGCTACGCGTTCGGTCACCAATGCTGCAAGGATAGCTGCTGAGACGTTGATGAGTGTATTGAGCAGCAGGATGGTAACCAAGAGTCGGCGCGGATTTTCTAGAAGAGAGAGCACGCGTCGACTTTGGTGGTCTCCACGAGCGGCGAGAGTTTCACGATCAGTTGCACGGAGCGAAAAGAGTGCAACCTCAGCACCTGATACAACTGCGCTGGCTAGCAGCAGCAGCAGGAAGACAACAATCTCGGTTGGCGATACCAGTGCACTGTGAGATTGCGCCAGCAGGTTCAGTGCAGCTATAGGAGAACCTTCAGGAGGTGCCAAACTGTGGAATGGTCTGGTGCATGCAAATCAGTCTTGGGGCCAAGCCACGGTCCGATGTAGCTTGACTAGAAATATTGTCCGGTCACTATTATAAAAATGAGGACAGTGAGTACAGCCAAGGGGCAAACAACTTTGATCAGGAATCCTACCACTGGGGCCCCTGGCATTGGAAATCTGCGGTCATCGCCGTCCTCGAGGGCTGCCAACAGTTTAGGTACACCCCATACCCATCCGACCGCGATACAAATCAGGAATGCCCCTATACTCAGGGAATAATTTCCCCAGATGTTGTTGTTCAGGGTTAGGAAGTCAAGTCCAAATGGAAGAATCCCGTCCTCTCCACCTGAAAGCCCCGATACTGCGCCGAATGCAAGGGCTGACGGCACTGCCAGCGCAAAGCAAATTCCAGATACAAAGCTGGCAGCCCGGTTGCGGGTCCATCCTTTCTCATCCACGAAGTACGCAACAACCACTTCCAACAGGCTAACCGTAGAGGTGAGTGCAGCGATGGCCAGCAATGAGAAAAATGCCGTGGCAAATAGAGCTCCCAAGGGCATCTGATTGAAGATGGTAGGCAGTACCACGAACACTAGGCCAGGTCCAGCACTGGGATCAGCATTCGCGAAGAAAAGAGCGGGGAAAATGATAAGACCTGCCAGTAGAGCTATGCCAGTATCCGCAATTGCAACAAAAATACCTGATTGCCAGAGATTTTCACGTTTAGACATGTAGGATCCGAAAGTAATCATAGCGCCCATGCCCAAGCTCAGACTAAACAATGCCTGTCCGAGTGCTCCCATAACAACATTCAAGCTAAGTTTGGACCAGTCCGGTGTAAAGAGATAGGTGAATCCATCAATTCCTCCAGGCAAGCTAACTGCCCGAATGGCCAATAGGATCAGCAGAACAAAGAGTGCAGGCATCAAAATCGTGGCCGCACGTTCAATGCCCTTGGATACTCCTCTTCGTACGACCACCAGTGTGAGCAGAAGAAACAGACCACATAGCAGAATGGGCCAGAGGGGGTCTGCTACAAATTCCGTAAAGATGGCATTACTCGTTTCGCCATCCTGTGCCTGCAATAATTCTCCAGACACAGCTTTACCGAGATACCCCACGGTCCATCCGGCGACAACCGAATAAAATGCAAGAATTCCCACACCGGTTGTTACACCAAGTCCGCCCACATACGGCCAGAATTTACCAGGGATCAGTGCCTTAAATGCACCTACCGGGTTACGTTGAGAGGTGCGTCCTAGGGCGAGTTCAGCTAAAAGCACCGGTAGCCCGATTGCCAGAACGAAAATCAGATAAATAAGGACAAAAAGGCCTCCACCGCCTTCAGCCACAGAGTAGGGAAAACGCCAAATATTTCCAAGTCCAATGGCACTTCCAGCAGCAGCCAGAATAAAGCCGAGTCGTCCACTCCATTGTTCGCGGCCGTTAATTGATCCCATAGGTTCAATTTTTATTTGGTTAACTGTGACGGATTATCTCACACTGCAATGTCGCGTGTAGGTAGGGGGAATTTAGTGCAAAGGGACAAGACTGTTGTGCTTACAAACAATACTTACCGATTGCGAAAGCCTTTGTGTTACGGACATCACCGAGACTCATGGGGTTCATTACGGAGAGATCCAGAGACATGCGAACTCAGGCAATGAAGTATTGGGAGAGTAGATAGATGTTTTTTAGTTGCAGATACCCGATCTAGAAAGGCAGATCGTCATCCGGTACAATGGTTGTCGGAGGCGAACTGTCGGCTGTCGGAGGCGAACTTTCGGTTGCCGGAGGCGAACTTTCGGTTGTCGCGGGTGGTGCGGTTGGTGGTTGTTGTACGGGAGGGGGTTGTTGTACGGGAGGGGGCTGTTGTACGGGAGGGGGCTGTTCAGGTACGTAGGGTGCTCCGCCCGGCTGTTGTTGCGGAGGGACACCCGGTGGAGGTTGTCCATATCCACCGCTCGGTTGTCCATATCCACCGCTCGGTTGCCCGTATCCACCGCTCGGTTGCCCATATCCACCGCTCGGTTGCTGGCCATACGCGCCCGATGGTGCAGGTTGTCCATAGCTGCCACTTCCCTGTTCTAATGCGAAAGCATTTGAAGCTACTATTTCGGTTACCCACTTCGTTTCGCCGTGCTGATTCTCATAGGAACGATTTTGAATTCTTCCCTCCACGAATACACGCGTGTTGGCGTGTACTTGGTTAGCGATGGCTTCCCCCTTCTGTCCCCAAATTACCACTGTATGTGATGCTCTCCTTTCCACGGGATTACCTTCCCGGTTCACATAGCTCTCTGTAGTTTGCACACGTAATTGGCAAATCGCTGTACCGCTCGCGATATGGCGAAGCTCGGGTTCCTTGCTCAGTCGTCCAATCAGAACTACCTTGTTAATACTTATATCTTGCAGGTTCATGATTCTTACGCACTTTCGGTTCTAGATTGCGGCTTTTACGCGTTAGAGACGGAAACGTCTCACAATGAGTTCAATAAGATACGATCCAGTACTTTCTAAACAAGTCCCCAACACTAGTCACACCTCTTTCCATGCTATCAGAGATATTTGATGAAGAATACACAGAAGTCAATAATTCTGCACCCCATTGGATAGCTTTTGTAAATGTTGTTCGCCAGCTCAGGAAACAGTGTCCTTGGGACCGTAAGCAGACCCACGCTTCTTTGCGCCATTTATTAATCGAAGAGGCCTACGAAACCATTGAGGCACTTGATTCGGAGGATATGCAGGAGCTGCGGATAGAGTTGGGTGATCTGCTATTGCAGATTGTTATGCACAGCGTGATTGCAGAAGAGACCAATCAGTTTGATCTTGCCGGCGTGGTTTCTGCAGTTACCGACAAGATGGTTCGACGACATCCGCATGTTTTTGGTGATATTGCCGTATCGGGAGTTGAGGAAGTGCTTCAGAATTGGGAATCACTCAAGGCAAGTGAACGGCAGGGTGCATCGGTATTAAGCGGTGTACCTGCCAGTTTACCGGCGCTCTTGTGTGCCTATCGGATGCAGGAAAAAGCTGCCAGCGTCGGGTTTGACTTTCCAGATCAGGAAAGCACCTGGGCTAAGGTCGAAGAAGAGATTCAGGAATTCAAGGTAGCAGCATCGGATGCTGAACGCGAAAACGAATTGGGTGACCTGCTTTTTGCACTGGTCAACTATGCGAGAAAGAACCAAATTAATCCCGAGGATGCGCTTCGCGGCACAAATCGCCGATTTCGTAATCGCTTGGCATACGTGGAAGCATGTGTTCCCAACATGAAGGCTGCCGACCTGGAAGAGCTAGACCTACACTGGGAAAAATCAAAAGATTTGGTCGGAGACTAAAAATCAATCTTGGATAGTCCCATTCGCATGCAGACTAAAACCTCTAATCTGGCCCATCCTTCGGTGCTACCTTAAACAAATTCTGGTTCTTTTTGCATAGAACAGTCATATGAGCGTGATAAAATTTAGCCCAAAGCACGCCGCAATATTTCGGGAAATAATGTTCAGTACACATCTTCAGGAGATGTCGTAGTTGGCCGCCGTCACTATATGCAAACTTTATTGTATCCCTGCTGAAGAATGGTGCATAGACATATTCATCAGATATATCCATCCCGTTGTTAGAAAGTAGGGTCAAGAAATCTTGCTTATTAAAGAATTGAACATGTCCAGCAGGATGTTTCCCTCGATCTTGGAGCCTTCCCTTAATTCTCCCGAAAAACAGGTTTTCAAGTGGAACTTCCGCTAAAAAATTTGTCCAGCTAAGATCAGATAAAGACCGCAAGAACCGTTCAGGGTTCTCAAGATGTTCCAAAACATGGCTGCAGATGATCAGGTCAAATTTATGTTCTCCAAACAGCGTAGCACAATCCACTATATCTCCTACTACTGAATGCACATTTGGAAGGGTTTTTTTTACAAACGCAATGGCTTCCGCGGAATAATCAATTGCATGATATGATTTGGCTAAGCCCCGTCGTTGCAGTTCCGCGATTATTGCACCAGTGCCACAGCCAACCTCCAAGATGCTAGAAGGCTTCAACCCATTTTGATTAAGTAACATGCAGATTGCATTGGCCTTTTGGTTCGCCCCCCTACGAAGCCAGTCTATTTGTCGTTTTAGTGAGTCAGAGTAAGTAGAGCTATAGTGATCTCTTCCGGTAAGTCCAGAATTCAGGCGAGAAAAACTTCTGTGTTTGCCCATAGCATGTTTAGGTATACCTACCAAATCCCTCGCAAAATTTCCGAATTGACGATTTTAGGATTTTGTAAGAGGGCTACAGGTTTTCACCTTGGTCGACACAACTGGGCATAGGACGGAGTGCAGATCAGGCCCTGTACAGCCTCTGATGGGCATGGGGACGTTTCTCTGTAAGGATGCAAGGCGAGGAACTTGGTTCCTGAATTCGTTCTTTCCGTTGCAACTGGTGGTTATCAATGCCTGGAGGCTCGTGCGCACACGCCATCGCCCGTTTTCTTAATACGCGCCTTGCTTTGTGTCTCTGGGGAAGGCTTTGCTGGTGCGACAACGCTGGACCTTGACGCCTTGCGCGCACTCGGTCCTACTTCCGTAAACAGTAAGGAGCTAGCTCTGTGTTACACAGGAACTAGGCTCCGTGGTTCCAGGCTTTCTGTGAAGCAAGAGCCAAGGAACGGTGCGTGCCCACCGAATAGATGATGAGCGAAATCCATCACGGCAAGGTCCCACTGAAGGTAGTGGGCCTACATTTTCAGGGACAACTGCAGACAGGTACCTATCATGCACGTTGGAGTAAAGCCATAACCCTAAGGCGTTGCAGTACAACGCGATAGGGATCCGATCATGCCTCACGTTATCACTCTTCATGTCACTTGGTGCTCCGGCGACTGGTGGAAATGACGAGGCCGTGCGGCCGGTTTGTACATCACAGCGTGATCCTCGAACTCAACCTGCCAAGCTACCGACTTAAAGCGGCACAACAGTGGCAGAAGGAGAAACAAGAACCTCCCGAAACGAGTCTTCCTGAACGTACGATTGATGAGTCTCTCGAAAACAAATTTGCCCGTGTCACACTTGGTTCGTGTCCATCTCGAATTGACAACTTGTCAGTTCGGGCGCAGACGAAACTCGTGGGATATACCGCGCGCAACTTCGCTCCGCAGCTCGCTGCTCCGCTTCGTTGCGCGCCCTCTCCAAAGAAACTTTAATAGTCGCTTAGGTAAATTTCAATTGACATCAGACAAGGTTCACGCACGGTTCTGTGAGGGCCTGGGGGTGAAATTCCCCCAGGCTACTCGACCTTCAGGGATTGCGGTCTTGGTGGGATACCCTCCATCCCGGCAGGCTGTGGGCCGCCCGGCTTCGGCCGCGCAGCGAGGCGGAGGCGAGAGCATGCCTTCGTGCCTTGACCGGTGAATCCGGGACTACCCAAGAAACTCCGTGACCTCTTGGGCTAAGTGACTGACATCCTTCGTCTCGCATTCCCAGATCACGAGAACGCTCCAGCCCATTTCGCAGAGTGCGGTCTGGTAGACTTGATCACGGCGGGCATTCCCATCCAGCTTGTCGCGCCAGTATTCTTGACGCTCGGGTGACTTCGGGATGCGATTCCGCGAACAGCCCTCGTGCCGGTGCCAGAAGCAACCGTGAACGAAGATCACCTTACGTTGCGGGCGGAACACGAGGTCTGGACGGCCGGGGAGGTCACTTGCGTGAAGACGGTAGCGATACCCCAAGCCGTGTACGAGCCGCCGGACCCGCATCTCGGGTTTGGTGTCCTTGGACCGGATTCGGCTCATTCGTTCGCTGCGTTCACGAACCGTGAGCGTATCAAGGCTTGCCGACTCTACTGCGGCTGTTCGCTCGGAATGATGCGAGCTCCCATCGAGGTCAATGGATGTCATCAGCGACCTCCAGTTTGCGAACCGCGTTCGACACGCGTCGGTCTGCACGAAGGAGCAGTCCCTGCGGTCGGTTGTCATCGAGTAGGTCGGCGAGGACTTTGCCGTGGGCTTCGGTGTAGCGCGGGGGCACTGCCTCACCAATCATCTCTCTGACCAGGCCCAAGCGGAACTGGCCACCGGCCTCGCCCCATTCGAAGTCCCCCGGTAAGGTTTGCAACTTCTGACATTCGAGGGGACTCAGGACGCGGTTTTCGTAGGGGTGGATCGTCCGGTCGCTCCCCATTCGGTTGCTGGCTGTAGTGATCGTAGCGGCGGGGCGGTCGGGTGACAGTCTCCGATAGCTCGAACGGCGAAACCCCCTCACTAGCCGTGCCTGCCCGTCCTTGATGACCTGGGGACGTAGCAACCGGGCGTTGCAGGTAGGACAACAGGCGAGATCACGCGGGATTCCCGAAATCCCACACTCGGGGCAATCATCGTTTTCCCAAGCGCTTGCTCCGCTCCCTGGAGGGATCGCTGCCACCATGCTATACTGCTCCGAACTCCATACCGGGACGAAGTGAAGGGAGCGGTCGGAGTGCGCGGAGGAGGCTGTGCTGGCATCAAGCGCGGGGAGTTTGAAGGCATCTAAGGCTTCACCCAAGCAAACAGGTTCACCACCGTAATCGGGCGCGTGGGTGGGCGTCGGATAGGGAACGGCGCTAACCTCTTCGAGAATCTGAAGACACGCCTCTCCCCGCCGCACAAACGTGATGAAAGATCGGACACGGGTCTGCGGCACGCCGTAGTCCGCCAAGTCCGTAACAAGGGGAAAGGCAACATACTCTTCCTTCAGCAGCGAGATCAGAAGCGCGGCTGCGGACACGGCGTCCCGGGTCTGAGGGTGTCTGACCTTCCGGGTCAGGAACGCGCGTACGTTCTCCACCACGACAACCCGTGGCATTAGGGCGATTGCGACCTCGGCGATCGGGACCACTAGCAAGTTTCGCATATCCTTGGCGCCGGAGTCCGCGTCCTGCCCCATTCCCCTTTTCGCGTTGGCGGTCGAAAGACCCTGGCAAGGAGGACAAGCGGCCAAGAGGGCGGGAGGCTCCTTATCCCGCCGACCACGGTAAGCCGCAACGACATCCGGCCAAGTATCGCACAGGTCACCAGGAATGACGGAGGTGCCCGGCAAATTCAGAGCGGCAACCGCAAGCCGGTGGCGGTCGATCTCGGCCAGCACCTCGAACCGGAACCCGGCCTTGGCGAAGCCGACATCGCCGGCTCCGCAGTTCGTGAATAGACTTACGGCGCGCCGAGACATCAGGACGTGTTTCGCTCTTGGGAGACACTAGCGGGCGCGGGTGGGTTCTGGTTCCGCTCCCTGTGGCGGACGGCATCAAAGTGTCCCTCCATTCGGAAATCACCCCCTCCGCGTACTTCAAGAATGTCGAGGAAGTCACGCCACCCCGCTTCTGCCTTCGCCAGAAGGGCGGACCAGTTGAGCGCATACATGTCCTCCCCTTTCATTGCCTCAATCTTGTCGGTGAATTCGGGTCCCCTGTCGAGCCTATCTGCGACGATGTATCCAGTGACCTGCCGAAAGTCTGCCGCCGTGGTCGTCCTTACGGATGACCTAATCGTCCTCACATACCTCTCAAAGCGGGAGAGGTGATCCCAGTCGATAGGCAGTCCAGGTCTAACGAACTCCAAGACGAGGAGATGGTGACCACTTGCCATGGTCAGGTCTACTCTGCCTCTGTAGACATCGGCCGACAACTTGGACGCGTTAGCTGCCTTCTTCGTAACGCTACGTAAGCCGGTTTCCCGCTTGAAGGTCTCCCACTCGGGGGAAACGAGCCAAGGGTTCTCTGCGATGAAGTCTCGAACGGCGTTCTCCAACTCCTTTTCCTCGATTCTCCTCCTGAGCCCCTGAATTGCTTCGAGCTTGGTGCGCACGACCTCCACGGTCTGGAGGGCCGTCAAGACGCGCGCCTCGACCAGCACGTCGAGGAGCCCTGGCTCGTCCAAATCTTCAGATTCGGCAATCTCGGCGATCAATTCGGTGAGACGTCCATGCTCCCAGGCACCCAACACCGCCCGACCGAGTTCGTCAAACCGTTCGCTGGTGAGGGTCGGAACCTTCCCGAGCGAGGTTAAGGCTCGCTTGACAGTTTTCTTTTCGTGCTTAGGTAAGCGTTCAAGACGGTCAGCGAAGCCGACGAGCTGCTCCTCTAGATGTCTGGCCTTTTCTCTGCCCCTCAGTTTCGCCCACACTCTAAATGCAAAGCGAAGGCGCGACTGTCCCCAGTCAAGAAGAGGGGTCGTTTCATTCTTGGCCCAGTTAACACGCTGTCGCTCTGTGGCAATCAGGTCGGTCGGAAGCCGGTCAATGAAATCGGCTACAACCTGACCGGCGAGATACTCAGCCCCATGTTGCCCGGTGAGCCCACGAGTCAGATTGAAGAAGAACGGCCTTTGCACCAACTTCCCTCCCGCGAAGACGGCAATGCCTTTCAATTCTTCTTCTTCGATGGTATCCTTCCTGAAGAGGAACCGCCATCGGATTTCCTCACCTCCGACGGTCTCGAGACCCCACCCCTCCTCGTCAACCTTCACCCCCTCAATAGGCTCGGGCAGATCCTTCGGGAACTGATACTCGAAACCGGCGGCATCGTAGGATTGCGGGAGGGGTGCCCCTTGGACGGACACCACGAACTCAGCCTGCCCCTCATGGAGCAGGAACCTCCTTGCCATGCTGAGCGGAAACTGGTTCCTGGAGGGTGCTCGATGGATCGTGAGTCTTGAGAGAGTGATCTCGGTCCCACACTCTTGCTTTCTCTCCTCATCGGGAAGATCGTACTCGACGATCTCGATCTCCTTTTGCACTGCTTGGGGTTCGTCGTCTGACATCAGGTCATCCAGGTCGAGACGGAAAACGGTTCGCTCTCCATTCTCCCCGCTGACGGTTTCCACCGTCACGAGACTCGCGATTCCGAACCCGGCGAACTTCCCGATGCCCTTTCGGCCTAGTACCGGCCTGCCCCTAGCCGTCCTTTCCTCGGTCGCGTCTCCCCTACGATTGCGCCCCACGGTGAGGTAGCACTTCTGACACTCCTCGAAGGTCATGCCAATTCCGTTATCGCGGATCATGAATGTGGCGTTAGGATCGGTGACCTTACGAGGGAGTTCGATTTCTACAGATGTCGCATCCGCGTCCCACGCGTTCGCCACCAACTCAGCGATCGCGTTGACAGGGCTTTGGTACATCTGAATCCCCAAGTGCTCGATCACGCGGCCGTGGAATTCGAGGTAGAGCTTCCTTTCGGAAGTGCCTCCGGTTCCCTCGTCTGCTGTACTCTCGGTCATGTTCATCCTAAGTCTTCTGGTTCACCGTTCCTCGAACATCGCCAGTCAACCTAAGCTCCCGGCGCGTAGATGGAGAGTGTGGGCGACGGAAAAGGGTCGTACGGTTCGGGACGGAGCAGCAGGACACGACTGCGGTCTCCGTGCCGAAGAGATCCAAGCTGTGGTGACCTCGTTGGCCCGCTTATCTCCAAAGCGGGGCACTGCGTACCTACGCAGCGTGCCTCGCCATTGGGATTCATACCTGCTCCCCGACCGCCGGTGAGTCGCGATCACGGTCTTCACGGCCTCGGCGAACATGGGGACGCCGCCTGAGCGGCGATCGCGCCCCTGGGCGACCGTCCGACGGTTCTTCAATGCCTTCTCCCAAGCCTCCACTAGCGTCACAACCGGATATGCCCCGAGCCCCACGTTGACGGGGTGACTGTGAATCCGCAGTCTTTGGCTCCATGTCTTGAATAGTCGTCCGGTCGCGGTCGGTTTCACGAGCAGGGACAGCCCGAAGCCGTCCCGACCGGGCCGCTTCACGGTCTTCACGAAGGCGGCGCTGAGCTTCTTGGGACGCTTCATGAATCACTCTCCAGTTATCACAAAATGACCGATACTAAACGATACCACATGCCGTCTGTCGGGACAAGGGATTGGCACGCGATCTCCTCACCGGATTCCGCAGACACTTTACAAGATACACAATAACGACATCTTATCGACATCGTATAGGTCCCGCCGGCCCCCTTGGGACCCAAGCGATCTGAGCAGGTCGGAAAGCCATGTACACCACATGCATTTTCCCTGGTACAACTAGATCAACTAACGTCCTCCACCGGTCCGCATACATAACGCTATTTTCTGCGAAAGCTGTGCAAGAACCTCGTTAGTTTGGACTATTGACGATTATGCTTATTCAGGCCGGGGTTACGGTTTAGAAACTCCTCGTAAAGCCGAGTATGCCTGCTTTCCATGGGCACCTGGTATCCCGCAATAAAAACGTGGAGAATTGTCGTGGAGGTCTCGAATGGATCACCATCGGCCACGAAGAAAGTGGCTTCTTTGCCTACCTCAAGCGAGCCCAGTCTGTCATCCACCCCAAAAATTTCAGCTGGATTGATTGTTATTGCACGGAGTGCTGCTTCTACAGGTAGTCCGTACGCAGCGGCAAAGCCGGCATGATAGGGCAGGTTACGTGCGTTGGCGGTATCATCCGAGCGGATGGCAATCTTAACCCCGGCTTCATGCATGAGGGCTGCATTTTTGTATGCCTTGTCGAAGCGGTCACTTGCCCGTGTTGGAATGCTGAGGACCGGTCCGACCAGGCACGGGACCCCGGCTTCGGCGATCTTATCTGCGACACGCCAGCCTTCGGCCAATCCACTGAAGATCACGTTCGTCATATTCCGGGCCTTGATCCAGTCAAGTGCAGACAGTATATCTTTGGCAGTGTTCACCTGGATGATAAGGGACTGTTCTCCACGGACAACGTCCTTTAGAGCTTCCATAGATGGAACGTATTCGGGTCGGCGTCCATCTTCCGGGCGTGCCTGATAAGTGGAGTCAATACGGTGATGCAGCTCTGCGCTGTCCCAGGTATCATTGAGCTTCTTCAGGGCTTCGGTTGCTGCTTTTTCGACATCTTCTTCCGAACGTGAATCAAACCGTCCTCTACGTCCCGTGGAGGGAAATCGTAAAACTACCCCCTCGAATCCGGCATACATTTGCTGGGGGGTGTAACCATGAAGGTTAATCAAGGCTGCTTGTCCAGGCAGCATGCCGCCGGATGGTACGGTAAGCACCGTGGTAATCCCGTTGACTCTTGTAACCGGGATGGCTACGCCATTCGGGTTCACGGCAGTTAGGGCTTTCATCTGGGGAGACAGGTCTCCGAGCTCTGAGGCGTCACGAGTCTCCGATAGTGATCCCACTTCCACAAGCCCCATTTGTGTACCTGAGTCGATCATGCCGGGATAGACGGTTAATCCTGCCAAGTCAACAATCTGTGCACCGTCCGGTATGTCAATGTCTGTACCGAGCTGGACAATGATCCCATCCTCAACGATAATCGTGCCATTTTCAATGGTGCCCTGGGTAATCGTTACGATACGTGCGTTGGTCAACACCGTGATCGTATCGACAGCTTCATTTTTAGTCGGCGCGATCAATAAGACCGCGCTGATAAGCAGTGAATACAAATAGGTCATTACTAATTGCTCTCCAGGAAGTCGTAAAGATCCAGTGCCCCCTCGTGCAGACACTGATGAGTATCGTCATGTGAGTGCAGTACCGTTGTCTCAATTGGGCTTTCCGGGTCTACGCTCAATCGCATATCATCGGCATCCCGTTCGATGTCAAAGTAGGTAATCCCGTCTACGATTGTTTTTTGGTTGACCGCATAGATTGAAAGGGGGTGCCGGTCAAAGATTGCGAGATCCCCCTCTTTACCTACCTCGATAGAACCGATTCGATCGGCGATACCGAGTTGTTTAGCAGGATTAATAGTGATGAGAGACAAGGCTTCGGTGTCAGAGAGTCCACCGTATTTCTGTGATTTTGCCGCTTCATGATACAGGTGGCGGTTAAGTTCACCTGAGTCTGAGTTGATGGACGTCAGCACACCGTTACGGGTGAGAATAGCAGCGTTGTAGGCTGTCGAATAGTAGACTTCGAACTTATAGGCCCACCAGTCGGCAAAGATAGAGGCACCGGCGCCGAATTCGGCAAGCTCCGGCGCGATCTTGAACCCTTCATTCACATGCTGAAACGTGATCTGATTAACACCGAAATCCCCTAGCACATCAAGCAACATGAGTATCTCGTCTGCGCGGTAGGAGTGGCAGTGAATCAGAATATCGCCAGTTAGAATGTCGCTCATGACTTCCAGCTGACCGTTGTATGCGGGAGAAATCGCACGTGGATTCGATTTTGCTTCCTCTTCGTACTGTGCCCAGGCTTCCTGATAGCGCTGCGCTTTTGCAAAGGTCTCACGCAATACATACTCGACCCCCATACGTGATGCAGGGCGTTTATTACTGCCTTGTCCGTGAACTCGGGTAGGATTTTCGCCAAGTGCAAATTTGATCGTGCGTGGGGCGTCCGCCATGCGTAATTCATCTGGGTCCAGGAGTCCCCATCGGTGTTTGATGGTTTCATTCTGCCCACCGATCACATTGGCGGATCCATGCATCACATGGGAAGAGGTTACCCCTCCTGCCAAAGCGCGGTAAATAGCAATGCTGTAGGGGTTGAGCACATCACCAACGGATACCTGGGCGGTGACTGGTGCAGATGACTCATTTACATTGCTTATGCCGATATGCGAATGTGCGTCAATAATCCCCGGCATCACATACATGCCTACCGCATCAACCACAGAGACACCTTGCGGCGCGCTCAGGTTTTCGCCTATCTCCGTAATGATCCCATTCAGGATAAGTACATCTGTGTTTTCCAGCGTCCCATTCGTGACAGTGAGTACTGTGCCGCCACGAACAAGCACATCCCCGGTCGGCACCTGTGCCAGACAATTGCTCGCGAAGATAAATGCTGCACTCAGAAAAAGAAGCTTAAACTTCATTGCATTAATAATTGTGTTGTGTAGACATTTCTGGACCCGATGTCCGCGTACCGGATACGGTTGCATTACCCAACCCTGGTACTTCAAAAGACCCATTCAATGATTCGCCGTCCAAGATCAGTGAAGATTCAGCAGTCCCCATATCGGGTACATCAAATGAGAAGGTCAGCTCGTTGCCGTCCAGAACAATGTATTCAAGTGGAAGTGCTCCTGGCTCAATCTCAACGCTCAGGCTACCTGACCAGTCGTCATCTGAACCCTCAATGGTTAGTGTTCCACCCATATCGCCACCCGGTGTGGAGATGGTTATGCTCCACGTTCCTGCAGGGTTCACGTCGGCATCGGCGGTTTTTTCAGAGCGTTTTTTTGGCGGTTCGATCTCATATTTTCGGCCATCCACAAAGACGTATCGAATCTCTCCTTTTTCGTCGAAGATCGAGCCTTTTGTTACTACAAGGTTTCCGAGTTTCCCTTCTTCAACGGTTCCCATGCTCGATGTAAGTCCGAGAATTTGAGCGGGCGTTGTGGTGAGGGCTGCCAGGGCAGCATCTTCGGATAGACCCTCCTCGACCATTTTTCGCACGTTCCCCAACAGATCACCTGGTTTTGCGCTTCCCGTTGAAAAACCAAAGGTCAGCCCCTCGGATTCAAGCATACCGGCATTGCCGACATGTGCCTTATAGGCCATTTCTCGTCGGGCTTCCAGATTTTCTTTCTCTGCTGCAACATCGGCCAAAGAGGTTACACGAAAGTCTGCGTTATAGCTTGGCTCTGCAATCTGGGGCAGTTCCGCAGCAGCGTCGGTAGGTGCGGCTTCTGTGGAATCCGATGGTTGTTCTTGCTCGCTGTTCTCGGGCTCTTTTGGTAGTTCCAGTGTCAGCAGGATAGGCAGGTTTGCTGATTTCAGTTTATCGACAGCATCAAAGCTTTGCGTTAATCCGGTGAGCACCATCGGGAAGCCCAGTTCCTGTTGGACGGCTAACACACGGTGCAAATCCAATACACTCTCTGTGTTAAAGAAGATTGGTCTATCGCCATCCAGCACCGGAAACATTGCGTAGAGCACCGGATCGTACTGTGGACGTTCCAGGCCGGCTGGATTTTCGGCATACAGCTGTTCGATCTTCTGGCGTCGTGCTGCTTCCCGGTATAACTGGCGCAGTTTGGCGATGACAGCCATGTCTGTACCGGGGTACATTCTGCGTGCTCCAGCGAGTTGCGCATACAAGGCGGTTTCTCCACGATAGACCATCTCATTGGCATCGTCACCGGCTAAAAGGATGATTGCACCAACGCCGGGCAGCATACGTCCTCTTGGAACGACATGCGCAGCCGTGAAGCCGGCTTCTCGCATGGCAGTGATGCGCTTATCCTTTGGATCAAGCAGATTGCGCACGTCCTGCTGTGGTTGAATCCCGGCTTCTTCATCCGGTGGATAAGCAGGGTTGTCAGGTCGCTCCCGGTTAGGTTGTTCTTTTGGCTCAGGAATGCCAGTATGGGAGAGTCCATCAATGAAACCGGCATAGACCGTTAAAGAGTCGGCGGATATTTCTATGGCATCAAAAGGTATAGCTGCGTCCGGGGCAATGGTGGTGATTAGGCCATCCCGAATGATCACGTTGGTTCGTTCCTGAATTTGCCCAGGAGCCTGAACTACGCGGGCATTGGTAAGCACAATCGTGCGGGTTACGTCCGGGATGGACTCTCCGCTGTTTACCTGGGCCCTTACAGATGTGCCGAGCAGTACAGCACACGAAAGGACAGCAATTATGATTCGGCGATGAACACGCATGATTAGGGTGCGGACAAATATGGGACTAGGAAGATAGTGAACCACGGAGAAGTATTTCCACTGATGCTATTACACGACCTGCATTTTCAGTTCATTTACGCGTCGAACAATTTTCGTGCGATCCATTGATCTGTACATTTCGGGAAGGGATTTTTTGCTAGTACTTTCCAGAATGGCAACCAATGTCTGTAATTCTTTCTCCTTGCTGTTTGCTGGTGGCACAAAATCTTCGACAACGGATGTCAGAATTTCTGCTGTAACCGCGCTTGGATCCTCATTGATTGCCGCGGCATGAAATTTTGCACGGGTCAAGAGTGCTTCCATATCTGCGCCACTGTAGATTGTGTTTCCATTCAGCAGTGCCGGGGGTATATCTTTCTCTGGAAGACTGATGCCGGTTCTGCGCATCATAACTTGAAGAAGTTCGAGTCGGTCTTCCGGTGTGGAGGGATAAAAGAGTGCAAGGTGCTCCTCCGCACGGCCTTGTCGCTTAAGGTCTATCGGCATTAGATCAGGCCGTGCAGTGATCAGGAAGAAAATGATTCGTCCACGGTGTTCCGGCTTGCTCATGAAAGATGCAATCTGCCCGAAGACACGTTTGGATACTCCTGAGTCCCCCTCTGCGCTACGATTGCCCAGTGCAGCATCGGCTTCGTCAATCATGACCGCCACGGGTGGCATGGCTTCCAGAAGGTGCAATATCCGCTCCAGGTTGCCCTCGGTCTGCCCCTGCCACTGAGAGCGGAAATTTTTCAGCTTAACCATAGGAATGCCAATTTCGTTGGCAAAACATGTGATCAGGAATGTTTTTCCGGTGCCGACCGGTCCGCTCACCAGATATCCCATTGGCATCACATCGTGTATTCTGTGACGCAGGGCATAGGCTGCCTGGCGCAAGTGAGCTTTGGCTTCCGAATGCCCGGCTACATCATCCAATCCGTTTTTGGATTCCACAAATTCCAGCATCCCGAATGCGGCTTCCTCAATCAGGGACTTCTTGAGGGTTGACATATGTTCGAAGCTGAGATGCGTTTTGTTTTCCAGCGTATCCGCCAGAATCGTACGTAACTGCGTGTACCCAAGACCGGGGGTGTGCTGCGCCAAGTGTTTGTGACCCAGATCAGAATATTGATCAAAGAGCGATTCCCGGCCTTCAATAGACCACCGGGCAAAGGCGAGACGCTCTTTCTCGTTGGGCAGCGGGATATTTATTTCTGCGGTCCAAGGGCTCTGCACATGTTGTTGATTGAGATCATTCAGGTTTTCCGCAATCAAACAGACGGTAAAATCATGCCGTAAGAACAGTGGATCATGCGCCCAGCGCTGCAGGCTGATCAAGGCGCTGCGATCTTCGGCCGAGTACATTGACGCTTCAGCCATGGGGATGACCGTTTCCGCATAGTCAATGATGCAGGCGATTCTTTTACCTGAGCGTAAGCGTAAACGGAAGTAATTATCCAAAAGCGGGAGTACCTGAGAAGGACTTCGAGGGCGTTTACTGGCGTACTCAGTCCCAAACGCGCTGTCATATCCGGTCACCGCAAGGTTGAAATCTTTTTGCGCATCCTGATGATCCAGGAAATGAATCCCAGCTGCCCGGTCATAAAACAGCACGATATCTCTGGCGGCAAATAATTCCTTCTCTAGGAAGTGCGTCAGGCCTATATAGTTTATCCGGCCTGAACCAGGCTTTTCATATCGAACGAGGTCTCGGACGTTGCCGTGGAGGACAAACTGGGATAGCGTTTTGGTGAAATATTTTCTAGCAAGTGTTCGGGCCCACCGCGGCAAATGCGACGTGTGTTGGTCGAGGTCCGATTTCTGTCCTGTCTGCATTTAATACCCTTATGAGTCTAAGGCCTTGGTACGGTTCCCAACCGTCAAGGATACACTACCGTCCAGCGCGTCAATTGTTACATGATCGACTGTCCAAAGGCGTTCACTATCTGGAACGGATTCAGTGTACCCAACAGACCGTCCAGAATCAAGCATTCTTGCGGGTCTGTTCCGTCGGCGGTCTAAGATAAGATCAACGGATTTGTCAATCCTGGTTTAACATCTTGTGTCACCTTTAACTGGTTCAGAGGGATTCAGAAATGTGCCACACCGAAATGGCTAAATTAGGGGAACCTAGCGCCGACTAGCCGAATAACAAAGAGGTAACCTCCGCAAGAACGTGAGATTGTGTCGAAAACAGATACCCCAGTGACGGCACCCACATCAAGCCCCGGTGGTTTGAGTACCACGGCGCACCTATCGTTCGATCGCGCAAGGCCAAGCGCAGCTAGCCCCGCTGTTGCTGGAACAGGAGCTTTTACCCATTATGCGATAGACAGCCGTTTTCGCGACGAGATGTTTCGCAGCGATGGGACGTTGCGGATGGCAACGGAGCGACTAGGCACGGCACTTAACAACGCCACCCCGGAGCAGTTGATGCAGCTTCAGGACGGCGTTCGGCGGCAATTCCTTCACGAGGGGATCACCTTCACTGTCATCGGTACAGGAGAAGCCACCGAACAAATTATTCCTATCGACTGTGTGCCGCGGATCCTGACTGCTTCTGAATGGGACCATATTGACCGGGGGCTCCGACAACGCCTGCACGCGCTCAACCTGTTTCTGAAGGATATTTACCATGAAGGGTGGTCGTTGCGCGACGGTATCGTGCCCCATGAATTGGTTCTGGGATGTCCTCAGTACCGCATGGAGATGCTGGGCACAAAGGTCCCCCACGATGCTTACGTGTCCGTTTGCGGCACCGATATAGTTCGTACCCTCGATGGATTTGCCGTCCTCGAGGATAATCTCCGTGTGCCGTCCGGAGTCTCTTACATGCTCGCCTGTCGTGCTGCGATAAAGCAGGCAATGCCACGACTGTACCGGGCACATAATGTGCGGGAGGTCCTTCCATATCCGGAGCGACTTTATTCACAGTTGGCCTCACTCGTGACTTGGACACAGATGCCGCGGGTAGCAGTACTGACTCCCGGCCGGTATAATTCAGCGTACTACGAACATGCCTTTCTCGCGGGCGAGATGGGAGCCGAGCTCGTTGAAGGACGCGACTTGGTCGTACATGACGGTTTGGTATTCATGCGAACTGTCGCCGGGCTTAAGAGAATTGATGTGATCTACCGAAGGGTAGACGACGACTTTCTGGATCCGGTGACTTTTCGTAGTGATTCCCTCTTGGGTGTACCAGGCCTATTCCATGCATACAGGGCGGGCAACGTTGTAATCGCCAATGCTCCTGGTACCGGCGTGGCCGATGACAAGGCGCTTTATGCCTACGTACCCGACCTCATTCGATACTTTCTTTCCGAGGATCCGATTCTTGCTAATGTTGAGACTTACCTCTGCCGGACCACTGAGGGGTTAAATTATACACTGGAAAATCTTGACAAATTGGTTGTGAAGGAGGTCGGGGGATCCGGGGGGTACGGGATGTTGGTCGGACCACATGCATCGGCAAAGGAGATAAGGGATTTTGCCGAGCGGCTGCGAAGCGACCCGGCGAATTTCATTTCCCAGCCAACGCTTGCACTTTCCCGTGCAGCGTGCTTTACCGACGGAAAGCTGGAGCCACGCCATGTGGATGTCCGCCCCTTTGTGCTGCAAGGAAGAAAAGACACCTGGATAGCGCCGGGGGGGCTCTGCCGCGTCGCGCTTCGCCGGGGAAGTCTGGTCGTTAACTCGAGTCAGGGCGGAGGCTGCAAGGACTTGTGGATTATTAACGAGGAGGAAAGAAATACATGATGCTGGCTAGAGCCGCTGCGGATTTTTACTGGATGGGTCGATATTTCGAGCGTGCTGAGCACACGGCGCGTCTGTTGGACTATCATCTTGCACGCCTAGTCGATACTCCTGTTGACGTGCTGGCACACGGCTGGCAGGTCTTGTATGCGGCACTTGGACAGCCGCCTCCAGTATCTCCCACGGTTACTGACGACGCAGAAGCCTTTTTGGTTGCCGATGCCTTTGCACTTGCTGCTCACCTGATTGAGGACCCCGCAAACCCGGATGCCATCATCCAGAGTTGGACCAACGCACGCGATAATGCCAAGCAGCTTCGTCCGTGGCTACCGGTCCGGGCTTGGACATGTCTCAACGACGGCTTTTTCTGGCTCAGAGACTGCGACTTTGCGGAGTATTGGGCTCGAGGGCCCAACAGGCTACCGGCAGGAGTCATAGACCGACTGCGGCTTTTGTCCGGCATCATTGAAGCCAGGATGTCAAGGGACGATGCTTGGCGGTTCCTTGTGTTGGGCCGCTTTGTTGAACGGCTGCAGCATCAGACAGCCCTATTGCAAGCGTGGTCTCGTCCTTCAAATGGGGATTCTCAAATGTGGACAGGACTGTTAGAGGTGTGCGCTGCCTACGAGGCATACTGCCGAACGCACTCAATGGTGATTCGGCCTGCACATGCACTGGCATTCCTACTATCCAATCCTGAGATTCCGTGTTCCTTGAATTTCGCGATCCGGCGCGTTCAGTCCTTGCTGTCGGGTATAGATCCGGCGGGTGGGCGGTATCCGCTAAGAGCGCCTCACCGCCACGCATTGCGCCTGGCAGCCGCAATCGAGACCGACTTGCAGGCGTCTGCCGAGCATGTGGATACACGGGATTTCTTGGCAGGCTTTGCTGAGGAATGCCGTATGCTGCACAACCTCATCATCTCAGAATACGTGGATTATCCCTTGGAGCGGGGGCTACCGTCATGACCGCTCGCTATACAATACGCCACGAGTTGAAATTCACGTACGAAGGTGCAGTGACTGGATCGGTGATTACGCTTTTTCTGGCACCTGCTCGCAATCTTAACCAATTGGTCCGCAGCTTTTCGCTTGGCACTGATCCAGGGGGATCTATCTTTGCTTTCACCGGCCCTTATGGTAACCGGGGGCATTTTTTTGACCGACCCAGTCTGCATCACGAACTCCATATCCGCGCATTCTCTGAGGTTGATGTAGTTAGCCAACCTCCGCTGCCCGAATCCATAGGTGTCTTAAGCTGGACCTCGCTCGAATCTGCCATATGTACCCCGCAACAGTGGATGATGCTCCAGCCCAGCCACTTCGCACGGCCTTCGTCCGCTACGTTGAAGCGATTCATGAAGGAATTCGGGATAGAGAAAGGCAACACTCCCTTGAACAGCATCCAAGACCTTAAAGCGGCGCTACGCGTGGCCTTCGTCTACGCGCCCGGGAGCACCTCAGCGCAGTCGCCGATAGATCATATACTTGAAGGTGGTAGGGGCGTGTGCCAGGACTATGCCCATGTGATGATTTCAATATTGCGAAGCTGGGGCATTCCCTCGCGTTACGTGTCGGGATACCTTGGACCGGACAGCATCGCTGGCGGACACAATGAGAGTCACGCGTGGGTTGAATGCTGGCTGCCGGACGCAGGATGGTTTGGTGTGGATCCCGTCAACGATGGTGACTGCGATGAGCGCCACATCCGGGTTGCAACCGGGAGGGATTATGGCGATGTTCCTCCGGTACGCGGCGTATTCAGCGGCGCATTGGATTCCAAGCTTGTCACTCAGGTAGAAGTGGTTCGGCAGGAGTTGAATTGATTCGTTTCCTCACCGCTCTTGTTGTATCAGGATGCAGGATCAAGCTACGGGTGCTCCGCCGTCGCGGCCACCTGTGGCATAGTCATTCATGCTTGCAGTCGAAGCAATGACGCTGCATAGTTATATGGGTGTACGCGCACACATCGCTGCATACGCCAAGTGGGCCATCACAGGCCCTGCCATTTCGGAATGGCAGGGCCCTATGTGGGTACCCGATGGTGGCCAAGAACCTAGGCTTTCTCGAGCTTTTCTACTGGAAGAATGAGGTTTACGGATCAGTCCTCGCAGCTTTTCAATGGGGGTTTACTGCTGAGCAGGCTCCTATGCGACGGTTACAGATTTGTCAAGGTAGACATCTTGAATAGCATTAAGGATGCCAATCCCGTCTTTCATCGGGCGTTGGAAGGCCTTGCGTCCAGAGATCAGACCCATTCCGCCGGCTCGTTTGTTGATGACAGCAGTTTTCACCGCCTGCTGCAAGTCGTTCGAACCTGAAGCACCGCCGGAGTTGATTAGCCCACAACGTCCCATATAGCAGTTGGCTATCTGATATCTGGTCAGATCAATTGGATGGTCGCTTGCCAGATGCGTATAAATACGTTCATCAAACTTACCATAGCTGGAACTACCATAATTCAGGGCAGCGTAACCTCCATTTGAAGTGGGTTGCTTTTGTTTTATAATATCGGCTTCTATGGTCACACCCAGGTGATTGGCCTGCCCGGTGAGGTCCGCTGAGGCTTCGTAGTTGACGCCATTAATCTTGAAGGCACTGTTACGCACGTAGCACCACAGGATCGTTAGCATGCCAAGCTCATGCGCAAGGGCAAACGCTTCTGAAACTTCCTGTAGCTGGCGATTGGAGTTTTCGGAGCCGTAGTAGACTGTGGCTCCTACACCAACACAACCCATATCCCAAGCATTTTGGATGCTCGCAAAGGGTACCTGATCGTGTGAGTTGGGATAGCTTAACAGCTCGTTGTGGTTAAATTTCAAGATGAAGGGGATCTTGTGCGCATACTTGCGCGCGATGGATCCCAGTACACCATATGTTGAGGCAACTCCATTGCATCCCCCTTCGATAGCCAGACGGACTATATTCTCGGGATCGAAGTAAAGGGGATTCTTGGCAAAGGAAGCACCGGCAGCGTGCTCAATCCCTTGGTCAACAGGAAGAATTGACACATAGCCTGTTCCGGCCAGTCGGCCCGAATCGAAAAGTGTCTGGAGCGAACGCAGTACGCGAGGGGTGCGATCTGACGCCGCCCAAACGTTATCTATAAAGTTTGGGCCGGGTAAATGCAGGTTTTCGCGCGGGATGGTTTCGCACTTATGCGTTAAGAGATTCTCTGCAGAATCTTCAAGTATAGCAGCGGTATTGGTGCTCAGAACTTCAGACATGGTTGCACTTGTAGGTTAGGTTGTGAAAATTACAAACTCCCAAATTTGGGAAAATCTGGACATTTAACTACTGTTCAGGGGTAAAGGTTACTCAAAGCCGTCGTTTTTTCTGCAAATGTAGCTCGTGGGGGACACGTTCAGGATCAGTTATCCAGTTCATCAGGTTGCGGCCGATGTGTGCGCCAAACAACAACCCCTTCGATCCAAGTCCAGTCAGGATCCATACATTTCTAGACAGTGGGCCAACCATCGGCAACCGGGTTCCAGGAACCCCGACTCTAATTCCTGCTGCTGTGTCAAGTACATCTGCTGTCTCTATACAGGGTACCATTTGTTGTGTTAGCGCAAGAATGTTTTTGGATCCCTCTTTTGTGGGTTGATCATTCTGATAGGAATGCTCATAAGTGGTTCCGAGGACTAATGTGTTTCGCAGAGGAACTACGTAACCATATCCGCTCACCGGAATGGGGAGCGACAGATACTCTGGAGTGCGTATGCGAACGATTTGGCCTTTGATACAATGCAGGTTCAACGCAGAGAGTGTGGGGAAGGACCTATAACCTGCACCAAGTGCAAGGATTAGTTTCGAGGTTCGTAGGGGGGGGCCTGATTTGAGCGCAACAGTCACTCCCGAACCTAAGTCTTCCCAGCCAACAAGATCGGAAGTCTGTACAGTACAGCGAGATGCGATTGTCTTATGTGTGTACTCCAGCATTCGAGGCGTATCAATTACCCCACCGATCGTGATTGCAGCACCAAAAGGGGCCGACACATGAGGATAGCGGGAGTGTACGTCATCACGGGATAACCAAGTGAATGACTCAGCGTGCTCCAAGGCCAGTGTACGCATGCGTACAGCCTGTGCCTCGTTCAGGGCCGGTCGCAAAATACCACACGGATCGTATGTATCGCTTGCATCAGCGTGAGCAAGTGTGTCTAAAAGGTCATTGTGTGCAAGGCTGGCATGCCAGGACGGGGCAACTCGCTGTCCGGCAAATGGATTGACGAGCCCTGCTGCGATGCCGGACGCAGCCGGAGCGGTTCCCGATAGCAATAGCACTCGGTTGGAGGTGGAGAGCCACAAAGCTGCACATGTGCCGCTTAGTCCAGCACCGGCAACAATTACATCGAAAACAGGATCTTGCACAAGAGTCCTCCTGGAACAGCTTTGAGTCAATAGGGTAGCAGGGCCCGTTATAGTGTGCCCGTAGCTCAGTTGGATAGAGCGTCTGACTACGGATCAGAAGGCCGGGGGTTCGAATCCTCCCGGGCATACAGTCGGTGGTTACGGCATATCCACCACCAATTTCACGCATTGCTTAGCCTTGTCCCGTATACACAAAAAATACTGTACAATGCGATCTTCCCCAGATACCTAGTCTCGAGTTTCTTTGTTTTTATTGACTGGTACGGGTACGACAGTTTACGCTATTTTTTCGAGCATTGTACGCGGCCCCCTTGTTTTTCGCATTTTCTGAGTCTTCGGGCAAGCGAAGTCTGGCAGGGATAATCTCTTCCTGTGGCCGACATGTAACGAGGGCGTACGGCGTTGGAGTTCAGGATGGATCAACGGATCAAGAAGGTGAGACCTGCGCGTTGGCTGTAGAGGCAACAATTCGGGGCTCCTGTTTGTGCATTGCTCCACTACCGATTGACCGGCAAGAGTGCGGTGCTCTGTATCGGTGCCCCTGCGGCGCGTCGGATTCAGGCCTAGATCACGGAACTCCGGGAGGAATTAGGTCCGCTTCCCGCCGATCGTCCGTTGTTCGTCCTGGGAATGCGGTCTGTGGTACGGCGCTCTCAGCGGTCTCAATCTACTGCGTTCTGCGTGGTTGCTTCGCAGAGTGCCTGGGGAAGGAAGAGCGGTACTTGGGGCACAGACTCCCCGTAGGTTTGGTGCAGTCGCTGGCATATCGTGGGCTTCCTTTGTGAATTTGCAGGACGCTGGTCTTCGCCAGCGACACTTGCGGCGTATACGCGTGGTAAATTAGCCGTGAGAGGTACGGATGCTTGGTTGCTGTACGGGTTGCACTGGATTCGCTCAGTCTCGCAAGGCCGGAATGGTTAGCACTAATCCAGTAAGCCGTTTTAGGTCTTTGTTGATGGGGCATCCATCGGTCTGCCCTCGAGCTGTCGTCTACGGTGCATTTGGCAGTATCCTTTGGCCCTTACCGGCCGATCACACGGGTACATCGGGCCGTCGTGGACGCATTTTTTGCCTTCGTTTTCACTCGTGATCGGGGCATCCATTGGGTGGCCGTTGTACTGCCGGTTATAGTGCGCATTGCAGTATCCTTTGGCCATCACTGGCCGGTCGCACGGGTACTTCGGGCCGTCGTGGGTGCATATCTTGCTCCTGGTTTCGCCCCTGATCCTGATTGGGGCGTCCATTGGCCTGCCGAGTCTTTGCCTCGAATAGTGTGTTCGACAATATCCTTTGCTCTGTGCTGGCCGATCACACGAGTACTTCGGACCATCGTGTGCACATGTCTTTCCTTTATTATTGATCTTGGGCGGGACGTCCATTGGACTGTCGTGGTACAGCCTCAGCACATGCGTCTCGCAGTACCCTTTGGATTTTGCCGGCCGGTCACATGGGTACTTTGGGCCATCGTGGGCGCAAATCTTGCCTTTGTTTTTGCTCCTGAACGGGGCGTCCATTAGGTTGCCCCGGTACTGCCTGTGATAGTGCACTGAGCAATATCCTTTCACATATACTGGCCGGTCACACGGGTATTTCGGGCCGTCGTGAGCGCATATTTTGCCCTTGGTTGCTTCATTTGATTGTTGTGGGGTCTGGTTTATTGTGAAATACTTTGAGCCTCCTCCAATACCATTTTCAGAGGTTGGAGCTAAACAGTTTGCTCTCATGATTTTGGTTAATAATCTTGGATTTAGCGGGACTAACGACACTGGCCTAAGATGTAATAGCAAGGTAGGTTCCTAGGCCGGGCCTCATCATCCTAGACCCTGACTTTATCAACGGGTTGCTAGCGGGTAACCCTGCCGGAAGCATCTCCAGAGAGCAGTTTTTCCACCTCAGCCACACTCACCAGGTTGAAATCCCCGGGTATAGTGTGTTTGAGACAGGAAGCGGCCACAGCAAAGTTCAACGCTTTTTGATTGTCACCATCAAAGGCCAGGAGTCCATAGATTAAGCCACCTACGAACGAGTCTCCCCCTCCAACACGGTCAACGATATGCGTGATATCGTACTTAGGCCCGTACAATAGCTTCGATCCATCCCACAGGACGCCGGACCAGGCATTGTGTGAGGCACTGATAGAACTGCGCAGTGTAATGATGGCCCGTTGGCAGCGCGGAAATCGTTCCATAAGTTGTCGGCCGACTGATTCATAGGCGGAAGCTTCCAGATGGCCGCTTTTTACCTCGATGCCCTCAGGATGAATACCAAAGACCTTCTGGGCATCTTCCTCATTACCTACAATAACATTGCATGAAGCAACCAGATCGGGCATTACTTCTCCAGGGGTTTTTCCCCACTTCCACAAATTTCCACGGTAATTGAGATCAACGGAGATCGTCACGTTCTGACGCTTCGCCGCTGCGAGGGCTTCCCCCACAGCCAGTGCTGCCCCCTCAGAAACTGCCGGCGTGATTCCAGTCCAGTGAAACCACCCAGCTCCTGCAAAGACATCATCCCAGTTGATCATTCCCGGCTCTATGGAAGCGATCCCCGAGTATGCGCGGTCATAAAGGACCTTGCTTGCGCGAGCGGACGCGCCGGTTTCCAAGAAGTAGATTCCCAGACGTTCTCCTCCGCGCTGGATAAATTGTGTTCCGACTCCGAGTGCACGCACAGTTTGCACTGCACTGGTTCCCAGCTCGTTCGAGGGTACGCGTGAGACAAACTGAACGGGGATCCCAAATCCGGCCAGTGAAGCAGCAACGTTTGCTTCCGCTCCTCCATAGCGCACCTCGAATGAGGATGCCTGTACGAATCGTTGCAGTCCAGGCGGGGAAAGCCTCAGCATGATTTCGCCAAATGTGACGCAGTGTTTCATTTTCGATCAGAGTTATTATTGTAGCGCGTGTTAGACATCTATGTACGTTTTGCCATTGTCATGGTGAGTGGTTTTGCACTGCCCAATCTGGGATAATTCCGACATCAATCCCAAATACCCAGAGCACTATAGAGTATGCACAAACGGTGATCAGCACAAGGAAGGCAAAGTTAAGCAAGAGGCCTGCCCGTGCCATTTCGAAGACCTCTACGCGTCCACTACCGTAAACGATAGCGTTAGGGGGCGTTGCAACGGGTAGCATGAATGCACAACTAGCCCCCAGGGCTGCGGGCACAGCCAAAAGCAGGGGGCTCTCTCCAACGGCCAGGGCGAGAGCTGCGAGCACCGGCAGGAATGTTGCCGTGGTGGCAGTATTGCTGGTAATCTCTGTAAGAAAAACAATGACGCCTGTTGTAATAAGGACAATAAGAATCGTAGGAAATTGCTGAAGTGGGTGGAGTGATTCGCCGAGCCACGCAGCGAGACCGCTACCCGAAACGGCTCCCGCAAGGCTCAGTCCGCCTCCAATCAGGATGAGTGCCCCCCATGGCAGCTTCCTGGCTGTATGCCAATCCTGCGCGAAGATACCGCGTTTAAAATCGATGGGGATCACAAACAGCGATAGTCCTCCAAGCATCGCGATATTTGCATCGGTCAACCCAGGGATTATGGGAGCAAGTAATGGACGAGTTATCCAGAGCAGTGCAGTAATGGTGAACACTACGGCTACAATTTTCTCGCCCTTCTTCATAGGCCCGAGCTTTTGTTGTTGCTCTGCTATGATCGACTCACTTCCAATCAGATCCTTTTTGTCAAATGAGTAGAGAAATCGAGTGATCGCGAAGAATACCAGGGGTACACCAATGAGTACAATTGGCACACCGACCGAAAGCCATTTTGTGAATGTTATGGTGTATCCGTACTCACTTTCGAAGAATGCACTGATAAATGCGTTGGGGATTGTGCCGATGAGCGTACCCATCCCCCCTATGTTAGCTGCGTAGGCGACGCCCAGGAGCAAAGCAACTGCAAAATGGTGCTTAAACTGGTCTACTGTTCCCTCAGTATCGGCTAGCGCGATGACAGAGAGTGCAACGGGTAGCATCATCAGGGTTGTTGCGGTATTACTGACCCACATGCTCAGTCCTGCGGTCGCCACCATGAATCCGGCAATCAATGCCCGTGGTCCCGTACCAGCACGGGAAATAATCCAGATTGCAATGCGCCGGTGCAAATCCCATCGCATCATTCCTAGTGCGATGATGAAGCCACCCATAAACAGAAAGATGATAGGATGTGCGTAGGGCTCTGCGGTATCCTGCATTGTGTTCACTCCCATAATTGGAAACAGAATCAGCGGGAGAAGGGAGGTTGCGGGAATTGGGATGGATTCAGCGATCCACCACGTGGCCATCAAAAGAGCTGCGCCTGCTGTGTACCATGCTTCCAGCTCCAGTCCGCTTGGTGGAGGCAGTACGAGTACAGCCAACAGCCAAAGCGGCCCCAGGAACAGGCCCACGCGTTGTCGTAATCCGTATGGCGGAGTTGTCTCCATTGTTACAAAAAAATGGTCCTACCACGAATCGAAATTGTAGATATAGGCTTAAGTTACCACAGAAAAACGGGACTGCAGCTCCAATATTTTCAGAGGTTCTCTACCCTCTACCTTCGACAGTTTTCCAAAAATCACCCCGCACTCTCCAATACGGACATACTTGCAACCTGGCGCACGTTGGGGGCTCTGATGTAGGGCAGCATGAAAACCGCCGTTAGGAAACAAGATCGTATCGGTGTACTGCAATTTTCGAGCTGTTTTACAGAACGTATAACCTTGTAGGGACGAATACTGAATAGATCAAACTCATTGCAGAATGCATGCCAAAGAATACCCCAAAACGGTAACATTGACCACTAACTAGCCTTAATCTATCCTGTGTGGAAACCAAAAAAAAATCTAGTATGCGCGACTTATTATCTGTCCATGAATCGTACAATTGTGTTCATTTTACCGATGCAATTTTGGCTTCGCCAGTATTCAGATCAATTGGACCTCGGATTACGCCCGATTTCCCACAGACGATCCCTCATTGTGGCATCTCTTCATAACCGTTCCTAGTCTTCCATGCGGGACGAGTGTAAAAAACAAATTTGGTGTATATTGCCCCCCCGGACAAATGTAAAGAGTAGTTCAAGAGTGCGGTTATCTGATGTTGCCTAGCGAGTATAGATTTTTCCACCACCAAACTAGGAGCAGATCGTCGTCGCGCCTAAGATCCGATCTGATTCATAAAAATTCTCCCCTCCCATTTTTTTGGCGTAGCTGTGCAGCTTTAGTCCTAGCACTCGTCTTTTCCGGGTGTTCTGCTATAGGTAGGCTCTGCGAGCTTGGTCCCTCTGGAGATGCTTACACATCGTTAAAACTCTTTTTGTCTTGGGGTGGAACGACGCTTTTGGTGTCACTTATTGCCTTTGGTGTGATCTTCTTCATTCAGTATCGAAGGTTGAAGAAGTGGGACCCTTCTCAATCTGAGCCCCCTCAATCATATTTCAACTGGTTGACCCCAGTCATCATTGCGATCATTGTGCTTGTCCTGATACTCCTATTCGTAGGAGCTGAATGTACCTACGATCAAAAATTGGTGAGTAGTCTGGGCTTGGTTGCCGGATGCATGATTGGTTTGGTGGTTCCCTTTTTGGTATTTCGTTATGCAGTAAAGAAAATCACCACTTAGATCAAGAGATCCTGAGTTAACATGAATTATTTGATTGCATGTGGAGGAACAGGTGCCCATGTTATGTTGGCGATGGTGCGTCTGCACATATTGGGAGAGCCATTTGCTTTTTTTGACACCCCAGTCGATGACACTTCAGAAGGGAAGTTTCGTTTTCCGAATTTATTCTTGGTGGATCAAGACGACGGCGACAGAGGAGAAAAAAACACGGCATGGCAGAAGGTTCGGAATCTGATAGAAGCGCATCCAGGTCGTTATCATTGCCAGGATGCCTTCGGTCTTGATATTCTGCCGAATTGTAAGACTGTGGAACCAACTCCCAAAGGTTGGGCCAATCCGCCCTACAACACCTGTGGGATGAGATTCAAAAATTCTCAGATACTTCCATTGATTCTCTCCGAACGTCAGCAGGATATAGATTTTTCCCGTGGTTTTATGGCTTCGCCTGCTGTAGGATCATTGATTTTCAGGTTCAAGGAGCTTGATGTTAACGGGGCGGGTAGCGATGCTTTGAATCGCGATACAGAGTACGCCCGGATGCTTAACATTTGCGAGGATACGAAAAATCGCATAGTAATCACTGGGTCCGGCGTAGGTGGGACAGGATCATCTGTTGCCCCTACGCTTGCTGATTTGTGTGCGAAAAAAAGGAATCCTGCCATGGCTGTCATGCTCCATACCTGGTTCACTATGGTTGGTGAATCTGAGGAGGATGAAAGGAAGGCAGGCGAACGCAATAACAGGATGAGGGATAACGCGGAGAGTGGTCTTGCATTCTATGGCGAAGACTTGTCCAAATGTGCGGCTTCCGTTTTGGTAGGAGTTCCAGAAGAAGGGTTAGTCTCGCGTAAGTGGGAGGCTGACAATCAGCAGCCATATGAAGACTCTTACGCACATGCGATCGCTGCGCTGGCAGCTATCCATCATTTTCAGAAGGACAAGCCCTTTAGCGTGGGGCTCTATGGAATGTCGGCATCTAATCCTTCAAAACTGACCGGCGATCTAAAAATTGGAGAATCTGGTTCTACACTGCGCAACCTGGTTGACAAAGGGACAGTTCTCGTTCACATTATTGACTTATTCATTAAAGTACTAGCGAATGCGGACGAGGGGACAGCCCGAGGCATTGAACGTCTAAAAAATCGTTTGAATTATGGATTGTCTGAATCTCCACGACCTGTAATCCTTCAGAAGATATCTTCTGTATCGAAGGTGAGGGTAAGAGACGTTATAAGCGAACTCGAGGATATCAAAAAGGTCTGCGATGAGAGTCTGAAATGGCTAAGCGGATTAGGCGTGGAGAGGCAAACGGTGAAGGCGGAGCTTTGCAAAAGGAGCTTCATACTTGAGATAAAAACTCGCGAACGGCTAAGAAAGAATCCGTTCACTCTGCGGGATTCTCCCAAACTCATTGAAGCCGAACGGGTTGCTTTGTCTCTGTTCTATTGGATCGCACGTTGGATTAAAGAGGAGTGGAGGGATGAACTGGTGGAGGTCGGGGGGGCGGAATCAGGTCAATCGAATTCAGGAGGGTATTGGCCTACTCAGTACGAACCCGGTGTAACTCCTCAGTGGGGAGGAGACGCGGGTCAGTTGAAACCCGTTGAAAAAGCTCCTGATGCACTATCTGTTCTTTTCGAGGATAAGCACATCTCTCCTAATGGTTGGCCGCATCCAATTGCAGTGGCCGAGGAATTCAAGTTTCAGGTAGAGAGGCAAAAATTGACAGTGCTGCGCAAGCTAGAAATGCTATTGGTAGGGCGAGCGCGCGGGGTGCTGAAAGTAGAAGAAATCAAAGACGAGGAAGACTCTGAAAGATTGACTCTTGCGCGTTTAATCAAAGAGGTAACTCCCGAGCTTGCTACACATCACATTATTCATAGTAAGAGTGGTAAGGTATTTGGGTTTAATTCGCCATATACGTTGCTCTGTCCCGCGGCAAGCGTTGAAGACAACGACTGGGGCGACTTATGGGAAGAGCTTACTGATTATGCGAAGAAGCGGGATTGGAAGGAGTCGGAAAGCTGGGGTGCATTGGGTTCAGCAAGTGCAAAGACCTGGAGCTGTATTGCAGGTTGGGTCAAACGGCTGGCGGAGGATATTCCTAAGGGTTCTCGCTTGGTTTTAGTTGATGTTCTGAGTGAGCGTTGCAAGGATAAGGTTGGATCGTTTGGGATTGCAGAACATCTCTCAATTCGTTTGGGAGATGAATCATGGGAAATTCCGTTGCCAGTAGAGGGTGAGTCCACATTTCTCCCCGATGGCTCAGATGCGGATGGAGAGCAGGTAGATGAGCTTATCAAGAGAGTTCCAGAGTTCAAAGAGATCGGGGGGTTCAAGCTGGTCAAAGATTTTCGCATGCCGGGTCTTCCTCATCCCGTGCATATGATTTGGAAGAGACATTTAGATGAAATCCAAAAGCAGGGAAAAATTTTCGCATGGGGAAGGAATGAGGCGAAAAACCAAATTTGGATCAAGGAAGACTTAGAGAATACGATCTATGTTGATAATATCCGTGTGATTGACATAGATGCGATCAAAATACGGATCTGCGTTCCGCTTGAGCAGCAACCAGTTCCTGGATCCAAATGCAGTGCGGAAGAACTCATTTATCCAGATATCCCACTTCGTCCAGATTACATCGGGCTGGTGGTGTCCCCAGATAAGAGTAGGCAAGGAGGTGAAGGAGAAGTATTAATCGACAATTTGACCAATAAGAGCATAGAAACCATTAAGCGCGAAGTTAAGGATGACAAGGTATGTTGGACACTTAATCTCAGGGGGAGAAGCAAACCGGTCAAGATCACAGTTCGTCCAGAAAAACGAGCACGGGCTCATTGGATGATCTGGCCCAATTTCAGAACCAAGAGAAATGAAGACTCGTGGAGGGCCTACTATGTCTATAGTCACTCGACACAGAAATCACTGGAAGTTCGTACGATATATGAGAATTCTGAGAAGGGTGGTGCTTTGTCCAGGTTGCAATCAGGTCCTCCAGAGGGGTTTGGCCCCAGCCATCCCGTAAAATTTGATGTCAAAAAAAGTCGACATGTGGGAGGCCCGCCTGTGGCTTTGTGTGCTTACGATCATGATATAAAGGAAGATGTAGGTATTTATCTAATTGCTTTGGAAGAACTTTCAAAAGCCGATGACTCATGGAAGCTTGCTGTAGACTTTGGTACTTCGCACACCGTGGCTGCTGTGGAGAAGAAAAACAAGGAGGGTGCCCAAACGGTTGATCTCGCTGCTGAGTTGGTTCCTGATATTCCCGATAAGGAAAAACTGTCGTTGCACATTAGTGAAAACTGGCCAAATGAACCTGACCCCGCGATGCAACTGGATACATGGCGACCTACATATTCTGAAAAAGAAAATGGAGGCACTTCAAAATCGTTGTTGTCATCAGATCTGTGGGCCACCCAAAAGCTTGATACTCTAGAATCAGGAAGAGTTGAAGATGAGTGGGAGCCCATGACACACTATGCGATCCCTAATGTGAGGTTGCGGAGATCTGATGGAAGTGCGCACGTACTATCTGGATTTAAGTGGGAGACTAAACAGCGTGGTTTTAAGGGGAAAGAGCCTTGGCTTCGCAAGTGTTATCTTCGCATGGCTATCGAAGTTTTCGTGGCCGATATTATCAGAAAGTTAGGGCAAGTACCCAAGAAGATTGAGTTCACATTCACGTATCCGTTGCGCGGCACATCCACGAGGGATACTGAGAAATACAAGACATCAATCCAAGAAGTACTCAAGTGCATCAGGGAAGATCTTGGATGCGAAGCTGAGCTTGTTGGTTCAGGATTATATAGCGAATCCCACGCTGCTAAGAAAGCAATGGGGACAAGAGATAAGCTGGAAGTGAAGCTTGTGGCGGATTTGGGGGGCAGAACTCTGGATATTTTACTCTCTTGTTCTGATGGTGAGGTAAAGGATGGCAAAAGAAACAAATTTGGGGAGGTGGCAGATAGTGTAAAGTTGGGTGGCCACTTACTTCTAGAAACGCTGGCAAAAAAGGCAGACTCGTGCCTGCCGAAGGACAGAGGTTGGAAGCAGGCTAATAATTCGGATGCCTGTCTCATGAATCTGCGGGCATGGATGCGTTCGATGGGGTCAGAACAATTATTTCATATCGCCCTCTGGAATAGTAAGTCTGAATATCTAGGGCTTGAAGGTTTTGAAAATTCTGCTGAAGGTAGGGAGCGTAAGGAGACGGCGGTTCGACTGATTCATCGCTACTTTTGGTTCATCACAGACTTTTTGGCACGGAGCCTTGTCGCTTACATTGGGAAAGATATTTGGCCAAAACTTGAAAATGAACAAGACCGCAAGGATTTGAAGATTGTTGTTCAGATCCAGGGTAATGGGTGGCGTCTCTGGTATGACAGCAGCGATTATATAGAGATTCAGAGCAAGATCAAGGAGCGGATTCAGCGCCGCGCCAGTGATTTCTGGAATGATGTGGGACTAAATGAGCTTAACTCGGAGATATGGCACGAGGATCAGGGTAGGTCTGACCCCAAACTCGGCCCAATCAAGAATGCCGTGGGCGAAGAAATGAGTCCAAATGATGTATTGAAAAGGAGTCATAAATTTCCGCTGGCAAAACTTGTATTCGACGATCATCTGGGAGAGAGAGTACAAAAGAATTGGTTTGATGCTTTGCCGTTCGAAAATGTCGAAGAGAGTGTTGAGCTTTACGTTTGGGAGGAAATTGATCCACCGCTGCTTGTAGACTATCCGCTGGAAGGGCATCCTAAGGTTACCGTAAGAATTGATGATAACTGCATGCGGAAGATCAATAAAGGTCTAAAAGATGAAAGTTCTCGAGACGTCCGTAAACTGGATGCTCCCGTGGCCGCACTGATTTGGGAAAACGCGTTCAACTCAGAGAATATTATGGGTTGATTGAATCATGTAGTTGGGTCACCAGGCTTACTCAACTCCGATATTCAGCTCTATGGAGGTCATATCTGGTAGAGATCAGCGACAATGCAAAGGCCAAGTTCTAGTCCGAGGCGTGTATCGGTTTAATTTATCGACTCAATAAAAATGAAACCAATTATGGTTCGAGTGACTTGTATAATGGCTGCATGGGCGCTTCGGTTTGGTTGCCGCATCATACAGTCAGTTGATATCCTGGACAGAAAGTTGCCTAGGCGACTACTTTCCACAGATTTACTCGTCCTGCAAAATGTACTGATCATTACTGAGGACATTTCTCGATTGACCGGGATCCCTTCCCCGCAGGAGAAAGAGCCTTTATCTGGAAAGACGACGTGGGCACAGTTCTCTGACTTATACAGAAGCTATAGCGTGATCCAGTTCGTCATATTTCGAGTCTTTCCTGACTTGATTGGGCGGAGACTACGAGCGCTATCTGTGATCTTGCACCGGGAATCGTCGTCTTCTAGATCAAAGGATGCGATCTTACGCGATCTTCAGGTATGCCTGAATAAGGCTAAGGGTATCCGCAATTCGCTTCGGGGCTACCGTTCTTAATATGCAGTCAGAACAGAATCAAGGTGTTATCTCGTAGTATACCAGGAGCTTGGCAGTTACCAAAAGCAAAAGATTCAGTATTTCCATGCGTATAGTCGTATCCATAGTCGTTTTAGGGATAGTGCTTACTAATTGTGGGAACCCACCGAAAGATTCAGTGGAGATCCGTGTGAAGGCGAAGGTTGCGCCTGTTTGGGAAGATGCTGGATCGACCGGGTTTTTTTTCAACAGTGATTCACTTCCAGAGAGTTTCCAGCTCTTCTGGGATCGATCCGTTCCTATGGGAGGATATGTACATGAGACGAATCCAGACAGTCAGGATGCTCTTCTGAATATCCATGACTTGCTTAAGTCAGCATGGTTCGGGGCAGGTTACGGGGGTACACTACAATGTTTCGGAATTACTAGTTCGGTTGATCCGATCCAATGTAATGAACGTCTGTTGCGAAAATTTTTTAATGGCAATTCTTCTCGTCTAGATGAGGGGATCGAAGACCTGGTTACGGGCCTCCAGAATGGCAGCATGATGGGTGCTGCCCTCATTAGCGACTTGATGGCGACTACTGAGCATGGCATCGGACCTACTGGTCTGCTTCCGTACCTCGCACCGCTTAACGAGCATTTTAACAATGGCACAATTCACATGGCGCTTTTAGGCGTTCGAATTGAGTACTGGGGAGTACGCAGTGGTGCATGCGATGCTCAGTCTGGCTCTTTGGGATGTTGGTTTGACGAGTGCCAACAAAGGTATCGGCCATTGGAGAAATTCGTAAAGAGCCCGCTTTATGTCCTTGTTCTAGGCCGGAGCAGTGAGAGAGATGCGGGAAAAGACAACCTTGTTAGCGAAATCTTGGGAGGGCTGCTCGAGGGACTTCGTGAGTCAGGTATAAGCCAAGAACGTATAAAGTATGAGTTCATGACTCTTGTCCCTTTAACAGTCGAGGGGGATTCTGATTTAGATTGGGGTACCGAGGTAGATTTCGTTTGGCACGACTTGGAAGAGAGTAGTCCAAGACTTGCGGAGCTTACCCCAGAAAGAGGGTATTCTTGCCGATACAACTCGAAGACACCTCAATTGACGGGCAAGTTTGTAGACCGTCGAATAACGATAAGCGAAATTCCAGCAGATTCACGCCCAATAGATTCAATTGGTATTTCCAGCACGATCACGAGGCTGCAAAAAAGTGATAAATCACAGGTAAACCTTGAGCTCAACTGTAGATCTGTGTACCGCATAATTCATGAGGACGAGCAGCGAGAAGAAGCGGATACCACCAAGACCTGTGATGATGATGGAATCATAATAGCGGAGAAGAGTAAAGTAACCGCAGAGTTGAGTTACAACGTATCTGAGGTGGTTGATTGGAGTGCATGGTCTTCCACTAGGTGCGGCATTGAGTCGACATTTCATCTCGGCCAGTTTACTGATGCTTTGCGTCCTGACAAGTATATAGCAACTATTGCGCCTTTTCCACCACTGGATTGCGGAGGGCGATAGAAATGGGGACAGTCATCGTAGTAGAGATCCCTGCACTCGTTGTGTTGATATTTCTCCAATGGAATAATTTCCGGAGAGCCAAGCAAGCTTCGGACGACCTGCTGGAGGAAATTGGCGTACGCAAGGACCTAACAATCGATCAGTTTGATCGATTGGGGGAATCTTATCTAGATGGCATCAGAAGGTTTTCCAATGCCGCTTTGGTTATTGGCATTGGTGGAACAATGCTTTTGTTTGTTATTGGAATCATTGGATTCATGCCGTTTCTAAGCCTAGATGCCGATTCCATGCCAGATTCCATGGAATCGAGTATAGTCTGGGGTATCATTTTTGCCTTGTTTTCAAGTTTGGTGGGGCTTGGGTGTCATCTCTTAATTGTACTGCGGATTTTGCCCGCCACGCAAGATAAGGTGGCTGAGAAGGCTGAAGCCATAATAGAGAAAGAAAGCACATTCAAAATCCCTTCTCTAATGGGAAACGGGGATCTGGGCGGTCTAACTATTTTTGTCGAAGTTATGCAGTCCTTTGCCCAAAAAGTTTTGGATAGTCAGGATGAGATGCAACGCGTGCAGCTGCAAACTTCAGATGGTATCAAGAACTTGACGAGTGCAGCAGAAGGGATAACAACTGCAACCGATCATTTGGCCAGTACGATCGCTCCAATGGGTACATTGCCGGAGCGTCTAGAGGAAATTATAGATGGGTCATGCAGTGCTTGGGAGAATAGGATTGAGGATGGTCAGGACAGTTTCGTGAATGCAATCAAGGAACTCCTTACGGATATAAAAAACCGTTCCGAGAGACAGGGAAAATTGGTCAAAGCCATGAAAGAAGGCCAAGACGATCTACAGAGGATTACCGAAGACTTTCTCGTCGAGCTTAAAGGAATGTTGGAGCCGTTGCCGAATAATATTCGAGACTCGCTTGAGGGTCTTGACAATATCTTCGGAAGGGCGGCAGAGAGACATGTGCAGGCCTTAAGAGATGCTTTTCTGCAAGAAATAGATGACCTGAGGAGGGAAAGGACAGAACTATCCGGGATGATAGCAGAGAATCAGGAAAAATTAAAGAATTGGTTTGTCAGTCAGAGTAGTACAATCGTGGGGGATATCTTTGAGGCTTTGAGGCGTGATGTTGATGAACAGATCGTTGTGCCTCTTAAGAGGATGGGTTCGTATCTGGAAGGGACGACTGAGCAAATGCCTGCTGCAGCGAAACAGTTCGGCACAAATCTCCAGCAGTCAGCAAATACACTTTCGGAAATCCCCGAAGAATTGAAGAAAGTCACAGTCAGTATTAATGAAACACTACAATCCACTACGAATGAAGCGCTGATGCCCGTTGTTGGTCAGACGGAGAAGTTGCTAAAAACAATGCAGAAGACACACGCAGGAATGGATATAACTATGGACAATCTGATTGAATTCATTAAGGAACTTATCCAAACAATTGAAAAGAAGCGACAATAATGCGGAGATACCGGACGCAGATCACAGTCTGGCCTGCCATTGCAGATTTAATGACTGCAATTACAGTGACTGGCATTCTTCTGGGTGGAATTTACTATGTCAAGACTTCGAAAGATGGTGGTAAAGTACTTCTCGACAGTATAGCTAGCCTCAATGACAGTATAGCTAGTCTCAATGTCAGTATAGTTGCTCTCAATGACAAAATCAAAGAACTGGAGGAGGACATTGGACCGGGAGCTCCTCATTGTATGAAGGATAAAAACGAAAACACCCAATTACTGATGACGATTGATGTGCGTTCACGAGCAAGGTATAATATCGAATATGCACAGAATCCAAAGGTTCGACAGAGATGGCTTGACTTGCACAATTACCTCGGGGGGCTTCATGGGCAAGAGATCAACCTGGATACTCTGAAAATACTTCGCGACAAAGCATACAGAGCAGGGAATGGAGATGTTCGTGGAAGCTGTCGGTTTTATATAAGGTTGACGGATGGTGGTGCTGGAAAGAGTACGATTAACAATCTATGGATGGACGATCTTCAGGGTTACTTTTATGGTAAAATACAGACCGATTAGTTTCAAAACCTCGACATAGTCGTGGCCATGCAACATCCTATTATATCGCATCGTTCAGTCTGGATAACTTTGCGTCAACTCTAATTCCCTAGGCACTTAATAGGGTACGCACAAACAGTTATCAGCGCAAGGATGGTAAAATTGACACAAAGCCTGCACGTGTCATTTCGAAGACCACGACGCGTCATTGCCATGAACGGTGGCATTGGGAGAGCGTAGCAACGGGTAGATGAAACGTATAACCGACTTCCAGGACTGCAGGTACAGACAGGAGAAGGGAAGTTGCGGGAATTGGGATAGATTCAGCGATCCACCATGTGGCCATCAATAGAGTTGCGCCTGCTGTGTACCAGGCTTCCAGTACCAGTCCGCTCGGGGGAGGAAGCACAAGCGCCGCCAACAGCCAAATTGGACCCAGGAACAGGCCTACGCGTTGTCGTAATCCGTATGGCGGCTCTATCTTCATGATTGAACAAAATCAAGGGAATTACATCCTTAAACTGTACCAAATCCTTGCAATTTCGAAACTTTTTGGTACAATTTAACAGGGTGCAAAAAGCATTTAATTGTACCGATGAAAGACTATCTTAGCGTTTCAGAGTTCCACAAGAAGTTTCCCGGTGAAAATACATGCCGGAGCTATATTGCGCAACAGCGCTGGGGGAGTGAACCTGTTTGCCCTCGCTGTGGGAGTACTAAGGTTTGGCAAATCAAGGGCAGGATGCAGTACAAATGCGGGGATTGTCCAGCCAGCAAAAGCAGGTTCAGCGTTCGGACTGGTACGGTCATGGAGAATTCCAGGGTATCATTGCAGAAATGGCTATTTGCAACCTATCTGATGACTACTGCGCGGAAAGGACTCTCCAGTATCCAGTTTGCAAAGGAAGTGGGTATTACCCAGAAAACAGCGTGGTTCACGGAGCATCGCATCCGTAAGGCTTGCGATACAGAAAACAGATGCTGGCTAGTGAGGCGGAAATAGACGAAACCTATTTCGGTGGCAAGGGGAAGAATAAGCACGTTTCCAAGCGTCAAAACGCTGGTGTAGGCACCGTTGGCAAAGCAGCTGTAATCGGGTTGCGGGAGCATAGCGGGGCCGTCGTTACAATGCACGTAGACAAGACGAGTAAGGCTATGTTGCCCCGAATATTGAGGAGACCGTAGAGGAATGTTCATCCGTTTATGCTGATGAACACAGAGCGTATATCGGGCTGAATATGGCGTTTGATCACCATGCCCTCAAACATAGCGCGGATGAGTACGATGTCTCGGTCATTGAGGGGAGAGAGCTCCCATTCGGTTTTCCGATTGGTGACAGGCCCGATCCGACCATCCGAGCTAACCGGCATCGCCCGCCTCCACCAACTCGTACACGGCCACGCTGTGCTCACCGAATTCGCCGCGCTCCAGTAGGAGCATCCAGTCCGGCCCAGCGTCCAGCAGCGTCGAGCGCGCGGGGATAACGAGGCGAGCCACCCAACTACCGCTTGGGTGCAGCAGATGGAGTTCCTGGTCCGGCGACCGCCAGCCGAAGGTGGTGACCCACAGACTGCCGTCCGGCAGCGCTATGAGCCCGTCCGCTTCAAAGGCGGGGAACCGCTCCGGCAGGTCATTCCGAATGTCCCGCCAGCGCTCGCTCTCGAAGCGCTGGCGCTCCGCAGGTGTGTCGTACCGAGCTAGGTAGGCACTCAGGTAGCGGTCGAGATGCTCGGTTGTCACCTCCCGGTCCGGCCCGGCCCACCGCGCGATGCGCGTGACACGACCACTCCAGTCAACATGTTCGAGTTCGTAGTCGTCTCCCGATCCGTACCACACGCCGGTGCCAGTCGCCGCGAAGACCATGGCCTTTCCCCACTCCCTTGGCCCGGTGCCCCCGCCATAAAAGAAACGCTCTGTACCGGGTATCCCGGAACGCAGGACCATCACGCTGTCACCCCTCGATCGGTTCAGCGACATGCTCCAGCGGTAGATCTCGCCCATCGTCAAGGATGCGTAGTCCGTTTCCGGCCAAGGCGTGAAGATTAAGCTGGCATCGGGCGCGCACATGGGCTCGCTATACGGATTCACTCCGACCTCGCCGAGCCTCCGTGTGTCGGTCACGTTGCCCTCCGCGTCGAGTTCGGTAATTCGGTCCAGATGCCAGTCGAAAACCGTGACCGCGGCTCCCGGGCAGCCTCGCAGCAACCGGAGTCCCCCGTACTCTCCCGGTCCCTCGCCTTGCCGTCCGCTCGTCCACACGTGCCGACCACCGGCATCGAACATCCGAACTTCGTAGCTCTGCTCGTCCGTCACAACCACGCTCCCATCTTCGAGCCGAATCGCGCTGGTTACTTCCCCGAACATGTATTCCATCGGACCTTCAAGGACACCGATACGCACCAACGGCTCGTCCGACAGGATCAAGTCGGGGCGACCTGGATCTTCACTCTCGACTATCGTCTGAGCAGCGAGCGTGGCAGCGGGCATCAATAACCCGTAAATGGCCACTCGGATCATGGTTCCGTACAGTACAATCCTTGCATTGGCGGAGGGCGTGTTCACTACGTGGTTCTTCATCGGATTGGGCAGAATGTGCGGCACTGCCAAGCTAAGGATAGAGAATCAAATGATAGGGAATTACATAGTAGGGAATTAGATACCTAATTGTACTAAAGCCGTTGATTTGCCAAACCTTAGTACCGCTACAGCGAGGGCAAACAGGTTCACTCCCCCAGCGCTGTTGCGCAATATAGCTCCGGCACGTATTTTCACCGGGAAACTTCTTGTAGAACTCTGAAACGCTAAGACAGTCTTTCATCGGTACAATTAAATGCTTTTTGTACCCTGTTAAATTGTACCAATAAGTTTCAAAATTGCTAGAATTTGGTACAATATGTAATTCCCAAATTTAACGCATTACGAATAGTTAACGTTACTCAGACGCATATGACATCAGCCCCCTGCATTCTCGGACTTGATGTATCTACGACTGCGTCTAAAGCCGTTTGTATAGATGCTAGAGGCAAAGTACTTGGACAATTTGCAACTGCTCATACGCTGTCAAGCCCTCATCCACTTTGGAGAGAACAGGATCCTGAGGCTTGGTGGCGTGCAATGTGCAACAGCATTCGAAGCGTTTTGGGGTTGCCATCGGTGGATGCACAAGCTGTGCAGGCGATCGGGTTAACAGGACAAATGCATGGCCTGGTGATCCTGGATTCAGATGGGCAGGTCCTGCGACCGGCTATGTTGTGGAATGATGGAAGGGCCAAGGCCCAGTGCGAAGCTATCCGTGCGCGTGTGGGACTTGAGCGTCTGGTTGCTACCACAGGTAATGACGCATTCACCGGGTTTACAGCGCCCAAACTCTTGTGGGTTTGTGATCATGAGCCGGAATGTTTCGACAGGATTGCCCAGGTTTTATTACCAAAAGATTACATTCGCTGGCAGTTGAGCGGTAAATATGCTGCTGACAAAGCAGGTGCAGGTGGAACGCTGATGCTGGATTTAGCATCACGTACCTGGGCATCAGACTTACTCAAGGAATTGGATATTCCAGAAGCGTGGCTTCCCCCTACGTATGAAGGCACCATAATCACTGGTACGGTGAGTCGTACCGGTGCATCAGAAACTGGACTCCCGGAGGGTGTACCTATTTACGCAGGGGGTGGAGATCAGGCAGCGCAGGCAGTCGGGGTAGGGGCCATACATCCCAGTACCTGGGCGGTTACACTGGGAACCTCAGGCGTTGTGTTCGCACCATGCGATCATCCACGCACAGACTCGCTTGGGCGAGCCCATGCATTTCCACATGCACTCCCGGAGACTTGGCACATGATGGGAGTCATGCTAAGTGCAGCAGGCAGCCTCCAGTGGTATCGTGATGCGTTTGCAGACGGCACCTCCTACGAAGAACTACTCTCAGAGGCGGCTGATGTAGAACCTGGCAGCGAAGGGTTATTCTTTTCACCGTACCTCAGCGGTGAGCGTACACCGCATGCCGATCCGCTGGTTCGGGGCAGTTTTATCGGGCTTACCTCCCGTCATGGCCGAGGCCATCTTACGCGAGCTGTCCTGGAAGGCGTTGCTTACGGCTTGAGGGACAATCTTCTTCTGCTCCGTGCCTCCGGATTGCCTGCACCAGAGCGGATCAGAATTTCCGGTGGAGGTGCAAAGAGCGCACTATGGCGGCAGATACTGGCAGATATAATGGGCCATCCCCTGAACGTGGTTGAAGTAACGGAAGGGGCAGCGATGGGAGCTGCGCTACTGGCAGGAACCGGGATTGGTATTTGGTCTTCTGTACAGGAAGCATGCGACGCAACGGTAAGTACGCGTGAGCTGTCCGTACCGGGAGAGTTCGAATCAAGGTATGCGGCTTTACATGAGCGATTTAAGGGCCTCTACCCACGGTTGAAGGACTTTTACCGCGAGTAGCTTCTTACTTGTACTTACTATCGTGGCGATAGCGAACTCCCATTGATCCAAGCGGAGCGTTGGCGCGTGTATCAATACCGATTGGATCGGGACCGCGCTCCTGAAAAAGAAAATAGGCTGCGCCAGCTACCATGGCCCCATTATCCATACACAGATCACTTCGCGGCGTAAAAATTTGATACCCGTAATCATCTGCAGCGTGTTTGAGCGCCGTTCGCAGTGGTAAATTAAGCGCTACTCCTCCCGCCAACGTAATCTGTGTCAACTGATGTTCGCCGGCCATGCGTATGGTTTTGGAGATGAGTAGGTCCACGACTGCCTGTTGGAAGCTGGCGCAAAGGTCGGCCTTGTTCAGGTTGGGGTCTCTGTCAATCGCTGCAATTACTGCTGTTTTGAGTCCACTAAAGCTGAATTCACCATCGGGCCTGTTGATCAGGGGGCGGGGGAAGTCGTAAGCTTCGGGGTTGCCGTTCTCGGCCAGTTTTTCAATGGCCGCGCCACCCGGATATCCTAATCCGAGATGTCTTGCTACCTTGTCGAATACCTCACCGGCAGCATCATCACGCGTATGGCCGAGTAGTTCATAAGTGCCGTGAGATACTACCTTCAGTAGGAGTGTGTGACCTCCAGCGACTGTGAGACAGAGAAACGGAAACTGAAGCGTTTCGGAGCGTCCCATCAGGTTGGAATAGATATGTCCCTCCAAGTGATGGATGCCTATCAACGGAATATTGCAGGCCAGTGCAATCGATTTTGCAGCTGAAACACCAACGACAAGTGCAAGGAGAAGGCCCTGATGGTGTGAAACAGCCACCGCATCAAGGTCCGCAAATGATACTCCAGCCTCTTCCAATGCGGACTCAAGGATAAAATTGATCTTAGCAGTGTGTTCTCGGGCTGCAATAACAGGTACAATGCCTCCAAACCGGTCATGGGCTTTGTACTGTGAAGCAATAACGTTTGACAACACCTCGTCTCCATTGCGTACCACAGCCGCGCCAGTATCATCACAGGAAGTATCTATACCAAGGATCAGCATTGAAGAACATTAACTGGTCGCATCACGCTCTGCCAGGGTGGGCTGGAGGTATGCCGGTTTAAGTGCCTTGATGGCGTCTCCCTCCATCAGGCGGGATTTCTTCATGGTGGCGATCAATGATTCAGGCAGTAGGCGTGGTACGGACTGATACCTGCTATCACCACACAACTGGTTCTCGAAGGTATTGCCATACTCAAGGATGGTGACCGAGTTGGAGTCTGTCTGAATTTGGTTGGAAACTGTATCCAGTGGAGCTACTGCCATTGTCTGTCGTTCGTCATGCGTCAAACGTGGGTAGCGTACATAATAGCATCGACCCCGCCCCGCGTTCATGAGTGCCCAGGCAGGCTTTACGTGCCCGGTCACCAATGCATCAAGTGTACGTATCGGTGAGAGGGGTATTTCCAATACCTGAGCCAGTGTTTTAGCGGCAGTCACCCCAATGTTGAGACCAGTCCACGAACCCGGTCCTACTACGACTGCTATGTGATCCAGGTCTGGGGGTTCAATATGCAGGCAGGAAAGTGAGGTCTGTATTTGCTCATGCAAATGTTCAGCGGGGCGTCCTTGGAGAATGGAGGCGGCGCTTAAGCTGGCTTCCGTGGCAACCAGAACCGTCGTGAACGGGCCTGATGTATCAAGTATCAGCGTTCGCATAATCAGACAGTTTATTGAGCAGCTGTGCGTAGGTGGGAGATGACGAGGACACCTCAATACGTCGCACATTGTCCCCAGTCTCCTTTGAGATCAAAACGTTCAGGAACTCCGGTGCAAAGTTCTCTATAAACCCTGACGCCCATTCGACAACCACGACGTTTCGCGGTCCCGAGAACGCCTCTTCAAACAGCATAAAATCATCTCTTGTAAGGCTTACAAGTCTGTAAAAATCAATATGTGTGAGTCTTTGCTGGCCGATCGTGTACTCTCTAATCAAATTATAGGCGGGACTGGTTACGTGGGTGTTCACAGGGACACCAAGTCCACGTGCAAGGCCCTGCACGAAACAGGTCTTGCCTGACCCCACGGGGCCATCCAAGCCAACAGCGGCATCGTCAGGCAGCTGCGTGCCAATCCAGTGCCCCAAGGATCGGGTTTCTTCGGGGCAGAAAGTTAGAAGAGTAACCAGTCGTACAGAATTCTAAGCAGCTGTGCAACGCTGATATTTATGCGCGGTTGCCAGTTCAGTTAATGAGGTTGAGTTTACTAGCGTATCTTAATGAGTAACCATTACAAATACGTGTCTCAATGAAGTGGAATTGGATTATAGCGTTACTGATATTTGCCGCCTGTCAGGCAGAGGTTGAACCTCCGGTGGAATCTACGCAGGCGGAGGAGTACATGCCGTCTACATCTGCGGAGGGTGCGGCTGCGTACATCATCACACCAGAGGACGGATCTATTGTACAGAGTGGAGCCGTTACCGTCAGGTTTGGACTATCTGGGATGGGGGTTGCGCCGGCAGGTGTGAATTTTGACAATTCGGGGCATCATCACCTTCTGATTAATGTCGAAGAACTGCCACCTATGGATATGCCTGTCCCCGCGGACTCTGCACACATTCACTTTGGTCTTGGTCAGACAGAAACCACATTGGATCTGAGCTCGGGTACGTACACACTTCAGTTGGTTTTGGGGGATTTTGCTCACATACCACACGATCCTCCTGTGGTGTCAGAGCCTGTTACCATAACGGTTGAGTAGCATCATATCGGTGTTCTCTGTCAGATTGAGTGTGATATTTTTTGGGTTACACATTTAATCTCCATATTTTCGTTTGGCAGCTGTTTAATGTTTTGGGCTTGACTTTCTGGTTGTGGACCGTGGAGGTAGGTATTATTTGATGAGCCTGAGGATTGAGACGCCTGAAAATGCATGGCATGGAGTGTGCAGCATATTCTCGAGGAGGCACCATTTTATGGTTGCGTCGGGATCTCCGTCTGAGGGATCAGCCTGCATGGGCGGCAGCACTCGAAGAAGGTGGTCCTGTCTGGCCGATCTTTATTCTTGATTCACTCATTGAAGAGACATACGGTGCGGCACCTAAATGGAGGCTGGGAGAAAGCTTGCGGTCACTGGCGACCAGTCTCAAAAGGCGTAAGAGCCGGTTGCTTTTTCGGCGCGGAGATCCGTTGAAGGTCTTACAGTCTTTAACTACGGAAACCGGAGCGCGACGTGTTGTATGGTCAAGGCTCTACGATTCTGTGTCAGTCGACAGGGACGAGAAAGTAAGAGCGGGATTGAACGCACAGGGCGTGACGGTTCTGGAGGTCAACTCAAGTCTGTTATTTGAGCCATGGACGGTCGAGACGCAGCAGGGACAGTTCTATAGGGTTTATACACCTTTTTGGAAAGCGGTGCAGCATAGGGATGTCGGGCAGCCATTAGGTGCTCCGGGTGATCTTTCTCCGCCTGAGAATTGGCCCGCGAGCGATAAGCTTTCCGATTGGCACCTTGATGCTGAAATGGATCGGGGAGCGGCCATTGTTTCCCGTTATGCAAAGGTGGGAGAGGATGCTGCCTGCGAGCGACTTGACCGGTTTATAGCACACTCGATAGGGCGCTACAAATCCGAGAGGGATTATCTGTGTCTGGATTCGACATCAAAGCTGTCAGAAAATCTGACCTATGGAGAAATATCACCACGCAGACTCTGGTACGCGGCGACAAATGCTGTAGAGGGCAAGAGGAATACTGTAGAGGTTGAGCATTTTCTGCGAGAAATAGCATGGAGAGAATTCGCATATCACCTTCTCTATCATACCCCGCACATAATCAAAGAGAACTGGCGTTCCGAGTGGGATAATTTCCCGTGGCGGAATGATAACAAGGATGCAGAAGCCTGGCGGCGTGGAATGACAGGCATTGAGGTCGTGGATGCTGCTATGCGTGAAATGTATACGACAGGCACCATGCATAATCGAGCCCGTATGTTAGTGGCCAGCTTTTTAACCAAACATTTGATGACCGGGTGGTGGGTTGGGGAGGCGTGGTTCCGTGAGTGTTTGATTGACTGGGATATCGCGTCCAATGCTATGGGATGGCAGTGGGTTGCCGGGTCGGGCCCTGATGCTGCTCCTTACTTCAGGATCTTCAATCCTGAGCTCCAGGCCAAGAAGTTTGATCCTGATGGACGGTACAGGGATAGTTTTCTTGCCGAGGGCCGCAGGCCGCCTCATCCGAATGCATTGAATTATTTTGAAGCTGTACCCAAGTCGTGGGTCCTGACCCCGGATCAAGAGTATCCTCACCCGATCATTGACCTGAGCACTGGGAGGCAGCGGGCACAGGAAGCTTATAGGGAGTACAGGAACCGATGATATCAGGCCCTACTGGCATGGCAGGGTAACTAGGTACAGCAGACTCAGACTGAATATTGTTATCGGTCTATCTGGTAGTGGCGGGATATAGCAATCGTGATAAATACTACGACCATAAACCAAAGCCCCGTTGGTATTTCGGAAGATGTGGTCATTTTTATGGTGGCAAGCATAACCATACCCAAAGTACCTGCCATGCCGTAATAAAGCTTGGACCTTGGGGAATCCCTTTGCGTCCACAGTTCACGCCCACCATGCCAAGCGAGTGCGCCCAGTAGGATAACAAAAACCAAGATCAGTATTGCAAGCTGCATTTATTTTCCGGCTGTGCCACGGTTGGAATATGTTTTATTTAGGAATGTTCCTGTCAGCATCTATCACAAGAATCAAGATGGTCGAAGATGATGCGATCACACTCGCCGCCGAGATGGCGAATCTGGAGGAAGGTACATATCGAATCAAACAATTACCCGTTCCAGAGACCTTGATGGATCAATACCTGGAGCTCTTTCTGGCACGGATCCGATCCTTTATGGAATCACCAATTGAGGCGCAGCTTCGCGCTGAAGCCCGTTTAATTGAGAAGGCAGTGCAGCTACAGGGAGTTCCCATAGCCCGTCTACCTTTGGATATCGAGGGCTATGACTGACACCCCCTGAGTTCGCTCGCTGCTCCGCCTCATACACCCGTGTTCCCCTCGTGGAACTTCGGACTTAACCCACGGTCAACCACTATTTAACAGGAGGGACACCCCTCACTGTTACCATACTATGACGCAGACCGTGAATTTAGTAGCTCTTTGCCCAATTTTATGAAAAACTGGTTTTAGCGACGACTTCCATCGGTTATGCATTCCTAAAATTGAACTGAATCCGGTAGTTGCGTGATTTGTATTGAGCCAACTGTATCCGTTCGGGAGTAGCTCAGACCGAATCCATACGGAAAGATGGGATCTTTGCTGTCATGGGGCACATCCTCTAACTGCGCACGAACAGCGTCCATCGACGATGGCAATTCAAACGGTAAACGCCCCGAAGGATCAAACCGCCCGAAAACCGCATCTAGAATCACTTCATCCGATGCTCCGAAATTGCCCAAGACTGCCGCAGCACTTTCCGCTATCTCCGGAATAACAGCAGGACGGTCAAGATAAATGTCAACGATCGTCGGAAGCGATCGGGTGATCGACAGTATCTCGTCCAGCTCTTCCCCCTTAAAATCCAGATCCCCCTGGTGAAACAACCCCTCCAGCATGCCTCTACCACGCGGAGGTTCGTAAGGCGCATAAACTCTGAGCAGGGCCACAGTGGCCTCGGCGGGATTACTGACGACCGTAGCATAGCGAGATGCCACACTGCTGTCCACATTTTGCACAAATATTCGCTCATCAGGCCCGAGAGGCAATACGGAACTACCGTCTTTTTCCATATTCTTCAAAAGCACAATAGACTTCTGTTGGGCAATGCGGCCCGCCTCCACAAAGGGAGCAGATCCCACTATTTTATCAGCCGCGTTTTCGTCTACGTATGGGTCATCAAACAGTCCAAGCAAGAACTTATCCCTGAGCAACCGACCCACGGAACTGTCTATGCGCGCTTCCTGAACCCTACCTGAGTTTACCAACTCAACAATCCACTCTGGATTGGATTCTCCTCCAAATAAATCAACTCCAGCCGCCAGCGCTTTTTCTGCCCGATCAATGGGTGCCAAATCTTCAACACCCCATCCCGGAGACTCTAGAATGGTGAAGCCCAGCAAACGCTTACTGCTCAGAACAGCCCAATCCGTACTGATAACGCCTTTAAATCCAAGTTCCGTGCGCAGCAAATCAGTGACAATGGAAGGGCTAAAGGCAAAGCCGACACCATCTTCAGTGATGCCCACACCTACAGCATAACTCACCATGATTTGCGCAGTGTTAGCCGCCATGGCACCCTCCACAAACGGCGACACATGCAAGTCAAACTTGTTGCCTGGATAGACCTGATCCTTACCATAAGAGAAATGTGCCTCCCATCCGTCATCCTGCGGCCCGCCACCGGGAAAATGCTTGGACATCGTTGCGACACTCTCAGTGCCGATTGAATCACCCTGTAACCCATGAATGTATGCACGCCCCATACTGGCCGATAGATCCGCATCTTCACCAAAAGTGCCATAAATACGCGACCAGCGTGGTTCAGTCGCCAAATCAAGCATGGGATGAAGTGCAAGCCTGATACCCACTGCCAGATATTCTTGTCGTGCAATATTGCCAAACTCCTCGACGAGAAGCGTATCGCGCGTTGCGGCCAGGCCAAGGGGTTCTGGCCAAACGGAAAAATCCCCGGCAAACATCGCTGCAGCCTGGCTGCTCGGAAAGCTATGTCTCGGATCTGAGGCAATAGTGATCGGAATACCCAACCGCGTACGTTCCGCAAGATTTTGCACGCTATTGTACCAGATTGCCATGGCAGCTGGATCATGACTCTGCATAATATTGAAGTGATTCATGTGGCGGCGCACAATCATCTCGGAATTGGTGGGAATCATGAACGTGAGAGGATTGCTCGGCATTGGTCGCTCCTGCGGGGAGCCATCAGGTAACATGCCAATCATATTGATAAACATCATCCCCGCTTTCTCCTCCAGACTCATTTGCGATAATACATCCCGAACCCGCTCCATCACAGGCGCATCAGGATTTTCGTATTGGTCCATCACACCATTCTTGTTCAAATCTCGGTATTGAATACCGTTGGCCTCTAAAATGGGAGCTTCCGCCCCGAGGCTTGCCTTGGCCCTATTGGCCGCTATGCCATAGTAGGCATAGAAACCCAGTATCGCAATACCGGCCAGTATCAACACCCACAACACGATAATGGTAATAATACGCAGCATGAGAATCCCTCCCCCGTAGCAGGTCTGTAAATTACATTCAGTCGAAAATAAACATGAGGCACCAAAGTATCCATCCGAGAGCCCTTTTACTGGCCTATCTGATTAGATCGGTCCCTGAAAGCCATCCCTGATAATCAGATGTGGAACGAGCGCGGTGGAATGAGTCGAATTCAGGAACTCCTGAACCTGAATCCGCCAAGCCTGAGTACGCTCTACCGATGCTCGGACCGATTGAACGAACACCAGAAGCAGATTATGGAGCGGCTCTTTAGAAACACAAAACCACGATTGAGTAGATATTGTGCGTTCAGAATCCATAATATCCACTCATACAGTACGGATATATTCACCGGTCACTCGATCCTGTCATAAAAAAGAGGCTCGGAGTATAGGAACGAATGATAGCCCCTACTGGTATGGCAGGGTAACCAGATACAGCAGACTCAGATTGAATGTTGTTGTCGGTATATCCGGTAGCGGCGGGATATACTGCCCGCGATAACTACTGCTATCACGAGGAAGGGCCCCGTTGATATTTCGGAAGATGTGGTCATATCTGTGGAGCAAAGCACAACCAAACCCAAAGCAGCTGCCATGCCGTAATAAAGCTTGGACTTTGGGGAACTCCTCTGCGTCCACAGATCACGTCCACCGTGCCAAGCGAGTGCGCCCAGCAGGATAATAAAAACCAAGATCAGTAGTGCAATCTGCATTTATTTTTCCGGTTGTGCCACAGTCGGGATACAGTTAGAATATGTTTTATTTGGGAAGGTTCCCGTCAGCATCCATCACAAGAATCAAAATGGTCGAAAAAAAAGCGTAACACAGCGGGGTTCATCCCTGACGCCATATGCCTTACTGAGTAGGGTTGCTCTGAGCTGTGAATCTGATGGGGAGCAGGTTCTAATGCGTGAGTGTATAGAAGATGAAATTGATAGCCATCTGGAAACTCACGGTCGAGGCCGATCCCAGGTTACGGCCGCCGGGCCACTCCCATCCGTCGCCAATGTCCTGGTTGTAGCAGATAACGATCGTCGGCCGACCCGCATCATCAAATATGGCATAGTATATGTCATCTTCCGGGGAGAAGCGCATACCGCCCCATCGTCGAGGACCACCATTCTTCGTTGAGATTGCGGCGTCTGGGTCGACATCATAGTAGATCTGCCAGATTGGATGATCGGCAGTTAATTCCACCGGTTCACGATCAGGATAAACCCGCTTAATGTTGTCGTACATGTTATTCCACTGTGGCCCGACATGTCCACGGCCATAGTCATGGAAATCGTCAATAATGAGAAATCCACCTCGGTCAAGGTAACGGCGCAGGTTAGCTACCTCTTCTTCGTTGGTGCGCCAATACCCAGGTTCGGTCAAGTACAGTACAGCATACTCAAAAATTCGGTCGTCGGTTAGTGAGACCACTATTGGCGGGCCCTCCAGTTGAAGTCCGGTTGTACGGCTGATTGCTTCGTGCAGGTTGTATTCTGCAGTCGGATAGTCTGTGGCCCAAGCGTTGTTTCTCAGCCCCGGATGGCTTTCGTACCAGACTCTTGCAAATTGAAAGCCCGAGTCCTGTCCACTTGCTTGTGTCAGCCAGGTAGTGCTCAGCAACAGCAGGGTTAATGATACAAACAGGGTTCGGCTGAACATATTCCCCGGGTGATCGCTGCTAACGTGTTGATGTACTCATAACTTTCGGGAAGGCATCCGAAAATTGTGTCATCTCCTCCTCATTTCCGATACTAAGACGACACCAGTCCAGATATGGAGGAAATGGACGTCCAACCAGGATGCCGTGGGAGGCCATTGATCTTTGAAAACCCTCAATTCCTCGGCCAAGGTGGAAGAATACGAAGTTTGTGTGTGACTCAACGACTTCATGTCCCCAGTCGCGAAGTGCAGCTGTGATTTGATTGCGGCCGGTCTCAAGTTGTGTCTTACTGTAATGTAAAAAGCGTTCGTCATTAAGAGATGCAATCGCTGCCCGCAGTCCCATGATATTAACGGCCATGGGAGTACGATATGTACGAAGGCGTTCTGCAATGTCAGGGCGTGCAAGCGCGTAACCTACACGCAATCCGGCCAAGCCATACACTTTCGAAAATGTTCTCGAGACAATGATATTGGCTCCCGCCTTTACGAGAGGCACTGCACTGCTGTATCTGGGGTGGTCGACCAGTTCGTAATAGGCCTCATCAACCAGAATTGCGCATCGTTTGGAGATTTCCATACAAAAATCATTAAGCTCCTCTTTGTCGCAAATACTACCCGTTGGGTTATTGGGGTTGCATATAAAGACCAGCTTTACATCCTTTGTTGTTCGCATGTCCATGGCGGACAGGTCAAGGCTCTTGTCGGTCTTAAGAGGCACACGATGCACCCGTGCTTCAATAGACTTCGCAGATTCCTCCATACCCTCATAGGTCGGATAACCCGTAACGACCTCACCTCCACTAAGTCCATAAGCCATAGCCGCCATGCGGAGTACTTCGGTAGATCCGGCTCCAAGGACTACGTGCTCAGGTCTCAGCCCCTCTCGAGCCGCAATCATGGATTCCAGGCTGCGATAGGTAGCCGGTTCCGCGTACAGATTGGTTTCGCTGAAGGCCTCACGCATTGCTGTGCGTGCGGACTGTGCCGGTGCATACGGGTTCTCGTTACTGTGAAGGCGAATCGGGTTATTGCTCCTCCGCGTTGCAAAACTAGGTATGAATGGCAGTGCTGCACCAGCAGCACTGAGGCGGAGCCAGTCACGGCGGTTCATTGACATCTTAGACGTGGGATAGTGATTGTTTATAATGTACAAACAGACATCCTACAATGTACAAACAGCCATATGCAAGGAACCGTGCTTGTGCCAAGTAGCCAAGAACAGAGGACATACAGGAGAACAGCCCCTGCCAGCTACCGTCTTCAGCAGTCCACCCAGACATCTGTTTGAGCGCTCTGGAAACATGCATCTATCACATGCATGTTACACACAGAGTCAGAAATGGATGTAAGCAGGGGCTCACCATCAATCGCAGCTGCAGCGAAGTGATCACATTGCTCTGCAAACTGATCCGTTGGTCCCATCTCACGGACACTGTATTCGTTACTATCCTGGTACTCTACACGTACGGTTTGGTCCGGTGGTGCGTTGAACGGTGTGTGTAAGGTTATTTGACCATGGCTACCCACCAGAATAACACGCTGGTAGCGCTGCATTTGTGTAGCACACACGACGGTAGCACTTCCTTGTGGGAAATCCAAAAGGATTGTAGTAAAGGCGTCTGTTCCGAATTCGGGATGCCGTACCATGCGTGCACAAACCCGCCGTGGTTCACATTCAAACAACCAGCGTGCAACAGAAATCCCGTAACAACCAATATCCATTAAGGCGCCTCCCCCAAACTCTAATTTATTCCGAATATTGTCTGGATCTTTGTTGTCATAGGAAAAATGCACATGGATACTTTGAAGCTCACCGATACTTTTGGAGCGAATGAGTTGACGTGTATGTCTCCACTGAGGATGGTATCGATACATGAAGGCCTCCGAGATCAGTTGCTCTGGGTACAGTCTGGAAATACTCTGGAGTTGTCTTACATCTACCTTATTCATCCCCAGGGGTTTTTCACAGAGCACATGTTTTCCTGCTTTTATGGCCAGGGAGGCCCACTCGACATGCAGATGGTTGGGTAGCGGGATATAGACGGCATCGATCTCTGGCAGATTAATCAGATCCTCGTACGAAGGGCAGACTACAGGAATCTGATGTATTTGAGCTACCTGACGTGCCACGTCAACATCTCTGGAGGCAATGGCTGTCACAACACCACATTGACTTTTTTGAATGGCAGGTATGACCTTTTGTCGGGCGATGCGGGCGCTCGACAGTATTCCCCAGCGAAATTTTCCGCTACTCATTTCTGCAATGTATTTAGCGTGAACCTTACCTTGATATGAAGAATTTGCGCCAGAGAAATGAATGAATACGGGGTGGTTGCCAACTGACTAAAACAGGTGCCTGAGCCCCAGTGTTTGCACTGAGGGCTCCCTGCTGTATCCAAGCATTGGTCCGGCAAGATGTACATAACTCCCGTGTATATGCATCAGGTGTGATTGAGTGCATTGTGGCTCATAATCTCCCCCTCGGTTCGGAGAACGGGAGGTGGCAGAGTTTACAGCCCAGATTTTCTGGCGGATGAAAGCGCTCAGTCTCAACTTGACAGATTGCAGGGGCTATCCTAAATGATTCGTGGCTATGATTGTCAGAGTGCATCGTTGTGTTTGAAATCATCTGAGAAATACGCAGGGAATGCAGCTCAATTCGAAATGGTAGTGGTTCCAGACACACGGTATCCCAATTTCCTAACGGATGGCACGGCTGTGTGCAGTTCCCTTGCAAACTGTGCAAAACTGCGTAAAGCCTACCGCGACGGTGTATTGCGTCAGCATTGTGCGTACGAGAGAGGTTGGGTGCAAATCGTGATGGTAGATTCGCAGTAATTGAGTGGTGGTACCTGAAAAGCATGGCAGTTAAGCGAATCGACCGTAGTTTAGAGCAAAATTCTTTCTTCACAGGCGACATTGAGGTATGGGTAAGCAGTGCCACGTAAGAGCACTTCTTCTTTGTGGCATCCTTGTTGTCTTGTTATTGCAAGGGTGTGCATCGACTATGATGGCCGATTACGAAAAAGAGTCGATTACAGAATCTGTCCGCGATCAAGTTCTAAGGGCATTGGAAAGTCTTAGGGTTGCCCCGGAGCTACAATCCTGTGCTTATAATCGCAGCGATTACAGGCATTCTCAATCTCATGAAAACAGATTGATCCTGAGATATGGCGGCATATACGATCCTTATGAGCTGCGCTGGTACGACTCGAGAGATTCTGTAGATATTGAACACATCGTGGCAGCGCGAGAAGCTCATGACAGTGGGTTATGCAGTGATAGATTGGACGGAGATATCCGTGAGCAATTCGCCAATGACACACTCAATCTGGTTCTGGTGAACAGTGTAATTAACCGCGGCAAGGGAGCCCAGGATGCTGCAGAGTGGTGGCCATCCCATAATCAGTGCTGGTTTGCTCGGCAGGTGATTGCTGTACGTAATGCCTACAGCCTCTCGATTGATCCTGAAGAACTAGGTTCCCTCGCAGATAAAATCAATGAGTGTAATTCGTTTGAGATGGAGATTACATCTACGCCCTATCCTGACTTTCTGACGGATAGCACGGCTGGGTGTGGACCCTTTGCAAACTGTACAGAATTGCGTAAAGCCTATCCTAACGGTGTGTCGCGCCATCACTGTGCATTCGAGGAAAGACTGGATGTAAGCGTGGATGGTTGGATTTGCGGTTGATGAGTGCTGGCAACTGACTAAAGGCCATATACATATGCAGGCATCCGAACATCTTGCATTCGACTTGGGGGCGTCCAGCGGTCGAGCAGTTCTGGGTAGGTTCGACGGGAGCCGCATGGAGATGCAGGAAGTGCATCGTTGGGCCACACCAAATGAAGTTGAAGGAGAGCGGCTCTATTGGGATCTGGATGCGGTGTGGGGTTCCATGCAAGAAGGGTTGGCGATTGCTCTTAAGGAAGCTCCCGATCTGTGCAGTCTGAGTGTTGACTCATGGGGGGTTGATTATGTGCCTCTGGGCAGTACAATGCAAACCCTGCGGCGTGCGCATGTCTACAGGGATCCCAGATCAGCTTCGGGAGAAGTGCTTGCCTGGCAACGTGTTGCACGGGAGGAACTGTACAGTATGACAGGAGTGGCGTCACATCCAATCAACACGTTGTTTCAGGTTCTGGCGGATGAGCAGATGACCCCCGAGGTTTATGCCGCTACGTGTTGTAGACTACTCATTGCCGATTACATGCACTGGCGTTTTTGTGATCGCTTCGTAGCAGAGATGTCATTGGCAAGCACGACGCAGCTGCTGAGTGCGAACTCGCGTTCATGGTCTGTTGAGGCGATGAAGGCTTTACAGATTGATCCGGTTACATGGCCACGGGTCGTGCCATCAGGCACCGTACTTGGTCCCGTGCGAGATATCCCTAACGTAGCTGTTATTGCGGGCTGTTCGCACGATACGGCTTGTGCAGTTGCGGCGATTCCTGCGGATGAACGATCATCCTGGGCCTTCCTCAGCAGTGGTACCTGGTCGCTTCTTGGTGTGGAAATCCCCACGCCAATCTGTACACCCGCTGCGATGGAGGCTGGGTTTACGAACGAGGTAGGGTATGGGGGGACTATTCGACTCCTGAAAAACTTAACCGGGCTTTGGGTGCTGCAGGAATGTGAGCGTGTCTGGCGGGAGGCGGGAATGAACTTTGACTATACTGAACTGCTTGATGAGGCAAGCCGGGCAGCGCCTCCTGTGTACACCATTGACTTCAACGACCCACAATTCTCCACTCCCGGAAATATGCCCAAGCGCATTGCAGATTGGTGCAGAGAGCGTAGTATGTCCGTACCAAGTGAACGTGGAGACATCGTGCGGCTCATATTGGAAAGCCTGGCCGAAGTATATCGTACCACGCTCGAGTCACTCTCGACCTTACTGGGGAGACGTTTCGAATGTCTGCATGTTGTCGGTGGAGGGAGCCGCAACAGATTACTCAATCAGTGGACGGCAGATCGCTGCGGCGTACCAGTCATTGCGGGTCCTTCCGAAGCGACTGCACTCGGGAACCTGCTCATCCAGGCCGGAGCAATGAATCGTTTGCCTGCGGATAGTTCAGTTCGTGAGGTGTCCGCGGCCAGTGTGCAGACCGAAACTTTCCAGCCTAATCAATCCGGCGGACCTTGACACTGCGAAAATGGACTTCGTCGCCATGATCCTGCAGCAGAATATGGCCTTGAGGCCAATGCCCAAATCCTTCCCACACGACGTACTTGCTACGGGCTACCAGTGCATCAAAGACCGGTGTGCCCCGCTCATATTCCAGAACCTTGCGATCATTGAGCCAATGCTCAACATGCGCCCCCAAAAACTCGGATTGTTCCATGCGGCTGCCTAGGACGCGCTCGTCCAATCGTCTGCCGGTTACAACGATACGGGCACGATTCCATTGACCTGGTTTACGAAAGGTTTTTCCTTCGTCTGCCGGGATTAAGTCGTAGAGTGATGCCAACGTTCGGTTGCCGGCTGCGCCTTGAGTTGCATCGGGGTGACGTTCATCATCTAATAATTGGTATTCCAGCCCGATGGCTGATGCATCGCTGCCATAGGATTCCGTTATGAAGTATTTAATACCACTATTCGCTCCTTCGGTGAGTTTGAAATCCAGGCTGAATTCGAAAGTTGAATATTCATCTACGGTAACGATGTCACCCCCGTAAGCCGCCTCGGCTCCTCCCGAGGATTCAACGATAAGTATTCCGTCTTCGACCCGCCAACCTTTTTCAGGGAAAGATTCCTTACCCGCTCCGCGCCAGCCTTGGGTAGTTTCTCCATCAAAGAGCAGGGAGAATCCCTGAGCGATTTCCTGCTGACTGAGTGAGTTCGGAACAAGATTTACGACGTAATTATTAGTCCACGTACGCGGTGTTACATTTTCTTCTAGAATCCGGAGGTTACGCCAGCGGACATTGCGGTTAGCCAAATCCTCTCCGGGTACACTATGCACCTGGAGTGCAATGAAGCCTGAGGAAGTCATGTCATCGTAAAGTGCAGCACAGGGTATATCGTTAATCCATGTGCGGATTGATGGTCCGATTGCTTCCACGTAGTAATGATTCCAGCCGTCAGGATTAAAGGCCACGCGACAATCTTCATTCGCTGACATAGGATATAACCAGCCTCGGCGGGCCTCGTCGTATACTCCTCCACTCCAGGCTCGAGGACTGGGGTCAATCTCAATCTGATATCCATGCACTCTGCCATTCAAGTAATCCGGCTTGGATTCACTTCGAATCTGAATGCCGGAGTTGATTGCGGGATCAACCCATACTTCGACGTTGAGAGCAAAATCGCCGTAGGACCGTTGTGTAGCCAAAAACGTGTTTGGGGTATTTGCAACTGTAGTGCCGATCACCTCGCCGTTAGAGGCTGTGTAGGTTGCTTCTCCTCCCAGTCGCTCCCATTCGGAAAGGTCGTCCCCGTTAACAAGTAACTTCCAGTTCTGGCCAAAGCTGGTGGTCGTGAGTCCGAACGTAAGGAGTGTGAGCATAATTGCACGTAGCATCGTAAAAGGGTGCTTGGTTGAGTAGCAAAGTATAAGATAATCAACGCATTGCCGCAGGCGGCGTTGCTATCTTTACAGCATCATAGGCAGAACAATTCATGGTTACAAGAAGAGAGTTCCTTGCTCAGTCCGGGGGAGGTATCCTTTTGGCAGGCTTGCATAATAAAGCTCTAACAATTCAGGATGTCATCAACCTGATCACAGAGGAAATCCCCGGTGCTCCGTGGGAACCAACGGTTGACACCGTTAAATCGGGGGATGTAACGCAGCCGGTGCGAGCTGTGCTTACAACCTTTTTGGCTACGCAACGAACCATTGATTATGCTGCACGTCATGGTGTGAACCTCATCATCACGCACGAGCCTACCTATTACAACCATTTGGATGAAACCTCATGGCTGGAAAATAACCCTGTCTACCAGAAGAAGCGCAAGACGCTGGAAGACAACGGAATTGTGGTGTGGCGTTTTCATGACTACTGGCATGCTCACAGGCCTGATGGCATAGCGACGGGGGTTCTCAAGCGTCTTGGTTGGGAAGCATACGCGCAACCGGATCAACCCCAGATATGCCAGATTCCCTCTGTACCGCTTGGAGAACTTTCCCGGTTCATGAAAGATCGTTTTGGAGCGAAGCGGGTCCGTGTTATGGGAAGTGCGGACATGCCGTGTAGCCGGGTAGGTCTATTAGTTGGGGCGGTAGGCGGGCAGCGTCAAATTGAGATGCTATCTGAAGTCGATGTTCTCGTTGTAGGTGAAGTTCGAGAGTGGGAAACAACCGAGTACGTTCGTGATGCGAACTGGCAGGGTGAGAGGCAGGTGGGCTTGATTGTGATTGGACATGCACTGAGTGAAGAGCCGGGCATGGAGTGGCTCGCTGAATGGTTGACCCCCAGACTACCGGGTACCATAGTGGTGCACCAGGAAAGCGGGGATCCATTCTATTTTGTTTAGTTGAGAAGCGTGATTTTTCGGATGTGCTGTTTCTTATTCGCAGTATCCCACAACAGCGACCGTAAATCAACATTCTTGTCACCCTGTTGACGCTTCTGCCGCGATTGATTTCGGCCGATTCCTGTCCTTGCCGTTGCGAGGGCGCTCACGTTTGCGTTTCGGACGATCCGGTTTCTCTCGTGCCGCTACCTGAACTTCCCCCTGTTTAGTATCTCATTAAAGATACAGGGGGGATGTCGTATATAATACCGGGATTTTTATACGAAAGTGCCGCACCAGAACGGTGCCAGATTACGGTGTCTCACCTATTCTCCACAACACAGGTAGCAAGCCCGCACCTATATGTGATTGTTGTATTTGGCGAGCAACCCGACACGTCGGACTGCTCGGATGTAGACGCAGGGATAATGTACGATATTTATTCTTTAGAGCACGTAATCGTTGATAAGAGCCGTTATCTCCTTGTCAGGAATACTCTCTCTGTCATTCTTTAGGTGGACACGAAGGGCGATCAATTTCGAGGCATCTTTATAGTATATGATTCGTGCACATTTTCTTGCGCTCATATTTTTTGTGCCACATCGAATCTTGAATACTGACAATCCTTTATGTCGAGGCATCCTGTCTCCGTCAGCTATTTTGTCAGTGGCAAGATTGTTTAGCATTTCCTGAACCTTACGATCCAACCCTCGGTGCCTACGTAGTTTCTTGATATCTCGTTCAAATTTTGCAGTCTGCTCAATCTTACGATGGCACATTTGTTGAACTACAGTATTTCTTCTTCTATCACTCTGTGGAAATCTTCGCTTGACGAAAGAGCGGATGTTTCTGCAATATCTTCAACCCTGCTTGCGAGGTATTCTAGTTTGTCGCGTACCTTTTTGGGTAGGTTTTTTGCGGATATTATGATCCTGTCGAATATTTTCACGGCCTCAAACATTTCGATAGAAAAATCCCTGAGTTCCTTGCGATCTTGGTATGAGATAACTTCGATTTTACCCAAATCAGTAGCAATTTTTTCTATGCGGTATTCCATCTCAGCTAGCGTGCTAGTTAGGTCAGAGTAATAATCAGACCTGAAAGTATATTCCCGCGATTCTTCTTTGGTGGCGCTGTCTTCCGATGCGACGATTTTCTCTACCTTCCTTATAAATTTTTCTACTCCCTCCGAATTGCTCTTACGCACCTGTGTTTGTAGATTCGGCATTGGCTACCCCTCCGGGTGTTTGTGATGTAAACACCTAGTGTACGTTCAAAATGGAATTTGTTCTGTTCAACTCTTCGAACCCCTCATCGGACTACTCGGATGATAGATGCCAAACCCGACATCTATTTCCGAACTATTCCAGCACTTTCGTATAAAATACCCATAATACCCGGCAGGTTATCCATAGATGTACTTTGCCATTGCATTCCGGCCAGCAAACTGTTTCCTACAGTAGTGCGCTGGCATCTTTGAAGACTTCCACCGCCCAACGGTTTGCAGCTCCGGCAAGGTGGCCCCCTTGCTGGATAGTGTTTGTGCAGATCCAACCCTGAAACTGTGTGAGGAAAGATGTTCCCCAAAGTGATCTTGACCAAGCCGAGGCACGATTTTGTTAAGTGCTCTCATTGAGATGTCTTTGCTGCTTGGACGATCCCAACGATCAATGCCGACCACGAGTTTGTCACCCTCAGTCAGCCCCACCATTTTGATATACTCATTGACGATCCTCATAGTGCTTGCTCCCAGGTATTGGACAGCATCCCCCTTCTTGATCGTCTTGGTGGTAAAGGTCAACTCCAACCTTCCTGATTTGTCTGATTCCTCCGAGATGTGCCCGACCCTTGGCTGCAGTAGTTCCGATCCCCGTAACATTGCGTCTGACATGACCAAAAGGATTACAGCATCCCGGAGCGATCGGAGTGAGCCGTCGCTTGCCAGTTTCCGACTGACTAAATGAACAGATTCGATGCCCGCTCCTTTGGCCTGACCCCGTCCGCGGGAACGGCCTTTTTCCCGGATATTTCTGATTGTTTTCTGGGTGATCTCACCGGTTAAGTCTAGGCCCAATTTCCTACAGTCGGACCTCACTACCGCCAGTGACAGTGAGATTGTATTTGGGGCCAATCCTCCATCGTGCAGCACGATGAGGAAATCTGCGACCGTGCCGTCGGTGGCATCTATTGGCTCTATACCACGATATCCCAGATAATCGGGCCAGCGCGTCCGCGCCTGATCATAGGCTGCGGTTGTGTTCTTCTTCTCGCTTGACTGAACAAACTCCTTCGTGCGTTTTGTAACCGCGAGTGGGAGCGTGATACTCAATTGTCCTGGTGCGGGTACGAGTTCTACTTTTTTCATTGGGGTGGAATAAAAGTCATGCAACCGTGCCCCTTAATACAACCATTTGTTTCTCCAGATACAATGAAATTCAGGCCCCTCGGGTACTTGTCCATGACCCGCTTGACTGCATTCATCAGGTACCAATAACGGTCCTTATTGGAACTCCGTTTTGCCCCTTGAAGTTACAAAAAAAGCAAGCCATTTCGACCCTATTAGCCCTCTCTCCACTGCTTACAAGGATGAAGATTTAATTCCTTCCGAGTGTACGATCGAGCAGATCAAAGATGCTCTGCGATGGGCCAAAGAACGGGGCAGTTTCGACCACGTTCACGGGGATGTGCCCGAACCTGCGCAGCAATGGGATAGAGAGCGGCTCGTGCAGGTGTGTATTGAGATGATTTTGCCCACCTGATGAGATTCAAATTGATCTCAGTATACAATTCTTTTCTTCTGAGGAGATATAGACCTCTACCCACAACATTCGCGGTAGCACCGAAAAGGACAACCGATCCGCGTGGTGTTCTTGACCAATGACGCCGAAAAGGATAGCCGGTACAAGACGTTGCTCCTTCGCAAGGCCGTGCGTCCGACTTTTGAAATCTGGTACGCTGGCAACACGAGTATGCTCGCAGAAACAGTTCTTTCTGAGCGGTTGTACTCCGCACTTATTGTTCAAAATAATACTATCAGGTCCATTTTTCACGCGGGCAACCACGACGGTATCCTTCGCGAAATTCATGAATTGAGAGCCGCCTCCTGAATGACTGTAGGGCTGCGGATTGGCAAAAGGAGCCTCGCTGTGGGAGTATGGTAATTGGTACGCGGTGATACAGGTTGCTGCAGCATATGCACCGAGCATCACGGATGCCCCCGAGAGTGCAGTCGATTGCAAAGTATGGGATCGCTGGAGAATCTCCCTGATTCAAAGAGTGGGGCATACAGGGCTTTTGGCAATACTGTAAATGTTGCGGTCCGCGTTCGCGACTTTTCCCTGATCCGTGCCTCAGGTGAGCGTCTAACGCGCCAAGCACCGCGGATGCTTCTGGACCACGGCTTTCGCACTCTTGTACTTAACCGTACACATCGGGGGGAATACTCGCTCTACGGCCGTGGAATCACGCGAAATATGCCCCTCCAACTACCCTGTGACCACCTCTGCCTCAGCTAATGCTACATGCAAGCAACTGAGCTGCTACAAATCCCTTAAATGCACGAGAAAGCGTTGGCACATCGCGCAAGTGCGGCGTGAGGCTTCTGTGGACGGCCCGGTATGTGATCCTGCGCGCGGTGCAGAAAGCGTTCAGCACACAATCATTTCCAGGACCAACGAAAACTCCCAATAACATCTGGCCAGAGGGCCAGGTCTCCTCTCCTCCCAAGGGGGACATCCTGTTAGGAACTGATCCACAAACTGTATGCGTTTGTTCCAGGCGGCATGGATGCCTCTGGTGTCTTTGCGTTTGTTGCAACGAAGAGAGCCAGCTCGGAGTAGTCCCCAGTCCCTTGCCATTTATTTCTTGCAGAGAGCGTCCTATGCCGTGTAGGGGTTGTACGAGACCTGACCTGAAACCCGTCCTACGTCCAGCTGTACCAACTAGAAGCCGGGATCCATAGTCCCCTCAAAAAACCGCAGAAATCGTTAACCCAGAGGTTTGCAAGAGACCCTGTTGTAACAATTACTCGCTTTTTGAAAACTCGTAATCTTTTCCAGACATAAAAAGGCAAAGGAAGCGATACCATGGCGCGCGTCCCTGTTAAACCTGAGCTCCTGTACTGGGCGCGTAAGCGCGCTGGAATCACGCAGGAGGACCTTGCAAGGAAATTCAAGAAATTACCCGAATGGGAAAGTGGTGATGTTAACCCCACGTTCAAACAGCTTGAAGATTTTGCTAGGATTGTCCACGTTCCACTAGGGTATCTTTTTTTGGGCGAGCCCCCCGAAGAACCTCTGCCAATTACTGACTTTCGTACGATTGCAAATACGGAAAAAGCCAAAGCAAGCCCGAATCTTATCGACACAATCTATGCAATGCAGAGACGGCAGGATTGGTTGCGCGATTTTATGATTGAGTGCGAAGCCGATCCGTTGCCATTTGCAGCGAGTGTCCGTCTTACAAATAACCCCAATGCAGTGGGTCTTGAGATGAGGGATATGTTGGGTTTGAGCAGTGGTTGGGCAGGAGAAGCCAGAACCTGGCAAGAGGCAGTAAATAAATTGCGCTTTAAGATTGAGAAGCTCGGCGTGATGGCAGTGATCAATGGTGTTGTAGGCAACAATACGCACCGCAGCTTAAGCGTGGAAGAATTTCGAGGTTTTGCTCTTACCGATCAGTATGCACCTTTGATTTTCGTGAATGGCATGGATGCAAAAGCGGCCCAGATGTTTACGCTGGCTCACGAACTAGCACATATTTGGCTCGGGGAAAGCGGTCTTTCCGGTTTCGAGAGGTTGATTCCCAGTAGTACGGAAGTAGAAGAATGGTGCAACCGGGCTGCGGCTGAATTCCTCCTACCGTCCAATGAATTGAAGGAATGCTGGAAACGGGTCAAGCACCAGCAGGATCCCTATAATGTTCTTGCACGGTTGTTCAAAGTGAGCCCGATAGTTGCTGCACGTAGGGCCATGGATCTCAGGCTAGTAAACAAGGCCTCCTTCTTTGAATTTCACGATCACTATATCAGCCAGAAAACTCAGAAGGGAAGTACATCGTCTGGGGGCAATTTTTACAATAGCCAGAATGCGCGTGTAGGCAAGCTTTTCGCAACCCGTGTGATAAGAGCGGCAATGGAGGGAAAAATCGGATTCAGAAGGGCCTATGAATTAACAGGTCTATGGGGAGGAACTTTCCAAGACTATGCCAGCAGATTAGGCATCCAAGTTACCTGATGCAAGATTCGTACTACCTTGTGGATTCTGATGTCCTGATTACGGCACAAATTGTTATTACGCATTTGACATATGCCCCGGTTTCTGGAAGAGCCTGCTTGACCGTCATCAAGAAAATCTAGTTTTTAGTATTAACCAAGTCCGACACGAACTACTTCAAGTCCGTCAAACTGACGATCTCGTCCATTGGGTAAAGAGCAAAGTTCCAGGCAGTTTCTTTTTGAAAGAAGACATCTACGAAGTGATGGCTGTCTACAGTAAAATCATGGCTTGGTCGAAGGGGCATTTGAACTACTCTGACCAAGCACGCGCGGAATTTGAGAATCCGCGGATGGCTGGTTTGTTGCATTCGCACATGTGCACAACACAATCGTTGTGACGAACGAAAAGTCTGCCCCAGTAGAAACGGGTTCCAGCCACGAAGGACGTGGATGGAGCAAATATTCTGTTTCCCTATCTTCGGTGCGCATATTAATATCTTGCTTGGCCAGCAGGGGGGTATTTATGATCATTGCTCAGTGCTTTCTCTTTGGTGACAGTTACTATGTTGGCCGATACATCCTTACGCTTTTGGAATTTGGATATTTTATCAATATCAAGAAACGAGATCGTGGCTTGCGGTTGACCGTGAGTATGAAAAACCTGTCTAACATGAGGTTTCTTGTGCGGGAAATATGCATTACTGCCTCCGTATTTCCCATTGTTAGCTACGATTACATACTGAAACATATGATAGTGGAGGGCCATAGCCATCTGGTCGAAGGTACCTACATCTTTATTGAGTGCAGGAATTGCAAATATGTCAGACTGATCTCTGAGGTCCGAAACCAATGTGAGGTCCGTCGCGTCGTAGCACACTGCAGCCGTGAGCCAAAGCGGCGTGTCATTGGGGTCATCCGACCATGGATACCCGATCAGCCATTGGCAGGGCCGAAATCCTTGGACTAGCTTTCTATAATTGTTATAGAATGCACGCTCGCCTTTAGCAAGATGGAGCTTTCCTTGACGACGAATCCGAATCTGCAGTCCATGTGCTTTCGAATGCTCTGGAATGATCCACAGAGCCGAGTTAACGAGCGGTTCGCCCTTAAAAATTTCTTCGTAAGTCAGTCCGGCAAGAATAATCGCCTTGTGAGCCCGTGCGAAGGGAATTAGACAGGCATGAATGTCCTCTGGATGAACGGCCAATTCAGGGAGAATCAACCAATCCAGCCACTTGCTACTCCCGTCATGCGTATTTCTTAGAATTAATGCTTGATTTACGGTTGCGAGGGCTGCCGACAGGTGCTGTCGGTGTTTTTGGCGGATTTGGGAGTCTTTCAGTGCAAGGTCATCTGCTTTAAATTCATCATTTGATGGGAACACGGTCTGAACTACGCAGGCTCGCATAGGGCGCTTTCTATCTCTCTCGGTAGGCTGTTTGATACGCAACGGCAGTATCAGTGTTTGGCTGGCTGAACCGTGGTGATTTTTGAGTTTGTCAATCCTTTCTTGAATCTTGATCTTTGTTGCTTTAATTCCTTTGGTTATCCACTCGAATTCTTTTGGAGTACGACATCCTGGCCAATGCAGAAGTGTGAGAAGAAACTTCTCGAACCAGTCAGTGATCGGAAGCCAGTTGTCTCCGAAAGCCGATTGCCCGTTGTAAAGACCATACAACCGCAGGTATCGGTGGCTCCGAACCGGCCTGTAGGTCGACTCACTTTCAGTCCAATGTGTAGGGCGAATATGCTGTGTGAAATCAGGATCCCCCGACAGGATAAATCGCAATAGAAAACCGAGTTGCATACGCCACCGATCCCCATCATCACACCACGAAGGGATGCTATAGATTGAAGCCGAACTATCATCCTCGTCTCCAGGGAGTATGTTCAACTTTCGAACTTCTACCTCTTTGATTCTGTTGTCGGCATTTTCTACGAGTTTGAGCGTGATTTGACTTGGTGTGATCACTCTGGGGGCAGGTTCTTGTTGAGACCACTTTTTAAGGAAAGCATTTGCGAAACGCAAAAGAGACAACTCGTTGCGAAGCCGACCTCCCAAAGGAGGTTGGCCCGAGATCTCATTCGCCAGTGTTTTCTTCCCAGAGTTTTTCGAAATCAGGCAAAGATCTTGGCGAATCTGTGCTGGCAGATCATTAACGATTTCCGAACCGGCTCCGGCGTTGAGAAGATCAAGAGCGAATGAAGGATCTCGCCCAGCGATTGCCTCTATCCGTGCTTTATTGAGGTCGTTTCCGATCAATTTCAAAGTCTGGTTGTGATCCAGGAAAGCGCGTCTGGTTAAAACTGCCAGTGTTGCAAACTCCGAATCAGAGAGGTTAAGTTTGCCGCCGTGAAGAAATTGAATCATCTCCCAGTACTTTTGAATCTCCTCTGATGCCGATTCTGGGTACTCTATAGATGTTGTGTTAGGGGCGCATGTTGCCAAAAACAATAAGGCCTGCTGTCGCAGATACCAAGGAATTTTTTCTTCAGGAAGCTCTGCTAAGCGTGTAGCTTCTTTATGGAGCTCTTCCCGATAGCTTTTAAGGCAGACACCTGATGGGAGTGATTCTCTGTCAGGTACCAAGCCTGTCTCTGTAGCCCCGGCTCGCAAGATTTCAGAGAGGCAATACCAAGCGATCTGTCGTTGTTCAGGTGGTAGGTCATTGTCCTCCGTAAAGGGTCGGAGTAGTGTTAGAATGTATTCCAAAACCTTTACATCTGGCCAAAGATCAAGTCCAATTCGCATGAGGAGTACGTTTGATGGATCGTTGATCCACCGCTGGATTAAGCCGAATGCAAACCTCTTTGCTTCTTGATCAAGCTCAGTCCGACTCCGCAGTTTGGGTAATGGATCCGGTAACGAAGTGTCAGCTTTGTCTGGAAGTAGTAGTCTGGTAGACCGGAATGTCTTCCGGTATCGTCTAGCTGCGAACCTAGCTACTGTTACATCACGGACATCCGGGGTCAGCTTCAATTCTTTATTTTTACCGAGTTTAATCTCCGTCTGGGAACGAAGCATTCCCAGAATGGCATCCAGAATTTCTTCCCCACCGTGGGCATCAAACCCTCCTGAGATTGCCGTTTGGATGCGCTCCATCTTCGCGCTCTGTGCCAACAGATGAGGAGTTTCGCCACCGAGTTCTACAATTTCTGTTTTTTTCTTGGATAGCTTAAGGCCGGGGGATGTTTTCTCCAACTTTTGGTTCATCCAAAGGAATACCCTATTCTTCAGGTCACCCGGTGAATCGTATTGAGTCTTGTTATCAACAGCAAGTACAAGTTGTAGGTCGTCAACATACCGACATACATCTACCAGCAAGATCCCATCAAAAATCTCTTTCCCTATCTTGGCACGCAGTTCATCATCAAAAGAGAGGAGTACAAGGTTCGCGAAAAAACCTGAAGCAACCAACCCCTGCGGAAGTGCTATATGCCCGAAATCATCTATACCCGATTCAACTGCGTATTTTTTGGCATCATCTTGGTCATCTGAGGCCCATTCCCAATTGAACACGGATTCCAGAAAAGAGAAGAACTTCGGATCATCGTCGCTGTAGCGAAGCTGTTCAGTAGCTTCACCAAGTAAATTTGGGCGTACAAGATCATAGAATTTTTCAAGGTCTGTATGAATGACATATGTGGACTGCCCCCCCATCTCTGAAATTGATTGGATCGTGGTTTTCGGTCTGGACAGAAATGTCCGATAATCTTTGAAGTAGGCGCGGTAGAGTTTACTGGATCCCCATCGGTGGCGGAGATCTCCATCTATCTGATCGCAGAAAAGGCGGTTTCCATAGGAGATTACTTGCTTTCGTGATTCCAGATTATCTATCTTTTTTCGGGGATCTCCCTGCCGTTTCTCAACCCGATCTGCGAGACAGAGCATAAGAGCTGTCGCTACCACCTGATCCTCTAAGTTAACATGGCCAAGCGGTCTAAGCGCAACTGGAGCTCCATCTTTTTTAGGCTTCCATCTTTTTTTCTGTACTTTCCAGTCCTGGCTTTTAGGTGCTGGAACAATACGTATGCGCTGATTCTCCCAGATTTCGGAAGATTTCAGACGGTCGCGGAGTTTGCCTAGAAATTTCGGTAGATTCGCAGCTGCGCGGTCAAGAGCAAGCGTATCGGCGAAAGAATTATGATAACGAATGTAGGCCGCCGTTTTCTTCCAAGCCTGTATAAGGACATACTCTTCACGGAGTAACTCCAAACGTGGCTCAAGGTACTTTACAGCCATTCTTCAATTTCGCGGCATGTCTTTACTGTGCGTACTCATTCTGAATTCATCCACTGGTAACACTCCTAAATGATATTTTGACAAACGGAAGAGATTTCAAGGGTTAAATCCGCTCGGTAGGGGATGAGGGGATGATACAACCTTCTTTTGGATTTATTGATACATATCCCCATACGCTCCTAGGTTGTTTACATGTTTCAGGAAATTCAAGGATACACAGAGCGTGTCACAATTCTTGGAGGAGCGATGCATCTACCCATGCAACCTGTCTTGATACAAGAATGCTTAATCCGTTTGAACTGGGACACCAACCACATAAGGCGTTCCAGTTCCAGTAAAATGTCCAGTCACCCCGTGAATTGTCGAGGGGAATTATCGAATGAATAGGTATCAGAGGAAAGAAACGTTAGCTTTACAGGGGTAACCACAACATATAGGATTACTTGAAAACCGGAGAATTTCCTGCACTTCGCAGGCGGGGCAAGTTCTTGGTTGGATATTTCACTTCGATTGGAGCAGTAGCCCACTTCATTGAATATGCAAGAAGATCTGCTTCACTCAACTTTCTGAAAGTCAGACTTAGAAATAGACGTAATAATTTCGTCTTCCGTGAACCATTTCTTGTCCAAAAAGTCTCTTCAATCGCATATGGATTATTGCTGTAGACAACCAATGCTAAGCTATCTTCCGCACGCGTACAGGTTACATAGAGCAACCGTCGCTACGATCATAGGAGGTCTCCCTCCCAGCCGACTCGTTATTCCTGTCGGTTTTACTTGGGTGTTTTACACCGAGCAGTTTATCATAAGAAACTGCGCTTTTGAAGCGCATATTGGCATCGTCAATAATAATCATGACGCGTGGAAACTCCAAACCCTTCACGCCTTGATGCGTGCCAAATTGACTGGAATTGTTTGCGTAACCTTTGCAGATAAAGTTCAGTTCGATATTTGGGTTACGCTTTTTTCGATTTATCCAACCCTGCGATTTTCAGGTATTCAGAATAATTGTTCGGTGTCCTTCAGTATGGTAGAGAATTATACGGTTGATGTAGGAGCATTGCCTGATGGCCGTGAATTATTTATAATGTTTTGATAACTCGGCCCCAACGGTTGTTCGGTGTGTTTTTCAGGAATCTATCCTAGTGAAACGGGAAGCGAGACAAGTTCCATGATTGTGTTTTTTCGCCGCTCTGGGTTACCTTTGAGTCAACGGTCATTTTTCAAAATTTCTAATGAATCGCTACATATCGGATAGACTTAAATGGTTCGTGTTAGTCACGATTACTCTCCTAATGTCCTGTACAACATCCGATCCATTGGGGATTTTCGAAGGAACTACCAACGTGGGTGATGCCCCTCTGGGGGGAGGTATGTTGTTTGACCAGAATACGGGAACGTACATTATTGCCGGCAGCGGCGCGGATATCTACGGAGCCAGTGACGAATTCTTCTTCGTCTGGAAGGAGGTTGCCGGTGATCTGGTGTTACGGACAGATGTCGAGTTCGAAGATACCACAGGCCACCAGTACCGCAAGGCGGGGTGGATGATTCGAGAGAGTTTGGATGCGGATGCCGCTTACGTGGATGCCCTGATACATGCCGATGGGCTGATTGCACTGCAATGGCGTTCAGAAACAGGAGGTCCAACCAGCGAGGTAACGACCCCTGTTCGCGCCCCAGCCTTACTTCGCCTTGAACGTACAGAAAACCTGTTCACATTATATCTGGACAGACCAGGGGAACGAACAACGGTCGTAGGGAACATCACAGTGGATCTGCCGGATTCGGCCTACGCGGGCCTTGTTGTTTGTGCTCATGATGCCGAAGTCCGAGAGACCGCTGTTTTCACCAATGTTCATTTACAGGAGAATGTTGTGACTGAGGAGCGTGTAGTAGAGAGCACCCTTGAGATCATTGACAGCCAGACTGGTGAACGCCAGGTTATCCATCAGGCCCAAGAGCATTTTGAAGCTCCTAACTGGTCACCGGATTCGTTGACGCTGCTCTATAACAGTGGGGGACATCTGTACCATATGCCCTCTACCGGTGGCGAACCCGTTATGCTTGACACACAGTTTGCTGATCGGTGCAACAATGACCATGGATACTCACCTGATGGTACAGAGCTTGCCATTAGCCACATTACAGAAGACAGGGGATCATTGATCTATATCATGCCCGCTATGGGCGGAAAACCCCGATTGGTTACTGAACTTGGCCCCTCTTACTGGCATGGCTGGTCGCCGGATGGTCAGAAGCTTGTTTACTGCGCCCGTCGTGGTGATAACTTTGATGTTTATGCGATCGGACGGGACGGGGGCGAGGAGGTGCGGTTGACGGATGCAGAGGGGCTTGATGATGGGCCGGAATATTCACCGGATGGTCAGACGATTTATTTTAACTCTGTACGTACGGGGCAAATGAAAATCTGGCGAATGGATGCGGATGGCGGCAACCAGACACAGGTTACGCAACATGATGAATTTGGGGACTGGTTTGCACATCCGTCTCCTGACGGTCGCTGGATTGTATTTCTGTCTTACGATAAATCCGTAGAGGGGCATCCTCCGAACAAGGATGTAAAGTTGCGGATCATGCCCGTGGACGAAACCGAAGATCCAAGGATAATCGCACATCTGTTTGGTGGACAGGGGACGATAAATGTGCCATCCTGGAGCCCGGATAGCCGCCATTTTGCTTTCGTCAGCTATCGCTTGGTGGGGCAGAGTAGTCTGGATTAGGACTGGGCATACGCGCACCGACAGAGTCTCGCCAGGATTGCATTTGATGTAGGAGTTCCTGGGCTTTGGCTGGTTCGAAAGTGCTGATATCGGTGGTTTCGCTTGGGTCTGATTCGAGGTCGTAGAGCTCTACTGAGTTGGTTTCGAACCACTCGATAGCCTTGTATCTTCCCTGGCGCATAGCTCCAGATGGACGATTGGCAGAGCCGTGGTAGTGGGGAAAATGCCAGTAAAGCGCTCTTTCAGGTGCTGGTTTTGCAAATAAATTGAGACCATCAACGCCAACAGGATCAGGCAGACCTGCCAATGAAGTTATGGTTGGTACCAAGTCATTCGTCGTACCAGGTACATCTGTGATCACCGGATCACTCTGTATTCCGCTCACTATGAGAGGTATACGTATGCCTCCTTCGTACAGCCAGCCCTTACCTGCACGGAGTGGCTGATTGGAGGTTGGCGCCCAGGTGCGTCCTTGACTGAGCGTTGACAGTCCACCGTTGTCAGAAGTAAACACGACAATGGTGTTATCTTGAATTTCTGCAGCTTCCAGTGCCTGTAATACAAGTCCAACACTCTCGTCCACCGAAGCAATCATGGCCGCGTATACTGCGTGATCTTGTGTCAGGCGTGTCGAGCCACCAAAGTGCTCGCGTTCGAACATCGTAGACGTTTCGGTCGCACGGAAGCGTTCGGTGTCCTGGTTTTTGGCCTGTAGCGGTGTATGAACTCCATAATGGGAGAGTACTAGGAGGAACGGGTCCTCACGACTGGTCTCAATAAAGTCTACAGCAAGGTCGGTTAGACGATCAGTCAGGTACGTACTGTCCGTATCCGATTCCAGTCCAGGCACATTTGAAGCCGGGAAATTTGCATTGATATAGGGAGCAAAGTAAGATCCGGGTTGTCCGGCATCGTTGGATGCAAACACATTGTTAAATCCCTGATTTTCAGGACGAAAAATTCCGGTACCCAGATGCCATTTGCCTATGTAGGCAGTGCTATATCCAGCCTGTCTGAACATTTCCCCAATAGTGGTTTCCTCGAGTGGGAGTGCATGGCGGTACTCAGCCTGAAGAAGTTGTCCATTCGCGGATCCTCCAATCCAGTTGGTGATTTGCAGTCTTGCCGGATGCTTTCCAGTCATAATACTGGCACGCGTGGGCGAGCAGACCGAGCTGGACGCATAAAATTGCGTAAATCGCGTACCTGATGCTGCCAGGCGATCTATATTGGGGGTCTGATAGAATGTGCTTCCGTATACACCGGAATCCATCCATCCCAAATCATCAACCAGAATCAATACCACGTTCGGCTGAACTGGTCTGCAGGCAGCCAAGAGGATAGGGAGCAGTAAGAGTGGGCTTAACTTCAAAACGTAACCTCCAGTGTTTCGGGGTTTTCCATTGAATCCGCCCGCAGTCCGGTCAGCCGCGTCTCATGCATGGACTGGTCACCGATGACAGCCGTATATGAGCTGTTGGCATCAAAAACTTTTGCTCTGAACGGCAGTGTCGAGAGGCGGAGCGTGTAAAGCGTATCCATTGTAGTTTCATCTATCAGAGTTAATACGGGCTCAGTTAGACCCTCGACATTGATAGGGGGCAAATACCCAGCTGCCTGTCGGCCGTAATTACTTTCCTGGGTGACGGTAACCGGCCAATCAGAATACTGATAGGCATCCTCACTGCCCGGATCAACCCAGCGCGGCCATGCTTCAGCAGTAATAGTACGGGAATCCCGATTGAAGCGGATAATTCCATAGCCGGGTACACGATCGTAGAGTGCCTCCGGTGTGCGACCGCTTCTGACGGGATTAGCTACGGCATGTACGGTCATGCGATTTCCAAAGCCATCCAGGTGGTCGCCGGTATAGGCCGGAGATCCCGACTCGCGGTTGCCACCGGGCTCTGGTGGAAACCAACGCCGGGGCCACACATTGGCGATTGCAGGTGATATGAAGGCATTGGGGCCATCCCCAAATTCATCAATACCGTACTGTACGAAACTCCCCAGATGCTGATCACCGGCCACGTGAAATGCGAATCCTTTCCGAATGGCTGTTAACGCGCGGTTGCGCCCGCTTTGTGGCCAACCATTTGAGTCCATGTCTGTGCCTAAATGGTCATCACTGATGTATTCTCCTGGCTCGGCGTATCGCATTTGTGGAACGACGCGATCGTCAAACGACCCACTGGGTAGTGTGGCCAGATTGCTGAACAAGGTCTGAGAGAGCATCACTTTCATCCAGACATTATCAGGATACTGGTGGGCCCACTGGTTTAGGAATTTGAGTTGTCGTGGTCCAAGGAGATGTGCATCTGTTACTGAGGTTGCGTCATAATCCCGGTTCTCCGGCCAACCATTGCGCACCTGCGCTTCTGGAAGGACCAGGCGGGGGGCGGACTTCCACATACGATCTGCCACAATGGCGAAGCTGATATCACCATAGGTCAGGTTCGTATAGTACACGCTGATATCCTGCTCAATTGGCGTAGGATCAAAGGGATCGGGCAAGTGGGAGACCTGTGTATTGTGGACAGCATTGACAAAGCGGGCATCCATGATGTAGCCACCGTTATCGGATTGTGGTCGCCACGGTCCCTCGGCCTTTTTGCCACCATGCCCCCAGATGTTGCCATGATATACATCATGGTCGTCCGGGATTGTCACGGTGGGGCGGTCACGCATCAAATCCCTGAAGGCCCAAAGGAATCTGTACCAATGATAGTGATAGTCCAGGTAAGTCTTGTCAAGGGGAGTACGGATAATTCCTGCAAGTCCGCCTTCATATATCTGATCCCCGGCGAAAAAGAGTAAATCAGGATCATGGTGAGCCACGGCGGCTGAGAGTTCGCTGTGTGGATACCAGATCGTACTGTGATTCCATACCAGATCCCGGCCTTGGGAAATATTCTGGCAGTTTAGTGAAGCCAGGACAAACTCATCATCCTCAGTCTGTGCCATACGCACTGTACCTGGAAAATGTACACGCTCAGTACCGTTTGCAGTGCGTAGATCGTAGGTCAGCCGATAGGGTACGTCGGTGTTCGCCTCGAAATCGTCCACGCGGAGGGGGGCAGTATAGCTGTCTGGTATGATTGCGGCGCTTGCTGAGGGCACCCAATCTCCATTGAGCATGAGTTCAAGCCCAACTGTACGGGTATCACTGTCTCCAATTGGTGGCATTTGTGCAGTCATTTTCAGCGTTCTGTCACTCACGGTATATTGGGCTGCCAGTATGGGGCCGAATGCTCGTGCATCATCATGCAGGAATTTCGAACCTCCAATCGTCCAGTCATCAAACCAGTAGCCTTCCCCTTCCATAAGAGGACTGTTATGACTTACCAGTGCTACATTGCCCATGAAATAGTCATTGGGCAACCCGGTATATTGTGCCTCCGCCAAGGTCTCCTCGGTAACCGGATCTGAGGCCGTAACGAATAACTCGTAGTTATTTCCAGATGGGGTGGCTTGTATGCTCAACTTCACAGGATCACCCGCCGACAGGTTACCTGTGGAGGTGTCGGGTTCAATGAGCGGCCACGCCTCAACAGGAATATTGGCGTGTGGGCCCTTCGGGGCATCTGCATTGGTATTGGACCGGACTATGATTTGCCCCTGACCATCTATACCTGCGATCAACCCTCCATCTTCAGCGGGCCAATGGTGAACAAGGCTCGAAATTCTCCAATCCACATCTGGCCCTCCTGCACCAAGCAGAAAGCCGGACCACGTATTGCTATGGGCGCTGTCTGCCGGTGATAATGCTCCCATCTGAACTGACATCGTTAGCTCTCCTGCCTCTGCACTCAGATAGTAAGTGAGCAGGTGAAGCGTTCTCATTGGTTTGGCACTCCTGCCCTCAATACATTCAATGCGACCGCCAGCGTAACGCCAATCCATCAGGCGGTTGGCATAGAAATCGGATCCGATCCAGACACGTTCAAGGTCGTCAGGGAGGGCCGGTGTAACATCGGTTGTCGACGGTGAGGTGCAACCGGATACAAGGAGACCAGCGATAAGAATGGTGGTAGTAGCTCTAATCATCTTAACCCACAATATTCATCTCAATTCAAATTTTCTGGATAGCCCGACTAACTTGGGACTTTCGTGTCCATTGTACGTTCCTTAAAAAAGGGCCTATTGCCCTTTTTTTGCGGATTTTGTCCGAATAGGGACTTGTTTCTACTGTGGATCACATGCGCAAGCGACCTTTCAAAGTAGTCTAAAAAATTCACTTTGGAAGTGAGATCATGGCAAAGTCTACGGAGTCTCTTTTTGTGCTTCCCTACAACCAGTCGGTTCGGATCAAGCCTGAATTTCCATTCGGATTGTGCTGGTGACTGATTTTGCTGTATTCCTCCCTCTGACGGGCATAAATTGCCAACAATACGTCATCTCATGTCATTAACTAAATACTGTTAGCCACGATAGTAATATAATTATTGGCTTAGCAGTCCAGGTCGTCATAGAGACATTATTATGCCCTAAGAGGGGCTAATATAGCACCAACTACCAATTTATCGGGGAATGTACACGCATTTCTGAAAGTAATACGATAGGTCTTGCATTTGTAAGAATTATTGTGTATATTGGTAATCGGTTTACAGTTTATGATAAATGATGACTGATTACGCGGACTTCTTTCGCCAACCGGCCCTGCGCAGCCACATCCAATACGAGGCCCTGCGTGCTTACTTTGTTGGCGGTCTCTCGGCCAGAGAGGCCGCCGACCAATTTGGCTATTCCTATGGCTCATTCAAAAATCTTTGTGTGGCCTTCCGAAAAAACCCCCACCACACCTTCTTCTGGCCCAAGCCCGAAGCGCGCAAGGACAAACCGGAGGATCCGCGACCGGCCCGCATTCGAGCCTTGCGCGAGGCGCATCAAGCGTCCATCTACCAGATCGCCGACCTCT
>MKWU01000410.1_pt1 | contig 82269 bp, 65 predicted proteins | sample 809101 | NCBI WGS metagenome assembly MKWU01 (sample SAMN05860141, study PRJNA318959) | sponge metagenome | host: Aplysina aerophoba | place: Slovenia: Piran, Adriatic Sea, Gulf of Piran | collected 2013-05-07 | reverse complement strand
CTTCGCGCCCGGCTCTTACTGGGACATCCCGATGGAAGAAGCCTATGAGAAACTGCGCAACGAGGTGATCGCCGCAGAGCGGCTCAGGGCGAAGTACGGGTAACCCGTCCACGCGGCCGGCGTGGAATACGCCTACGGGCTGCCACGCTCAGGGCGCATCGCTTTCCTGCGGCGCGGCCACTCCAACCTGAACGATGCGCGCCTGGTCGACCCCCGCCGCGCCCACGTACTTGAAGACCATACCGTCCAGATCACGGGGCATGAATCCCTGTTCGACGACAACCTGATCGCCGGTCAGCAGACTGGCGAAGGGCACCGTCAGCATGGCTTCGGCGGCCATGTGTGCAGACAGTAGATCGTCCGCCGTGTCCGAGGCCGGGGCCACCTCCTCGCCAGGAGGGGCGATTTCCCCACAACCCGGTGCGAAAAGGGCAATCCACAGAGCCAGTGTCCACGTCAAGGGAAAACCTTTCATTTATGTTACACTCCTTGCGAAGGTGGTTGCACAACAGGCCGGTCGGCAGTATTACGCTGCTTCATTCTTCGATTTCAATCTGAATCCGCGGCTTCCCGACGGTTAACCTGCGGTCAGTCGTCAAGGCCGATGACCAGGTCCGCCAATTCCCGCAGATCAGAAACGATCAGGTCGCACGCTGACTCACCGGCTTCTTCGTCTCCTCCTCTCTTGATATACACCGTCATCATACCGGCCTTCCTGGCGCCGGCCATATCGTGCTCCAGGCTGTCTCCTACAAAAACGGACCGGTCGGGCGCGGCGTTCAGCCGGGACATGGCCTGCGTGAAAATAGCGGGATCCGGCTTGGCGATACCCATTTCTTCAGATATCAGAACCGCGTCGAAATACACCGACGCGCCTAAGGCGTCGATCTTCGCTCTCTGAGAGTTCGACCCATTGGTGACCAGGGCCATGGGGTGGCGCCTGGCACGAAGGCAATTCAACATAGGCACGGCGCCATCCGACCAGGAAGAGTATGACGCCAGCTTGCCGCGCATGAGTTCTGTGAACGCCCGCGCCGACATGACCGGGCGTTCACCGAACAGATAGTCGTAGATCGCCGCCTTGCTGCCCCGTCCCCCGTTGTCCAGCGCGCACAACATTTCCATTCGATCGGCCCAGGCGGCTTCTTCCGGCGTCAGATGCGGAAAATACGTGGTCAGCAGGTACGAAAAGAACCTGTCGCGCGCCCTGTCGCGGTCGATCAGGGTGTTGTCGAGATCGAAAAGAACCGCGGTTCCCGCTTCGAAAATCGATCCGGCCGGCCGTGCCATGCTCAATTACCCGTCCCGCCGCAGACAGTCTTCAACGGCAGCCCGAGCCCGCTCGGCCAACCCGCGCCGGTCCTTTGTCGTATAGCCGTCGGTTTTGATGGGCGTACCGATGCGCACGGCAACCTGCGCGTCCGGCCGGATTCTCATACTGCCGCGAACGAGGATATCGAAGCTGCCTGATATGCCCACGGGCACTACGGGCACGCCGGATTCTATGGCGAGCAGAAAAGCGCCGGCCTTGAAAGGCTGCAGTTCGCCGGTCCGTGATCTCGTGCCTTCCGGGAAGACCACGGCGGGATATCCCACCCGGATCTGCCGTGCCGCCTTCCGAAGACTCCGCAAGGCCTTCTTCGGATTGGTACGGTTGATGCTGATGTATCCCGCCAACCGCATGCACCAGCCCAGAATCGGAATGTGGAACAGGGAATCCTTGGCGATGATCCTGAACTGTATGGGGAGGGAGCCGAACAGGATAGGTATGTCCGCCGCGCTCGCATGATTGGAGACGAGCACGCACGGCTGCCCCCCGGGGATGTTGTCCAGCCCATCGAGGCGGACCGGCACGCGTCCCACCCATAGCAGGGTGCGCGCCCACCACCGGGCGAACCAGTGGACCAGCCGGCCCGAGGGGTTGAATGGAGACAGCAACATGGCCGTCAGCCCGAACAGCAGGGTGAAGACCAGTACGCTGACGATCTGCAGGATGGAATAGAATGCGGTCACGCGGGTACCGGATCCGTGAAATCCATGTGAACGTGCATACCTCCAGGTTTACAACGAATTATAATCCAATCGCCCAAAAAAACCAGCGTCATTTGATCGACGGCAAACGACATCAAGACGGTCTCGCATCGTCCCGCTCATTCGAGATCGACGACCTTCTTCCGACCATAAGAACATAGACCCGGTCTGAATGAACAGTAAGATAACCTGAATATGCTTCAAATCGCCGATTCGGACATAGCGGAAGCGCTCATCTGGCATCTATGGCAGGAAGGACTGCCAAGGGCCGGAAGGCTCCGGCTTACCGACGGAAGGTCACTCAGGCTGTATCATCCCGGTACACTGAACCAGGACAGCGGGCCCGATTTCCTCAGGGCGGTCCTGTCCTTCGGACCCGGGAAACGGCTTCGCGGCGACGTGGAAATCCATGTAAGACCCACCGACTGGCATCGACATGGCCATACCCGCGACCCACATTACAATGACGTGGTACTGCACGTAGTCATGTGGCACGACGAAAAACTGCCGGTCGTCCGGAAACAGAACGGGCAGTACATCCCCACGCTGGTGTTGTCCGAGCACTTTCGGCATGGCCTGGACCGCATACGCAAACAGTACCGGCGGAGACAGGAGGTTCCGACTCCCGGCGGCTACCCCTGCCAGCGCCTGATGAAGCGGTTGTCGGTCGAGCGCGTACACGCATTGCTTGATCGGAAAGGATCCGACAGGTTTCGGCAGAAGGCGGCAGCCATTTCAAGCAGGATGAGTCGGGTCTCGGCGGAACAGGCGCTATATGAATTCGCCATGCGGGCCGCGGGATACGTTAAAAACACCGATGCCTTCCAGATACTTGCCCGCCGGCTGCCCCTGAAGACGATTCGCGCCCTGGTCGGCACGGGTGGCGGCCATCGAATCGTCGATTTGCAGGCCGTACTGTTCGGCGCGGCCGGACTGCTGCCCTCGCAGCGTCTTTCATACTGCGGGGAAATCCCGGACGATCCTTACGTCAGGGAAATCGAAACGCGCTGGGAAGCCTTCGGCCGGTCCATTCCCATCCGCCCCATGCAGGAACATGACTGGTTGTTTTTTAGGCTGAGACCGTTTAACTTCCCCACGGTCCGGCTCGCCGCCATGAGTTACTTTATCGCGGCGGGACTGCGGGATGGTCTGGACACGCTGATCGCCGGCCCGATGGACCTCGGCGCCGGACGGGGGCCTGTCGCATTGCTGCGGCAGATCACGCGGCAATTCGAGGAAATGACCAGGCCCCGGCCCGGCGACTACTGGCTGAAGCATACCGTGTTCGGGGAAGCTTCGCGGACGGCCCGCACCGCCCTGATCGGCCGCGACCGCCAGCGCGGCATGATGGTCGACGTGATCCTTCCGTTCATCTACGCCCTCGCCGACCGGGACAGCCAATCGGACCGGATGCAACTGGTCCGTGAAATGTACACCGGATACGGAAGACAGGCCAGCAACAGCGTGATCCAATCGATGTCGAACCTGCTCTTCAGCGATACGCCTGAGAAGAAGGCCTCCATCGACCGGGCCATCCTTCAGCAGGGCCTGCTGCAGATAGACCGCGAGACTTGCCGGAACAAGGCCTGCGGCCAATGCGTAATGAACGGTTCGGCGCACTTCATACGGAGATGAATGTACATGTCTGACCCGGACGGCGTCGAGTGCAGGGCGGAATTCAAAGGCCACGAAATCAGGGTATTCAGCACCTGGACTCAGGACGCCCGGCTTTACATCGACGGAGTCTGCAGGGACCGGAGCATCCGTCGCGTATCGCTTCAAAAAATGCGCATTTTGAGCACGAATCTCCGGATCGGAACCGACGACTACCGCGTGGAAGTATTTGCAAAAGCGTTGTTGAGCATTAGATTGCAGTTGCGAATCGACGGCAGGCAGGTAGCCGGAGAGGTTTTCTAGACCGGAGCGGATGGTCTGTACAACGAAGGCGGCTGGCACACCAGCGTACAGGCAGTAGATCATAAGCGCAGGAGGAGAAGATGGCGGAAACGCAGTGGATGACCTTGCTGGAAACTGCGGACTTGATGAAGCAGTTGCCCGACCAGGTGACGCGAATGTGCGTAGAAGGAAAGCTGGAGTACTACCTGGAGGACGGCAGATACTTCGTGTCCAGGGAGTCCATCGATCTGTTCATGCATTCCGGGAGCGGCGAACCGGCGCCGGAGCGTCCGGATTCCAACGGTACGCCGCGCCGGCAATACGGCCGGGCGCCGGTCCATACCGAGCATTCAACCGAGCCTGCCCACGAGACGGCAACCGTATACGGCCGGGACGAGGCGGAAACTGCAGAGACCGCGGACGACGCCGAAGTGGAATCAGAAACAGACGGTGGAATCGCGGATGAAGCGCCAGGGGAAGTCGAAGACAGCGTAGCGCGGGACGATATGGCAACTGCTGAGACCACGGACGCCGCAGGAATGGAAACACGTGCTGATTTCGTGGATGAAGCGCCGGGGCAGGACGACGAAGACGTACATGTGCGGGAGGCGGTTGATACGGATTCGTTAAGCGGCGGCGCCGAACCGGCGGGTCAGGGCGCACCCGGCGTCCCGGCCGATTTGACGGACGAGCCTGGGCAGGAATCCGGGTCCGCCCCGGAATCCGAGAAGGGGTACGGCGAAGAGGGGCTGGCATTCCCGGAGGATGATGAGGCCGGGGCGACGGAGGAAGACGCGGTGGCAGGGGTAGAAGAGGAAGACACGGTGGCACGAGTAGGCGAGGAAGACCCATCGGCAGGGGTAGACGAGGAAGACGCGGTTGCACGGGTAGACGCGGTTGACGAGGTTGACGCGTCGGCAGAGGTAGACGAAGAGCAAGCGTCATCCACGATGGAACCCGTCGATCCCGGTGCGAAGGTGGAGGAAATCCTCGCTGATCTGCGCGCGGCCCTGGCAAGACATGCCCAGGAACACAAGGCCTTTTGCGATGAGATCGCCGGCCTGGCGGACGCGCTGGAAAGCACGCTTTCGCGCGGCGACGACAAGACGAGCGAACTGACCCGGGAGATATCGAGTCTCCTGGCGCGGTACACTCGCCGGTAGCAGCCGTTCAGCCGCATGGAATTTCCAGGATTTCCAGGGCTTTCCGCAACCCTTCCCGGTGCGCCTCGTCCCGCCGCAGAGGATTACCGGGAAGAACGCAATCCGTGGGATACCAGCCGCGCATCTTCTTCACCATGGCCGCGCTGTGCTTGTAGGCCGGCACGGGCGGCTGGAACGCGACCCTCCCCAGGAATTCCATCCTGCTCCCCAGGTCGAGGTACCGCGCAAGGTCGCCGTCCCGCAAGGCGTCCGAAAGTTCCCTGAACTTGTCGGGCATGAAGGTCGCGATACCCAGCAACGCGTCGCTCCCATAGTATATCATGGACGCGAAATCGTAGTCGTTCCCCGTGTACAGTTTCTTTCCGATTCGATGGATCTTCCGGAGCAGCGCCCACTCCCTGGACGGATCGAGGGAGGAATGCTTCGCGCCAGCCCATTTGTCACCGGCCAGGATTTCGATCAGCGCGTCATCCGGAAACATCCAGCCGTTCGGCGCGAACACCGGGCTGAGTTCGAATGCCTTCAGACCGCCTCGCGAGTTTTCGGCGAGACCCTCGTAAACGCGTATGACGGTGGAGGCGTCGGCGTGCTTCAAGCGCTCGGATTGAAAAACGATCGGGCATGCGCCGTATTGTTGTTCCAGTTGCTCGATTTTCTCCCGGTACGCGCGGATGATGTCCTCGATTCCGTCACCCCTGATCTCGTCCTCGACATACACACCTGCCGTAAACGCTCTACCGTTCATGACTTCCCGGGTGATCTCAAGCCCCTTGACCTGTTGATCCCGCGTACAATGGTTGATCTGGTAGGTATCCATGAGCACCGCGGGTTCGATGCCATATCGCGCCGTCCGCTCGAGGTCCTGGGCGAAGACTTCGAAGTCGATATCGCCCGCTTCGCTAACCGGTACGGACAACGCCGCGATGATATGAGGCGCGCGGCCGAGCCCCCGCGGCGTATTCAGTAATCCATCCATTGATTCAATACCTCCATGGAACCGGGTGCCCGGATTCCGCCGTCATCTGTGTTTTCCCACGCCAACCCGGTCGCAGAACCGGGACAGGCGGCAGCGGCTGCAGAAGGGCGAAACGGGTTTGCACAAGTTCTGGCCATACATGACGAGCAGATCATTATACCGAATCCAGTATTCCGATGGCAACTTCTCTCTTAACGCGAATTCCGACTGGTCCGGATTTCGGGTGGAAATGTATCCCCAGCGATTGGAGATGCGGTGCACATGCGTATCGACGCAGATGCCCGGCTTGCCGAAACCGATAGTGACCACGAGATTGGCGGTCTTCCTGCCCACGCCGGGCAGCTTGACCAGGGTGTCGATGTCGTCCGGCACGACGCCGCGGTACGTTTCCACGAGGATCCGACAGATCCGCAGGATGTTGCCTGCTTTCGTGGCATGAAACCCCACGGGATAAATGGCCCTGTCCACGTCGTCTTCGGAAAGGACCAGCATGGCGGCCGGGTCCGCGGCCAGCGCGAACAGGCGCTCACAGGCCGCCGCGGTCGTCTCGTCCTTCGTCCTGAGACTGAGCACGGTGCCGATCAGAATGCGGAATGGATCGTGCCGGGTCTGCTCGGCCACCAGCGTCAATGCCGTGTCGGTCCACGTGGACGTCTCGTCTTCCAGGATGGAGATCACCCGGTGGATGTCCTGATCTTTCATCCCGCGGGCTCCTTGCCGCTGGACGGTGCGTCCCAGGGCGAAAAGAGTCGCTGGTCCACGCCGAGCAGGTTCAGCACCCTTCCCGCGATGAAATCGGCCAGGTCATCGAAGGTGGAAGGTTTCTGGTAGAACGCCGGCATGGCCGGCACGATACGGGCCCCCGCCTCCGCGGCGGCGAGCAGGTTGCGAAGGTGGATGATATTCAGCGGCGTTTCCCTGGGCACCAGCACGAGGGGACGGTTCTCTTTCAGCGTGACGTCCGCGGCCCTTTCGATCAGTGACGAAGAAGCGCCATGGGTGATGGCGGACAGCGTTTTCATCGAGCAGGGTATGACGACCATCCCATCGGTGTGTACGGACCCGCTTGCGATCGAAGCCGCCAGGTCGCCGATCTTGTATTCCCTGAGGTCGCCCTTCATCACCGCGTCGCCATAGAGCCCCGCCAGCCTGTCCTGCAGTTCGTCACCCGCTCCCAGGCCGGTCTCTTCTCTGAGCACGTACCGGCCGAAACCGGACATTACGACGCTGACCCGATGTCCGCCGGCCAGCAGCGCGCGCAGAAGCCGAAGGGCGTACAGTCCGCCGCTTGCGCCCGTAACGGCGACGATGACATGTTTCATATGCGCTTCTCCCCCCAGTAAACTGTAGCTGCGCCGAGCGACAGATCACGCCAGTTCGTGTCCACGAATCCCGCCCCTTCCATGAGTGTTTTGAAACGCTCACGCTCCGGGAACGCTTCCACTGAAACCTGCAGGTACCGGTAGGCCTCCGCGTCTCCCGAGATTGCGCCGCCGACCCACGGCATCACGTACCTGGCGTAGAGGTGGTACAGCTGGCGAATCACCGGATTCCGGGGAATGGACAGCTCCAGCACCACCAGCCTGCCCCCGGGCTTCAATACGCGCCAGATGCACCTCAGACCCGCGGCGCAGTCGGTGAAATTCCGTACGCCGAAAGCCACCATTGCGCCGTCGAAGACGCCGGTCCGCAGGGGAAGTGATTCGGCGCGTCCACCGACGAATCTGATGGCCTGCCTCGCGGAGTCTTCCGTCTTCTTCCGGCCGATCCGCATCATCTGCAGTGCCGCGTCCACCCCGATGATTAACCGCGGTTGCCGCTTGCCCTTCAGCGCTTCGAGCGCCAGGTCACCCGTGCCGATGCCCACGTCGAGCAGCAGGTCTCCCGCGGAAGCGTCCAGCGCGCGAACGGCGGACCTGCGCCACAGGATGTCGCTGTATCCGCTCAGCAGGTGATTGAGCAGGTCGTACCTGCGCCCGATGCGATCGAACATGCTGCGGATGCGGCGGGACTTTTCGTCATCGGTGCTCATATCGGCCACAGGATATCACCCAGCAGGAAAGCGAGATAGACGACGCTGACGAGACCGTTCGTATTGAAAAAAGCGACATCTATTTTCGAAAGGTCGTCCGACTTGACGAGCGTGTGTTCGTATACCAGAATCCCGATGGCCAGGGCGGTGCCGATCAGATATAGCGCGTGCAGCTCGAAAACCTGGTGGACTGCCAGCAAGGCCAGGGCAGTGGCCCCGTGGAGCACGCGGGCCGCCAGAAGCGCCGGACGGATTCCGATACGACGGGGAATCGAGTGCACGCCGTGCGACACGTCGAAATCATAGTCCTGGCATGCGTATATTATATCGAAGCCCGCCACCCAGGTCAACACGGCCGCCGAAAGCCAGAGCGGCGCAAGGTCAAAAGTGCCGGTCACGGCGATCCACGCGCCGACAGGCGCAATGCCGAGCGCGAGACCCAGGACCAGGTGGGTTGCCCAGGTGAACCGCTTGAAATAAGAGTAGGACAGGATCACCAGCAGGGCAAGGGGCGACAGTTTCAGACACAGCGGATTGAGCTGGTAGGCCGAGAAGACGAAAAGCGCACCGCATACCCCCACGATGACGGCAACGGTGCGAGGCGAAATCCATCCCCTCGGCAGCGCCCTGTTGCTCGTGCGGGGATTCCTGGCGTCCATCCCACGGTCGGCGAGCCGGTTGAACCCCATGGCCGCGCTCCGCGCAGCCACCATGGCGACGACGATCCATGCCAGCTGTTGCCATTCGACCCCATGGCTCCTGGCGGCGAGCGCGGCGCCGGCCAGCGCAAAGGGCAGCGCGAACACGCTGTGTGAAAGTTTGATCATCCTGCCATACACGCCAATGGCGCCGAGCACGGACATGGGACCTGCATTCCTCTGGTTCAAATATCGCCTTCCTCGAATCAACGTTCTACGATCCGGTTATGGCCGGATCCCGCGGGCCTTCCGTTTCTCACGGGCCTTGAACCAGTAGGCCACGCGTTCCACGAGGGCGTCGGCATCGGGAAAAACCTCCGACCTCGCGGGAAGGGCGTGGAGAAACTGGTGTCCGTAAGTCGTGCTGATCACACGCTGGTCCAGAATCGTTACGACGCCGTAGTCTCTCGTCGAACGGATGAGCCGGCCGAAGCCCTGCCTGAATTTGATGACGGCTTCCGGCACCTGGTACTCCAGAAAGCTGTTGCGGCCGGCTTCTTCCAGTCGCTCCATCTGGGCCTGTACCAGCGGTTCGCTCGGTACGGCGAAAGGCAATTTTACCATCACGACCACCTCGAGCGACTTGCCTGGCACGTCGACCCCTTCCCAGAAGCTGTCTGTGCCCAGCAATACGGCGGCGTCGGTCCTTCTGAAACGATCCAGCAGCACCGTCCGCGGCCCGGACGTCCCTTGCGCCATCACAACCACGCCGTGTTCCGCAAGGGGCGATTCGATGTCTTGAAAGGTGCGGTTCAACTGGCTGTAAGAGGTGAAAAGGACCAGTGTGCTGCGCCTCGTGGAAACGACCAGATCCAGGATGAGCCTGCTGATCGCCGCCTGAAAAGCCCCGGACCTGGGAGATGGAAAAACCGAGGGCACGCCGATCATCACCTGGTCCTCGTAGTCGAAGGGCGAACCGATACCCTGGACCCGCAACCGCCCATCCGGAACCCGGTCGAGTCCCAGTCTTTCGACCTGGTAGTCGAACCGGTCGCCCACCGCCAGCGTCGCCGAGGTGAGCACGACGGTCCGCATCCGGTCGAAGAGACCGTCGTGCAGCCGTTCCGCCACTCTGAGCGGCGCGCCCGTAAGGACGCAGGACAGGGGTTTACCGCGCGAGGCTTCCACCCAGTAAACCCGCGCTTCATCTTCGGCTTCGGTGAGTATGGAAACACGCTCTTCCGTTTCCCGGCAGAAATCCGCGGCGGCCTGTACCGCATTCACTTTCTCTTCACGGTCTTCAAGCCAGGAATCCGGAACGGATTGAAGCGTTCCCTGCAGGAGCCCAAGGGCTTCGTTCAGACTCGCGCAACTCGCGATGAGGCCCCGCGACGACGACCTCAGCACCCGGGTATAGCCGTCACCGGCCCGGTACCTGAGCTTCGTCCTCCCGGGCGATCCGCCGGGGGTCCGGTCCGCCGCCTCCTCGGACCGGTCCAGCGCTTCTTCGCCGGCCACCCGGAAGAATGCCTCGATCCTTCTGTTCATCTCCGCCAGGCGGTCGATGGTCAGGCGGACACCCGCGGCGAGCGGACTCTTCCATTCCTGGTTCTCGGCGGCCCGGGCGGCCAGCCTCTCCAATCCGGCCAGCACGCCGGTTCCGCCGAGATCGGCGGAGTATATCCTGCGCAGCGAGTTTCGCAGGCGCCAGCCTCCGATTTCCAGGGTCAGGTGTTGTACGGCCGCCCGTTCGAGATTGTGTGCTTCGTCGACTACGAGATGGGTATAGCGGGACAGCACGGCGTGGTCGGCCTCCAGGTCGGAGAACAGCAGCGCATGGTTGACGATGACGACGTGGGAGGTGAGGGCGGCCGCCCTGGCCCGATTGACGAAACACGCATCCTTGACCGCGCACCGGGGACAGGCGCTCCCTTCTCCGTTGATTTTCTCCCACAGCCCGCGGTTCGCTCCCGTGTTGAATCCCGCGTGTTCGGCGACATCACCCGTATTCGTCTCACGCGCCCACACCACCAGGGGAATCGCGGCCTCCCGTTCTTCCGGTGTGAGATGATCCTCCGGACGCCGGATCACCTGCCGCCAGCGGTCCAGGCACAGGTAGTTCGACCGGCCCTTGAGCAGCGTGGCGCTGAAGGGCACCCCCAGGTTGTCCAGCAGGAAGGGCAGATCCTTGTAAAACAGTTGCTCCTGCAGATTCCTGGTGTTGGTGGATACGATTACGCGCAGGCCATTCCGCGCGGCCCACAGCAGGGCCGGTGTCAGATAGGAGAGCGATTTCCCCGTGCCCGTGCCCGCTTCTACCACGAATACTTCGCCGTCGTTGAATGCCCTGGCGATCCCGCGGACCATGGATACCTGCTGCGGCCGCTGCTCGAAACCTTCCATGCGGCTTTCAAAAAGCCCGCCCTCTTCGAACAGGCCGGCCAACTCGTCCACGTCAAGCGGGTCGGGCGCTTCGGATTCCTCGCCGGGGTCGCATGAACCGTCCCCGATGGAATGCGTGCCGGGATCGAAAGGCAGGTTACGCCGGATATCCCCGGCGTCCGGTTCGGTGCGCTCCGTCGTCGCACTGGCGCTTAGGGTCTCGGCGAGCACCCGTTCCAAACCGGTACCCCCGCCCTCCGACAGGCGTACCAGGGTCGCCAACACGTCCGCGTCCAGGTCCGAAAGCAGACCGCTAAGCTTCAGGCAGTTCCAGGCCGTCATGCGGCCAGTGTCCGCGGCGTCCTGTCCGCGCGGCTGGTCCGCGTCGAAGCATGCCGCCACCGTGGCCGGCTCGTAGTCTTTCAGCCCGGGTAGCAGAATCTGTGCGAGTGCCCTTACATCCAATACGAACGAGTCGAGACCGGCCGCGATCTGCCAGAGCCCTTCCGCGAGTTCGGCGCTCGGACCGCACGCTACGAGAAAGGCGCCCTCCGCCCGGTCGCGGGCCATGTCCCGAATCTCTTCCAGGCCGAGTCCGGCGCGCGCTTCCAGGACCTCGCCTTGCAGAACAGGCACGACGGTGAACGGGCCGGTATCCGCCCCGGTCCGCGTTTCAGGTTGGATTGCATAGAAGGAACGTGGAATGGGCGGGTGGCCGAACGGGTGATTGGAATGAGATGAGCGAAGGGACATGTAGCCACGCGGTTCGCGGTTTTTCGGTCGTGCCGGGTCGACTTGCGCGTCCAGAAGATAGGCGCTTGCGGGGTCGTTGTCAAAACAACGGTTCCGCAACAGCGCCCGACCGTGAGATTACCCGCTTCGATCTTCCGGTATGACGACAAAACCGAAGCGGCCCACGGAAGCCGAGCCGAAAACACCGATTCCGCCGTCGAGATTGAAAACCGGGCGCTCGAAGGTATCGCCCGCGAGGCTGCCGAACCCGAAGGCGTTCTGACCGGACGCCTCTACGCTTCGAAGGAAATCGAACAGGTTCCGGTCCAGCGCGTACACTTCGACTTCGTGTGCTCCGGAAGAGCCGATGGCAAACCAGGGCAGCGCCAGGCGGCCGTCCCGCGCTTCGAGCGGCGGCGAGCTGACCTCGTCATCGGCCTCCCGGTCCAGTACGACGACCTGGTATGCCTCCACGTCGAGGGGATCGAACCTCATCTCGATGAGTCCCTCCCGGTGCACCACCTGGTTCCGGCGGGTGGGTCGGGGCTCGAGCCGGTCTTGTACTTCCATGGAAGTCTCGTCGACGATGACGACTTCATCGAAGGACAGGCGTTCCGGAGTCTTCGTGACGCCCCGGATTTCCCTGCCGAATGCGCGGACGTGGAGACGGTATTCGGTACCGGGCCGCACCTCGGGCGATCCCGGCGGCGGAAGATACCGGCCCAGGCGGCCGACACGCTCGTACCTGTACTCCGCAAGTCCCTGGATGATGGTGACCTCGGCATCGTTCACCGCGGCGGCTTCTTCGGTGAACGCTATATTCGCGGCGCGCGTCCGGGTGACGATGATCTCCGGCAGGATACGATCGACGTACAGCACGGCGTCTACGACAACGGTTACACGTTCGTCCGGACCGAAGAGCGTCGCCGGGTCCCGCTCCCCGTTACAACTCGCAAGGACGGAGAGACCGGCAAGCAGGGCGACCGCCAGCACGCCCGGAATGAATGGAGGTTTCCTGGTTTTGGTCTGCATGGTCAGAATTCGTAGTTCAGGCCGAGCGTGGGTACGATGGGCAGCATCTTCACCACTTCCGCGGTGGTGATCCGGTCATCTTCCGTATCATACTGGACAAACCACTCGTTGCGATGGTTGTAGGCGTTGAATACCTGCAGATACCACTGGAGATCCCGGCCGAACAGGCGAAAGTCCTGCTTGACGCTCAGGTCCATCCTGTGGTATGGCAGCAACCGCGCGGTATTGCGCCCGGTGGGCAGAAAATAGTCCTCCCGTATACCGGTTCGCGCCGATTCCCTCAATTCGTAACGGGCGGAGGCGGGCGTGAAAGCCTGCCCGGTAGCGAAAATCACATTGCATCCCAATGTCCAGCGGCCGGCCCTGTAGTTGGCCGAAACCACGAGATCGTGGCGACGGTCGTACTTCGGAGGAAACCAGTCGCCCTGGTTCAGTTCCGGGAACTGGCGTCGCGTCCACCCCAGCGTGTAACCGATCCATCCGGTCAATCTGCCCGACGTGCGTTCCACAAACAGCTCCACACCCGTGGCGTACCCCCTGCCGCCGGTGATGAACACGTCCTCGGACCTGGTTTCATCGGCGCCCGCCGCCCGCGTGTTGTCCACGACGACCAGGTTGCCCAGACGCTGATAGTAGGATTCGAGCGAAAGCCGGTAGTTCGGCGCCGGGTCCCAACTTGCGCCGATGACGGAATGCCACGCCTGACCGGGGGCCACGCTGCTGTCGAGCGGCACCCAGAAATCACCGCCGCTGAAGCCCTCCGTGGTGATCAGCTGCAGGTACTGGTGGTACCGCCCGCCGCCGGCCTTCAGCCGCAACCCGCCGGACAGCCGGTGACTGAGCGAAACACGAGGCTCCAGATCGATCTTGCCGCGTTCGCTGTAATAGTTCCCGCGCAGTCCCAGTCGAATCGAGGTCGAAGGCAGCGCCTGCCACTGGTCCTGGCCGTATATCGAGATTACGTAGGGCCTTAGCCTGAGGTCGAGCTGGTCATCCTGGTTGAAGCTTCTATTGAATCTGAACCGGTATCCCGTAGCGCGGAAACCGCCCTTCAGCGCGTGTTCGTCGTCGGCGACATAGTCCAGGTCGCCCTTGACGCTGATGTCCCGAATGCTGTTCCTGAAGAGAACTTCCGTTCCGTCGAAATTCGCCGAAAGCCGGCTGGTATAGTCGCTTCCCGAAACAATGAAATTGCCGAAAAGCGTCGGCGAGAACAGGTGCGTCCATTTTCCCGTTACCGCGGAATTGCCCCAGCGAACGTTGAATTGATTGTCCTCGCTGGTCTCGAGGTTCAGGTCGTCCCGGCCGAAGTATCCGCTCAGCACCAGATTGTCGGAGTAGGACAGATTCTGGTTGATTTTCGCGTTCACATCATAGAAATAGTATCCCGGGATATCCTCCACGCGCCGCCGGATATAGGCCAGGATCGGTTCCAGGTACGTTCGCCTTCCGGAGACCATGAACGAGCCGCGCGCAAGGGGGCCTTCGATCATGGTGCGCATCGAGATGAGGCTGATTCCGCCCGAACCGCGAAGGTCGTTGCGGTTTCCGTCGCGGTTCGTCACGTCGAGCACCGCGCCGAGGTTGCCGCCGTAACTGGCGGGATAGGCGCTCTTGTGCAGGCGCATGTCCTTGATGGCTTCCGGATTGAAAATGGAAAAGAATCCGAATGCGTGCGAGGGATTGTAGAGGGGGATCTGATCGAGAAGAATCTGGGTCTGATCCGGACCGCCGCCCCGGATGTACAGGCCGCTGCTTATATCCGACGATGCCTGGATGCCCGGAAGGAGCTGCAGGCTGCGCAACAGGTCGGTTTCCCCGATGGCGGGCAGCTCCTGCAGTACCGCGGCCTGGAGGGCGACGAAACCGGGTTGAGCCAGGCGCTCGTCTCGGTTACGATCCGCCTCGACCACGGTTTCCTCGCCGATCAGCACGGTCGGCGCGAGTGCCACGTCCCGCCGAAGAAACGCTTCGGCGCCGAGACTGAGCGTGTCCCGGTGCGTCTCGTATCCGAGGTATGACACGATGAGGACGTAGGACCCCGCGGGTATCCCGGTAATCGCATAGTAGCCGTTCTCATTGCTCAGGGCGCCCAGCGACGTGCCGCCCAGGAATACGTTCGCGGAAAGCAGGAACTCGCCGCTGGTACGATCCGTGACGAAACCGCTTATCGTGCCGGCCTGCGCCGGAGCGTGAATCAACAGCAGGGCAAACAGTACCGCACTGAACTTCATAGTAACCAATCGGGATTGCACGGGGTCCGTCGCATCAGGTAATCCTTCCTGGAGGTACCAGCCATGAGACCAGACGCACTCAAAAGTAACCTAAGCCATCTTCGGCTCGAAGTCAACGAAGCGGACGGGTTCGAGGTCTATTCGGACCGCCGGTTGCTGTGCCGGTACAACGCCGCGACCGGCCGGTTGCCGCGGGACGAATCGCCCAAGCCCTGTTTTCATCCGGTTTACACCCCTTCCGGCGGCCTGGTCAGCGAATACCGTCCCGACGACCACACCTGGCACACGGGGTTGTATTTCGGCTGGGTGCACGTCAACGACACCAATTTCTGGGGAGGTTCCTGGTACCTGCCGGAGCAGGGTGAATACGTTCCTGTTCCGGACAGCCACGGCGTTCAGCGCCACGATGGCTTCACACCGGTTGAGAATCGGGGATCCGACGTCGCCATCGGCGAGGATCTCACCTGGCTGGACCGCAACGACCGTCCGTTGATCACGGAGTCGCGGCGGTTCGAGTTCCTGGAGACCGACCGGGCCGGCGGCTGTCTCTGGCTAATCGAATCGGTGATCACTCCGATCGGGGAGGAAATCACCATGGGGGCTTCGCGGGCCGCCCGTTACAGCGGGTTGGTCCTGCGAATGGGACCTCCGTTCGCGGACGCGTTCCATACGAGCGGCAGCGGCCGCAGCGGACACGAATCCATCATGAGAACACGGGACAGGTGGGTCGGCGCCGCGGGCGCCCAGGGTGGCATGGTGGTGCTCATGGACCATCCGCGAAACCTTCGCCACCCGGTGCACTGGTTTACCCGCCGCAACCTGCTGGGCACGGGGCCGCTCATGGAAGAAGACCTTACGATCCGGCCAACGGAAAGCCTTCATCTCCGTTACGGATTCCTGGTGCTGGACGACGTGCCCGGTGAAGGGGAGATCGAAGACCTGTACCGGTCCTACGTGACGGTATCGGACAGGCGTGACCGGACGTAGTGCCCGTGCGCTTTTATTGCGCGGGCAGGGTCGATTAGGGCACGGCTCATTCATTCTTGCTTGACATGCGGCATGACACGGCCGATTTTCGGTGTCACGACCATAATACTTAACAGCCAGATGACGCGGCCAGGCGCGCCAGCGCTTGACCTTCCTGAAACGTCACTGGCAGAACGCGATATACGGCGGTCGTCGTCGCCAAGCCGGGACGGGCGCCCCGATGGCGACTGCGACTTCGCCTCAGCATAGCCGGAGCACCATGAACAGAGAATCGCTAGTAAACGAAGTGGCATCCAGGACCCAGGTCTCCAGGCGCAGGGTGTCTGCAGTGCTCAACGCGTTCCTGTCGGAAGTAAACGAGGCGATTTCCCGGGACGAACGAGTGAACCTCCACCGGTTCGGCGCCTTCAGTGTAAAAGTCAGGAAAGCACGCATGGCGCGCGATCTGAATTCCAACGTGGGATTGCGCCTGAACGACCGCAGCATTCCCCATTTCGATCCCTTCGATGCCTTGAAAGAAACCGTGGCGAGCGTGTCGCCTCGTTCCGAAGAGCCTGCCCGGCCGGAGTCTGCCGTCCCGGTGAAACAACACGCCGAAGAAACGCCAAAAAACAGGACCGACGATATCTCCGAGATGATGAACCGGGCGGAGATCCTCGCGAATAAGGGTAAAACCGAACTGGCGATCCGTCAGTACAGACGTATTCTCGAACAGCATCCCGGTCACACCGCCGCGACGGGCAGTCTGGGCAGGATGTACTGCCGCCTCGGCGCCCAGGAAACCGCGCTTGAGCATTACAATCGCGCCCTGGCGATCGATTCGGGACATATAGATACGCTGGTCGACCGTGCGGCGCTGTACGCGAAAATGGGACAGTTCGAGAATGCCAGGACCGACCTCCATCGCGCCCTTGAATACGATCCTTATTCTTACCGGGCCTGCTACCAGCTCGGCATACTTTACATCACTATCGGAATCTACGACGAAGCGATCAAGATACTCTCCCGCGCGTTGGACGTGGACCGGTCGAAAGCGGAGGTATATCTCCAACTGGGCAAGGCGTACTGTCACGTGGATAAGCATGCGGAAGCGATCGAGCACTTCGAAACCCTGCTCCGTCATGAACCGCGCAATGAACAGGCGTACCGGTATCTCGGCATGATCTACGACAAGAGCAGACAGCTCGACAAGGCACTCGAGATGTATCGGAAATCCAATGAAATCAGCCTTGCATAGTATCCGTAACGTGTATTCAAAACGATTTAACAGCCGTGAATCCGGCCATTTTGTGAAGATAAACCGATTGAGGATGTATACGGATTCAGTCACAGAGACGCATGGGATTGGACCAGGGGTGTAACCGGGTGAACACCGTCAGCAAAATCCATTCGGTAGCGGAACGGAAAAGACCGGCCGCCCAGGGCGCGAGCGAAGACCGGCGCGAAGAAGAACGAAGGTTGATGGAACGAGCCAAATCAGGCGATGGCTCTGCCTTCGACGAAATGACGAGGCGTTACAGCGAGAAGGCCTATTCCGTGGCGTACCAGATGCTCGCGAGCCACGATGACGCGCGCGACCTCGTTCAGGACGCCTTTCTCGAAGTGTTTCGAACGCTGGAACGGTTCAACACGCAGTACAGGTTTTCGACCTGGCTATACCGCATTTTGATCAACAAGTGTATCAACTACCGCAAGCGGGAGGCCCGACGCCGCATGTACTCCTTTTCGGATTACGGCGGGCGGAACGGCGGCGCCGGAAAGCAGTTTCTGGTTTCCAATCTGCCGTCCTCAGAGAAGAATCCGCACGAGGTGCTGGAGAACGCCGAGTTGAAGCGGTCCATCATGGCCGCGCTGGATACCCTGTCGGAGCGGCACCGGACCGTTGTCGTGCTGTTCGACCTGGAAGGTCTCTCCCACCGGCAGATCGCGGAGATTCTTCAGTGTCCCGAAGGGACGGTGATGTCCCGGCTGCATCACGGACGGCTCAAGTTGAAGCGCGTGCTGTCCAAAAGGCTCGCCGGATACCTGGATCTATAGGACCAAGCCATGAACTGCAACCAGATTAAGAAACGGCTCACGCACTACCTGGAACGCTTGTGCGGCAACGAGGAAGTCGCCGAAATCGCGCGGCACATCGAGTCCTGCCCCGGTTGCGCGCGGGAATTGCGCGGATTGCAGTCCGTCCGCGGCATGTTGCGCAGCTGCCGCCGGGAGAAGCCCACGGCGGTGGTAGCAGCGGAAGTCCAGACTGCGATTCTGGAACGCACGACACACGCCCATATGGTACCGGGCATGAAAAAAAGGGACGCGCCGCGCACCACGCAGCCCCGTCAATTCATCGCAGTCGCTGCCACGCTTTTGCTGGTGGCCGGCGGGCTGATCTGGCAGTCGATCAGGCCGGTCGATACGCCGGCCGTGCAGCAGACGATCTCGAACGACGATATGTTCTTCATCCTGCAGGAACACGCCCTGATCGAGGATCAAAGCGTTTTCACCAGCGGTACCCTGGGTTCCGTCATGGTCAACTACAAGGAATAGGCGATACGCCATGATGTTTCGACCTGTATTCCTCTGTTTCGTTGCCGCGGCCTGCCTCTCGAGCCCTTCTCCCGTCCGCGCAGTCGATCCGGATGTTACCTACCAGAAGATCATGGAAGCCCCTGCCCGGGTGAGCTACCGCGCTACCTTGACGAAACAGCGGTTCAACGCGGCGGGGGACACCACCCGCTATGTCCAGAGAATAACCCATCAGCGTCCTGACCGGGACCGCATCGACATCCCCGACTCGGATGGCCGCATCCGCGAGGTCATCATCCGCGTGGACGACGACATATACCGGCGGAAGGCCTCGGGGGACTCGCTCTTCTATTCGCACCGCCGCCAGTCGAACTCCAACTTGCTCGATATCAATTTGGAGTTCAGCAGTCTCGATCTGCTTCAAACCAACTACGAACTCGAGATTTCCGGCGCCGACCGGCTGCTCGACCGTCCGATGGCCGTCCTGGCTTTCAAGCCCCGCCATCCCGGCAGAATGACCTTGACGGCGTGGATCGACGAGGAAACGGGCCTCGTGATGCGGACGGAAGAACGCAACGAAGCCGGCGTACTCGTCGAGGAACTCTTCCTGACGGAATTCGAAAAGGATCCGTCTATCCCGCCGGACCTCTTCGCTACAGAGGAATGGACGGGCAAGTCCGTCGAAATCAATCAGGTCATTGCCTGTGGATCCATCAGCGAAGTGCAGCAGGAAGCGGATTTCAGATTGAACGCCCCGGTTTACGTTCCACCGGGATTCGCCCTCCAGCAGCGCCGCGTCATTCAGCACCACGGCCAGCCGCTCGTGCATTTCATGTACAGCGACGGCCTCTCGCGAATCTCGCTCTTCCAGCGGATCGCTTCTACCGATGAGACGCAACCGTCCCCGAGAGGTACTCCCGAACTGCTCGGCGACGTGCGCGTGTGGGACCGCGGCCCCTATTCCATTCTGCGCAGGCATTACGATGGAAAGCTCTTCACGGTGATCGGCGACGTGGCCGTGAGCGAATCCGTCGAATTGCTCACCTCGCTCTGCACGATCAAGCCGGCAGTCTCCGCATCTCCCTCTCCCACGGGTTATTCTTCGTGGATCGGCGCGGGCGCGGGAGTCCTCGCGATCGGCCTGTTGATACTCTGGCGACGCCGCAGGTGACGGACGGAGTCCTCTCTCTCCGCTTTCTCAGTTAATCGGAAACCTTCCATTCTGTCCGGGGTCTAACAGATAAATCGATCTGTTGCGCGGGATTTCGGCTGGTTATCCGTCTAATTATTGAAAGGGTCCTTCGTTACCATCGAAACAAGGAGATAAGCAATGATGATGCGGAATACGATCTGCTGGGCCGTCCTGATCGCGACCGGCCTGTTCACCCCGGCGGAAAAAGCGCACGCGCAGAACGCCGGAACCGGTCCCGACCAGGGCGCTTTTTACACCCTGGACCGGTGTATTCAGATCGCGCTGGAGAACAACCCCCAGATCGAGATCGCCCGGAAACAGGTGGAAGTCCGGCAGGCCGCCGTCCTCGGTTCCTATACAGGTGTCATGCCCCAGCTAACCGCCAACGTAGTTAACGCGAATCGGACGACTTCCGGCGATACTCCGATCATTGTCGAAGGCGTCCAGCTCCAGGTAGCGGAGGGAAGTACCCGGACGAACTATAGCAACAACGTCTTCCTGCGCATGGACCTGTACGATGGCGGCAGGAACTGGAACACGATCCGGCGTGAACGGCAACTGGTAGACACCGGGATTCTGGACCAGGTAAATACCGAAAACCAGGTCACCGTGGACGTGAAGACCCGGTACTACAACCTGCTGCGCGCCCTGCGTCTCAAAGAAGTGACGGAAGAACAGGTTCGCCTGAACGAGGAACAGTTGCGCCGGACCCAGAGTATGTACGAAATCGGTTCTGTGGCCCGTGTGGACGTACTGCAGACCAGGGCCCAACTTGGCGGCGTGCGCATAAACCTGCATAACCAGGAGAATGCGGTCTTGCAGGCCCGGGCCGAACTGGCCAACGTCATGGGCATCGGTTCCAGCGAGGTGTTCCGGATCGCAGATCCCCTGGAAAGCGGATCGCTCGACATGACGGCGCCCATGGGCTTACAGGACGCGCTTCGGCTGGCCGAACTGACCAATCCCGCCATCCAGCGGGATGAGGGCGGCATCCGTACCGCGTTGCTCGGGACGAAGATGGCCCGGGGCGGGCTCTGGCCGACGATATCCGGATCCATAGGTTACAGCCGGTCGGGCGTTCGTTTCCAGGATGTCTACGGCACCTATGACAAGAACTGGCGGCTGTCCTTCAATTTGAATCTCAGCATGCCGATCCTGAATGGCACGCAGACCTATGCCGAAATTTCGCAGGCGCAGACGCAGCAGTTGATCGCGGAGGAGACGCTGCGGCAGACCCGCAGGACCACGTCGCTGACGATCAGACGCGCGCTGCTCAACCTGGATACGGCCCGGGAAGTCATCACGCTCAGCAATGACAACATCGTGGCGGCGGAGGAGAGTCTCCGGCTGGCGGAGGAACGGTACCGGGTGGGTTCCGGCACGCTGCTGGACGTCTTTACGGCGCAGGAAGCCCTGGCGCGGGCGAAATCCGATCTGGCCGGCGCGCAGTACGATTACCTGATCGCCCAGGCTACGCTGGACGGCGCCCTGGGGAAGAGCGTGCAACCCGGCCGTTGAAACCCCCTGGTTGGTGCTTCCATGCGTACGCCCGGTGGTACGGCGGCGCGGATACCATCGTTTTAAATGCTTGAAATGTGGACAAGAAAACTATAAGAAGGGGATGTCGACTGATTCTACCCGTTTCGTAGCAATCGCCGGACCGGAACCGGAACCCCTGCATGCCCCTGGATTTCCAAGCGGATTCCCTCACCTGGATCCTCATCGCCTTCATCCTCGCCTGTATCCTTATTTACGGGCTTTCCCGGCGGCTCTTCACCCTTCTGTCGCCCGCCGCGGCCTGGGGGCTTGTCGGTCTGCGGATCGCGGCCGCCGCAGTGCTTCTGGCGATTCTCAGCGAACCCGTTTCGCGCATGCTGGTGGAGCGGACCGAATCTCCCGGACTGGCACTGCTCGTCGACACCTCGGCGAGCATGGGACTGACGGACCGCCAGGGGTCGCGAAACGAAGTGTTGTCCTCGGTACTATCCGGTGACGCGTTGAAGACCCTGGAAGCCCGTCACCGCATCCATCGTTATCGGTTCGCCGAGGCCCTGTCGCCCTTGCCCGAGGGCGATATTGATTCCCTGTCTACCGACGGCGCCGGCACCGACATCGGCGGCGCCCTGTCCTCTCTCGAAGGCGGTTTCGGGGCTGGCAGTTTCGGCGCCGCCATCCTGGTTACCGATGGCAATTTCACCGTCGGACGCGATCCGCTCCGGGTCGCAGAGGCACTCGATCTGCCCCTGTATACGGTGGGAATCGGCGACACGCTGGGCGTCCGGGACATCAGCGTTTCCCATCTGACGTTCAATGAAGTGGTGTACACCGGAAGCAACGTCCCGGTCGAAGTCGTCGTGCGCGGACGTGGATACGGCAGCATGCGCGTACCCGTCACCTTGCGGGAAGAGGGCCGTATCCTGCGGAGCGAGGAAATCGCCCTGGATGGTCAGGAAGGGGAACGGACGGTTGTTTTCCATATCGTTCCCGAGACCGAGGGCATCCATCGGTACGAGGTGGAAGTTCCCGAACTTGAGGGCGAGATCACCGCGCGAAACAATCGTCGCGACTTCACGGTCAAGGCGTTGAAATCCGGTTTGCGCGTTCTGTATATCGAGGGAGCCCCGCGCGCCGACATGGGTTTCCTGCGACGAACGCTGGAAAAAGACGCCAACCTGGAAGTAACGAGTATCCTGTTCCGGCCCGACGGCCGAACACATCCCGAACCCCTGCCCGCTTCACGAAAGGATTGGTTTTCCTATGACCTCGTGATCCTGGGCAGCGTGGACTATGACCGCATCCGGCCATGGGCGCCTTACCTGGTGTCCTTTGTCGAGGAGAGGGGCGGCGGATTGATTGCGTTCGGCGGTACGAACAGCTTTGAAATGGGCGGATACGCCGGAACGCCCGTTGGTAATATGATGCCATTCGGGATCTCCGCGGCGGCAAGAGGGATGACGGAAGCGTCTTTTGTTCCGGTACTGACGGCTGACGGCGGCACGCATCCGATCACCCGCCTGGATGATGACCCGGTTGAATCGGAACGGCGCTGGATGGAATTGCCGCCCCTGCCCGGCATGAACCAGGTCGGGCGCGCAAAACCCGGTGCGACGTTACTCGCCAGCCATCCTACATGGCGAATCGGAGACGAGCTTGCACCGGTCATCGCCGTGCATCGCTACGGCCAGGGCAGCGTGCTCGGCGTGGCCGCCCATGGACTGTGGCGATGGGACCTTATGATGTGGGGTAGCGGCGGAACCAACGCGGCGTACGAGAGGTTCTGGAACAATGCCGTCAGATGGGTCACCGTGCGGGAGAGCAGTCGCAGGATTCGTGTCGCATCGGATAAGCTACAGTACGTGGACGGAGAATCGATTCGCTTCGACGGCCAGGTATACGACGAGCAGTACCGGCCGGTCGAACGTGCCGATCTGTCGGTGACGGTTCGGCCCGAGCAGGACGAAGCAGGCGCGTTCCGGTTAGACCTCTCTTCGACTGGACAGGGCCTCGGTCGATACGCAGGACGCCTTCAGTTTTTACCCGCGGGCGCATATTCGTTTGAAGCGACCGCCGCGCTGAATGGAATCCCGCTCGGGACGGACGCCGGTGGATTCGTCGTGGGCGAGGCCGGCGCCGAGTTCGAGAGAACGCGCATGAACCGGAAACTCCTCGTCCGGTTGGCCGAAATGACGGACGGGGGATTCTACGTCCCATCGGAAATCGATCGCCTGGCCGACGATATCATCATGGACGAGGTCACCGTTCGGGAGACGCGCACCGTCTCGTTCTGGAACCATCCCGCCGTGTTGGCGGTGCTGGTCTGCCTGCTCACGGGCGAGTGGCTGTTTCGGCGGTATTTCGGCATGGTCTGATCCGCCGGGCCACCTCGCCGGGCATCCATGCCGGGAAGAATTTGTTGACACCTCTGTCCGCTTTTCTTAAACTGCCCTATTACCGTTAGGGGCGGCTCCTCGCGGGCCTGAGAATCACGACCCTTCGAACCTGACCTGGGTTATACCAGCGTAGGGAAACGGCCGGACAAAGCCGTTTCCGATCGAAACGGCTTTTTGTTTTCCGGTGACGTAGTGGCGAGGTTCCGTGGCGCAACGATCGGACATAGTGGTCATCGGCGGCGGGATCATCGGTCTGGCCATAGCGAGACGGCTGTGTCAATCCGGAAGCGCCGTCACGGTACTCGAGCAGCACCGAACCGGCCGTGGCGCGTCGTGGGCCGCCGCGGGCATGCTGGCGCCGCACTGCGAATTCGATGAGCCCGATCCTTATTTCATCCTTTGCAGGGCCGGACTGGAGCGCTATGCCGGTTTCGTAGAATCCCTCCGGGAAGAGACCGGCCGCCCGATCGACTACAACGCCACGGGGATGATCTATCCGGCGTTGAGCGGCGGTGAACAGGCACGGCTCGAGACCCGGTATGAACGGCACCGGCGGAACGGCGTATCCGTTGAGAGACTGACCGTCCGGGAGGCGAGGCGACGCGAGCCGGATCTTTCGAACCGCATCCGCATGGCGCTACGCTACCCGGACGATCACCAGGTGGAAAACAGGGACGTCGTTGCGGCCCTGGCGCAATCCGTTCGCCTACTCGGCGGCGTAATCCGTGAAGGCGTCACCGCACGGAAAATCGTACTGGACGGAAATCGCGTCGCCGGGGTAGATACAACGGACGGCCTGTGGAACACGCCAACGGTGGTAAACGCCATGGGCTGCCGGGCCCGCTACCTGGAAGGCATCGCGGCCGCACACCGAATCCCCATCCGGCCGGTGCGCGGACAGATACTCGCACTGCGGACGAGCGCGGCAACACCGTTCAAGCACACGATATACACCGCCGGCGCATACCTGGTTCCCCGATCGGACGGACGGCTGATCGTCGGCGCTACCGTGGAGGAAGCCGGGTTTCGAGACGAAGTCACGCTGGGTGGCGTCATGCAGTTGTTCCGTAGCGCGCTCGAACTTGCGCCCGGTCTGAAATCCTGGCCGCTGGATTCCACCTGGTCGGGACTGCGGCCGGTGGCGCGGGACGGATGGCCCGTACTTGGCGCCATGGGTACACCCGGCCTATACGCGGCATCCGGGCACGGCCGTAACGGCATATTGCTGGCACCGCTCACAGGAGACCTGATCGCCGAGGCAATCCTGCACGATCGGGTTCCCCCTATCATGCGGCCCTTCCTGCCCGATCGGTTTTACGCCGCTCGAACCGGAGAGACGAACAATGAACATGACCGTTAACGGGACAACCCGGGATCTGCCCCGCGACACGAGCATCGCCGACCTGCTGAAAGAGCTTGGCGTGCCTCCCGAAGGGACCGCAGTGGCCCTGAACGGAGCGGTCGTCCCGAGGAAGGATCACGGGGCGGCAATGCTTTCCGACGATGACGTGGTCGAAGTGATCCGAGCGGTTGCGGGCGGTTGACGGCAGCAACCATCCCGTGCGCAGCACCGCCGCCGCGAAAGATCCATCACGCAGCACTAAACAGGAATACACCTTGCGGGCCAGGTCTGTACAGGCAAAGGAGCAGATAAACATGGGCGCCCTTAAAATTGGCGAATTGGAGTTGAAATCCCGATTGATTCTCGGGACGGGGAAATACGCGAATTTCGAACTGATGCGGGAATCTTTCGAAGTCAGCGGTACGGACATGGTTACGGTGGCCATTCGCCGAATCGACCTGAATGATCCCTCGGGAGAGTCGCTGCTCGATTACATCGACCGGGACCGGTACGAGCTGCTGCCCAACACGGCCGGATGCTATACGGCCGAGGACGCCGTACTGACCTGCGAACTGGCGCGGGAGGCACTGGGCGCCGATACGGTAAAGCTCGAAGTCATCGGGGATGAAAAGACCCTGTTCCCCGATAACGAAGCCACCCTGGAAGCCGCCCGCATCCTGGTGGACCGGGGATTCAACGTCATGCCCTATACGATTGACGATCCCATCATCTGCAAGAAACTCGAAGAGGCGGGCTGTGTCGCGGTCATGCCCCTGGCCGCGCCGATCGGATCCGGCCTGGGCATACGCAACCCGCACAACATCGCCATCATCGTCGAGAACAGCCAGGTACCCGTTATCGTCGACGCGGGCGTCGGCACCGCTTCCGACGCATCCGTCGCCATGGAGCTGGGTTGCGACGGCATACTGATGAATACCGGCGTGGCCGGTGCGCGGGATCCGGTGAAAATGGCCGTCGCCATGCGCAAGGCGGTTGAAGCCGGACGCCTTGCCTACGAAGCGGGCCGGATACCCATGAAGGCCTACGCGTCCGCGTCCAGTCCACTGAGCGGCGTGATCCATTCGTCCTCGAAGTAGGCTGCATGGTAGACTTCAGGTTCTATCTGATCAGCGACCGAACCCGGTGTGCCGGACGGTCTCTTGCCCTGGCGTTGCGCCAGGCCTGCCGCGCCGGCGTCCGCGCGGTCCAGATCAGGGAGAAGGACCTCGAAACCCCCGAACTCCTGGCGTTGACCCGGAGGGTTCAGCGCGAACTCGATACGCTTCGGCCCGCACTGTTCATCAATGGCAATCCGGAGGTCGCCGTGGCCTGCGGGGCACAGGGTATTCACCTGCCTGAACGGAGTATGCCGGTCCGCCTGGTACGGACGGCGCGCGACCGTCTGCCTGCGGGTACGCTGATCGGCCGCTCGACGCACAGTTTGAAAGCAGCGCGGGCGGCGGAAGCGGAAGGGGCCGACTTCATCACCTTCGGCCCGGTTTTCGATACGCCGTCCAAGGCGGCCTATGGTCCGCCCAGGGGGCTGCAGGCACTGTCGGAATCGGTCCGCGCGGTGACGATCCCCGTGTTTGCCCTGGGCGGCGTGACCCCCGGGCGCGCGGAACAGTGCCTTGAAGCGGGCGCCCACGGCGTCGCGGCGATCTCGGCCGTGCTGTCCCAGCCGGATATACCCGTGGCGGTTGGCGCATTCGAAACGGAACTTGGCGGCTTGTGACCGACCTGACCGTACGTAGCCTTCAAAATAGTTGTTGACAATTCCGGTAAACTTACCGAAGTTAAACTCGATTCAACTACATTTCGGCTTTACCGCCATCTGATTCTAAATCCCATTGCGAGGTAATGTATGCGGCGCTTGTGGAAAGAAACCGTACGGACGCTACTGATGCCGGGTCTGATTGCCGGAACGCTTGGAATCGCGTGTAGCGGGACACCCGGCGAAAACGAAAATGAGCCGATCGCCGGAAACGATAGCGAGGGTGTAGCGATCGGCACCGAGATCGGCCATATGGCGCCAAACTTCGAAGTGTACGCCCTGGATGGAACGAAGGTGACCCTGGAGGACTTCCGGGGCCGGCCCCTGTTCGTGAACTTCTGGGCCTGGTGGTGCCCGCCCTGCATCAGGGATGCGGAACCCCTGATGGACATCGCGAAGAAGTACGAAGGTCGAATCGACTTTCTGTTCGTCGGCGTAAACAAATTCTACAAGGACGAGAAACCCCTCGATCCCAGTGAGTTCGAGGAAGGCTTCGGTCCCGGACTGGAACTGTTCAAGCAAGGTCTGCAAGCGGCCAGACTGGTTCGTCCTTCCGACGAATCGGAGAAAAACGATCCGGACAAGATGGCCGGGATCGCGGCGCGGAACGAAAAGGTCATCGCGTATTATATGAACAGCGCAACCTCCCTTTTCGACTTCCGCGGCTACTGGGAACGCCAGTTCCGGGCCAAGACCAACCAACGCTACGGGATTCCCGTCACTTATTTGATCGACAGCGAGGGGCGCATTGCGCTGGACGTCCACCCGAACGATCAGCATTGGGACAAGAACGAAGACATCCTGGAAGACCTGATCGCGGGCAAGGATCTGTCCCACTACGCGGAGCGCTTCCCCATTCCGCCTAAACACCAGCGCGAAGAGACAACGGGAAGCTGATTACCAGGACGATTCGAATCCTCCACGTACGATCGCTATGCTCAGTGCATTCGATTCGGTGTATCAGTCCGACCGGCTGATGGTTGGTGGTCCATGGAGCCTGACCGAACGTCATGGTTTGTAGTATTCCATCCCTTCCTTTCTTAAAGCGTTTTTTCCTGACCTTTGCCGCCTTAACGGTCACCCACTGCGCCGTTTTTGCCCAGGCTCCCCCTGCGCAGCGGTGCGGAACTTTGCACGTCCATCCATTCGCCCATTCTCAGCCGGACGGGATTGCCGCCAGGCCTCACCGTCCGGACCAGGTTACAGTGGGCCGGCCCACCGTGCCCGGTGAAGGGAATCGCACGGGCGACCTGGGCCATACCTACACGGTCGCGCCTGAATACCATGTCAGCCCCGGCGGGCATTTCAAAATCTGGTACGTCACCACGACGGAAGACCGGCCCGGCGCAGGCTGGCCTGAACTGGATGACGCGGACACCGGCACGGTTCCCGAATATGTCCGGCAGTGCGGGACGTTCCTGGAAGAATCCCGCCGCGTAATCGTGGAAGAACTGGGTTACCGCCCGCCGCCGACGGACTATCAGTACCACGATCTATACGAGGAGATGGATTCGGACGATGGCGGAGACGGGCTATACGACGTCTATATTGTCGATCTCCCAAGCCAGTTCAGTGGTTATACCCGCCCCGAAGCGATCACGACCGGGGCAGCGCTTCCTTCGTACATTGTCCTAGATAACGATTTCGTCGAATCCCGCAGGTCGGTGGAGAAGGCGCTCGATTTGCTGCGGATCACGATCGCCCACGAGTATTTCCACGCCGTTCAGTTCGGCTACGACGCAGGAGAAGCCGCTTTCTGGCTGGAACAAAGCGCCGTGTGGATCGAAGAACAGGTCTATGACGAGGTCGACGATTACCTGACCTACCTGCCGTCGTTCAGCGGGTTCCTGACGGAACCTTGGCTTGCGCTGGACGCCGCGAACGGGGAGCACGAATACGCGGGGGTGCTCTGGCCGCTGTTCCTGGAGCAGCGGTTCGACAGGGACCTGATCCGCATCATCTGGGATCGGGCGGAGACGAGCCGGGCGTTGGAAGCCATCGACGGGGGACTGCGAAGCGTCGGCAGCGACCTGGCGTCCGCCTTCCAGGAATTCACGGCCTGGAACGTCTTTACCGATATGCGGGCCGACGCGGAACGCTACTACGAGGAAGGCGCCTCCTATCCCCCGGTCGAACTGAGCGGTCTGCACGAGCCCGTACTTCCGGGCGCTTCTGACCGGTTAAGGTTCGACGGACCTCGGATCCCCGCTGGTCAATACCCGGAACACCTCGCCGCGAACTACATACTCTTTGTGCCCGATTCCTCCCGGCATGGCGGCCTGCGTATCGAATTCACGGGCATATCCGGATCCTGGGGGGTTTCCGTGGCAAGCAGCGGCGCAATGGGCGGCGGCGCGGCGGACACGGTGATGACGGTTCCCGCGACCAGGGGAAGCGTCACCATCGAGGTGCCGGACTGGACGCGGTACGAGACCGTCATGCTCGTGGTGGCATCGCTCGAAGGCACAGGCGCCGGATATGAATACGCCTATTCTGCGACCTTCGATCCCGGGCTTACCGACGCTGCCCGCCCGATCGCCGCGTCCCTCACCACGTTTCCGAATCCCTTTTATCTGAGCGGCGGACCCGCCACCGTCCGGTACGAAGTCGACCGGTCGGGGGACCTGGGGCTCGACCTGTACGACGTGAGGGGCCGGAAGGTCCGCACGCTCGTGGACGGGGTCCATTCGCAGGGCACGTTCATTACGACCTGGGATGGAACAGACGACGAGGGAAGAAGGGTGGCCAGCGGGGTCTATTTCTGCCGTATGACGACAGGAGAGGCCGGGACGCGGTCCGAAGTGACCCGGAAACTGCTGTTCCTAAAGTAGCAGATCCGGGAACGTCCGGATGATCTTCTCGCAGGTGTCGGCCGGATCTTCTCCGTCGTCCACGTTAATCCAATCGATACCCTCGGTTTGTCTGAACCAGGTCAGCTGGCGTTTTGCATACTGCCTCGACCGTTGTTGTATGGTCGAAACGGCATCTTCCGGATCCAGCTCGCCGAGGATGCACCGCAGCATTTCCGCGTAACCGTACGTCGACAGGGCATGGGTTCCGGCTCCATATCCCCGGTCCATCAAGCCGTGGACCTCCTCTTCGAAGCCTGATTCGATCATTTTCTCTACCCGGGCGTCGATTCTCGCGTAAAGGGCAGCGCGGTCCCGCCGCAACCCGATGAGACGCGTTATGCGGGATCGCGGCTGTACCTGCCTTGCGAACCAGGAAGTCAGGGTCGCGCCTGTCGCGTCGTGGACTTCCAGCGCCCTTTCGATTCGTTGCCGGTCGTTCTCATGTATGCGCCCGGCGGACGCAGGATCGATTTCCTTAAGCCGCTGATGCAGCGCTGCCGAGGACCGTGTCCGATATCCTTCCGCTAGACGGCGTCTGAACTCACGCGGGATCTCCGGTGCTTCGAAGAACCCTTCGATCAGCGCCTTTATGTACAGTCCAGCGCCGCCGACCACGAGGACCGGCACGCCGCGGACGGCAAGCTCATGGATCGTTTCACGGGCGCGGCGGCCATACTCTCCTGCGCTGAAACGGACGTCCGGATCCACGATATCCACCAGGTGGTGCCGTACCCTGGCCCGTTCTTCCGCCGTGGGCTTGGCCGTACCGATATCCATGTAACGGTAGATCTGACGGGAATCCGCCGATACGATCTCGGCGCCGTTTCGCCGGGCCAGTTCGATACCCACGGCGGTCTTGCCAGCGCCTGTAGGACCCACGAGAACCGGCATGGGACGGGAATCGGCCGAAGGGGGTTTCATGTGGTTACGGACCGTGGTTCGTTCGTGTGCCTGCCGCGGTGTCGTCGGATCGGTTCCGCCCGGCCGACCGCCATGCGTGTATCGACCGGGCCACGGTGACGACCGGCGCGGTCCAGATCCGATCGCGGTGTTCCCGGAGAAAGTTGCACAGTCCGGTGAAATCGGACTCCGTCACGGAAAGGTGCCCTTCCGAGATGCCGTGAAACGTCAGCACGGCCCACCGGTTCTGACCCGCGGCCACCTCGACCAGTCCGATCATTTCCGACGTGGCGCGACGCTCCACCGGGAAGGAATAGAGGTGGTGCAAATCGGCGGTCAGGGGATGATTGGCGTAGTCCCCCTTGCCGCGTCCTGCGACATGGTGGCGGGCGACGACGGGCACGTAACTCCTTCGATCCGGCCCCTCCCCCACGTGGGCATGGTAGCACGGATAGCAGTAGGTAAAGTCCACCTGTTCCGGGATGGCTTCGGATATCCGCCGCTTGCCTTCGCCGATCTCCCACTCCATGTCGTCGAGGGTCATTGTCTCGAGACAGTCGGCGCGGGACTCCTTGAACGCGCAGGAGCAGGGATGGCTGACCGTGTGATTGCCCACTTCGTGCCCTGCTTCGGCCACGGCCTTCCACGGCGCCAGAAGTCCGCGCCAGTCGGGACCCCGTGAGTTGACGTAGAACGTGGCGCGGAGACCGTTTTCGGCCAGAATCGGCAGGGCCACTTCGAGTTGGGACCGCATTCCGTCGTCGAAGGTCAGGGACACGGCGCCTTCGTATCCATCAGGCCAGGGATGGAGTTGTTCGCCGGACATTAAGGCCTCTTCCATTCATCTTGATTGTGTATTGAGCTCACCGTATAATATACCATAAACGGTGTCCGGCACCCTGTCAATTTCCCATTAACCGCCTTCCCGACACACATACGACAGAAAGTACCACACGATGACCTACGGCGACCACGACCAACTGCTGAGGGACGACGCATACCTGATCCATCCGCTGCAGCACCACGTCGATCATGACGAGCCCCTGGTCTGCGTGCGCGCCGAGGGGTCCACGCTGATCGATATCGAGGGCAACCGCTACATCGACGGGCTTTCGAGCCTCTGGAACGTGAACGTCGGCCACGGCCGCCGCGAACTGGCCTCCGCGGCCGCGGACCAGATGATTGATCTGGGGTTTTTTTCCTGCTACGCGGGGGCGACGAACATCCCGGCCGTCCGCCTCGCGAACCGGCTGAAGGAACTGGCGCCGGGATCACTGAACTACACCTTTTTCACGTCCGGCGGGGCGGTTTCCAACGACAGCGCGATCAAGACGGCCCGCTATTTCTGGCAACGGGCCGGCCGGCCGGAAAAGACCGGGATCATATCCAGGACACACGCCTATCACGGCGTGACCATCGGCGCCATGAACGCCACCGGACTGGAGGCCTACTGGGCGGACTTCGCGACCAGCCTTCCGGGGTTCATCCATATCGACGCACCCTATCCGTACCACTACAGGCCGGCGGAACCCGGCGTGGGATGCGGCGAGGCGGGCGCCCGCGCCCTCGAGGAGGCGATCCTGAGGGAAGGTCCCGAAACGGTGGCCGCCTTCATCGGCGAACCCGTGCAGGGGGCCGCCGGGGTCATCGTGCCGCCGGAGGATTACTGGCCCAGGATCCGGGAAATCTGCTCGAAATACGACGTGCTCCTGATCGCCGACGAGGTAATCACCGGCTTCGGCCGCATCGGCCACTGGTTCGGTGTTTCCCACTGGGGCGTCGAGCCGGACATCATCGCCTTCGCCAAGGGGGTGACCAGCGGGTACGTGCCGCTCGGAGGCATCATCGTCTCGGACGAGATATACGACTGCATCGAAAACGCGCCCGAGGACCGGAAGTGGAACCATTCTTTCACCTATTCGGGCCATCCGACCTGCTGCGCCGTCGGACTGGCGAATATCGATCTCATAGAGAGCGAAGGCCTTATCGATCGAAGCCGGGAAATGGGCGAAGCACTCATCGACGGTCTGGGCTCGCTGCGGTCGCTGCCGCACGTGGGCGATATCCGCGGCATCGGCCTGATGGCGGCCGTGGAGGTGGTGGAAGACCCCGCGTCCCGGAAGCCTTACGATCCAGCGTTGAAAACCGGAGCACGCATCGTGAAGAAGATGCTCGAAAACGGTGTCTATACACGTTGTCGGGGAGACAGCGTGAATTTCGCTCCCCCGCTGGTGGTCGCCTCCGAAGAGTTGGAACGGATGATTAACGTAGCCGGAGAAGCGATCGAATCGGTTACGTCGTGACACGGACACAGGGAACAGGAGGCGCGCCATGAAACTCCTCATCGCTATCGTCAACAAGAGAGATATCCGGCATCTTTCCGATGCACTGATCGACAACGATTTCCGTTTCACCGAGATCGGCAGCACGGGCGGATTCCTGCGCGCGGGCAACGTCACCCTGTTGATCGGGGTAGACGACGAACGCGTGCCTACCGTGCTCGAACTCATCGAGAACCACTGCCACGCCCGGGAGGAAGCCATCGATGTCGCGCAGATCGGCACCCATCTCGACGCGCTCGGCCTGGGCGAGGCGGTAACGACCATGGTGGGCGGCGCGCAGGTATTCATCATCCAGGCCGAGCGCATGGTCTTCGTCTGATCGCGGTCCCTACCAATGATCGCGGTCCCTACCAATGATCGCGGCCCCTACCAATGATCGCGGCCCCCGCGTATACACCGGGACGAATAGAACAGGAGCACGGCGTTGAAAATCGGAATAATCGGGCACACCGGTTGCGGAGACTATGGGCATTCCCTGGACCAGGCCTTCGTGGACGTGGAAGGCGCCGAGATCGCCGCACTGGCCGATCCGGTCGAAGAGGGAAGGCTGGCCGCCTTGCAACGGACCGGCGCGAAGACGGGATACGCCCGGTACGCGGAGATGCTGGAGAACGAGAAGCTGGACATCGTCGTCCTGGCCACCCACGAGATAAGCAACCACCTCGCCATGGTGCTGGCCGCGGCCGAACAGGGCGTCCACGTTTATGCGGAAAAGCCGCTGGCGCGGACCCCGGCCGAAGTGGATACCATGGTGGAAGCCTGCGACAAGGCAGGCGTCCTGCTGATCATGGCCCACCCCTGGCGGGGACGGCCGGAAATCCAACGCCAGGCCATCCCGATGATCCGGGACGGAGGGATCGGGGAGCCGCGCTGGGCGCGCATGTATGGTTTCGGCGGCGAAAACGGGGGAGACCAGTGGTTCATCGATCTCTACCCCCATTTCTTCGATTTCCTGTGGCAGCTTTTCGGCGAACCGTCGTGGTGCCAGGCGATCATCACGCAGGACGGCCGGCCAGCCGGTCCGAATGACCGGAAAGAAGGCCTGTTCGGCATGGGCACGTCCGCGGGAAACGGCATATGGGCGCATTACCAGTTCGACGGATTCAACGCGGAGTTCGAATCCTTCGCGGGTGACGGCATCGAGAATCCCTATCGCATCGACATCCACGGGACCGAGGGCACGCTCATCCTGCCGGGCCCCACGCAGGATGGTCCGGATATCTACTTCCATCCCCACTCGAACCCGCGGCCCTTCGACGACGATCGATGGGAAGTGCTTGCCCACGAACAGGTATCGGGCGGGCAGAAGTGGATCAACGCCCATCACCGCATGGCGGGGTCCATGATGGATCTCATCGAGGGCAGGGAACCCGAATACGAACTTTGCCACGCGCGCACGGCCCGCCGCCATATCGAGATGGCGATGGGCGCGCATCTTTCCCACATCACAGGCGCGCGGGTCGCTTTTCCACTCGCCGAAACCGGCAACCCCTTCGACTCCTGGGCCGAAGAAGGGCGGACATAGGATGGATACAGACCGTTTCCGTCACCACCTGGCCGGCCCGGTCGCCTCGATCAACACCCCTTTTCTCGAGCATGACGGCATTGATTATGCCGGGTTGCGCCGGTTCGTGGATTTCTGTATAGATGCCGGTGCTGGAACCGTACTGTTCACCCCCGGGGACAGCCTCTATTCGTTGCTGACCGAGGCGGAGATCGCCGAGATGACGGAGTTTACCGCCCGGGTCGTCAACGGGCGGGCGCTGTTCATCGCGAGCGCGGGGTTCTGGTCCACGAAACAGACCGCGGACTTCGCGGAGTACGCCCGGTACTGCGGGGCGGACGCGGTGATCGTCGCGCCTCCCGATCGCGGGATGACGGTGGACGGGCTTGTGGCGTATTACGGCGCGGTGTCGCGGGCCCTTCCGGCGTTCATCCTGAGCGCCGGGCTGGTGAGCGTGGGCGTCCGGGGCGCGCTCGAAACGGTCGAACGGCTCCTGGACGAGGTGCCCGGGGTCGTGGGATTCAAGGAAGACTTCGGCCCGGATTTCGCGCGGGGCGCCTGTGTGAGAGCCCACGAAAAATGGGTGATCTTCGCGGGCGGCCAGAAGCAGACCCACATGGACATGCTGCCCTACGGCTGCGATGGGTACATGTCCACCTTCATCAAGTTCAAGCCCGACGTGGCCCGCGCCTACTCGTCCGCCATTGAGAAGGGCGACCTCGATTCGGCCGTAGACATCATCGCGCGCTACGACATGCCATTGTTCGATTACCTGTACAGCGCCTTTCCGGCCGGCGGGGACGCAGCCCAGCACGCCGTCCTGGAATTGGCGGGAATCTGCGGCCGCTGGCGGAGAAACCCCCTGCCCGATCTTACGGACGAAGAGATGGAGCAGCTCAAGGCGTTTCTTACCGACCGCGACATGCTTTAATCGAAGCGGCCGGGCGGGGTCGGCCCGCACTACCGGGTTTACGCTGGGGAGAAACGCCCCGATTGGGTTGGCGAAGTCACGTATGGCCTGCGACACGGCCAGAAAGATTCGACTCATGCAGATTGGCTACACCACCTGGGGCATGCCGAGCGTCCCCGTGGACCAGGCCCTTTCGTTCCTGAGCGAACAGGGATTCGACGCCGTCGAATTGACGGTGCTCCCGAACTATACGACGGCCGCGGACCGGCTGGACGCCGATGAACGGCGGCGGATCAAGCGGCTCTTTCAACAGTACGGCCTTGCCATGCCCGCCGTTGCCGCCCACCGCTCGCTCCTCGACGAGGACCCCGATGCGCACCGCGAGAACATGCGCGTGCTGAAACAGGCCGTCGACCTGTGCGCCGAGTGGAGCGACGGCCGCGGCATGCCGGTCCTGGACACCGTGTTGGGCGGCGCGCCGGAAGACTGGGAACCCAGGCTGGATTTCATCCTCGAACGGATCCGGGAACTGCTGGATTACGCCGCCGCACGGGAAGTCGTAATCGGGATGGAAGCCCACGTGGGTTCCGCCCTGGACACCGCGGAGAAATCGGTCCAGCTCGTGGAGACCATGGACTCCCCCTACCTGGGGCTCAATTTCGACATCAGCCATTTCGACGTCCTGGGTATGTCCATCGAGGAGGCGGTCCGGCTCATGGCCCCCTACGCGGTCCATACCCACGTCAAGGACCAGCGCGGCCGTGTGCCGGATTTCGAGTTTCTCGTGCCCGGCGAAGGCGACTTCGATTTCGTGACCTACCTGCGCGCCATGCACGCCGCCGGATACACGGGATCCATCACGGCGGAGGTCAGTCACATGGTGCAGAAGCGTCCTGAATACGACCCCTTCGAAGCGGCCGCTTTGTGTTACCGGACCCTGGAGAACGCCTTCAACGAAGCGGACGTTCCCCGACCGTGAGCGACCCCGGACGCGTTCCCCGACCGTGAGCGGCTATCTGTAAAACCGAAATTGAAAGGATGATCATGGAATATCGTTATCTGGGCAAGACCGGCCTGCAGGTTTCGCCGATCTGCCTCGGCACCGCCTTTCGGGGCGCGATCGACGAGCACGCCGGCATCCGCGTGATCGAAACGGCCCTCGACCTGGGATGCAACTTCATCGATTCGGCTTTCTACGGAGAGGGAAGGTCCGAGAAGATCATCGGGAAAGCGCTCAAGGGCCGGCGCGAAAACGTCGTGCTGTGTACGAAGATCTTCGGTAGGAAAGGCGATGGGCCCAACTATACCGGTCTGTCCCGGGTCAACCTGATGCAGGGTGTAGAGGCCAGCCTGGAACGGCTGCAGACCGACTACATCGACCTCTACCTGGCCCACAGTTTCGACCCGGTCACGCCCCTCGAGGAAACCCTCTCGACCTTTAACGACCTCGTTCGCCAGGGCAAGGTCAGGTACATCGGCTGCAGCAACTGGCCGGTCTACAAGGTGGTGGACGCCCTCTGGACCAGCGACCGGCGCAACCTGGAGCCTTTCGTCTGCCTGCAATACAACTACAGCCTCCTGGCGCGCTGGGAAACGGAACTCGAACTCATGCCCATGGCCAGGGACCACGGACTCGGTCTCATGTGTTACAGCCCGCTTGCCATCGGCCTGCTGACCGGCCAGTTCCGCCGCGGGGCCGTGCCGCCCGAAAACAGCCCCTGGGGGAGGAATCCCCGCCCGGGACTGAGCCGCAGTTCGTATCCCTTCGACGAGGCCATGACCGAGAAGCTGGACGGCATCGTGCAGACGCTGATTACCTTGGGCGATAAGTACGGGAGGACGCCGGCCCAGGTGGCGCTGGCCTGGATCCTGGACCACGATGAGGTGACGGCGCCGATCATCGGTCCGGACTTTCCCGAACAGGTCGAGGAGTCGCTTGGGGCCGTGGGATGGACGCTCGAACCGGAAGACCGTATCCTGCTCGACGAGATCTCCGCTCCGGAACTTCCGGGGAAATACGCCTGACAGCGCACTCGTCGCGGGACAACGCTCCGTCAGCCGAAGGGATCGTCCGCTTTACCACCGGGTGGCCTGCGCTTCTTCGCTTCCACTTTGGAGGCGTTATAGATGGACCGGAGGCGGCGGAACTTCTGGGCGACGAGTGCGATGAACACGACCAGGATCACGACGAGGACGACCTGGTAGATCGGGTTTTCCCAACCCAGGATCACCGGCCAGAGCGCGAAGATGGCGAGTATGGTGAATCCTGCTTCCAGTTTCTCTTTTTTCGTCATATCGGAGTTGCCTCTTCCGGGTTAGCCGGCGACTAGAAATCGAATTCGATTTCCACCAGTCTATTCTCTCTCGAAGCCGTTTCACAACCCTCGACACACTGAATGGGTCCCTTTGCCCATTCCCCGGTGATCTCCAGGGGCAGGCCGGCGAGCAGGTGGTCGGCCACGTTCTTGTAGTAGCCTTGCCAGTTATGGCCTCGGTCATAGGGTTTGACCTCCACGGCCCGGTGGCGTCCGTCCGCGCTGGCCATCGTCACCGTGCCCGCGCCGTCGCCACCTTCCATGACGATCGAACCGCCGGTCCCCTGGACGGTCCACATGGGCTTGCGGGACGCATGGATGGATGAGGTCGTGAACTGAGCCTCCATGCCCGAATCGAAACGAACGTACGCCCGGCAGTAATCCTCGTTGGTGACGCTGTGCCAGACCCGTTTCATGTAGTTTCCGTAGAGGGTAGCCCGCTTGTTGATCCGGTTTCCCTGACCATCGTACCTCGGCACCAACTGCAGGATCTTCTCGAAATTGTGGGCGCCCCAGTCGTACATCGCACCGCCGGAAATGGACTTTTCGGATCGCCACGCCTGGCCCGGCAGGCCGTACCCGACCAGGGCGCTTTCTATGGAATACACCTCTCCGATATCGCCCCTGCCGACGATCTCCTTCATGGAAAGGATATCCGGGTCCCAGTGCCGGTTGTGGTACACGGAGATCATGACGCCCCGGTCCCTGGCCAGGGCGATCAGTTCGTCCGCCTCGGAAACCTTGACCGTGAAGGGTTTCTCCGTGATGATGTGCAGGCCGGCGTCGAGCAGGGGCTTCGCGACGGGCGCGTGATAGGCGTGGGGGACGATGACGATGGCGAGATCGACCAACCCGCTCCCGGCCATTTCCGCTGCATCCTGGAACATGGGCACGTGGTCGCCCTGCTCCTCCCGCGCCGCTTCCAGCCGTGCGGGGTCCCGGTCGCAGACCGCTCCCAGCTCGAAACCGCGGGTCGCGGCGATCTGATCGCTGTGATGCTTCCCCATGCCGAACAGCGGCCCGTATCCCACCAGTCCGATGCGGACGGGCGATCCGTCGGCCATCCCGCACACGTAGCGCAGCCCCTTGATCAACTGGTCCTGGAAATCGGGGTGGACGAAGGCCCGGTTGTCGTGGCCGAGGGCCGTATAGAATATCCTGCCCTTCCCATAGTCCCGCACGTATCCCAGGGGCTTGCGTTCAAGTTTCCAGATCCCGTGCTGGAACCACTTGAGCGGCGCCTCCGTCTTGATGTCCATGTTGTAGCATTCGTCTTCGACGCGGAAACTCCGGCTCAGACGCGGCAGAATGTCGTCGAAGGACGGATCGACTTCCACGTCGAAGTCACCCAGCGGATCGTGGCCGATGAATTCGGTACCGATCATCTCGATGTAGTCGGCGTATTTCGCCAGTCCCGCATTCGCGGTGTGCACGGCCAGCAGCCCGCCCCCGTTCCGCACGTAGCCGGTGATCCCCTGTTCCTGCTCCCGGCTCAGTTCTCCGGCCGCAATGTACAGCGCCACGGCGTCGTAATCCGACAGGTCGCACAGCGCGTCCCGGTCGTCGGTTACCTCCAGCTTGAAATGCGAAGCGCCGTTCACGACCCCTTCGAACATGGCTGCGAACTGGCTGAACGGCGGCCTGTGATGGTTAATCAAAAGCAATATGCGTTTCACGGCGTTTCCTCACATCTGTGGGTGAAAGAAAGGACGACCATTACTCGATGCGATGATCATGCAATGTCCTGAAACCCGTTTTGCTCGATGCCTTTGCTTCGCGACAGACATACCGATGGCGTTCAGGCCGCGGACCGCCGTTCGGATTCCAGCGTGACCCGGATGCCGAAACCATTATCTTCGCGACAGACATGCCTCCAGCGTTCAGGCCGCGGACCGCCTTTCGGATTCCAGCGTGACCCGGATGCCGAAGCGCAGATAGCCGAGGGACAACACCACGCATGCCGGCCACCAGAACCAGTCCGGCAGCGGAGATTCCATGAGCACGTGCACGGTGTCCAGCACGACGGCCGGCGTGATGGCGATGACCGCCAGGTTCAGGAGCGTACGGTACGGAAGGCTCCCTCCGTTGGACGCCGTGAAAAACGATGCCACATAGGCGTAGAGCAGCGCCTGCAGCGACCGGTACGCGAAGGAAAACACGAGCAGGACGGGCAAGAGCAGCGTGTTGACCAGGGACCGGGTCCAGTCCGCAATCACGTACAGGTCCTCCCGGGTCAGCGTCTCCGGCGGTCCGTCCGGCAGTGTACTGACTTCGACCTGGTCGCCCTCTCCCCGGACGAAGATCCGGGTCTTCGTCACCAGCACCGGCGCTACGGTGTCGTCCAGGCTGGTGTACCGGCCGGTAGGGTCGATCACGGCCAGGACCGTCCCGTCCCGGTCACGCAGCAGCGTCGGCGCGGAGGAGGAGGTGGACAGTTCGCCGCCGGACAGGCTCAGGTCAGGGACCTGGTCGATATAGAACGGGGCCTCCCGGCTGACCCATTCGTCCACCTGGTTCTGGATCTGTATCGTGACGGGTATCCAGGTCAGGGCCAGAAGCAGGACAAGGTACAAAAAAACGCGGTTTCGCCAGAACCGGGCCACATCCTCGTAGATCTCCCCGTCGTAAAAGGCCATCCACAGCGGATGCAGTAAACTGAATCGACGCATGTACGCTCTCTACCTCCCGGCCCTGCGCCGGGGCGTGAAGTCTTAGACCGAGTTGGCCACCGAACCGTCCGACCTGAGCAACGTATTCGCGGTATTCATTGGCGAAAACGCCGCGCCGGCCAGCGATTCGTCGTCCAGTTCGACACCCAGGCCCGGATCGCGGGGTATCGGTATGTATCCGCCTTCCCGCCTGATGTTGGTCCGGTACACCCTGCCGGCCTCCGATTCGTCCCCCATGCTGTACTCCTGCGTCACGAAGTTCGGAATGCAGGTGTCCAGGTGAACGGAAGCGGCGGTGATGAGGGGCGTCAGAAAATTGTGGGTGACGACGGCGCAGTGATGGGCCTCGGCAATGGCGGCGATCTTCTTGCAGTGCGTCAGGCCGCCCGCCAGGGCCACGTCCGGCCGCACGTATTGCGGTCCGCCGTGGGCCAGGAGTTCCTGAAATTCCCAAATGGTGTTGAGGCGTTCCCCGTTCCCGACGGGGATGCCGATCCGCCGTGCGATTTCGCCCTGGGCCATGATGCTGTCGATCTGGATGGGATCCTCGATGAAATAGAGGTTGAATTCGGTCAGGGCGTTGGCCAGTGGCATGGCGGTCAACGGGGTCAGCTTGCGGTGGACCTCCACGATGAGGTCCATGTCCGGACCACCGCCGTCCCGGGCTGCCGCGACGAGATCCCGGGCGGTACGTATCATCCGGTCCAGGGCCATGTCCTGGTAGCCGCCCGGCAGGGGGTCGAACTTGAGCGCCGTGAAGCCCTCTGTCGCGGCGTTGCGCGCGGACTCGTACATGGCCTCCGGGGTGCCGCCGCCACCCAGCAAATGAAGCCTGACCCTGTCCCGGCAATTCCCGCCAAGCAATTCCCAGATCGGTACGCCGAAGTGCTTCCCCTTGATATCCCATAGAGCAATGTCGACGGCGCTGACCGCACCGGACAAGGCGCTTCCCCGGAAGGGCGACATGCGGTAGAGGTACTGCCAGTGATGCTCGATGCGGAAGGGGTCCTGTCCCACCAGGTAGTCTTTGAACCGCTCCACGATCTGGTGTACGGCTTCAGGATATCCCCAGCAGGCGGTCTGGCCCACCCCGGTGAGGCCACTGTCGGTCCGGATGCGGATGACGTACCCGCCACCGATGAAATACGAGGCGATGTCTTCGATTTTCACGTAGCATACCCTTTCTGGCTTCGCGGCGGATATGGGCGGCCGGTGACTGGTATTCGCCCCTGGACTGTATGCGCTTGCCTTCCGGCTCGGAGCGGTCGAATCGAGCTATCCCCGATGGAATTGCCTTTGAAGATCGAACGGGCAACTATATCCAGCTATCCCCGATGGAATTGCCCATGAAGATCGAACAGGCACCTATCAAGTAAGCGGAGTTTCCGGCACCCCGCAACCAGAAATCGGAACCATCCTGCCGCAAATCCTGTGAAATGCAGTTTTTACTTGAAGTCCCCCTTCGGTGCCCTGTATACTCTCTTTACAGATTCTCGCTCCAATCGTCTTATTTCCAGATCCCCTGGCACAGTCTGCCGCGGTGGCCTAAACCGGTTTATCTGCAGGAGCGCGCCGGAGGCATCACTTGGGAGATACACCATGATTACGGAAGAGACCGGTTTGAATTTTGATCCAAAATACGAGGATACGGATAAACTGAAAGCACTGTCCCGGCGAGGTTTTATTGGGCGAATCGCAGGAGGGCTCGCCGCGGGAACCGCATTGCTGTCCATGGCCGGAAAGGCCGGGGCCAAGCCGCCCATACCCGAAGACCATCTTCCGGAACCCGATGACGTGGCGTACTGGAACTGGGTGGCCGACCAGTTCATCATCCGCGATGGCGTGTCCTACATGAACACCGGTACGCGCGGACCGTCCCCCGGTCCGGTTCACCGGGCGCAGGTCGCCGCGATGGAAGGCGCGAACTCGAACTACAAGAGCTACACCAGTTACGTCTACAACAGCGACTTCCGGACGAATATGCGGAATAAGATGGCGAAGTACATTGGCTGCAAGTCGAACGAGGTCGCCTTTACCAACAATACGACCGAGGGCATGAACTTCGGCACATTCGGTATCGACATGGAGCCGGGCGACGAGATCGTGACGACCAACCACGATCACTCCAGCGGAGTTCAGCCTATCAATCTCCGGGCGGCACGGCAGGGGACGAAGACCGTGATGATCGACCTGTCCTCCCCGGACTTCCATCCGCCCGACAATCCCGATATGCTGCTGAAGGCCTTCGAGGCCGCCATCACGCCGCGGACGAAGCTGCTCAGCTTCTGCCATGTCAATTACGGCGACGGCCTGGTCCTTCCCGTGAAGGAAATCTGCGAGATGGCCCGGTCCAAGGGCATCCTGACCCTGGTAGACGGGGCGCAGCCGCCGGGCATGCTCGACCTCGACATGCACGCCCTGGGATGCGACATGTACGCGGGTCCGTGTCACAAGTGGATGATGGCCTCCATGTACACCGGCTTCTTCTACGTGAAAGAGGACATCGTGGACCGCGTGTGGCCGACCATGTACTCCGGCCCCGTGAACGGACTCACCATGTACGGCATGGAACCCACGGGCTTCGCCAAGGTATACTACGACGAATACCTGGCGGGAGCTGCCAAGTTCGAGTTGCGGGGTTCCTCGAATGCGCCTGCGCGCGTCGCCATCGACGCCGCGCTGGACTTCCACAACATGATCGGTCCGGCGGCAGTCGAAAGCCGCAACCGCCACCAGGCCGTGCGGGTGGCCAACGCCCTGCGCAACATGGACGGCGTCGAAGTCTACAGTTCGCCGGACCCGCGCATGAGCGCAGCGCTGGTATCGTTCAAGGTCAGCGGCGTGGGTACCCGCGACCTGAACGACACACTGTGGGAACGCCACCGTATATACATCCGGAACGTCACCCACGACGAGATCAACTGGGACGCCAACCGGACGTCGATGCACGTCATGGTGACCGATGCCCAGACCGACCAGTTCATCGGCGCCATCGAGGAAATCGCCAAAGAGAAGCGGCTCTAAGCCAGGGCGGATTCCCGCAGAACGGGCAATAGGCGGTAGCATCCGGAGGATCACGATATGGCTTTTCTGCGTCACCTGGCGCTTCGGTGCCAGGACGTGGCGGTCTCGCGGCGTTTCTACGAGGAAGTCATCGGTTTTGACTTCATCGGCCGGCGGGGAAACGGCGAAGCGGTCGATCTCAGCGACGGAACCGCCAATATAACGCTACTACCCCATGACGATCCGTCGCGTCCGACGCTCGAGGAAGGCGAGGAGTACATCCACTTCGGCGTGTTGGTTGACGATCTCCACGCCGCCTGGCACAGGGTCCGGAACTGGGGAGCGGAAGCGCCGAAGACCGTTAAGGGCCGCGACGCCATCTCCTCCGAGACCCCGCCGGAGATCGCTTTCAAGGCCATCGATCCCGACGGCAATATTGTCGATATTTCCGGTGACAGGGACGAATGGCGCGGCGTAAAGATATGACCAAGGGTTGATTCCCCGGCATCGATCAACCTCCTATGCGTATACTCCAATCGGCCGCCCTTTCGATTGACAAGTCCGTCGCGAAGGCGGCCGATTTGTTTGATTTCTCCCGCGGACGCATCCCGCCGGGCACCCTCACTGCCGCCGCCTGGCCGCAACTGGCCCGATCCCTGGCGCGTCAGTTCGAGCAAGGCGTCGTCGGAGTTACCGGGACGAACGGCAAGCACACGACCTGCAGGATCCTGGCCGCGATTCTCCGGCAGGCCGACGCACGCACGCTTTACCCCGAAGACATCGCACCTTCCATCGACGAGGTGGTCTCAACCCTGGTCAGAGCGACCGACCGGCGCGGCAAAATCCATGCGGACTACGGCGTATTCGGTTTCGAAACCGGCATGCTTGGCAGGGCGATCAGGGTATGCGGTCCCCGCACGCTCGTACTGAACAATCTGTACGACGATGAACTGAGCCAAGGGGTCGATACCATTGCCCTGGCAGGGGAATGGCGCAACGGGTTCGGCGCCATGACCGCCGGACAGAACATCCTCGTAAACGCGGACGATCCGGTCCTCTGCGGCGGATTCACGCGCGGCGTGCCGCCCCGGCTGACCTACTTCGGTGTGGAGGATGAGCGCCTGAAACTGGCGGATTCGTCCATTCCGGAGGTGCCATGCCATCGTTGCGGCGTACCCCTGACCTACCGAATCACCTGCCTCGCCCATCTGGGCGACTACGCGTGCGAAGGCTGCGGTTGGGAAAGGCCGTTGCCCACGGTCTACGCGATCGACGTGGACCTGGGCTCGGAAGAATCGAACTTCCGGCTCATCACCCCTCGGGGTCCCCTGGACGTGCGCTTCCGGTTAACCGGGCTCCACAACGTGTACAACGCGGCGGCCGCGGCGGCCTCCGCAATCACGCTCGGACTGAGTCCCGTGTCGATACGCAAGGGTCTCGAATCCGTAACGTCCATCGGAGGGCGGGACGAGCGGGTGGTGATCCATGAGCGGGAAGCACGCCTATTGACGATCAAGAACAGGACTTCTCTCCATGAAGCGCTCAGGACCTGCCTGCTTGACCGGCGGCGGGGCCACTACCTGTTTCTGCTTGACGAGGCCGTACGTGACGGACGCAACGGACCGTGGATCTCCGACGACGATCTGGATGGGATGGCGGACCGGTCGAGGTCCGTGCACGTGGCCGGCGCGGGCGGGGCGCACCTGGCCTTGATGGACGAGCAGATGGACGCGGAGGAAATGGCCGCGGCAGCGGATGTCAGCGACGTGTTTCACGACATCATGCGCAGGCTGACTCCAGGGGACCGTCTATGGGTCCTGGCGTCCGAAGGCGCCATGTACGCGGTCAGGCAGGAATTGAAGGATATGGGGATAATCTGAGCGTATGGGGGGATTCTGAGCGAAGGTCCGGTCAGTTCCACGGCGGCCGGTCACACCCGTTAAAGGGATAGTGTTCGCCGGCACGGAAGCGGGGAAGCGGGGGATAGTGGTTGATGCCCTCCACCGCCCTGCCGCGGCAAAGGTAGGCCGGGAAGTTCTCGCGCTTTATACGCGTGGTCGTGGGGATATACCGGAGGGTCAACCCGCATCGCCGACGGTCGGACCGGTTGGCCTCAGAGCCGTGAATCAGGTAGGGATCGTGCAGCGAAACGCCGCCCGCCGGCACGACGACGTCCGCCGCAGTGGATTCATCCACCTTCAGATCGAGTTCCGAACGCAACACGTTATCCCCGTCCGAAGCGCGGTGTTTGAACAGGTTCCGGTCCCGGTGGCTGCCGGGGACGACCCGCATGCATCCGTTTTCCGGGTTCGAATCGTCCACGGCCAGCCAGATCGTGATGACCTCCATGGGCTCCAGCGGCCAGTAGTTTCCGTCCTGGTGCCAGAGCACGGGCTGCCCGTCCCGGGGCGGCTTGCTGATGTAGTGCGCCGCGAAGAGCGCGATGTCGGGACCCAGGAACGGTTCGATGACGTCGATGAGCCGCGGGTCGGTGCAGAGGCGTATCCAGAACGGATCGTCCACGATCAGGTGGTGATGGTACTGTTCGGGGCGGACATCGGGGTGTTTCTTTCCCATCCACTCGATATGTCCCTGCGCCTCGGCGGTCAGCTCGCTGTCGATGACCCCGGGCACGACAACGTAACCATCTTCTTCGTACCGACGTACGATTTCGGCGCCGTTCATTTTCTCTATCCCGTCATTCGTTTTTTACGCGTTATTCGTTTTTTACGCGTTATTCGTGTTCGAGGTGATTGCGCAGGGCGCGGCCGAACTGGTAATTGGCGCGGTTTACCCATCCTTCGAGCGTTCCGGCCATTCGATCTTCCGCTAGACTCGATTTCAAGTCATATCCCGCACACAAAGTCCAGCCTACCCTTCATACATCATATTATCCCTAATCGAAACGGCGTCAACCGGTCTTTCCCGGGGTCCATAGTGTCCAGGTTCTGTAGTCTGCGATTTGATCAATAACACAAAACCCCGGCCGGAACCGGGGTTTTGCGCAAATAAAAAAGAAAAAGTGCGAAGAATCAGGAAGACCGGTTAACAAATGCCGACTCGAAGCACTAAGCTAACCGCGAGCCGTTTCCCAATTCCTCGTACGTAAGTAACACCATCGCCATCGCGGCGCCAAGGATCAATCCAGGCCAGAAAGTTGTGGACTTTCTTCCTCGTAAGACGAACGGGCGTCCGGGTCATCCAAATAACAGAATGGTTGACATCCCCTGTGGGTCCATTTATTTTGTAAGTTCCCACTGTATCGATCACAATCTGATGAAAAGTATGTTTTCTCGACCAGTAAAGCCGGGTTGTCAACGACGGTCAGACAGGAGAAACCGATGAGTTCAGAAAGATTCGACTTTGCCATTGCCATAGGCGGCGCCGCCGGCCAGGGAATCGCCACGCCGGGTAATGTGCTCGCCCGGATTTTCATCCGGCGCGGACTGCATCTCAACGCCTACAATGCCTACCAGTCGATCATCCGGGGCGGTCATATCTTCCTGACGGTAAGGATCAGCGATCAACCGGTTCACAACCATGGCGACAAGCTCGACCTGCTGGTCTGTCTGAACCAGGATACGATGGACCGGCACCTTGGGCTCATGGGTCCCGGCACGCGGGTCATATACAATGGCGACACCATTACGCCGGGGAGCCCGGGAGAAGGCGTGCACCTCTGTCCGCTTCCCATCGGCGAATTGACCGACAACAACCGCAACAAGCTGGTGCAGAACACCGTGGCCCTCGGAACGATCCTGAACCTCCTCGACATGGACTTTCAGATCCTGGAAGACATCCTCACCATGCAGTTCCGTCGCAAGGGCCAGGACGTGATTGACGAGAACGTCGGCGTGGCGCGGGCGGGGTACGACTACGCCGCGGCGCATTTCGAGCCCTTTACGCAACCGGTGCCCAACGGCGGCAAGCCCCTTGCGGTATGGACGGGCAACGACGCGCTGGCCATGGGCGGCGCGGCGGCGGGCGTCAAGTTCTACTGCGCCTACCCCATGAGTCCATCCACGGGAGTCCTCCACTGGATGGCGCAGAACGCGCGGGACCTGGGAATCATGGTGCGGCAGGTCGAAGACGAGATCGGCGTGGCCAACATGGCCATCGGCGCGGCTCACGTGGGCTGCCGGTCCATGTGCGCGACCTCGGGCGGCGGATTCGCCCTCATGACCGAGGCGGTGGGCAGCGCGGCGATGTTGGAAATACCGGTCGTCTTCATCGACGTGCAGCGCGCCGGACCGTCCACGGGCGTGCCCACCAAGACGGAGCAGGGCGACCTCTGGCAGATTCTGGGCGCGAGCCAGGGGGATTTCGAGCGCTTCATCGTGGCGCCGACCGATGCGCTTGACGCCTTCAATACGATGCCCGAACTGTTTAACCTGGTGGACCACTTCCAGTGCCCGGGCATCGTGATCTCGGATCTGCTGATCTCCGAAGGCACCTTCAGCGTCGACCCCGACGCCATCGACATGCAGCCTGAAATTGACCGGGGCGACCTGATCACCGAATCCAGGAACGGCGTGAGCGACATACCAACGGGATCGCAGGAGGCCAACGGGCACGGTCTCATCGGCGCGCCGAGCAACGGTTACCTGCGGTACGAAAACACCGATAGCGGCATTTCTCCCCGTGCGCTCCCGGGCGTGGAGGGATATGCCCACGTTGTGGCCACGGACGAGCACGATGAAGACGGTGTCCTGGTCAGCGATGAGTTCACCAACCCCCATAAGCGACGCAAGATGGTGGAGAAACGGGCCCGGAAGTTCATGGACGTCGCCAGCCGGATCGAACCGCCCGTGCTTTCAGGCGCCGACGCCGACGACGCCGAAATCACGCTGATCGGCTGGGGTTCGACCCGCGGCGTGATCAGGGAAGCGGTGGAGATCCTCAACCGTGACGGCATCGCCGTAAACCAACTGCCGGTCAAGTGGATCGTCCCGCTTCATGCGGAGGCCATTGCCGAAGTGTTTGCCAACGCAAAGCGTACGGTGATTGTGGAAAACAACCATTCCGGCCAGTTCCATCGCTATCTGCGCGGCGAGACCGGGTTGACGGCCGACGGGCACATCCGGAAGTACGACGGCGAACCGTTCATGCCTCATCATATCGTGGACGGCGTCAAGGAACTGCTGGCCGGCAAGACGGACATTTTCGTGCCCTATCAGGAAGTCATCGTCTAAGGAGTTCCCAACATGTCAGTGGAAACTGTACCACGCGAAGCAGTGGAAGAAAAACCGGCGACACCGTTGAAGGCGAAGGACTTCAAGGGCAAGGTGGATCCGGACTGGTGTCCCGGTTGCGGCGATTTCGGCGTGCTGAGCAGTCTGCAGCGGGCCTGCGTAAACCTCGGACTCCGGCCCCACGAGATTCTCACGATCAGCGGGATCGGCTGTTCCTCCAATTTCCCGGGTTTCTTCAACTCGTACGGAATGCATACGCTGCACGGCCGTGCCCTGGCCGTGGCCACGGGAGCACAGATGGCGAACCACGAGCTTACCGTGTTCGTCACGGGCGGAGACGGCGACGGCTACGGGATTGGCGGAAACCACTTCACCCATACGGCGCGGCGCAATGTCGACCTGACCTACATCGTCATGGACAACCAGATCTACGGTTTGACTACCGGCCAGGTCTCGCCAACCAGCAGTATCGAAATGAAGACCAAGAGCACGCCCTTCGGCAGCGTGGAATCTCCGATCAATCCCATCACGGCGGCCATCATGAACGGCGCGACCTTCGTGGCACGGGCCTTCAGCGGCGACGCCCGCCACCTGACCGGTCTGATCGAACAGGCCGTCCGGCACAGGGGCTTTGCGCTGATCGACGTATTCAGCCCCTGCGTTACCTTCAACAAGGACAACGACTACCCCTTCTTCAAGCAGCGTGTCAAGAAGCTGGAGGACGAAGGCCACGATCCCAGTGACTGGAAGACGGCCTGCGAGAAGGCCATGATCTGGGGGGACGAGATTTACACCGGCCTGTTCTTTCAAAAGCCGGATACGCCCACGCTGGGGGACCGGGAGCCTGTACTGGACGAGGGCGGCTCCATGGCAGGGCGGGAACTGGGGATCACCCCGGGTCAGTCCGATCGGATCATCAAGCGCATGATGTAGTTGGTAGAGCGACGAAGCGTGGGCAATCCCGCGCGTTTCGCATGACGCGTTTCAGATGAAGGGGATTTCCTGCAGATCCCGGTGCGCGGCGCGGTAGAGGGGAGCCGGAGGGGCATTATCTTCCTCGCGCGCTCCGCCGGTGGCTTCGATCATCTTCAGCGACCGGACCTTGTCGCTGAAACTCCGGGTTTCCAGCCTTTCGCCAAGCCCCTGTTCATACACGCTCTGAAGTTCCGCCATGGTGAATTCACCGGGAAGCAGCAGCAGTGCGATATTGGTGTAATTCAGCTTGGCCGCGATCCTGTTCGTGCACACCTTCAGAATCTCATTGTGATCGTACGCCAGCGACGGGGTATCGTTGACGTAGAACCAATCCCCGTTGCGATACTTGTCCACGGGTACAAAGGACTCGTCCGGGCTGTTGGGAAACCCCATATAGGCTGTCGAAATCGTACGCCTCTTGGGATCGCGATCGATGGCGGAGAAGGTATAAACCTGCTCGAAGTAGGCGCTGTCCCGCCCCGTTGCCTCGCGGTAGGCGCGGTGGACAGCCGCCTCCAGGTCTTCGGTCTCAAGCACCAGCGTTCCCGGCAGTGAATATCGGCCCACGAAGGGTTCGATCTTCAACTCGACCAGGTAGACCAGCAATTTGCCATCAAGAAACCGGAAGATGCCCAGGTCCGTGGCCGCGTATGGTTTGGTAGGTATCATCGCAAGCTCATGTTTGCATCGTTTTGACGGGTGTGGCAAGAAAAAAATGGGCGGACGCATGCGAGGTCAGGAGCCGGTTTTCGTCCAGGAATAGGGAGCCGTCTCACATTCTATGGACGTGGATATCCTGACAGCAGTCGCGCAACTCGTGGCCGGCGCGCTGATCGGCGCCTGCATCGGCATGACCGGCATCGGCGGCGGAGTACTCATTCTGCCCGTTCTTACCCTTGGATTCGGCCTGCCTTCCACGGTGGCCGTGGGCACGGCCCACCTCTATTCCTGCCTCTGCAAGCTTCCGGCCGTCTTCTTCCATTTCAGGCAGGGAACCATCCGTTTCCGCACTTCCGCCTACTTCCTGGTAGGCGCAGTGCCGGCGACCATAGCCGTGGCCGTCTGGATCACGGGATACGCCGGCGCCATGGACCGGTCCGACCCGGCCTGGCTCGAATTACAGACGAATCTTCGCCAGTTCATCGCGGCGGTAGTCATTCTTTCCGGCCTGCTGATCCTCTGGCACATGTTCATGCGACCGGGATCCCGCACGGCGCCTGGTCAGCGGATCGCCCCCCGGGTCACGGGCGCGAAGGTATTCCTCGTGGCGGTGCTCGGCGCCGTCATCGGCGGACTGATCGCGTCCACCTCGGTTGGAAGCGGCATTCTCATCGTACCGCTCATGATCATCATTTTCCACCTGACCGCGGTGGACACGGTGGGCTCATCCATTTTCATCGCGCTGACGCTGACCCTCACGAGTTCGATCATTTACGCCGGCAGCAGCCAGCTGGACCTCGCCATCGCCGTGACCATGGCGGCAGGATCCCTGGTGGGCGTTCCGCTGGGCGTCCGGATGTCCCGGAAGATCCCCGAGCGGTACCTGCAGATAACCATCACGGGGCTCGTGCTGGCGGCGGGAGCGATTATGCTGTTCGGGGGATGACGAGCGGGGATCAGGGCGAGGCGAATATCTCGTTCAGCAGGCCGCTCAGCCGGATGCCGGCCTGCAGCAGCCTCATTTTTAAGCCATCGTCGTGCTTGAAGATGTAGGCGTATCCCAGATAGGGCGTTTTGGCGGAACGGGATCCGCCGTAATCGTACACGGACGGGAGCATGCTCCTCGACTCCCGCATCCAGTCCGTTACGGTGGACCGGCGCCATGCGTTGATCTCACCGGGCTGCGCATGCCCGAAGAATCGGACCCATTCGGTGAAGCTAAGCCGCTGGTTCTCGACGAGGTGTTCGTCCCAGACTGTGTGGAGGTTGGTGCTCTCGCCGAACCATCGGACCCGGATATCGTTGCCGCCGCGGTCGCTGCCGTATCCGGCGTGGAGCGGCTGGTGGATGTCGGCCACCAGGTGGACCAGGAATCTCAACGCGTCCACCCGTTCCTTCCTTCCCGCATCGCGGTCCCTCAAGACCCGTTCGAACCGTTCGATGGCCTCGACCACGTCGCCCCGCGGGTTTCTGCGCGTCTCCTCGAGCGTCTGGCCGGGCGGCACGTTGATGTAGTGCCACGGCGAGGCGTGGCGCCAGGCGGGATCGGACTTGATCTCATCGGCCCAGGTACTGATCTGAGCCAGCGAGGCGCGGCCGACGAGTTCGGTGATGCCTCTGCGGGCCGCGTCCGTCAGGTGGTTTTCGGCGATCTGGCCCACGATGCGGTGACCGTTCGGCCCCCATGCCGCAACCGGCAGGGACCCGCATAACAGGACGATCGACGCCAAAAGAATTCGTATAGTGCGCATGAGCGGTTCTCCGTCGGTCTTTCAGGGGACGTAGGACGATCCCGGATCCATGGGTGGCGGCGGCCAGTGCAGTCCCCGCTGGCCGGACAGGCCCCGGTTGGGCGGCAGCGTGTATTCGCGGTCCGGCAGGCCGGTCAGTTGTCCGTCCCGGAACCACGCAGAATCCAGGTCGGCCATCTCATCCACCAGCCGCTTCGTAAGCCGGCGCAGGATTGCGGCGTGGTCGGGAGACTCCGAAAGATCGCGGCATTCGTCCGGGTCTTCCTCGAGGTCGAACATCTGTGTACGGTTGCCCACCGGGTAATAGATCAGCTTGTACCGCCCGTCATGCATCATGCGGGTTGCCTGGGTGTTTTCGCCGCACTCTCCGTACAGGTATTCCCGTTGTTCTTCGCCCGCCATGGAGAGGCCATCGACCGTATCCGGGACGTCGAGCCCCGCGAGGTCCAGCAGCGTGGGCATTACGTCCTGCCAGCCTACGAGCCTGCCGTCCGCGCGGTTGTGTCCGACCCGGTCGTCGCCGGCCGGGCCCACGAGAATCATGGGCACGTTGGCGGATTGCTCGTAGTAAAGCCGCTTCGCCCACAGTCCGTGGACGCCCAGCATGTCGCCGTGGTCGGCCGTGAAGAGCACGATCGTGTCGTCGATCAGGCCTTCCTCCCGCAACGTGCCGATCACCACGCGCAGCTGGTGGTCTATATGGGTGCACAGGGCGTAGAATGCGCGTCTTGCCCAGGCGACCTGGGCATCACTCATGCCCCCGAATCTTCCCTGGACCGCCTTCAGCGCATAAGGCAGGCTGTCGGGGTCCCGGGCCCAGTCGCCGCAGTACGGCGCGCCGGGGTCCTCGCCGGTGTAGAGGTCCAGGTAGCACTGCAGCGGAGTCAGCGGGGGATGGGGATGGCAGTAGGACAGGTACCAGAAACCCGGCCGGGTGGGATCGCGCCGGCGTATCATACGGGCCATCTGGCGCGTGGTCCAGTTGGTCACGTGCATGGCCTCGGGCAAGTGCCAGGGACGTTGGCCGTACTCGTTGTTGCTCATGCCGTGCGTGAATCCCTCCCCGGCGTATCCGCTTTCCCCGAGAAAGGTCTCGTAATCGTCCAGGGCGCCGATATTCGGACGGCCTTCTTCCGCCAGGACCACGTCGTCGAACCCGATCCGGTCCCGCTGCGGGTACACGTGCAGCTTGCCCACCGCGTAGGCCTGGTAGCCGTTGTCCCGAAAGGTCTGTGCAAGGGTCGGGACCCGCGGCATGGGTTCATCGACCTTGAACTCCCGGTCGCCGTGCGTGGCCGTGGTCGTGCCGGTCATGAGCGTCCTTCGCGCGGGAATGCACACCGGACATTCGCTGTAGGCCCGGGTATACCGGACCCCGCTGCGCGCGAGGGTATCCAGGGTCGGGGTCAGGACCACCGGATGGCCCGCGTGGCCGAAAAGCCCGCCCGGCCAGTGATCGGTGCAGACGAGTAGGACGTGGGGACGGGAAGGCATGGTTCTCCCGGGTGAAGCGTACATCGAGTTGATCCCGCGAATGACCTTCCCAATATACAACATGCGTTGCCGGGTGTCCACCGATACCGGCGATTACCGATCGCTCATTTCCCTTGACAAATCTAACTATATTCTTATATTCGTTTATGAAGATATAATCCTTCCGTTCAGCATGGGAGCCAGAGATTTGGACAACGATCTTGCCGTATTCAAGGCCTGTTCGGACGCCACGCGCCTCCGCATCCTGTTCCTGCTGACCGAGCGGGAACTGTGCGTGTGCGAAATCATGGCCGTTCTGGATATGCCCCAGGGCAAAATCTCCCGGCACCTGGCCGTGCTGAAGCAGTCCGGTCTGCTCACGGGCCGCCGCGACGGAGTCTGGATCTACTACGCGCTGGCCAGAAACTCCTCCATCGCCCTGAAATACGTGACCGTTTACCTGGTCTCGGCCCGGCAGGTACACGAGCGGATCCTGGCGGACCTGGACCGGTTGCGCGGACTGGCCAGCGAGGGCAAAATCTGCGTGCCCCAGCCCTCCCTGGCCCAACTCCAGGCAGATGACCGGGAAGATCCGGCTTTTTTCGACCGGCCCATGCTTTCGCGGGAGGAGCGTTGAGACCGCCCAATCACGATACCTGTACCACCTTGTACCCGGCCCTCCATCGCTATCTCAAAGCGCGCCTGGCGGAATCCGGCCTGATCTCGACAGAACGAAGGAAAGCGCTGGAATCCGTTTCTGCGTATGCCTCGGCGAAGGTCGGAAGCGGTGAACCGGCCCGGCTCACTTTTATCTGTACCCACAACGCCCGCAGGAGTCAGATTGCGCAGATCTGGGCACAGACCACGGCGCGCTTTCTCGGCGTACCGGGGATATCCGCCTACTCGGGCGGCACCGAAGTCTCCGCTTTCGATCCCAGGGCCGTATCGGCGCTGGTCCGGGCGGGTTTTCGGATCGAACGAAGCTCGACGGGAGATAACCCGGTCTACCTCGTCCATTCCGGGGCCGAACTTCCCCCGGTGCGCGCGTTCTCCAAGAATTTTCTGGATCCGGCGAACCCCCGGGACCATTTCTGCGCGGTCCTGACCTGTTCGGACGCGGACCGCATCTGTCCCGCGGTATACGGCGCCGACAAGCGCATACTCGTTCCCTACAAGGATCCGAGGTCCTCCGACGGAACGGACCGGGAGACTGACACATACGACGAACGATGCCGGGAGATCAGCCGGGAGATGGGTTGGCTGTTCGAGCGGGTCGGGATCGCATGACGCCTATATCGTTCATCATGACGCCTATACGGTTCATCGCACATGACAGGCATAGGTCCTCTTAGGAAATCAACCAGAGAGTAAAAATGGAATCCACGACGAAACGACTATCGTTGCGCGATCGTTACCTGACCCTGTGGATCTTCCTGGCCATGGGCCTGGGCGTCGGCCTCGGGGTGTGGACGCCGGAGGTTCCCGCCCTGATCCAGCTGGGACAGGTGGGCACGACCAACCTGCCTATCGCTATCGGGCTCATCCTGATGATGTATCCACCGCTGGCCAAGGTGAAGTACGAGGAATTGGGGGACGTGTTCCGAAACGTGCGGATCCTCGGCGCGTCCCTTTTCCTGAACTGGATCGTGGGGCCCATCCTGATGTTCGGTCTCGCGGCGCTCTTCCTGCCCGGACATCCCGAATACATGACCGGCCTGATCCTGATCGGCCTGGCCCGGTGCATCGCCATGGTCATCGTGTGGAACGAACTGGCGAAGGGAAACACGGAGTACGCCGCCGGCCTCGTGGCCTTGAACAGCCTGTTCCAGGTGTTCTTCTACAGCGTGTACGCCTACGTCTTCATTACGGTCCTGCCGCCCTATTTCGGACTGGAGGGGAGTGTCGTTCCGGTTACGATCGCACAGATCGCGGAAAGCGTATTGATCTACCTGGGCATCCCGTTCTTCGGCGGCATGGCGACGCGCCTGATCCTGCTGCGGATCAAGGGGAAGCCGTGGTACGAGTCGTCCTTCATTCCCCGCATCAGCCCCATTACCCTGGCCGCGTTGCTGTTCACCATCGTGGTCATGTTCAGCCTGAAGGGCGACACGATCGTGGCCATCCCCCTGGACGTGATCCGCATCGCCCTGCCCCTCCTGGTCTATTTCGTGCTCATGTTCCTGATCACCTTCTGGATGGGACGGAAGATCGGCGCGGACTATTCGAAGAACGCCACGCTCTCTTTCACCGCCGCAAGCAATAACTTCGAACTGGCCATCGCGGTGGCCGTGGCGGTCTTCGGCATCGAATCGGGCGTGGCCTTCGCGGCCGTCATCGGCCCGCTCGTCGAAGTACCGGTCATGATCGCGCTGGTCAACGTGGCCCTGCGTTTCCAGCGCATGTATGCCCGGCCCCGAACTTAAACATTGCCTCCAGGCATTCTGAGGCCGTATAATCACGCCCTGCCGTTTCCTCTCGCTGCCTACCTCCCGCAAAAGGCCGGCCCGGGTGAGCCATATCGACGAAAACCAGCCGCTGACTACGAGACCCGTGCTGCTCGTGCTTATGCTGTGTACGCTCTGGGGCGGCCTGGTCGTGTCGGTAAAAGTGGGGTTGGAGGGCATCCCGCCGGTCCTCCTGGCGGTCTTGCGATTCGGCGTAGCCCTGGTGTGCGTCTACACGTGGACGCGGCTGGCCGGCGTCTCGCTCTACGTGGCGCGGGGCGACCGCCTGATCATCGCCGTGCCCGCCCTGGTCATGGCCGCGCAGATCCTGTTCCTGAACATCGGCGCGGAACAGACCTCGGGAAGCCACGCCGTCCTGTTTATGCAGACCTACCCGTTCGTCGTCGCCGGGATCGCTCATTTCATCATTCCAGGCGATCGCCTGACACCGATGAAGCTCGTCGGCCTGGTCCTGGCCGGCGGCGGCATGGTGTTGACCATTTATGATGAAGCGGGCGGTCCGTCGACACCCCTGGGCGACGTGCTTGTCCTGCTCAGCTCCGTCAGCCTGGCCATCCAGATCATGATCAACAAGGTGCTGGTCAGGCGCATCTCCCCCGTGGCGGTGATCTTCTGGCAACAGGTGGTCGTGCTGCCAATATTCACCATACTCTGGATATCGACCGAATGGCACCTCCCGGTCACGTTAGACCTTGGCATCGTAGCCGCGGTGCTGTACCAGGGCGCCATCGTGGCCGGCTTCTGCTTTCTCGTATGGATACGGCTGCTGCAGCGTCACAGCGCCACGCAGATCAGCGCTTTTTTCTTCACGACGCCCCTTTTCGGCGTCCTCCTGAGCTGGCTGATCCTCGGCGACCAGGTGACCACGTACCTCACCGGCGGCCTGGCGCTGCTGGCGGCCGGCCTCTGGGTAGTCAATCGGAATTGAATACGTATTTCCCCGGCCACGGAAACCCGAACAGAAGCAACAGAAACCCTGCGGCGCGTACCTGAACAAAGGAGAATACAACCATGATCATCGACTGTCATTCCCATGCGTGGGACTTCTGGCCCTACGAACCGGCAGTCCCGGACCCGGAGAACCGGGGCCGGGCGGAGATGCTGCTTTATGAAATGGACACGGTGGGGGTTGACAAGGCGGTGCTGGTCTGCGCCCGGATCGAACACAATCCCGGGAACAACGACTACGGGGCCGATTGCGTCCGCCGATACCCGGACCGGTTCGTCCAGTTCGCCGACGTGGACTGCGGCTGGACCGACACCTACCACACGCCGGGGGGTGCGGGAAGGCTTGCGGAGGCCGTCGAAAAGTACCGGTTGAAGGGATTTACCCACTATCTCCGGGACGACTTTGACTGGTTCGAATCCAGTGAAGGACTCGCGTTTTTCGAGCATGCTGCCGAACTCAACCAGATCGCGTCCCTGGCTCTAAGTCCGGCCTGGATGCCTGCCCTGCGAAAGCTCGCGCGCCGGTTCCCGACGGTTCCTTTCCTATGCCATCACATGGCCAGTTTGAAGGTCGGAGAACCTCCGCCGCGTCCGTTGCTCCAGGAGGTTTTGAACTCCGCTGACGTACCCAATATCCACATCAAGCTGTCCGGCTTTCAATACACCTCGGAGACCGCGTGGGAATATCCCTATTCGGACTGCATGTGGATCGTACGCAAGCTCTACGAGGCTTACGGCCCGGAACGCATGTGCTGGGCGTCCAACTACCCGCCGGTCGCGCGGGCGAGCACCTATCAGCATTCGCTGGAAGCCGTCCGAACGCACTGTTCCTTCATCGCAAAGGCGGATATGGACCTCGTCCTGGGCGGTAACATGGAGCGGTTGCTGGCGGCGGCCGGATGAGGGTAGTGTCGTTTCAGCCGCGATTGACGATGGCGTTTTTCTTTCCCTGCCTGCCCACGGGAATTGATACTCCAGCCAGTACGTTTCCGACGCCCCCATCGCTGTTCCTGCCGAGGTCGCCGGCGGTCGCCGGGCAATGGACCTGTACTTCGAATCTCGGCTGGCTGTAGCGTCAACCGGAAAAAGACCCCGTCAGTCCAACATCATGCGGCGTAATCCGAAGCGCATACAGTTTAATCCGAACTTTCTGTAACTTAACTCCACATTCGGAAGTCTTACGTACAGATTAACGGGAACTTCCTTTGAATTGAAGTCATTAAATGATGTATACAATACGTGACTCGTGTATAATTCAAGAGGTCGATTCAGGTTGTTACAGGGAGCGAAAATGAGGCAGATGCGATCCAGTCTTAGCGGAATGAAGTTACCTCGGCTGTTCCTTCTTGTGATCTTCGCGGCCTTCGTCGCTTCCGGATGCGGCGACGCCAGTTCCGGCACGGGTGATAGCCCGGACGAAGGCAAGAAAGGCGAGGCCGAGGCGGATTCCACCGCTCCGCCCCCCGTCCCCGTGAACGTGATTTCCGCTTCCCTGGGCACCATTTCCGACGTCATCCTGACGACCGCCACGGTGGAAGCGGACCGCGACGCCCGCATATTCCCGCGAACCACCGCGATGATCGAGGATATCCTGGTTCAGGAGGGGGACCACGTTAAGCAGGGCCAGACGCTGGCCGTCCTGGAACATGCCGAGGAAGAAGTCGCCCTGGCACGGGCGGAGGCGATCAGACAGGCTCGGAAGCAGGAGTTCGACCGGTCGGTCGCCCTGCTGGAAGGCGAGCTCATCAGCGAAGTGGATCACGAAGCCAAGGAACGTGAGTACATCATGGCCCAGGCGGACTGGGAGTCCGCCAAGGTGTCGTACGACAAGACCACTATCAAGGCTCCTTTCAGCGGCACGATAACCGAACGGCATCTCAATGTGGGCAACATGGCCAGGACGGGCGACGCCCTCTTCACCCTGGTGGATCTGAACACCCTGTTGATTTACACGTACCTGCCCGAGATGGAGTGGTCCCACGTGTCCGCGGGCCAGGACGTCGTGCTTGAAACCGATACCCTTCCCGACGGTGAATTCGGAGGGAAGATCTTCCGCGTGAGTCCCATCATCAACCCGCAGAACGGCACCTTCAAGGTAACGATTCGGATTAACGACCCCGGCTGGCGTTTGAAACCCGGCATGTTCGTCCGCGTCAAGATACTCGCCGACCAGCACATGGACGTCCTGCTGATTCCCAAGATCGCCTTGCTGGACGACAACAACGTCTTTACCGTGCTGGACGACAGCCTGGCGGTCCGCGCCGAACTCAGCCTGGGCTTGCAGGACGCCGATTTCGTAGAGATTGAAGAAGGGCTGAATCCCGGTGACCGGATCGTCATCGCAGGGCACCGAAGCATGAAGGACAGCACGCGGGTCAAGATCGTAACGCCCTGATTCTCGGAAACACCCTCCATGACCATCGTCGACTTCGCCATCCGCAGGCCGGTCACCGTCACCATGCTGGTGCTGGCGGCGCTGATTTTCGGCTACGTCTCCTTCGGCCGCCTCGCGGTAAATCTGCTGCCCGACATTTCCTATCCTTCGCTGACCGTACGGACCGAGTACGAAGGCGCCGCGCCTGAAGAGATCGAGAACCTCATTTCCCGGCGTATCGAGGAAGCCGTAGGCGTCATCAACGGACTGGTCGAAGTCAGTTCCATTTCGCGCGCCGGCATCTCCGACGTGGTGCTGGAATTCGACTGGGATGCGGATATGAACCTCGCGGTCATGGACGTCCGAGAGCGGGTGGACCGGGTTTTCCTGCCAGAGGACGCCGAAAGGCCACTGCTGCTCCGATACAACCCCGAACTCGACCCGATCATGCGCCTCGGCCTGTCCGGCGAAGACCTGATCATGCTCCGTAACCTGGCGGACTGGGAAATCCGCAGGGAACTGGAGACGATCCCCGGGGTGGCCTCGGTGCGCATGAAGGGGGGCCTGATCGAGGAAATACAGGTGGAGATCGACGAAGCGCAGTTGACGCGGCTGGGACTCACCTTCGAAAACATCAACCGCCGGCTAGCCGCCGAAAACATCAACCAGGCCGGCGGACGACTCCGGGAAGGCGACGAGGAATTGATCGTTCGCGCGGTCAACGAATTCCAGACGGTAGAAGAAATCGGCGGAATCATCATCTCCAGCCGGGGCGAGGTACCTGTCCGGCTGAACGACCTTGCGACGGTGCGGCGTCACTATAAGGAAAGGAAGACCGTTACCCGAATCAACGGGCAGGAGAGCGTGGAAATCGCCCTGTTCAAGGAGGCCGACGCGAATACGGTGACGGTCGCCCGCGCGATCAAGGAGCGCCTTGGCGACATCGGGACCAGAAGTGGAGCGGGGGGGGATGCCGATGAAGCGGGTCCCGCAGACGGCGGCGGAAATGAGAATGCAGCCACGGATGGGACGGAAACCACCGGACCGTCTATCGCCGACGAAAGACGCACCATCGTTTCGACGCTGCCGGAAGGCGTCTCGCTGTACACCATATCCGACCAGTCCCGTTTCATCGAAAACGCCATCGACGAAGTGATCAATACCGCCCAGTGGGGCGGCGTGCTGGCGATCCTGGTCCTCTTCCTGTTCCTGCGCAACCTGAAGAGCACGCTCATCGTGGGTGTGGCCATTCCCGTATCGGTGTTGATCACTTTCATCCTGATGTTCTTCAGCGACACCACGCTCAACATCATGTCGCTCGGCGGACTGGCCCTGGGCATCGGCATGCTCGTCGACAACGCCATCGTCGTGCTGGAAAGCATATTCCGGTGCCGGGAGGAGGGGGACTCCATCGTCGAATCGGCCCGGCGCGGGGCGTCGGAGGTAGGCATGGCCGTGACCGCTTCGACCCTCACGACCATTGCCGTGTTTTTCCCCATCGTGTTCATCGAAGGGGTCGCCGGCCAGATCTTCACAGACCAGGCTCTGACCGTCACCTTCGCCCTGCTGGCCTCGCTCGCCGTGGCGCTGACGTTCATACCCATGATGGCCTCCCGGGAAGGCGGTACCAGAGGCGCGGCGGGAAGCGGTCTCTGGATACAGGGCGCGTACCGGGACTACCGGCGGTCCGCGCCGGAGGAACGGGGCCGCGCCTGGCGCTGGTTCCCCCGGAAGGCGTGGAAGGACACCGGAGCCTGGTTCATCGGAGCTTTTCCCGGTCTCGCGTGGTTCGGGGAGACCGCCCGCAGATTCAGGACGCGCAAGGATGATGGACCTACCCGGGCAAGCTGGATCGTTTTCTACCCGGTGTATCTCGCTGGCCGTTTCTTCGTGCTGGTATGGCGCTGGCTGAAAGGTTGCGTGGTGCAGGGCCGCGACACGATCGGGCATGAAGGCCGGATCCGGTGGCTGCTGTCGGCCGCCGGGCGGGTCCCGCGATGGATCGCCGTGTTCGCATTTCGCTTCATACTTCCCTTCTTCCGGCTGGTCCGGTTCCTGGTCGGCAGCTTGTTCAAGATTCTCTTTACGGTCGTACCCAACGTGCTGGCGCTGGTCCTGACCCCGGTATGGTTGCTGGTTCGCGCCGTATTCTGGCTGCTGGGCAAAATCGTCCACCCGGTTCTGAACCTGTTCAACCTCGCGATCTCGAAATGCCAGGATATCTATGTAACGGTGCTCTCCCGCGCGTTGGAACACCGGTTTGTCACCATGCTCTTCGTTGCGGGGATCGTAGCAACCTCGGCGGTACTGATCCCGCGCCTGGGGACCGAACTGATTCCTGAACTGGAACAGGGTGAGTTTGCGGTCGACCTCATCCTGCCGTCGGGCACGCCGCTGGCCACCACCGACACGACTGCGACACGGATAGAAACCCTGATCCGGGACGACCCGGCCATCGAGCAGGTCTATGTCGTGGTAGGCGCGGTGGAATCGGGCGGCACGCTCGTCGAGGAAGAACGGGAGAACATCGCCCGGGTGGCCGTGATGCTCCGGCAGGAGTCGGTGAGGCGGCTAGGAAGCGACGACGTCATGGAGCGGCTCAGGTCCCGCCTGGCGGACATACCCGAGGTCCGGATGGAGTTTGTCCGCCCCGCCCTGTTCAGCTTCAAGACGCCGCTGGAGGTAGAAATCCGGGGCTACAACCTGAGGGATCTCCGTTCCGTCAGCGGTCAAGTCGTCGAATCCCTCGAAGACCTGGAAGGCCTCAGGGACGCCCGATCCCTGATGGAGGCCGGGCATCCGGAAGTCGTGGTCGTCTTCGATCGCGACCGCATGGCGGCCCTGGGCGTGGATATCGGCCAGGCGGCCGACGCGATCAGGAACAAGGTCCGCGGAAGCGTCGCCACCCGGTTTTCCGCGGGAGACCGAAAGATCGATATCCTCGTCCGCGCACGGGAGGAAGATCGAACGGAGATCGCCCAGTTGAAGGCTCTGGCCGTCAACGCCCGCAGTCGCGGAAACACGAATACGGAAGGCATGGCGGACCAGAATGCCTTCGGGGAGGATCCCGAATCGTCGAATGACCGGTCCTCGCAACCCGCCGCTGAACGCGGCGCCGTGCCGCTCAGCGCCGTGGCGCAGGTGCATCTGGACGAGGGACCGAGCGAGATCCGGCGCATAGACCAGCAGCGCGTGGCGCTCGTAACGGCCAATCTGACGGGAATCGACCTGGGGAGCGTGGCTAGGGGCATCCAGGACAGGCTGGCCGGGCTCCCGTTGCCCGCTGACTTCAATATCGACCTTGGCGGCCAATACCGGGAGATGAACACTGCATCGCGCAGCATGCTGCTCGCCATTGCCATGGCCGTTTTCCTGGTTTACCTGGTCATGGCTTCCCAGTTCGAGTCGCTGATACATCCCTTCATCGTCATGTTCTCCTTTCTGCTCGCCCTTTCCGGCGTGCTGGTAGCCCTTTATCTGCTCGACATCACGATCAGCGTCGTGGTCCTGATCGGCATTATCATGCTCGCGGGCATCGTGGTGAACAACGCGATTGTACTGGTGGACTACATCAATCGGTTGCGGAAAAGAGGCGAAGACCGGATCAATGCCGTCATTACGGCCGGAAGGGTACGACTTCGCCCTATAATGATGACGACCGCCACGACCGTCCTGGGGTTGCTGCCCCTGGCGCTGGGCATAGGCGAAGGCGCCGAAATCCGTACGCCGCTCGCCATCACCGTGATCGCGGGACTGATTTCATCCACCGTGCTTACCCTGATCGTAATACCTGTCGTGTATACGCTGCTGGATCGAAAACCGGACGTGAACGCGTGAATCACGGGTATCCGATTATGGTAGATCCGAATCACCGGGGTGATGATGTTTCGATTCCTTACACCCGCTAACTGGACCGCCTTCGCATTCCGCAGGCCGGTGACGGTCTTCATGGTCCTGGTCAGCGCAATCCTGTTCGGTGCGGTCTCCTTCAGACTGCTTCCCCTGGAGTTCATCCCGGCGATCGAAGGAACGTGGATGAACGTCTGGGTCCCCTATCCCAATTCCACTCCCGAGGACAACGTTCAGCTGATCGCCCGGCCCCTGGAGGGAGAACTGAAGACCCTCCGGGGACTGATTCGCGTCGAGTCTGACGCGAGGACCAACGGGGTGAGCGTCGACCTGCGCTTCGATTACGACACCGACATGAAGCTGGCCTATGTGGAGGTCCGCGACCGCGTGGAGCGGGTACGGCCCCGGCTGCCCGATGAAATAGACCGCATCTGGGTACGGAAGTTCTCCAGTACCGATATCCCGATCATGTGGCTCGCCATGTCCTGGCACGGCGACCAGGACGCGTTGTTCCAGGTAGTCGACGAACAGCTCCGGCCCCGCCTCGAACGCCTGGACGGCATTGCCGGTATAGACACCTGGGGATCGCAGGCCCGGCAGGTGATCATCGACATGGATGAAGACCGGCTGAAGGCCTACAGGGTGAATCCCGAAGAGTTTCTGGGCGCCATGGAACAGGCCAACATGGACTCTCCGGGGGGATACGTGGAGGACGGCGGCTTCCGCTACCTGGTCCGGCTCACGGGCGCGTTCCAGTCCGTGGAAGACATCCGGTCGTTCCCTGTTAACGACCGGGGCCTTCGTCTCGACGACGTCGCGGAAGTGGCCTACCGTAAACCCACAAGCCGGCAGCGATACCGCCTCGACGGCCAGGACGCCGTGGGCATGGTCATCCGCAAGGAGTCCAATGCGAACACCGTGGAGGTGACGGCCGCCATCCGGGAAACGCTGGACGATCTGACCCGGGACCCACGCTGGCCCGGCCTGACCTACCATGTCTTCTTCCAGCAGTCCACGTGGATCCTGAGTTCGCTCAATGCGCTCGGTAACGCTGGGATGTGGGGGGGATTGTTCGCCATAGGCGTGCTGTTTTTCTTTCTGAGAAAGTACCGGACCACCTTCATCATCGCCGCGTCCATCCCAGCGTCCATCCTGGTCACGTTCACGGCCATGTATTTCATCAATACGAGTTACCAGATCCTTTCGCTCAACCTCGTTTCCCTGATGGGCCTTATGCTCGGCATAGGCATGCTGGTGGACAATGCCGTGGTAGTCCTGGAGAACATCCTCCGGCTCAGACGCCAGGGTGTGGAACCGGTAAAGGCGGCTATCCAGGGCGCCCGCGAGGTCTCCGTGGCCGTCAGCGCGGCTACGCTCACCACGGCGATCGTTTTCCTTCCCCTGCTCTTCATCGGGGGCGGAGGGGCGCAAACGCAGATGAGGGAACTGGGATTGGTCATTACCATCTCCCTGCTTTCCTCCCTGGTCATGTCGCTGACCTTCATTCCCCTGCTGGCGTCCCGTTTGCTGAAAGACGGCTCCCTGCCTGACATCGGACTGCTGGATGCTTTGGAACGGCGATACAGCAGGCTGATCGGCTGGGTGCTGAACCATCGGATCGACACGGCGCTCATTCTGGCCGGATTCGTCATCCTGACCGTGCTCGTACCCATGAACAAGGTCAGCCTGGACAACACGCCCACGGACCAGCGACAGGTATGGATGTTCATCGAACCCGGTCCGTTTCTCGATCTGGCCGAAACGGGCCGCTTTGTGACCGAACGGGAAAACGAGTGGCTGGCCGCGGCCGATTCGCTGAACATCTCGGCCATTCGCACGGACTTCCGGGCCGGCCAGGTGTGGTTCAACGTCTATCTCAAAAACGAACGGGACGATTCCGTCTGGGAGGGGCTGTTCCACAATGCGAAACGCTCCTGGGTATGGGTATCGCTCGCGGTTTGCGGCTGCCTGCTCGTTGCCGTGAGGAGAAAGCCCTACGCCTTCCAGGCCATTGCCGCGGCCACGGCGCTGTACGCGGCCATCCTGCTGATACTCGGCACCCAGGGTGGGGCGGGCGACTACCGTTCTTCGGAAGAGGTCGCGAAGATCCTGCGCGAAACGATTCCCGAGGCCCCGGGGCGTGTCGTAAAGTGGCGATGGGGCGAAGAAGGCGAGGAGGACCCGAGGGTGAGCATCGCCCTGAGCGGCGAAGACCCCAGGCTGCTTGAGCAGATCGCCGAGGACGTGAAGGCGCGGTTGAGCCTGCTGCCGGAAATCACGACGGTTACCACCGACCTGGACAATGACGACACGCAGGACGAGCTGAGAGTCACCGTGGACCGCGATCTGGCGGGCAAGTTCGGACTCACGCCCCAGCGTATCTCCACCATGGCGCTGTCGGGCATCCGGGGACAAGAATTGAAGCGGTTGAAAACCGCGGACCGGGAGATCCGGGTCTGGATGCAGTCGGACGAAGAAGACCGGCAGACCGTCCACCAGCTGCGCGACCAGGCGGTCTACCTGGACGACGGAACGCAACTGCCGTTGGCCACCATGGCCGGCTTTTCACAGAGTCCGGCCTTCCGAGCGATCTATCGCCGGGACAGCCAGACCATCCTCATGGTCCGCGCGAACACTACCGCCGAAGGCATTGAGACCCTGGGCACCAGCATAAGCGGCAGTCTTGCGGACCTGTCCCTGCCCCGGGGATACTCCTGGCGGCTTGGAGAGCGGTGGGAGCAGCTGGAAGAAGACAGCCAGACCATGATGCTGGCCGCCATGCTGGCCCTGGTCGCGGTACTCCTGCTCCTGGGATCGCTGTTCGAATCCTACATCGATCCCCTGATCATCGTCCTGGTGTCCATTCCCTTCGCCTATTTCGGTTGCTACTGGATGCTGTGGGCCACCGGCACCAGCATGTCGGTGCTCGCCCTCATCGGAGTGGTCATCCTGATCGGGGTGGTGGTCAACAACGCCATCGTGTTCATCGACCACATCAAACACCTGGAGAAAGAGGGGCGACTCAAGGGGCGGGAACTGATCATCCAGGCCGGGCGCGACCGCCTGCGGCCGATCCTGATGACGGCGCTGACCACCATGCTGGGCCTGCTGCCCATGGCGATCGGCACAGCCTCGCTGGGGGATCTGCCCTACTATCCCATGGGCCGATCCGTTATGGGCGGTCTGATCTTCTCCACCATAGGCGCCATGGTCGCGCTGCCCCTGGTCTACAGCGCCTTCGAAGACCTCCGGAACTGGTGGCGGGGCGTAGTGGCCAGGATCCGGCAGCCGGTGTGACCGCCGGCCGGTCCGCGCTTCAATCCAGTTTTTCCACCTGCGCTTCGAGTTCGGAGCACGCCTCGGCCAGTCGCCTGATACGGGGACGCTTGCTGTTGCTTAAAGCCGGATGTGGCGCAAACCCGGCAGGTGCGCCGTCCCGCAGCATGGCCAGATGGGCGTCCGTCCGTGGCCGGGGTCCGAACTTGAGGACGATGACCCGCCGTTTTCCCTCCTTGCCGTACACCGCGTGATACAGCCACTGGTTGAAGAAGACGATGTCGCCCGGATCCGTTTCGACGGCGCAGGCGGGAATCCGCGGTCCCTCGACGCCGAAAGGGTTGGGGTCTCCGCCCAGGTGGGCGTCCTGAAGGGGGAACAGCGCTTTGTGAAGAGGATCCCGATGGGAACCGGGGATGACGCGCAGCGCGCCGGTGTCCTTGCGCTGTGGATCGAGGTACAGCATGACCTTGGTCCGCGGATAGTCGAGATTCCGCGAGGTTTTGTGGCCGTCGAAATGCCAGGTGTGATCGGCCAGCGTCGGGTCGATCCCCCACATGATTTCGGACCCGTTCCAGATGAAATCCCGGCCCAGGAGTCCGCCTATGGACAGGTAGATCCGGTCGTCCTCCATCAGCTTCATCAAGGCCGGGCGTTCCTCTACTAACTCCGATGTCCACATCGAAGACGAGCCGTCTTCTTCGCGGTCCGATTTCGCCGCGTAAGCCGCGTCGGCCTCCCGGATCAGTGCCTCCACCTCCGAACGCGTGAAGGCCTGTCGTATGACCAGGAATCCGAAGGTCTGGAAATGGGCGATCTGGGCCTCGGTCAACATGGGCTGCTCCTCATACAGATCGCGGTAGGCAGATGAAAGGGGTCAGGACGCCGCGATGATGCTGCGCGTCAGCATTGCCCGGCCGCGTTCAGATAGTTTGTCATATTCCGCCTGCGAAATCTCTACCGTCGACGGACGGAACCACGGCCGGGAATAGCAGATGACCAGTTCCATGCGGGCGTGATCGGACCGGTTCGGCGTACCCCGGTTCGCAGCTGGAATTCACTGCCCGGGTAGGGGTTGTTGGAATGATAGCAGGTGATGTGAAAATCGTCCGCGCCCCAGTTTCTCTCGAGAAAGGCCAGCACGACCGGGTTCTCGTAGATATCCGGATCGGAGAAAGGAGTCTCCCAGGGCACGTGCATCGTAAAGCGGTTGATGAACTGCTGGCGCCCCTTTCCCGTGCTCACCTCACCCCGCTCTTCCGGATGAATCCCGCCTTTCTCGCGATCCCTGAGCCGGTTCAGCCTGGGCAGGAACGCCTCACGAATCCGGTCGATCTTCTCTGGCGGGATGAGATCTTCAAAGGCCGTAAACCCGCTGATCTTGAGTTCCGCTACTTTGAGGTCGAGGTCGTAGTATTCCGGTGCAGGCGTCATGGGTCGATGCTCGTGGCAACATACCTTCGTGTTAATGTATGATTGGGTAGTACGTTTAATAGACAGTTTTAAGTATGTCAAAAGAAAAGGCCAACACTGGCACAGTTAAGCTGACAGTAAGGTCATTTCGCAGACGTGACTTGCCAACTCCCCAAGTGGTCCGATACCCTATCAAGCGGTTGATTTTCCTACTGAAGTACGGCATCACATCTTCCTTCAATAAAAGACCATTCATCCTCGATGGCCTACCTGAGAGTTTGTTGTGGATGATTCCCCCAAACTATAGGAGACACCAGTCTCTAATATGATGCGTTAAATCGTGTTGCTACTTAGAATCTGGTTAACATGACTATCCAATATTCGCCGGCTGGTTTGCCGGCGAATATTAAAGCTCTTGACAAGTCCCCAATGTTAATTACATTTAACGTCACTATGGATATACAGAATTTAGATTTTGACTTCGAAATAAATGGGCTGACGGATACTCAAGTTGCAACGTGGGGATTCCGTCGGGGAGCCAAGGGCACCCACAGTAGTCGCACAATTATGCTCGAGGAGTTGACTTTGCTATTTGATGCTGTACCAGGTAACTCCGGCCGTGCGGAATACGCAGTTGCAGTCATAAAGGACAACTGCCTGGGCAAGCGAACAGCCGCAAACCGAAAACACTCGCTTCAACGTCTGATCGAGCTTTACGCCCTTGACTCAAGGGTTATTCTGTTTCGAATTCTGAAAGACCTATGGCGGAGTCATGATAGTAGTCGCCCACTAATAGCCCTATTATTGGCCCTCGCCCGAGATCCTCTGTTGCGTTCGACTGCATCGGCCGTCATTAATACACCCTACAACCACGAGTTCGCTCGACAGTCCATGCTGGATGCCGTTTCCGCAACAGTCGGTGATCGCATCGGCGTTGCGACACTGGACAAGATTGTGCGCAACGCTTCTTCCTCGTGGACACAATCCGGCCACTTGCGCGGAAGGGGACGCAAGATACGACAGCCGGTGGAAACAACGTCGGTAACAACTGCCTACGCCTTGTTGATAGGATTTGCCTTAGGCCGCCGAGGTCGCCGCCTTCTCGAGTCACCTTGGGTAACCGTTCTAGATACAGAGTCGAACGGACTACTTGAGTCCGCTTCCGCTGCCAAAAGCCGTGGACTACTCGAACTCAAGCAAGCGGGGTCAATCATTGAAGTCTCATTCGCAGCGTTTTTTGCCAAATTAACCCAGCAAGAACAGAAGGTGATTCTTGAGTCGTATTGATATTCTAGTCGAACGATACAAGCGCTATATTGTACTACCCTGGCAAAAACACTTGTCCGGTTCTCAGCGTGTTATTTTCATCGTCTATGACAAGGCTGATGAAAGACGCTTGCGGGCGCGTAAGGGATTGTTCGAGATGGCGACCAAAGATGCGGGGCATGGCTGGATTGAATGCGATTTAACCAACGTCTTCGCTCAGTGGATGGCCAACGCCGAGTATCGCGACAGCTATTTCGAATCACCGGAGGATCTGGAGCTCAAGCTGGAGTCCGATTTTCTGGAGCATGTGGCCAGCCGCGTAAAGGATGTCTTGGAAACCCCCGAAGCCGATGAAAACGCAGTGGTCAGTATCTACGGCGTGGCTTCTCTGTTCGGCTTTATTCGTGCATCGGAACTCATGGAGAGGATCGAGCGGAATATCCTGGGACGCATAGTGGTGTTTTTCCCCGGAAAATACGAGAACAGTAACTATCGATTGCTGGATGCGCGGGATGGGTGGAACTACCTCGCGGTTCCGATCACCGTACATGAGGATAAAGAGGAATACACGGTATGAAAAACCGCGAAATCTATCAAAGGGACCCCAACGAGATCACGCTGTTGAACAACGGCGTTGCCACGATGACAGACGCCTTAGACGAAGACGAACGCCGTACTTTGCGTTTCGAGCTTGAACACTTCGTCTGTGAAGGGGAATACCAGAAGGGGCTCGTCCGTATCCTCGATTCCTACCTCAGCAACCAGAACCAGCCCGAGCAGCCGGCGGCTTGGGTGAGCGGGTTCTTTGGCAGTGGCAAATCGCACTTGGCGAAGATGCTGCGCTTTCTGTGGACCGACCACCATTTTCCGGAAGATGGCGCCAGTGCCCGGGGTCTGGCACGGTTGCCTGACGACGTGACTGAATTGTTCACGGAACTCACGACGCTCGGTCGGCGTACCTATGGGCTTCGCGCTGCCGCAGGTACGCTTGGTGCTGGGGCCGGAGACAGCGTACGGCTTGCCTTGCTCGGCTTCGTGTTCAAATCCGCAAACCTTCCCGAGAGCTTCCCACAGGCGGAGTTCTGCCTATGGCTCATAAAAAACAACATTTACGACCAAGTCCGCACCGCGGTTGAGGCCGAAGGTCGTGATTTTCGGCGCGAATTGAACGATCTTTACGTAAGCCCAGTCATCGCCAAAGCTCTGCTTAAAGTTGATCCCGATTTCGCAAGAAGTGAAAAGGACGCCAGAGCCGCGCTACGCGATCAATTCCCCAGGCCAAAGGACATCACCACCGATGGATTCGTGGCCTCACTACAGGAAACACTGGCGCCCGAAGGTGAATTGCCCTGCACCGTCCTGATTCTCGACGAGATACAGCAGTACATCGGTGAGGACAGTGGGCGTTCCTATGCGGTGCAGGAGGTGGTAGAGGCTTGTAGCAAACGCTTCGGCGGCCGCCTGATGCTTCTTGGCACCGGCCAGACGGCACTTTCCAGTACGCCGGCCCTGCAACGCCTCCAAGGCCGATTCACAGTAAATGTCGAGCTTTCCGATGCCGATGTCGAAACGGTTACACGGCGAGTCGTGCTGGCGAAACGTCCTGACCGCACCAACGATTTAACATCGACGCTGGACGACAACACCGGCGAGATCAATCGCCATTTGGTTAACACTCGGATCGGCCCTCGTAACGAGGACGATTCGGTACTCGTGGAGGACTACCCACTGCTCCCGGTGCGCCGACGCTTCTGGGAACATATGCTGCGTGCGGTTGATCGAGCGGGGACCGCCGGGCAGCTTCGTACACAACTGCGCATCGTATATGACGCGATTCGACGTACTGCCGACGATCCGGTCGGTACAGTCGTACCGGCCGACTTCCTGTTTGAGGAGATCTCTCCCAACCTGTTGCAAAGCGGCGTGCTGCTGCGCGAGGTGCACGAAACTATCATCGAGCAGGATGACGGCACCCCCGATGGGCGTCTCAAGTCTCGTCTGTGTGCCTTGACATTTCTCATCCGCAAGTTGCCCATGGAAGCCGGTATTGATATCGGTGTTCGCGCAAACGAGGAAGCCTTGGCGGATCTGATGGTCGAAGACCTGGCTCAGGATGGAGCGGTGCTACGGGGTCAGATTCCTGCGTTGCTGGATGAACTGACTGCTGGCGGTACGCTGCTGAAGCTCGATGACGGATACAGTTTACAGACACGCGAGAGCAGTGAATGGGAAAACGAATTTCGCAACAGACAGACAAAGCTCACCAACGACCTCACGCAAATGAGCAGCAAGCGCACCCAATTGCAGGGAGCGGCGATCCAGGAGGCGATCAGCTCCGTGAGGCTACTGCAGGGCAAGTGCAAGGAGCCCAGAAAGCTCACCTTGCACTTCGGTGCGGAACCGTCGCAAAGCGCGACCCATGAGGTACCTGTCTGGGTCCGCGATGGTTGGGGAGCGGACGAACAAAGCGTCGTCGCCGAAGCACGTGCCGATGGTTCCAACTGCCCGGTCATCCATGTATTCATACCGAAGTCTCGTGCAGAAGCATTGGCCCGTGTAGTCGCCGCCCAAGCAGCGGCGAATGAGACGCTCGATTACAAGGGGGTACCCTCGACTCCGGAAGGTATTGAGGCTCGGCAAGGCATGGAAATGCGGAGGACCGAAGCCGCCAACATCCAGCGAAGTTTGGTGGCTGCAATCGTCGGTGATGCGAAGGTCTATCAGGGTGGCGGCTCCGAACGGATGGAGCTTACTTTGCAGGACAAAATCAGGGAAGCCGCCAACGCCTCTTTGGACCGCCTCTTCCAAGACTTTGGGGATGCCGACGATAACCGTTGGGCCAAGGTGATCGAGCGCACCAGAAAAGGTGACGGGCACCCCTTAGAAGCACTGGATTATAACGGAAAGACTGAAGACCACCGGGTCTGCTCCGCCGTCCTGGCTTTCGTGAGTTCCGGAAAGAAAGGCAAAGAAGTGCGCGACCATTTCTCGGCCCCGCCTTACGGCTGGCCCCGTGATGCGATCGATGCGGCCCTCATCAGCCTGTTCGGTGCCGGTCATTTACGGGCGAACGCGAACGGTTCGCCACTCAAGTCCCGAGAGCTCGATCAGGCAAAAGTGTCGGTCACCTACTTTCGAGTCGAAAGCGCCATCATCAATACCCAACAGCGCATCAGGATACGCAAGTTGTTCCAGAGCGCAAATGTCCCCTGTAAGCCCAATGAAGAGGGGGTGGTCGCTGCGGGATTTCTGGCCGAACTCGGGAGGATCGCCCAGAGTTCCGAAGGCGATGCGCCATTGCCTGCACGCCCCGATACCAGCCATCTGCAAGACCTCCAATCTCTTACCGGTAACGAACAACTAGTTGGCATCCTGGATCGGTATGACGAACTGCAAAAGAACATTGAAGACTGGACCAGGGCAGGGAATCTGGCAGAGAAGCGCTTCCCCGCGTACAGGCGCCTCCTGTCCTTAGCCTGCCATGCAAAAGAGCTAGATGTGGCATCGGTGACTCAACCCCAGATCAATGCCATTTCGGCCAACCGCAATCTGCTCGCTGATGCGGATCCTGTACCCGATCTTGCCAGAATGTTGACGGACGCGCTACGCACTGCTCTGGCGAAAGCAGAGACAGGATTCTCCAAAGTCTATGACGAAGAACTGAAACACCTGGTATCCACCGAGAGTTGGCAGAAGATCGAGCAAGCCGAACGCGACCGGATTCTCAAGGAATCTCGTCTTGAAAAGATCACTAAGGGGACAACCGGTACAGAACAGGAAGTGCTGGAATCCCTCGGGCACAGTTCACTTGATGCCTGGAGAGACCGCACGGCGGCCTTGCCTCAGCTTTTTGCGGAGGCTCGTATCAAAGCCGATAGGTTGGTCGAGCCAAAGACTTATCATGTCAAGCTCCGTAGTACCACGCTACGCACACCGGAAGAAGTCAAGGATTGGCTTAACAAGACTGAGCAGACGCTGCTCGAACAGGTCGAGCGCGGCCCCGTCGTGGTGAGCTAAGGAGAACAGTCCGATTCCATGCAGACACTACCGACAGCCCTTCGGCAACGACTCGAACGCGCCGCCATCGAGGCCCGTAACGTGGCGGAGGCCGGTGCCCGCGCGGCACTGGCGGAGCTTGCCGTGCAACATCACGAGCCCTATGGACACATGGACACAGAGCAGCGTACGCTGCGTCGGCGGCTGCGGGCGCACGCTCGCCAGCTTGGGGACCGTCTTGACGCACGTACGGGAGATCATACCATTGAGCATCTTGTACAAGAGACAGCGTACGAACATTGGCACAGCATGTTGTTTGCCCGTTTCCTCGCAGAGAACGATCTGCTGATTGAGCCGGAGAACGATGTCGCGGTGACGCTCGATGAATGTGAGGACCTGGCCAGGGACAAAGGCGTCGATAAATGGCTGTTAGCAGCGCAGTATGCCCACAGCATGTTGCCGCAGGTGTTCAGGCCGGAGCATCCGGGCTTGGAAGTACGGCTGGCGCGAGAGTACCAGTTGAAGCTGGAAAGCTTGGTTGAAGGTCTACCGGCAAAGATATTCACTGCGGCCGATTCCCTAGGCTGGGTGTATCAGTTCTGGCAGACGGAAAAGAAAAACGAGGTCAACCAGTCCGAAGTTAAAATCGGGGCGGACGAATTGCCGGCGATGACGCAGCTCTTCACCGAGGCCTACATGGTGCAGTTTCTGCTGCATAACTCACTCGGCGCCTGGTGGGAGACTCGACATCCCGACGAGCAGTGTCCGGTTGATCTATCCTTTCTGCGTTACACAGGGGACAACTCACCTGTCGCGGGCGGTTTCGAGGGCTGGCCCTGTGTTCTCTCGGAGTTCCGGTTGCTCGACCCGTGCTGCGGTTCCGGGCACTTTCTGGTGGCAGCGTTCCTGATGCTGGTGCCGATGCGGATGGCGTTGGAAGACTTGAGTGCGGCAGAGGCCGTGGATTCCGTATTGCGAGACAACCTGCACGGGTTGGAACTGGATCAGCGCTGTGTGGCCATTGCCGCCTTCGCGCTGGCGATGGAAGCATGGCGGTACCCCGGTGCTGGCGGCTATCGGCTGCTACCCCGCTTCAACCTTGCCTGGTGCGGTCAGCCGGTCGGCGGTAAGCGGGAACAGTGGACTGCACTGGCTCGGGGCGATATTAGGATCGAGACGGGGATGGGGGTGCTTTACGACACTTTTCGCGATGCGCCTCTGCTCGGCAGCCTGATCGATCCCACCTCCGTTTCCGAGGATCTGCTGACGGCCGGATTCAGCGAGCTAGAGCCATTGCTTGAACAAGCGCTGAGTAAACATGCCGGCGAGGAAGAACGGGAAGAGGCGGCCATCGCGGCCTTGGGGCTGACCGAGGCGACCCGGCTATTGAGCGGACAATACAACCTCGTCATTACCAACGTACCCTATCTCGCTCGCGGCAAGCAGAGCGAACGCCTGCGAAAGTTTGCAGAGAGACGATATGCGAGGGCAAAGAACGATCTGGCGACTGTATTTCTGGAGCGGTGTCTGGAGTTTTGCTTGGAAGACGGCGCTGGGGTCACGCAAATCGTCATGCCGCAGAATTGGCTGTTCCTGACCAGCTACAAGACACAACGCGAGCATCTCTTGCAAGAAGTACGCTGGGAACTGCTGGCACGGTTGGGCCCCGGTGCCTTTGAGACTATCACCGGCGAGATCGTGAATGTCGTACTTCTCACCCTGACTCGCACTCACCCACAGATAGAAGATCAACTATCCGGTATTGATGCGAGTACTCCACGGACGGCGGAGGAAAAGGTGGGAGTGCTACGGACGGGTGAAGTCGTTTCTGTCAGCCAGCAGGGGCAGCTAAGGAATCCGGATGTTCGTGTAGTCATGAACGATGTAAGTGGGAGTCTTCTAGAAAAGTATGCACAAGCGTTCCAAGGCATCTCTCCGGCTGATGCGCTACATTACGGTAGGTGCTTTTGGGAGAAAAACACATTCGATAAAGAATGGCTCTTCTGGCAGAGTACCCCGCAGACTACAGATCACTTTGGAGGTAAAGAACTTTCTTTGTGGTTCGGAATCGACCTAAAGAGAGCAATCTCAAGTGGCGTAGCATATCTTCGCGGAACAGAGGCATGGACGAAGTCCGGTATCGTAGTGAAGCAGATGGGCGAGTTGCCATGCACGATTTACTCCGGTGATAAATTCGATACCAATTGTGCAATTATAATTCCAAAAAACAGAGAACACTTCCTCGCCATCTGGTGCTTCTGCTCCTCGCCCGAATACAACGATGCGGTGCGGCAGATTGATCAAATCCTTAAAGTTACAAATGCCACGCTGGTAAAGATTCCCTTCGATCTCGAACGCTGGACCCAAGTCGCCGCGGAACGTTATCCCAACGGGCTGCCCAAGCCTTATTCCAATGACCCCACCCAGTGGATCTTCCACGGCCATCTCTGTGGCTCAGTGATCTGGGACAATGGCACAAAACGGACCACTCAGGGCCTGCGCCGCACAGACCCTACCGTCCTGCAAGTCGCTGTTGCCCGCCTGCTCGGCTATCGCTGGCCGGCGGAGAACGATCCGGACATGGAACTCGCCGACGAGGTCCGCGCCTGGGTTGATCAGACAAGGGCACTACACCCATTGGCGGACGAGGACGGCATCGTCTGCATACCCTCCGTGCGTGGCGGGCGACCCGCCCACGAACGCCTGTTGCAACTATTGCAGGCCGCTTGGGGCGATGACTGGAACAGTGACATCCTTGCGAAGTTGCTCACCACAGCGGAGACTTCCAGCCTGGACGACTGGCTACGTAACCGTTTCTTTGAGGAACACTGCAAGCTGTTCCACCAGCGTCCTTTCATCTGGCATATCTGGGACGGCCGCAGGCGTGACGGCTTCCACTCCCTGGTCAACTATCACAAGCTGGCCGAGGGCGGAGACAAGGGACGTCGCTTCATGGAGTCGCTGACCTACAGCTACCTCGGCGATTGGATCACCCGCCAAAAAGATGGCGTAAACCGCGGTGAGGGTGGCGCCGACGACCGCTTGGCCGCAGCACGGGTACTACAGGACCGGCTCATCGCCATCCTTGAAGGCGAGCCGCCCTTCGATCTTTTCATTCGTTGGAAGCCGATTCAGGAACAGCCCATCGGCTGGGAGCCGGACATCAACGACGGCGTGCGTCTCAATATCCGCCCCTTCATGGCTGAGGACCTCCCCGGAGGGAAGAAGGGTGCCGGCATCCTCCGCTCCAAGCCGAAGATTCATTGGGGCAAGGACCGCGGCAAGGAACCGATGCGCGACAAGGAGCAGTTCCCCTGGTTCTGGAACAACGGCCTTTTCATCGGAGATCGAATCAACGACGTACATTGGACCAAAGCGGAGAAACACGTAGCGCGAGCGGAGGAGGAATGATGATGGCAAGCCCACAGCAAGATTGGCCCTACCCCGGGTCGCGCTGGTGGAAGTTCGAATTCCACACGCATACGCCGGCTTCCGCCGATACCTTTTGGGCCCAGCCGGATATCAACCTGTCCCCCGAAGAATGGTTGTTACGATACATGGCCGCCGAGATCGACTGTGTGGCGATCACCGACCACAATAACGGCGCCTGGGTTGATGTCCTTAAAGTCGCTTACGAGGAGATGAGGGAGCAAGCCGATAAGGGATCGCCGCCGGAGGGGTTTCGAGCACTGACGCTGTTCCCGGGAGTAGAAATCTCGGTGCAGGGAGGATTCCACCTGCTCGCCATCTTGGACCCTGAGACCACTACCAGCGACATCGATACCTTGCTGGGGCAGGTGCGTTACGACGGAACCAAAGGGGACAGCGACGGAGTGACGCGCAAAGGTGCGGGCGAGGTGGTTTGTGAAGTCAGGGACGCCGGAGGCATTCCGATCCCGGCACACGCCGACCGGCAAGGTGAAAGTGGCAACGGCAAGGGCCTTCTCGCCGTACGTGCAGGTACCCGTCAACTACAACTCGACGCCAATACGGTTCGCCAGGTGCTCGATACCGAATGTCTGCTGGCTATAGAGTGGGAAGACATGGAGAAACTTCTTCCGAAACATGTCGAGAAACAAGCCAGAAAACTGACTCGTGTATTGGGTAGCGACAGCCACAGCTTCCAGGGCATGCGGGTTCCCGGATCCCGTTACACCTGGGTCAAAATGGCAAAGCCCACCTTGGAAGGGCTGCGTCTCGCACTCCTGGATGGCAACGAAATCTCGATCCGGCGAAGTGACGACACAGGTGAGTTCGATCCGTTTCGGAAGCCTATTCACTTCATCACCGGCATTGAGGTAGAGTCTGCTCGATTCATGGGTGTAGGTACCACCACACGGCTTGCCGCCACCCCTTACTTTAACGCACTGATCGGTGGGCGCGGTACCGGCAAGTCCACGATTGTCCATGCGTTGCGACTCGCGTATCGACGTGACAGAGAGTTACAGCATTGGGGCATAGCAACAGAACCCCATCGCCAGTTCAAGCGTTTTAAACAATCCGTCAAGGGGCGCACTGGAGATGGGGGGGTGCGTGATGCCACCGAGATCCGCGTGGCGATGATGCGTGAAGGTGTAGAGCACATCTTGCGTTGGCGACACGATACTAAGGGTAATGTCGTTGAAGAGCGTGACGCGAATGGCCGGTGGCAGTCCACTGCGAGCCAGGCGGTGAACCCCGAGCGTTTTCCGATCCGGCTGCTTTCGCAGGGTCAGATTGCGGCCATGGCCGGTGAAAGTCGGCAGGCTTTGCTTGATGTCATTGACGATGCGGCTGACGTCGCCGGGTTGCATCGCGCCTTCGAAGATGCGAAGAACACTTATTGGGCACAATGCGCCAGACTGCGTGAACTGGGTGAGAAAATAGCGGGACGACCGGAGGTGGAACGCAAGCTCGAGGACTCGAAACGCAAGCTCGAAGCGCTCACGCAATCAGATCACTCGGTAGTCCTGAAATCGCATCAGCAGGCACTGCGTCAACATCGAGAGATCGATACGATCTTGGATCAATTGGGAGAAATGCCCGGCTACATCACCTCGGTGGCGGAGGATCTGCTGCTCGACGATTGGCCGGATGGCGTCTTCGATGCCGCACAGGATGGCGACGTTCTTGCTTGGCGGCGCGAAGCGGATCGGCTCGTGGCGACAACCCGAGTGGCGCTCGCTCGTAGCGCCGACACGTTAACGGACAAGGTGCAGCAGCTGCGAATGGACGAAAGACTTAGCCAGTGGCGGCAGCGCGTCGAGAAGGCCGGGGCGGACTACGAGGCTCTTCAAACTACACTCGCCGATCAGGGATTGTCTGATCCGCAAGACTTTGGACGTTTGGAACAGGAGCGTCAGAATCTCGAAGTGCAACTGAAGCAACTCGATCAGCTGCGTCTGGAGCGGGACGGCCTCGATGAAAAAAACAAAAAGCAGTGGCAACGAGTACTTCAAGAGCGCAAGGCCATCACACAGGCACGCGCCGAGTTTGTTGCGAAAACGCTGGAGACTAATACCTTCGTGAAAATAGAGGTTGTCGGTTTCGGCTTTGAGTCTCGTCACATCGAGCACAGCCTGCGTGAGGTGATCGAAGTGACGGATGATCGTTTCGAACACGACATTCTGCGCGAGGAAGGTGGCACACCGATTGGCGGCTTGGCATTTGACATCGCGCAGAACGAAAATCGCGAAGCGGCCTTGGATGCTGCGAAACAACGACTGATAGAGAACTGCGCTGACTTCCGTGGTCAATTCCGCAACTACATCGAACGTAAGCACGAGAAACCGGAGTTCGCCGATCACATCCAGTGCTGGTTTCCAGAGGACGATCTTCGAATTGAGTACAGCCGTCAGGGGGACGGCAGCGATTGGTCGTCCATCACCCAGGGCTCGCAAGGACAACGGTCGGCCGCACTCCTGGCGTTCCTGCTTGCATTCGGTGATGAGCCACTTGTACTGGATCAGCCCGAGGACGATCTTGACAACCACCTGATCTACGACCTGGTGGTACGGCAGATCCGCGACAACAAATTGCGGCGACAACTGATCATAGTCACCCACAACCCCAATGTGCTGATCAACGGGGACGCGGAAATGGTCCATGCTTTTGATTTTAGAGGCGGCCAATGCAGAGTCATTGAGCAAGGTGCCCTGCAGGAAAAAACAGTCCGTGAGGAAGTCTGCCGGGTCATGGAGGGCGGACGGGAAGCGTTCGCTCGGCGCTGGGAACGCCTGGGGAGAGAGGTCTGAGATGTTTGCATCACGCGAAGAACTGCTGGAGAAAATCAGCCTGGCTGAAAGCACTTTCCTCGAATTGAAGGAGGTGCGTTTCGCCGGAAGCAAGATACGTGGCCCAAAGCGAGACGACCTCGCCGATGAGTTGGCTTCGTTCGCCAACAGTCACGGCGGAGTGCTGGTGCTCGGCGTACATGACGATACACATGAGATACTGGGAATCCCGGACCAGTATCTTAACGTAGTAGAGCGTTTCGTTCACGAGCTTTGCCATGACTCAATCGATCCGCCTATCGCCCCTGTAATTGATCCGCTGAGGCTGCCAGCGGCCAGCGGCGAGGACGTGGCCGTTATCAAGATCGATGTACCTCGCAGTCTCTTCGTACATCGAAGCCCCGGTGGTTTTATGTATCGCGGCGGCAGCGACAAACGCATCATGTCATCCGAATATCTTGCTCGAATGATGCAGCAGCGAAGTCAGACCCGGATCATTCGGTTCGACGAGCAAACCATTCCCCAAGCCAAACTAACCGACCTAAAGGCAGACCTTTGGGAGCGATTCCTGACTCCTCGATCCCGAAACGATAGAGAGGGCTTCCTGTCCAAGCTCCACATGGTACGCGCCGATGACGACGGGACACCGAGGCCAACGGTCGCCGGCGTTTTGATGGCCTCCGAAGATCCCAAGGAATGGCTCTCCAATGCCTATATACAGGCCGTTTCCTATCGGGGAGTCGATATTCGAACCGACGAATCCACCGACCCTTATCAACTCGACGCCGCCGACATCTCTGGTCCACTCGATCTTCAGGTCGTGGAGGCCTGTCGGTTCGTGGCAGGTAACATGAAAACGGCCGCACTTAAGGATCAGGGCCGTCTGGATCGACCGCAGTTTGACATGACGGCAGTCTTCGAGGCCATGGTCAACGCGGTCGCACACCGGGACTATTCCATTCACGGCTCCAAGATCAGATTACGCCTGTTCAGCGACCGCCTGGAGATTTACTCCCCCGGCTCGATTCCGAATACGATGACGGTCGAGGATCTCGCCTATCTGCAATCGGCTCGGAATGAAACCATCACCAGTCTGCTCGCCAAATGCCCGGTTCCGATCGACAAGGCATGGCTTACGACGGATCGTCGAACCATGATGGACAGACGGGGAGAAGGCGTTCGCATCATCATGGACAACAGCGAAAGACTGTCCGGTAAGCTTCCGGAGTATCGCCTGATCGGCGAGTCGGAGCTCATGCTGACGATTTGGGCCGCAGACGAATCGTGAACACCATGACAATTCGGGCCAGACATTCGAGATCAACAGTAGCCGAGGTATTGATCCGTTCCCTCGAGGATGCGGCCAGATTCAATCCCAATGACGCCGTGCGCCCGTGTGCCGTCCTATGGACGGATCAGGATGCTCAGTGGCAGCCTGTTATCCCTCGACTCCGGCTATTGCTGCCGCACCTCCTGGCGCTCGGGGAATACCAGCCCGATCAGCGCACCGGACCGGTGATCTGGCTACGATGCGCCGTGGACCGGGCGCTGCCGGACATTGGATGGTCCGAAGAGTATCCCCCGATTTTATATCTCCCTCATGTCAGCCGACAGGTGCTCCGGGCGGTCCAGGAGTGTCCAGACAACCTCAAACCGCTGGTCGAGCTTCAACATCGCGGGGTCTGCTGGACTCAAAAGAATGGCAAGGACTGGACGGTAGAGGCGTTTCTCGTGTCCGAGGACGGAGGACTCGGTCTGGATCTCGCGCGTGATGACGCCACTCTACAGGCCTTATCCGGTGCGCTGGAGGAACTGGCCTCGACGGCAGTAGATCATCTAACCGGCAAGCATCTTGAGGCGGAGGACTTCAATCGGCTCCTTTCCGACGATATAGTCAGGGATCTGCTGCGTTGGCTGAATGACACGGAATCGGTTAAGTCTCAATGGAACGACGGCCGATGGAGTGCCTTCAAGTCACGCTGCCAGAATGATTACAAGTTCGACCCGGATAAGGACGGCCCGTTGGTCGGTGCGGAGCTGTTGGGCAAACGCGAAGACCCGTGGACGGCGGTGTGGGAACGGTTCGCGGAGTCTCCTGTGCTCTATCCGGGAATTCCCGATCTCCTGAGGAAGGCTATGCCGAGTGAATTGTTCCTAGAGCGTTCTTCCTGGCCCCAGGAAAACGAGAAGTACGAGCAAGAGTTACGGCAAGGGTTGCTCGCTCTGGAACATTCGACGCCCGTCGAAGCACGGAAGTCAGTACGGAAACTTGAGACACAGCATGGACCCAGGCGAGATTGGGTCTGGGCCAAACTGGAGCAGGCACCACTCGCCCATGCGCTCGCGCACCTAATGGTTTTGGCAGAACACACGGCTACGGGGCTTGGTGGGACGTCCACGACGGAGATGGCGAAAGGGTATGTAGATTCAGCTTGGAAGATCGATGCTGACGCGCTTTCTGCGATGGCCACGGTGAAGACTACTGCTGATGTGCAGGCCGTGAGCAAGGCTCTGGATGTCATCTACAAGCCCTGGATGGAATCTGCCGCCGAACACCTGCAGAAATTGGCTGAAAGAGACCCTCTGGCGGGGCCGGAAGCGCAGGAACTAAAAGATGTCACGGTAGAGTCAGGTGGCGTCATTCTCTTCGCGGATGGTCTTCGATTCGATGTCTCACAGCAACTTGCGGAAAGGATGTGCACAAGGGGGTGGTCAGTGACCCTGCGAACCAGGTGGGCGGGGCTACCGAGCGTGACCGCGACCGCCAAGCCAGCGGTTTCTCCCATCTCGCAGAGTGTCAAGGGTCTCTCGCTCGGCGAGGACTTTTCCCCCGCGACCGCGGATACGGAGCAGCCATTGACTACCCATCAGTTCCGCAAGCTATTGGCCTCCGCTGATTACCAATACCTGAGCATGGATGAAACAGGCGATCCATCAGGCCGTAGTTGGACCGAGATTGGCGACCTGGACAAGCAGGGGCATTCGCTGCAAGACAAACTCGCGGGGCAAGTTCAGGAACATATCGAGTTGCTTCTTGATCGTATCGAGACACTGCTTAAAGCGGGTTGGGATGAGGTTCGGGTGGTAACGGATCATGGTTGGCTCT
>MKWU01000409.1_pt1 | contig 82292 bp, 76 predicted proteins | sample 809101 | NCBI WGS metagenome assembly MKWU01 (sample SAMN05860141, study PRJNA318959) | sponge metagenome | host: Aplysina aerophoba | place: Slovenia: Piran, Adriatic Sea, Gulf of Piran | collected 2013-05-07 | reverse complement strand
CACCTCGGAGATGCCCCCCTGAACTCGAAGATGCGTGCTTCCAACACATGCATCGTCGCAGGTCAGAGGGGCTTTTCCGCGGACCCTTACAGACCAGTCAACCCGACTCGTGAATAATCAGGGCTAGAGCGGGAAGCAAGAGGTGACGCAATGGAACGTTCCGCCAATCCGCGCACGTTCTGAGGGTGCTGCAGTGCTGATCTCCGCGATTCAGGGTTAAGGCCGCCGCTCGCGCAGCAAGACCTCTTGGGCGATCGTTGCGACGTGGCGGCCGTCAGGAGCGAACAGGTTGCCCACGGTCATGCCGCGAGCGCTCGTGAGACCGTGGCAGTCGAACTGGTACAGGTGCCACTCGTCGGCGCGCATCGGGCGGTGGAACCACATGGCGTGATCCAGTGACGCGCCCATGAACTTCTCCTGGTACTGCTCGCGGGTCACCTGCAGGGGATGCAGAGAGCGGGCGGCGTTGAACTGGATGGCGTCCGACGTGAACGCCAGTCCGCAGATGTGCAGGCGGGGATCGTCCTCGATCGGATCGACGATGCGTACCCAGCCCATCGACTGGCCCGCTCCCGGATGACTTGGCAGCGGACGGCGTTCCATGATCCACGGCCAACGCTCTTCGTCGATGTTGCGACAGTCCTGCGGGTCGGGGGCGAGCGGGATGCGTGCTGTTTGCACCTGGGCGTCTTGCTCTGCCACGTGGAATGAGCACGACAGGTTCAAGATTGCGCCGCCGCTCTGGCGGGCCACGACCGCCCGGGTGCAGAACGAGCGGCCGTTGCGCAGCCGGTCCACCTCGTAGCGGACCGGTTCGTCAAGAGTGCCGCCCCGGATGAAGTAGGCGTGCACTGAGTGCGGTACGAACGCTTCGTCGACGGTCTGAAACGCCGCCCACAGGCCTTGTGCGATGACCTGCCCTCCGTAGATCCGGCCCCACATGTACTCAGGGCTGAGGCCGACGTAGGTGTCGGGGCCGTGCTGCTCGAGGAACATCATCTCGCCATAGGTGGTGGGCGCAGCGATCCCGCTCACAGCATTCCCTTGCGGGAATCGCCCGTATTCGTCCGAGGCTGCATCACAGCATTCCCTTGCGGGAATCGCGCTGGATCACAGCATTCCCTTGCGGGAATCGCGCCAGGGCACATCACGGTCGAGGCGGGGTTCGCCGGGGAGGCCCAGCACTCGCTCTCCCAGGATGTTGCGCTGGATCTCGTCGGTGCCGCCCCGAATCGACATCGACGGTGCCGTCACCGTCTCGATGTAGCCGTGGCCGTCTTCGAGCATGCCCGCTGCTCCTGCTGCGCGATTCGCCAAGTAGGCACGTCGCTTGTACGACGACACCGTCCTCAGCTTCGCACCGCTGCCCGCAGGTCCAGGACCGCCGCCGGCGCGGGCCTCGTCGGCCGCCCGCTGTGCGGTCCAGCGCGACGCCATGTCGGCGGCATAAATCGACATGACCTCGTCCCGCCTCACCTTGTCGTCGAGTGCGCCGAGCGCGACCAGGTCGGCGATCCACGGCGGAACACGTGCTCCTCGCTTTGCGCCGTCGCCCCCGCCGCGGTTGCCGGCTCCGGCGCGCTCGTGCGAGAGGATCGTCATGGCAACGCGCCAGCCTTCGCCCACATCGCCGACCCGCCACTCGTCACCCACGACCGCGCCGTCCACGAACACTTCGCTGAAATGGGCATCGTTGTTCATCTGCCGCAGCGGCCGCACGTCGACGCCGGGGGCGTCCATCGAGATCACGAACATCGTGAGCCCTTTGTGCTTGGGCTGTGCGGGGTCTGTACGGGCCAGGCATATGCCCCATTGGGCCCACATCGCCCGGCTGGTCCACGTCTTCTGGCCGCCTAGGCGCCACACGTCGCCGTCCCGCTCGGCGCTGAGGGCCACATTTGCGAGGTCCGAGCCAGCTTCGGGCTCGGAGAACATCTGGCACCAGATCTCGGCGCCCGAGGCGATCGGCTGCAGCCAGCGGTCCTGCTGCTCGGCGGTTCCGTGTGCCAGCAAAGCAGGGCCGACCATGCCCAGCCCGATGGCGAACGGGTACAGGTCGGGCACGACGTACTCGCGCAGCACCGAGCCGACGAGGGCGTTCTCGGTCGGCGACGCGTCCCGGCCGCCATGGTCAGCCGGCCAGGTCGGCACGTGCCAGCCGCCCTCGACAGTCGCCGCCAGATACGCCCGACCATTGTCGAGGTCGTCGCTGCCCGCACCCATCGACGTCAGCCGGGTCTCTTCGGTGCGTCGCTCGAGCAGTCTGTCGAGCGCTGCGCGAATGTCGCCAGGGGTGAGCGTGGCTGCGGTCGACGTGGGATCGGACATCAGCCGCGGGTGAGGTCGGGCACTTCGGGGCGACCCGGCATCAGCTGCGGGTGAAATTCGGCGTGCGGCGCTCGTTCATGGCGTTGACGCCTTCACGCCAGTCGTTCGTGGTGCGCAGGCGGTCCTGCTCGGCCTTCTCGTTGTCGGTGGCGACCTTGATGGCGTCGGCGAGGTGGCCTCGCATGGTGTTGCGGATCGACTCGACTGCCAGCGGCGCCGACCCGGCGATCTCGCAGGCGAAGTCGTACGCGGCCTGACGCAGCTCGTCGAGCGGCACCAGCTTGTCGGCCAGCCCGATCTCGACGGCCTCGTCGCCCTTCACTCGGCGGCCGGTGTAGAGCAGATCCAGCGCCTGCTGATTGCCGACCAGCATCGGCAGGGTCACGGTGAGCCCGAAGCCGTGGTGGAAGCCCAAGCGGGCGAAGTTGGCCGTGAAGCGGGCCTCGGGTGCCGCAATGCGGAAGTCGGGGAAGCAGGCCACGCCCAGCCCGCCGCCCACCGCTGCGCCCTGGATGGCGCCCACCACCGGCGTGCGCTTGGAGAACAGGTCGAAAGCGGCGTCGTAGAGGTGGCGCGGGCTGCCGTCGGCGTTGGTGGCGGTGATCTCGCCGCCCCGCCGCCCGTCGGAGCCGAACTGGGCGCCTGCGCAGAAGTTCTTGCCTTCCGAGCACAGCACGCTGGCCCGGCAGCCGTCCTCTTCGTCGAGGTCGCCGAACGCAGCAACGAGACCGTCGATCAGCTCCAGATCGAAGAAGTTGTTGGGCGGCCGCTGAATCTCCACGACCGCCACATGGTCATCGCTCAGCTTGACCGATACATCCCCGTACTGGCCGAATTCCTCAAGGGTGCTCTCAGCTGCGTTCGTGCTGTTCATGTCGGCGAGCGTAGATGCACGGCTCCCAGAGCGCTCGGCGAGTCTCCAGCTCCAAGTGGGCGCCAGATGCTCGCGTCGATCGGGTTGACCGGCTCGCGGCGATTCTTTGGCTCAGGCTGCGGAGTCTTCCCATAGCGATCTGATCGCGGCCGGAGATTGCGGAGGTCCGGTCGTGGCCGATGCCTGCTGCGGCGAATACTGCTTCGCTTCGCGCTGCGGCACTCGGCGCTCCGGTTTGTGTTGAGGGGCAGAGTTGACGGGGTGCGCTGGGTCAGGGGGTGCCAGCCGGAAGCGGCCATCACGGATGAATACCCGCCAGTTGTGATCGTGGATGAGGTCGTGGCATGACCAGCACACGAGCACGAGGTTGTCGAGGCGAGTCTTGCCACCGCGTTGACAGGGAATGATGTGGTGTGCTTCGCATTCGCCCGGCGGGCCCCCGCAGCCGATGCACGCGCCGTCGCGGGCGATCAGCGCGCGCCGTTGTGCGGCCGTGGGTGCTCGGCTGGCGACGGTCTCGTACAGCGGTGTGAGTTCGTCGCCGAAGATCTCGATCCAGATGTCGGAGTTGCAGGCCAGCCGCTCCAGGGTGCTGGGCGGGATCGGACCGATGCCGCAGATCTCGGCGATGCCGCCGGGCGAGCCGGTGAGCGCTGCAAGGTCTGCGCGCAGGATGATCTGCGCAGCCGCCGCCTTGCCGCCGACAGGTGGCGGCGGCGCAGATGGGGGAGCAGGATCTGTGCGATAGGAGTCACCGGACTCGCCGTTGCAGCTGGGTGCAGCCGCATCGCAGCCCAGTTCGGTGGCTGCTGTCGGGGCGTCGTCGGAGTGGGGAGTGGTCGTAGTGGCGGCGAGGAGGGTGTCGAGGGCGTCGGCCATGCGCTGGTCGCGAGTGCGGACGGCCTTGTCTGGCGTGGTGCCGGCGGGACTATCGCCATCGTGGTTTTCTCTGCCGTTAAGAGCGACGTTCGGTGGTTGTGGCTGGGACTGGCGGCGGCGGTCTGCTTGGCGGAGTTGTTCGGCTTGGTGCCGGAGGCGTTGTTGGATGCGGGCGCCCATCTCGGCGTCGAAGCTGCCGCGCATCTGCACCGAGCCGTCATCGCCGTTCCAGAAGCGCACACTGCGATTCCGTCGGTTGCGGCGCTGCTGCACAGCGAGATCCTCAGCGCTTTGATGCCGGATCGTCCAGCGCTGCGCGGCCTGTGCGAACTCGTCCTCGGGAAGCGTCTTTGCCAAATGGACCAGATCGGCGTCGTCTTGGACTGCTTGGGGACTGGTCTTGCGCGCTGCCTGCGCCAGCTTTGCAGCGTTGGCGAGGCTGATCTCCCCGTCTGACAGCCCTGCGCGGGCAGAGGGCAGAACGTCGAGCTCTGCGTCGGTACGCACATTGCGGGCAGCGTCAGAACGCGATCGCCCGCCGACTTGGTTCAGTAGCCCTGCGCCGCCGTCGCCATGGTCCTCACGCTCTGCGACCAGCGAAGCGGCCTTCGTCTCGAGCAGCTCGACGCGGGTACGCAGCGATTTCGCCATTTCGAGCGTGCGACGCAATTCGCCCGTGGCAGCTCCCTCGACGCCATCGAGCGCCTTGCCGAGGCATTCGAGCGCCTGCTGCACCTGCGAGAACATACGTTCATTCTAACGAACATCTGTTGCGAGGCAACCCCGAGATGCATGTCTGACTGTTACAAATCGATTACAGCCTGTTCTAGTAGAGACCATCTGAGCCTGGACGTATGCGTAGTGGTTCTGCCAGCCGGATGATGCGAGGGCGTACGGTCAAGGAACGTTGATCGACAGCGCTCACCAGAAGAGCAATCTGCCATGACGCACCACCATCAGGCGAGGGCGGCGGTGCCGGAGGTGATGAGGGGGTAGAGGCTGTCGGCGCCTACGCCGGTGGCCATGTCGCCGAGGACCGCTGACCAGTGGGCGTCTGATCCGTATTCCTTGCGCCAGCTCCACAGCCGCCGGCCAAAAATGATGCAGCGGGTACTCCTGGGTCATGCCCATGGCGCCGTGCGCCTGGTGGCAGGCCTTCGTGGCCCGGGCGGCTGCCTGGTTGGCGATGGGCTTGGCCGTGGCGATCTCGAAGGGCGCGTCTGCGCGGGTGGCCCCCCGGGCAGCGATCTCAGCATCCATGCGGACCAGCGCTGCGTCCTGCGCGGCCCGGACCAAGTGCTGCTGCATTCCCTGAGTGTCACGGCCTGCGTTGCAGCTGTGCTAGGCACTGTCTTACGGCAGCGCGAGAGATTTCAGGTTAAGGCAGCGGAGGCTGCAATCAGGACAATGTAGGCCTCAGATGTACTCGATTCGGCACGTAACTCTTGCAGGTTCGGAATGTTATCTACATACAGATCGGCCGTTGACAAGAGAATCTGCGCCTAGCATCGGATCGTTCGGGGCCACCTTCACCGCGGTTGACAACGAAACGATTGCCGTGCGTACATCCGACCGTGAGACGTGCTTGGCAATTCTACGGCACGACATGGACACGCAGGCCGATATTGCTTCAATCTTCATAGGAATGGATTGGCGCCTAGCGAGGCGTCTCTCACCTATCTAGAGACGCTGAATCCGGCTAACAGTTATGATGCGGACACTTCAGTCAATTAGCCAACGGCAGCGTGCTACTTGCATAGCGTCTGCAGTCGTTCTCGGCATCGTGGTCTTGGTCGGGTATCTAATGATGTCGTCACGGTCTCGGTCAGTCGAAGATGGCCAACGTCCTTCAGTAGCTTCTTCGGGCGTGACGTCTGGGATGAATACACGAAGTCCGACCGGATGCGAAATTTCTAGATCAGTTGTATATGCGTCCTACGATCCGACTGTTCTCGACCATGAGTGGCATAATGAACTTCAGTTTGGAAGTATGTTGGGACCCTATCAAGTCCTGGCACGGCGATTGGATGATGCATTTCGGGTCGATGATGCAGAGGAAATTGTGCAACTGCTTGGCCAACGTCGCGTATTCGACGCGCATCCGCCTGAGTATGACCAAGAACCGTTCTCGTCAATCGAAGCTTGGATGAGCGAGCTACGCGCCCTCGGCGAGTCTATAGCCATCAACGAAGTCGGACGCGACCAAGATATATTGATCTTGGCGACCCACCACGGCGACTCGGACCAACTGCAGCCAATCTCAATTGCAGTTGGCATGACCGGTGATTGCTCAATGACTGTTTATGGATATCATCATCAAGAGCAAGCACGCACGGGACACATTGCTGCTTGGACCGATGCGGGTTTGCTCATATTTGGAGGACAACAGTTCAACACGATTGGCGCTGACGATATTGCCACGCGCCAGCCGACCGGAACGATTGCACCAATCATGTTTGGAAGTCAAAGTCCATTGGGTTCAGGCGTGGTTCAAATTGCGAGCATTCCATGGCTCATTGACAACAATGAAAACGACCTTCCGGAAATGCAGGCGTTGTGGTCAGGTGAAAACGTGATGGTAGTTGCGGCTATCGAATCCAGTATCGCGGTGCTGACCTACGATGCTACGGTCGGCCGGTGGGAACGTTCGGGTGCGTTCCCCGGACCAGATCAAGCGGTAGGTGGAGTAGTGTGGACCGGTCACGAATTGTTGATGGCCGGCGGTGGACCCTTCGAACCATCCCAAGCGGCGTGGTTATACGGGAATGATATCGATCGATGGCAGCGGATTGATGATTTGCCCATCGGGCCAATAGAACAGTTGCGCGGTGTGGTGGGTGATGATGTTGCTTATTTTGTTGGCGTAGAACGAGACATCTTGCCATCACGGGGGGAGATCGTCGCCTACGATTTGGCCCTAAGAGAATGGAAGGTGATTCCGCTACCAGTAAGTACCGAGGGCCGCACAAACGACGGATACCCCCATAGTGCTGGGCTGCATGTGGATCTACAGTCCTCGTCTCCGGTGGCTGGTCGTGACGAATTCCAGCAGCTGTTATGGACAGGCAGTGAATTGGTGTATTTCTATACGGCACTTGGTGATTATGCGGCCACGACCTCTGCCGAACCGTGTCGTGATCACAGGACCGCCTACGCTATGACTGAATCCGGAGACATTGAGGATGCGGAGTCGTCTGTGCTGCTATTCTATGATCCAAAGCAGGACTCTTGGCGCAAGAGCAGTCCGATGCCAGCAGATTATCCGATAAATCAGACGCTGGCATGGACCGGCACTCACGTCGTGCTGTGGGGCGGCAAGTCATCTACAGCTCATCTTGGCTGTGAAGGACACGTTTCGGTCCGGCACGGATACCTTTATCACGTAGCAGCTGATCAATGGCAACCGATGTCGCCCTCGCCGTTGGGTCCGCGCTGTGGCCACTCCATTACTTGGACCGGCAGTCACATCGTCATTTTTGGAGGGACGCCGAGCTGTGATGGCAACAGCCTCGCGCTCTCTGACGGAGCGATATACGACCCGCTAACAGACTCGTGGGCTTCGTTTCGCGTTGAGAGCCGCATTGGATGGTGACAGCCAACCGCGACACTGACGCGCACCCGTTAGCCCAGTTGGCGTGGACCTTCGCCACCGGCACCGGGTTCAAGGATCCCATTCAGCGGGGCAGCTTCACAGTGCCAGGACTTCGTCTCTGACGAAGTGCAACCGAACGACGCTCGGACGGGTCGACGCGTCGTCGAAGTAGCATTCGACCGCTTCGCGGATGTTGTCGCGCATTTCCTCGATCGTCTCCGCCTGGGTGTGAATGCCGTACCCAAGTGCGCTGGCGGAGTATCCGCCATCGACTTTGTCATCACTGACCTCGAAGATGATCTCGGAATTCGTCGGCGACACAACCACCTCCCTACCGGCACCTGCCACCAGTCACTGTAGGGCGGCGGTGCCGGAGGTGATGAGGGGGTAGAGGCTGTCGGCGCCTACGCCGGTGGCCATGTCGCCGAGCACCGCTGACCAGTGGGCGTCTGAGCCGTATTCCTTGCGCCAGCTCCACAGCCGGCGACTGAAGTGATGCAGCGGGTACTCCTGGGTCATGCCCATGGCGCCGTGCGCCTGGTGGCAGGCCTTCGTGGCTCGGGCGGCCGCCTGATTGGCGATGAGCTTGGCTGCAGCGATCTCGAAGGGAGCGTCGCCGCGGGTGGCTTCACGGGCAGCAACCTCGGCGGACATGCGGACCAGAGCCGCATCTTGCGCGGCCCACACCAGATGCTGCTGCACGGCTTGGAAGCGCGCCACCGGTCGGCCGAATTGGACCCGTTCGTTGGTGTAGCTGACGGTGAGCTGGCACAGTTTCTCGATAGCACCGGCCATCAGGGCAACCCTCGACAGGGCGCCGCGCTCAGCCAGTGCAGCCGCGTCGACGCCGTTGGGCGCAGGCGCTGCCTGACCCGTTGCGCCGTCGAAACGGACCGTGTCGCGGGGCTCGCCGGCCATGTTCGGCAGCGGCGAGACCTCACACTCCGATGTCGGCACTGCGATCACGGTCGTCTGGCCGTCGCATTCGCAGACGCAGACGATCATCTCTGCGCTGCGGGCCCACGGGACCCGGTGCGCCTCGCCCGTCAACGCGGCACTGCCCTCCCCGGCCAACTCCGCTGAGCACGCGCCGCCGCCCGACCAGCCGTCAGCACCGGCCCGAGGCGGGACGACGGTCACCAGACCGTCGGGGCGTTCGATGCCGGCTTCGGCCAACAGCCACCCGCCGAGGATGCCGTTCTCAGCGGCGGGGATCGGCGCTGAGTGGTAGCCGACCAACCGCAGCACCTCGATGGCCTCAGCCAGTGTGCCGCCCGATCCGCCAGAGGCCTCCGGCACCGCGATCAGATCGAAACCGGTCTCGCAGAACGCATCCCAGATGTCTGGTGCGGCGCCGACATTCTCAGCGGCCTGCACTGCTTCATGCGTGCACAGCTCGCTGAACAGCCGGTCCGCCGTCTCGGTGATCAGCTCGTCGACCACGACCGACTCGGGTGCTGCTCGTGCCGTCATTGCGACACGCTGCCGACAGTCGGGGTGACGGCTACGCAAGCAAGCCAGATGCGTGGCTCGCGCACGGTGCCGCATGGCTGCGACTTCGACGCCGCCGTCATACCGGCAGTCTGTGTCGATGGGGCCGCCGTCATACCGGCAGCCCCTGGAGGCCCTTGGAGGCCACTGAGCGCAGGATCTCAATGGTGCCGCCCCGGATCGTGTTGCCGGGGAAGGTCACCACGCACTGGGCCAGCAACCGCTCGAACAATGACTCCGACTCGGGCGAGTATTCCTCGTCGATGAGCTGCACCAGCTTCTCGACGACCTCCTGCTCATAGCGGGTGCCCATCTCCTTGACCAGTGCCGACTCCACCGAAGGCGCTTCCCCCTCGTCGATCAGCCGCGCCACCGACAGCGACAGGTTCCTGATGCCCCACCAGCGAGCTGCCAGCTCGCCGAACAGGTCCGACACCGTGTCTTGCATCGGGGTGCCGGCGGCCTCGCGCAGCAACTGCTCGACCGTCGAAAACGGCGACAGCCAGCGGTCGGGCCCGCCGCGCTCATATGCCATCTCGGTGGTGTTCTGGTGCCAGCCCATCCCCGGCTGGCCCACCACGTTGGTGTCGGGCACGAACACGTCGTGGAAGGTCACCTCGTTGAAGTGATGGCTGCCGTCGAGGAACGGGATCGGGCTGATCTCGAGTCCGGGGGAGCTCAGGTCGATCAGGAACTGCGACAGCCCGGCGTGCTTGTTGCCGTCCTCCATGGGCGCGGTGCGCAGCAGGCAGATGAACCAGTCGTTCATGTGCGCGTTCGACGTCCAGATCTTGGTGCCGTTGACGATCCAGCCGTCATCGGCCCGCTCGGCTCGGGTCGACACCGAGGCCAGGTCCGAACCGCTGTCGGGCTCGCTCATGCCGATCGAGAAGCCCAGCTCGCCCCGGCAGATCGGCGCCAGGAATCGCTCGCGCTGCTCATCGGTGCCGAACTTCAAGATCACGTTGCCGGTCTGGCGATCGGCCACCCAGTGATGTCCGACCGGAGCGCCCCAGCGCAGCATCTCCTCCACCACGATGAAGCGTTGCACGGCTGTGCGGTCTGAGCCTCCCCAGCGTGACGGCAGTGCCATGCCCACCCAGCCTCGGGCGGCCATCTTGGCCGAGAACTCCCGATCGTGATCCGCAGCCATGCCCAAGCACGGCTCGTGGCTGCCGGGCGGCAACTCGGCTGCCAGGAACTCGCGTACCTCCGCTTGTAGCTCGAGCTCGGGGCCAGTCAGTTCGGTCGGCGTGAATCTCATCAGCGGCCTCTTCGGGATAGGCGACGATCAGGCGAGGGCGAAGCCGCGGTAATTGTCGGACGCCACGTCCTCGCAGATCTCAACGTAAGGCGGGAAGCCGGGCAGCGGCATGAACACCCGGGTCTTGCCGGGAATGTTTGCCCCCAAGTACCACGAGTTGCAGGTCGGGTACAGCGTCAGGTCGGCCACAGCATTGACGTGGTCCACCCAGTAGGCCTCGGCGTCGGGCTCGGCCTCGATGACGGTGGTGCTGCGCTCGCGCAGATCCACGAGGCAGCGGGCGATCCAGTCGACGTGCTGCTCGATCGACGGGATCATGTTGGTCAGCACCGACGGGCTGCCCGGTCCCGACACGGTGAACATGTTCGGGAACCCCGCCACGCCGAGTCCCAGGTAGGTGCGTGGACCGGCGTCCCAATGGTCGGCCAGCCGTACGCCGCCACGGCCGGTGATGTTCATGCGCAGCAGCGTCCCGGTCATCGCGTCGAATCCGGTCGCGTACACGATTGCGTCGACCGGGTATTCGGTGCCGTCGACAACGACGCCAGCGGGCGAGATGCGCTCGATCGGCGTCGCGGACACATCGACCAGATTCACATGGGGCTCGTTGAACGTCTCGTAGTAGTGCGTGTCGAGGCAGGGGCGTTTGCAGGCGATCGTGTTGTGAGGGGTGAGCTTGGCCGCCACTTCGGGATCGTGGACGACCTCAGCGATCTTGCGGCGAACGAACTCGGCCACCCGGTCGTTCGATTCGGCGTCGAGAGCGATGTCGCCGTAGGCCCGGTAGAAGGTAAAGCCGCCCACCGCCCAGCGTTGCTCCATGCGCCGGGCGAACTCGTCGTCGCTGGCCTCTTTGGCGAGGTCTTCGCTGCCTGGCAGCCGCAGCACCATCGCAGCGGGCTCGGTGACCATTCGTGCGCGCAGTTCGCGGTAGTTGGCCTTCCAGTCAGCTTTCTCGATGGGGTCGAGCGGCTGGTTGCGCGCTGGCACCGAATAGTTCGGCGTGCGCTGGAAGACCGTCAGCTCCCGGCATTCCGCCGCGATGACCGGAATGGCCTGGACGGCCGACGATCCCGTGCCGATCACCGCGACCGACTTTCCGTCGAAGTCGACACCCTCATGCGGCCAGCGGCCGGTGTGGTACGTCGGCCCTTCGAACGTCTCGGCCCCCTCGAATTGGGGGACATTCGCGGTGGACAGACAGCCGGTGGCCATCACCACGAAGCGCGCCCGGTAGGGGCCGCGGTCGGTCTGCAGGTGCCACTGGCGGGCGTCGTCGTCCCAGTCGACGGCTGTGACGGTGGTCTCGAATCGGATGTCACGCCGCAGGTCGTACTTGTCAGCGACGTGGTTGGCATAGCGGAGAATCTCAGGTTGACCCGAGTAGCGCTCGGACCATTCCCATTCCTGTTCGAGTTCGGGATCGAAGGAGTAGGAGTACTGCATTGACTCGACATCGCAGCGAGCTCCCGGGTACCGGTTCCAGTACCAGGTGCCGCCGACGTCGTCGGCTCGTTCGACCACCACAGCGTCGAATCCGAGGTCCCGCAGCTTGTGGAGCATGTACATGCCGGCGAAACCGGCGCCCACCACGACGACGTCGTGGGCCTGTGCCTCGTGACCGTCCGACCTCGCCCCATTCCCGCTGCTCATCGCCGCAGAGACTACCGACGGGCCGAAGGCGGAGCGCCGGGCCCGAGCGGCCCGCGAGCCCAATCGCATGAAGATGGGGAGCTTGAGCGGGAAGCATCGTGCGAAGCCATGGCCTGAGGCGCGGCAATGTGCCACGCTCCGGGAATGGGCGAACCGTGTGATCTGACGGCGACGCGGGCACAGGCGCTGATGGCGGCCGGCGAGCTATCGGCGACCGAGCTGCTGGAGTCGTGCTTGGCGCGGGCGGACGCCACCGACGGGGCGGTGAACGCGCTGGTCATCCGCGATGACGACGCCGCGCGTGTGATGGCCCGGCGGATCGACAGTGCCCGCGCCGAAGGCGGCGAACTGGGGCCGCTGGCGGGGCTGCCGGTGGCCATCAAGGACATCCAGGCGACTGCTGGGCTGACGACGACGTATGGCGCGGTGCCGTTTGCAGACAACGTGCCAGAGGCAGACGACGGCATCGTGGCCCGGGTCCGCAACGCCGGCGCAATCATCATCGGCAAGACGAACACGCCTGAGCTCAGCATCGGCGCCAACACCGTGAACCGGCTGTTCGGCGCCACCGGCAACCCCTTCGATCCGTCGCTGAGCTGCGGGGGCAGCTCCGGCGGCTCCGCGGTGGCACTCGCGTGCGGGATGGCGCCGCTTGCCACGGGGTCAGACCACGGCGGCAGCCTGCGCATCCCGGCCTCGTACTGCGGGGTGGTCGCGCACCGCTCCACGCCCGGCACGGTTGCCCACGACGAGCGCACAATCGGCCGCACGAACTACAGCGTGCAGGGCCCGATGGCCCGCACCGTGGCCGACGCGGCCCTGTTGCTGTCGGTGATCGCAGGACGCGATCGCGCCGCCCGGCGCGACCCCATGGCGTTCCCGCTGGACGCCGCTGCTCTGGCTGAACTCCCTGCGGCTGACGTGGCGTCGCTGCGGGTGGGTGTCAGCGCCGATCTGGGCGGGCTGCTGGTGTCCGATGCAGTTCGTACCGTCTTTGCCGATCGGGTCGAACGGATTGCGGGGGTCGTGGGCTCGGTCGAAGCGGCCGACATCGATCTCAGCGACGCGCTCGATGTGGACTGGCAGCTCCGGTCGGACATCTTCGCGACCAACTATCACCGGAGCATTCACAGGTTTGGCCCCGACGCGGCCGGGCGTGACGCCAACAACCCTGACGGTGGTTTCAACCCCAACATCCGCGCCACGTACGACGAGGCGTTGAAGACCACCGTGCTCGACATCGCCAAGGCGCGGCGGCGCCAGGTAGAGCTGTTCCGGGCCACTGATGCACTCTTCGACACCTTCGACGTGCTCATCTGTCCCGGGGTCAGCGTGCCGCCGTTCGACTGGCATCAGCTGTTCCCTGCCGAGATCGACGGTCATACGGTGCAGAACTACATGGCGTGGCTCGGGCTCTCAGCCGCGCTCACCGTGGTGGGCCACCCCACCACTGCGCTCCCGTGTGGCCTCGACGGCCAGGGCACGCCATTCGGTTTGCAAATTGTCGGTCCGAGTTACAGCGATCGACGCCTGCTCGGCATCGCCGCGTCGCTCGAAGCCGCCTTCGCGGACGATCCGGTCACGGCACGCCCCGTTCCCGACGTGGATTGGCTCAGCGGGCTCGAGACCACCTGCCGCACCGAAGGCAAGCTTGTTCACGCCTCGGCCCCACCGCAAGCGTGAGCGCTCGGCCGACAGGCCGGCTACCGCTGTGAAGGGCGGCCGGCGGCAGTGACCCGCAGCGTGGCCTCGACGAAGAGTTCGCGGCCGTTGCTTGGTGCCGTGCGCGTCTGGAAGTCGACGGTGATGGTGGCGTCCCGAGCGCCCGCCGCGGCAGCCTCGGCTCGGGCGGCTTCGGTCGCTTGCGCGGTTGCCCACTCGCGGGCTTCGGCGAGGCTGTGCCACACCGGTGGGTCGTCACCCCAGTGGGCCCGGTAGCTGCCACGGCGCGGCGCAGTCACCGTGATCTGTTTGGTGATACGGACCCGGGCCACGGCTGCACCGACTGCGTTGGCCACGCCGGCATGCGCCGGGACGATTGCGGTGGTGCCCAGCAGTGCTGCGATGAGCGGGGCATACGTGGTCGCCGGCGCCCCGATGGCGACGATGGGGACCGACACGCCGGCGTCGACCCGTGCCAGCAGAGCGCGATCGGGCGGAGTCGCTGTGGCATCCTCCGCGAGAGGAACGCCTGCAGACTCGCTGGATTCGAGCAAGCCCCACAGCGGCTCGGCCGCTGGCTCCCAGTCGACACCGCCGGACACATCGGCACCATGTTCCAGTTCACGATGCCGGCGGTCCAGGGCTGCCCGTGCGAGCGGCCGCCTGGTCTCGCCCGCGGCGATTCCGTCCGCGCCGAGTGCCACGCCGAGCAGCGCTTCGGCGGCGCTGCGCAGCGCGATGTGCATCACGCGTCGAGAGAGATCTGCGGCGCCGGTGTCGACGTCGACGCCGTAGCGATCGCGCTGGCGGCTGAACAGCTCGGCACCCGCCTTGGCGGCCGCTTCATCCCCCACGGCTGCGGCGTCGATTAACCCGAGCACCACACAGGCGTCGGTCGGCGTCAGAGCCGCACGCCGCACCAGGCCGCTGCGTTCGAGCCGTTCGAGGGCTCCGCGCCAGCGAGCCGATCGCTTCAGGTCCTCGAGCGGCAATGCGCCGCCAGCGTTGTCGAGGAGATGCCTGATCTCGCCGTCGAGGCCGTTCTGGTTCGAGCGATTGGTGAGATGAGCATCGGGCGACGTGCTTGACGCACGCAACAGCACTTGCCCGAACTCGGCAAGCGGTCGATCCGCCGCCAATTGGCGCCGCAGCATCGGCAGGACCACGTCGGGGTGTCGCTGCGCTGCCACGCACAGCGGCACGACCCTGCGAGGTCCGACGGCAAGTTCGCCGCGGATTCCATCAGGCGGGATCCGGATCTCACTGTCACCGCCGAGTCCCACGGTCACGGTCGGCAGCGCGGTCACCATCGTGGCATGACCGCCGACGGTCGCCGTGTCGGCGTCGCTGGTGCCATCCGCGGCAACGACAGCGCCGTCTCGGATCGCCGCGATGTCGGTGGTGGTGCCACCGATGTCGACGACCAGGACGCCGGCATCGAGCGCTCCTTGCCGCTGCGTCGAAGCGCTAGCGAGGTGGCGGGCACCGATGACGCTGGCGGCAGGGCCCGACAGCACGGTCTCGATCGGGCGCTGGGTCACGAATTCCGCAGACACGAGTGAGCCGTCACCCCGGACCACCATCAGGCGGGCGTCGAGCTCCAAGGACTCCATGGCTGCCTGGATTGCGTCGGTGAAACGGGCGGTAACGGAGATGAGCTGTGCATTGAGCAGCGTCGTCACTGCCCGCCGAGGGCCGCCGAGCCGCGGCGACAGCTCGTGGCTGCAGGTCACGGGCTTGCCCGTGCGTCCGCGGATGGCATCCCGAGCCTCAAGTTCGTGGGCAGCGTTGCGGACGCTGAACTGCGCTGCAACGGCGTATGCCTCGACCGAATCATCGATGCGGTCGAGGGCGCGTGCGAGCTCGTCGAGGTCGAGCGGCACTCGCTCGTCGCCGTGAGCGCCGTGGCCGCCACCCACCATGACGACCGGAGCTGACGCGAGGCTGCCTGTCAGCCGATCACGACTGTCGCTGGCGAGCGAGGTCCCGGTCGGTGCGTTGGGCATCGCGCCAGCGCCCGCATGCAGCCCAACACGGGCCAGCGCCTCCGGTTCAAAGCCGATGGCCACCAGCCCGGCAGGTCTCCCCGCGCCCTCGACCAGCGCGTTGGTTGCGAGAGTCGTCGAGACCGCTACAAGCCCGATGTCGGCCGCGCTGGGGGAGTCGGCCGAGACTCGGTTGCCGCCCGCCAACACACTCCTCATCGCCTCGACCACGCAGCCGTAGAGGTCTTCGTGCCGCGTCGGTGTCTTGGCAGCGGCCAAGACCTGATCGGAGTCGTGGTCGTACACGACGGCGTCGGTGAACGTGCCGCCGGTGTCAATGCCTAGACAGAAGCGGCCTCGCGGCGTCCGGAGCGGCGCTGTCACCGCTGCAAGTGTGCCAGCGGACGCGTCGGGGAGCGCTGATTGGCGTGTCGAGTGGACTCGGACGCCCGCGTCGGTGAGACTGCACCACGGCGGCCCGCCGCGCTCGAAGTGTCGAGGCGCTGGGAGCCGCCGGGTCAACACCAACGCAGTGCCACAAGGAGAGACCGATGGGCGTCAAGTCAGTCAACGAGATGGTCGCGGAGGCCAAGTCACGTATCGACAACATCTCGCCGACGGAGGCGCACCGTCGTGTCACCGAAGAGGGTGCTCTGCTCGTCGACATTCGTGACGTACGCGAACTGCAGCGTGACGGCGCTATTCCGGGCTCCATGCACACGCCGCGGGGAATGCTCGAGTTTTGGGTCTCGCCTGACTCGCCCTACACAAAAGAAGTCTTCACCGAAGACCGCGAGTTCATCCTGTGCTGTGCCGGAGGCGCCCGCTCGGCCCTGTCCGCCGACACGATGCAGGACATGGGCGTGCCCAAGGTCAGCCATGTAGAGACTGGATTCGGCGGTTGGCGGGCGGACGGCATGCCGGTGACCGACTACGACGCATTCCGCTCCCAGCGCTGAGCCCAGCACGCGCCCGAGCACGCCAACTACGAGCAACCGGTCATCGTGACTGAGTCCACCGCGCCCGACGCCGATCCACCCAAGCAGGTCACCGGCTACTGCGAGCCCTGGACTCTGCGTGCCGGCGAATCCATCCGGTTGATGGCATCGAGCCACCAGCCCGGCCCTGCGAACGTCGATATCACGCGGATCGTGTGCGGCGATCCGACGCGCTACGGCCCCGGTTTCGACGAGCGACCGGCGCCCGCAGCCGGCCACTGGTCGGCGACTCTCAACGAGCAGCCGCTCGTGCCCGGTTCCTACGCAGTAGCCGACGTGAGTGCATTGCCGGCCGGCGGTCCACTCGTCGGATTCCGTCTCTGGGTGATGCCGACGAACGTGACGGGGTGGCACCGCATCGCCACCCTCACGGCACCGGTGCCTGAATCGCTGAGGCACGTGCAGACTGAGTCCAGCGACCCCGATTACGACCTGAGGCTGGCGCTCCCGCCGGGTCTCGGCCCCGTGGATGATCAGCCCGACGCACCGACGTCGTCGAGAGTTGATCTCGCGCTCGATCTTGTCGATGGGCACCTCATGGCGCGCTATCCAGGAAGAGGTATCTACCTAGGTCCGGGTGACTACGACCTGCGGCCGCTGACTGCGAATCGCTGGTACATGGTTGAAACGATGATCGACGTGGAGGCTGACAAGATCTATCTGTTCGTCACGACTCCTCGCTCGAGTTCGCCCGGCCGCGATGCGCAAGAAAGTGCGCTCGTTGACTTGAGCGTCGATGAACTCGAAGCGTTCACCTACTTCGAGGCAATGGGTCCGCCAGCCGATCTGCGCCGACCGGGAACAAGTGGCTCCCGCGACCAAAGCGACGATTTCGCTGGCGACCGGGACGACGACTGGCTCGCTTCCGACCTCGGTCATGGCAGGTGGTTGTACGACGACGTGCGCAAGGCCACCTCATGGGGCGGCTTCTCCAATTGGGACGAACTCCGCTCGAATCTGGAGGCCCGCGGCCGAGATCCGTGGCCTGGGACGATGTTCCGTTACCCGCCCAACCCTCTGTTCCTGCCGGAGCGCAGATGGCCGGCCGAGATTGCACCGGCCGAGTTCTGGCTCGGAGCCGGTCCGGATGGTGAACGCTTTGATGGTCGGGTCGCGCGTCCAGTCGTAGTCAGTGGTGGCGCGTCCCATGGTTGGGAATTGGCTGACTGGTTTGGCGACACCTTGGAGTCGCGACATATCGGTATCGGTCCTCGTTTGAGCGACGACCCCGAAGTCGGCCAGTTGGTCCTGCACCAGTTGCCCACGCGGGCGGTCAGCGGCCCGGCATGGGACGGCTCCGATCACCGCTGGATCGACAACCGAGAGCACTTCGACGCGGTTCACTTCCATCACGATGATCTGTACGACGCGGGCTGGAAGACCACTGTCGAGACGACGCTGCCGGACGATCTGCCGAGCGGGATCTACGCGTTTCGGGTGCGAGGCGATGCAGGCGAGGACCGGGTGCCGTTCTTCGTGCGGCCTGCCACTGGCGCACGCCCCAACGACGTGGCGCTGCTGATGCCGACCGCCACCTACATGGCCTATGCCAACCATCGGATGCTGTTCGAAGGCGCTGACTTCATCCCGACCAAGACTCGCCTGCGATCCGAACACGCCTACATCCGCGACCATCCCGAACTTGGGCGCAGCCACTACGAGAAGCACCCCGACAGCAGCGGCGTCATGTTCAGCTCACGCCGCCGGCCCGTGCTGAACCTTCGGCCCGGTGCTGATGGTTGGAACTTCACGCCCGACACCGACATCAACGCATTCCTCGATCACCTCGAAATCGGGCACGACATCGTCACCGATGAGGACCTGCATGTCGAGTGCGTCGAAGCCATCGCGCCCTACCGGGTGCTGGTGACCGGCAGCCATCCCGAGTATTGGTCCACCGCCATGCTGGACGCACTGGCCGACTGGCAGCGCGACGGCGGGCGGCTCATGTACCTGGGCGGCAACGGCTTCTACTGGCGAGTGGCATTCAGCGACGACTGGCCCGGCGCCATGGAGCTGCGCCGCGCCGAGGACGGCGTGCGGAATTGGCAGACCGGACCGGGGGAGAGCTATCACGCCTGGGGCGGCGAGTACGGCGGCATGTGGCGGCGCCAAGGGCGGGCGCCCAACGAGATCTGCGGCATCGGTTTCGCCGCGCAGGGATTCGAGAAGGCCACCTACTTCGTGCGAGATCCCGGGGCTGACAGCTCGCGGGCTGCGTGGATACTCGACGGGGTGCCGGGGGAGCTCATCGGCACTTCTGGGTTGGGCGGCGGCGCTGCCGGCCAGGAGGTCGACCGCTACGACGTGCGTCTCGGCTCGCCGAGCCACGCGGTCGTGCTGGCGTCTGCGACCACATTCGGCCCCGACATGCTGCGGACGAAAGAAGAATTCGAGGGTTCGGTGGACTTCCCGACACCCGACCCCATGGTGCGCGCCGACATGGTGTTCTACGAGACGCCAAATGGCGGAGCAGTCTTCTCGGTCGGCTCGATCTCGTGGTTCGGAGCGCTGGCCCGCGACGGTTATGACAACGACATTGCGCGTATCACGGCCAACGTGGTGCGACGCTTTGCCGATCCTGAGCCGTTCCCGCCGCCCGCTGTTTGACAGCGTGGTGTCGGTGGAGGTGGTCGGTCAGGCGTCTTTGCGCGTTTCGGAGATGAGTTCGCTCACCCGATTCGCCGCCGGGGCGTAGTCGGGGTCGACCTCGGGGCCCGGCACGAATTCGGGCACCTCGACACGTTCGGGTCCTGACGGCGGCGCTGAACGCTTCGGCTTCGCTGCAGCCGCAGCGGGTTCAGCCGCCGGTGCGGAGCTCGGCTCAGCGGCCGAGCTATCTGCCGCGGGGGCCGCAGTGCTCTCCGGCGCAGGGACTCCCGTCGCGTCGCGTGCCGACTTGGAGCGGGCGAGTATCGCCGCCAGCCGGGGATCTGCTGCGCCGTCATCGCCGGCTGGCTCCGCAGGCGCGGGCGCCGCCGCGGTGTCCTGTGCCGGGGGCTCGTCAGTGCTCGCTGCTGGCAGCCCGCGCGATTCAGCCGCTGCGGCACGGGCCTCGGCAAGACGTGCGCGTTCCTGGGCCGCTTCGATTTCGGCTCGTGCCCGCTGAGCCAAGAACTGCGGCCATTCATCCTCGGGTACGAGCTTGCTGTGGGCTACCGAGATGACCTCGACGTCGTTGTCGAAGCGCACGCGGTAGCGCTTGATCGCGAAGCCGAGGCCTCGGCCGCACTTGCCTGGCGTGCCTTCGGGGACGCCAGGGAGGTCTTCGTTGACTATGACTCGGGTGCCGCGCTTGTACTCGCTCATGACCCGGTTCCGCCGATGATCGCGCTCATCGTTGCGGGAGCGTACCGGCGAATGTGGTCAGCTTCACCGCAACGGCGGCGAGTAGTCGATCTTCCGCTGCGCGACACGGTCTACGAGCCGTAATGTCGCCGCGGCACGGGCTCAGCGAGTGCGCGGAACGCGCGCCCGCGCGGCCCCGATGCCGGACGCACAGTGAATCGAAGGAACGGTCGTGAGTGAGCAGACTGCGTTGGTCGTGGGCGGCACGGGTCCGACTGGGCCCCACGTGGTGAAGGGCTTGCTCGAGCGGGGCTACCGGGTCACGATTCTGCACACCGGACGCCACGAGGCTGACGAGATCACCGATCTCGTCACACACATTCATACCGACCCGTTCAATGCCGACCAGTTCACTGCGGCGATCGGAACGGCCACCTATGACCTGTCAGTGGTCATGTACGGCCGGCTGCGCGAGATCGCCCGGGTGATGGCCGGTCGCGTCGCCAAGTTCGTGAGCATCGGCGGTTTCCCCGTGTACAGCGGCTGGGGCGACGCAGATGCGCTCTGGCCGGCAGGCATGCGAGTGCCCACGCGCGAGCACGATCGCTTGGTCTCCGATGAGGGGCCTGAGTTCCGGGTGAACACCAAGGTGCGCCAGATCGCAAATACTGAGCTCGTGGTGTTCCGCGAGCACCCAACGGCGTCGCACCTTCGCTACCCGTGGATCTATGGCCCCGGCCAGATCAGCCCGCGCGAGTGGAAGATCGTGCGCCGCGTTCGGGACGGCCGCACGCGCATCGTGCTGCCCGACGGTGGCGTGACGTTGCAGGCGTCGGCAGACGCGCGCAACGCCGCGGCAATGGTGCTGGCAACGGTCGATGCCGGCGCACGGTCGTCTGGTCAGGCCTACAACGTCTCCGACGAGTGGACGCCCACGTTGCTGCAGTGGGTCGAGATCATCGCTGCGGCACTGGATCACAGCTTCGAGATCGTGTCGATTCCCTGGGAGTATGCGGCCGTTTCTCACCATCTCACCCAGCGCAGCACGCCGCATCATCGCGTCATCAATTGCGACAAGGCGATCTACCAGCTCGGGTACCGAGATGTCGTGGACCCCGTCGAGGGGTTGACGGATACAGCGCATTGGCTTGCCCGCGAGGAGAATCACCCAGAGCCCGGCGGTGCGATGGAACGCTCGCTCGTCGACCGTTTCGACTATGAGGCCGAAGATCGTCTCATCGACGCGTGGCAAGCAGCGATATCGCGCAACGACATCGAAGCAGCGGCTGCCGCAGCCGACCCCGGATTCTTCGATCGATACAGCGCCGACTTCGACGACCGTCCCGGCGCCGGCAAGGGATGGACCTCAGTCAACCGCTCCGGCTGATCGGCCAGCACAGTCAACCGCTCCGGCTGATCGGCCAGCACAGTCGGCCGCTCCGGCTGATCAGTCGCGGCTGTCGGGCGCGAGTTCCACTTCGGTCGCCTTGACCGAGACCCACAGGCTGGTGCCGGGGCGGATCAGCAACTCGTGTGCAGCCCCAGGGGTGATGTCGGCGGTGAGCGCCAGGGGGGATCCGAGCAGCACCCGCGTGATGTCGCCGAGCGGCTCGACGGCCTCTGCGGTGGTTCGCCAAACGTTGCGCGGGCTGCCGCTCGGCCGTTCGCGATGCAGCGCAATCGCGCGGGGATGAATGGTGGCCAGGACCGGCCCCCTCACGGTGGAGTCGGCCGCGTGCAGCAGCACGGCCCCACGACGACTTCCTCCCTCAGAAGAAGTGCCGCCGTCGGGTGTCACGGTGATCTCGCCACTGTCGGCCGTGCCGCGCACCAGATTGATCCCGGACAGGTCGGCGGCGTACGCCGTGGCCGGTGCTCGACGCAATTCGTCGGGCGTGCCGGATTGGGTGAGGCGGCCGTGCTCGAGGATGTGCACGCGGTCGGCCAGTACGAATGCGTCGGCGGGGTCGTGGGTGATCAGCAGGCGCGGCACATCGCCCGCTCCGCGAAGCGGGACTGCGTGCGCCGAGCCGCCGCCGTTGCGCCCGCTGCTGAGATGTGCGGCCAGATTGCGGCGCAGCCGGTTGCGAGCGGTGACATCCAATGACCCCAGCGGTTCGTCGGCAACCAGCAGATCCGGCTCGCAGGCCAGTGCACGCGCCAGCGCCACCCGCTGGCGCTGACCTCCCGACAGGGCGCGGGGACGGCGATGGCCGAGATCGCCGAGATCCATCGCGTCGAGCCAGGCCTGTGCCCGTTCGCGTGCCTCGGTTCGGCGCATTCCGCGCGACGTCAATCCGAACGCAACGTTGTCGAGTGCGTTGAGATGACCGAAGAGGACCTGGTCTTGGAACACCACACCGATGCGCCGTTGATCGGGAGACATGAAGATTCCCGCCGCCGGGTCGTCGAGCACCCGTCCCCCGAGCTTGATGACGCCGTGCTCCAACTGGAGCAGTCCAGCGAGCGCCGCCACGATGGTGGACTTGCCTGCGCCGTTCGGACCGAGCAGTGCCGCCGTCTCGCCCGGCTCGACGCGCAAGTGCACGTCGAGTTCGAAATCGCCGCGATGCAGTCGCAGCTCGGCGTCGAGAACTCTGGGGGCCCCCGAGGCGTCAGCGCTGGTCATCGGCTCGGCCACCAGCGGTCCCGCAGAGCGATCAGCAGTCCCAGCGACAGGGCCACCAGCACCAGGCTGACGGCAACGGCGGCGTCACGGTCCGCTTCGAGGGCGACGAACACCGCAAGCGGCAGTGTCTGTGTGCGCCCGCCGAGATTGCCCGCAAAGGTCACGGTTGCACCGAACTCGCCGAGGGCCCGAGCCCACGCCACCACGACGGCGACGCCCAATGCAGGCCCGATCATCGGCAGCGTGACCCGCCACAGCACCCGCAGCCGTGACGCTCCAAGCGTGGCGGCAGCGTTCTCGTAGCGGCGGTCGAGGTTCCGCAATGCGCCCTCGACGGTCAGGATCACGAGCGGTGTTGCCACAAAGGCGTTCGCCAAGATGACTCCCCAGATCGAGTACGGCAGCAGCAGCCCGGTGGCGTCGTGCAACGGTCCGCCCACGACGCCCCGGCGCCCGAGTGCGAACAGCAGCGCGGCTCCCCCCACCACCGGCGGCAGCACCATCGGCAGCGTCACGAGCGCCCGCACCACCGAGCGGCCGCGGAAGTCCACTCGTGCCAGAACCCACGCCAGAGGCACGCCCACTGCGGCTGCAACGATCGCCGCGGCTACCGAGGACACCACCGAGAGCACCGCCGCATCCACGACAAAGCGACTCGACAGGTGCGTCCACAGCCCCGTCCACGGCGTTCGTGCGGCCAGCCCTACCACTGGCAGGGCGAAGAGCACCACGCCGACGGCTGCGAGGATGGCTACCGGCCACGGCGGCAGCTCTTGCGGCGACCGGCGCATCGAGCGTCGGTCGGAGTGGTTGGCGTCCTGCGATGCCGATGCGGAGGTCATGGCACCGTGAATCCGAATTCTGCGAACGTGCCGCGGGCTGCGCTGGTGCCCAGGTAGTCGGCGAACGCTGCTGCTGCAGCACCGTTGGGTGCATCGGCCAGCACCGCGGCAGCGTATGACGTCTGGGGCGCGGTGCCCGCGGTCCAGCCCAGGCTCACGACAGCGTCCAGGCCTGTGTTCCCCCGCGCGCTCGGGGCTGCATCGCTCGCATACACCACAGCGGCATCGAGCTCGCCCGCAGCCAGCTTGGTCACAAGTGCGCGCACGTTGGGCTCATCGGTGTCGGGAACCGGCTCGATGCCGGCCTGTGCCAATCCGGTTCGTGCCAGCGCACCGCAGGGGATCTCGGCTGCGCACAGTCCGATCAGCAGTTCGGGCCGAGCCAGATCGGCCAGCGATGTCACCCCGGCGTCGTTGCCGACGGGCACGGCGAGCACCACCGAGTTGCGCGCCACGACGACTGCGGCGCTCGCCAGCCCGACTTCGTCGCGAACCGCGTCGAGATGGACCGCGCTGGCGGGGATGAACACATCGGCCGGTGCGCCGGCCAGCACCTGCTCGCGCAGCGCCGCGCTGCCCGCTCCGGCGATCTGCACGGCCACGTCGGGATGGAGCTGCTCGAAGTCGTCGGCCAGCACTTGGGCAACCGGCAGCAACGAGGCAGCGACGAGGACGTGCAGATTGCCGCCGAGCGCTCCGTCGCCGGACCCGGAGGATGCAGCGTCGGGACCTGCTGCGCATCCAGCAGCGAACGGCATCGTCACTAAGGCAATCCACGCGAGCGCAGCACCGGGTCGTGCTGCAGTCCGACACGTCCCCCTGCGGCGGCCACCCATAGGCGCGCCAGTGTGCCCGGCCCGCAGAGGCGTTGAGCCCGGGCGTATGGTTCCGGCCATGGCTACGAACCTCGATTGGTACGGGTGCGCAACATTCCGCCTGCGCACCGCAGGTCTCACGGTGTTTCTCGATGCCTACATCGACAGAGCGGACAACGCCGTCGGACCTGGGTTGTCCGCCGGCGACGTCACCGAGGCGGACTGGGTGCTGGTGGGCCACTCCCACTTCGACCACCTCTACGGCGCGGAGCGGATCGTGGCCAACACCGACGCAACGCTCATCGCCTCCTACGAATCGGTGAGGCTCATGGCCGAGGCCGGCCTCCCGACCGACCGCATGATCTGCGTGGCCGGCGGCGAGACGGTCGACCTCAGCCGGGGCGACCGCGGCGAGGGTGTTCGGGTGTCGGTGTATCCCAGCCAGCACTCCTGCGTGTGGTCCCACACCCAGATGCACCAGCCTGACGAGGTGTGCCTGGGCGACCTAGGCGTCACCTGGCAGGAGCAGCAGGAGCGTTTCGCCGAGCTGATGAAGTACCTGGCCAGCGAAGTCGATCCGGCGACGAGCGATCACATCGTGGCGTCGGCAGTCGGCCACAGCGACCGGGGCGACGGCGGGGCGCTGCTGTTCCTGATCGAGGCGCCCGACGGCTCGGTGCTGTTCCAGGACACTTCGGGTCACTGGTCAGGAGTGATGGCAGACCTGCGGCCCGACGTGGCGATCCTCGCTGCTGCCGGCCGCGGCAACATCGACGGCGAGCCCATCCAGGGTTCGCTCGCCCAGTTCATCGGTCGTCAGGCCGACCTGCTGCGGCCTCGCAAGCTCATCCTCGGCCACCACGACAACTGGCTCCCAGGCTTTTCGGTGGCGACCGACACATCATCGATCGCTGCGGAACTCGGCCGTGTCACGCCGAATGTCGACTTCCTTGAACCGGGCTACATGGAAGCCACACCGATCCTGCCCTAGCCGACCCGCCGGAGCGCTGCGGGGTCAGTCGAACGTGATGACCGTGCGGTTGGAGGTACCGGCCTTCATCCAGGAGTAGCCCTCGTTGATCTGCTCGAGGTCGATGCGCCCCGAGATCATCTCGTCGAGCATGAGCCGTCCGTCGAGGTACAGGTCGATCATCATCGGGATGTCGCTGCGGAACTGGTTCGAGCCCATCATCGAGCCCTGCAGCTTCTTCTCAGCCAGGAAGTCGATGCCGCGCAGCTCGACCCTGGTCTTTGAGGGGACCATGCCGATCACGGTGGCAGTGCCGCCGATGTCGAGCATCCCGAACGCCTGTTGCACGGTCTGTGCCAGGCCGATGGCTTCGAAGCTGTACTCCACGCCGCCGCCGGTCATGTCCTTGACAGCGGTCACCACGTCGTCCACCTCTGAGGCATTGACGGTGTCGGTGGCGCCGAGCTGGCGGGCCGTCTCGAGCTTCTCGTCAGTCATGTCAACCGCGATGATGCGCCCCGCACCGGCGACGCGGGCGCCCTGCACGGCCGACAATCCGATGCCGCCGCAGCCGATCACGCAGACCACGCTGCCGACGCCCACGCCGGCGGTGTTGACCGCAGCACCGAAGCCCGTGGTGACACCGCAGCCGATGAGGCATGCCCGATCGAGCGGCATGTCGGGGCGGATTTTCACAACGGCGTTCTGATGCACCAGCATCTGCTCGGCGAAGCCGCCGAGCCGAGCCATCTGGTCGACACCCGTGTCGTCGTGACGGGTCAAGCGGGGGGCGGCATCCCTCGGTCGGGAGGTGGCCCGGATATTCGTGCATCGGTGCGGGTTGCCAGACAGACACCGATGGCACTGGCCGCAGAAGATCGACAGGCACGCCACGACATGATCGCCGGGTGCCACATAGCTCACGTCGGACCCGACCGCTTCGACCACGCCCGCCGATTCGTGGCCCATCACCATGGGAAGCGGCGTCCGGAAGAGCCCCTCCATGAAGTGCAGGTCGCTGTGGCACAGTCCGGCGCCCTTGGTCTGGATGAGCACTTCGTTGGGCCCCGGAGCATCGATGCTCAGGTCCTCGATCTCGAGATCCCCAGGCTGTTCGCAGAGCACTGCTGCCTTCATGTCACGCCCCCTCGCGTTGTTCGGCCACGTTGCATGACCATAAGTGACTCCCGCCGAGACTACGCGCGACGCTCGATCTCCGTTTTGTTGATCTTCGTTTCCGTCATGTGCTTCGACGAAGTCCCGAAATGTGCAGCGGCCCCGACCGTGCCATCGGTTTGAATGGGACGTCCATGTTGGTTTCGCTCACTTCGACAACGCCTGACGCCACAGATCTGGGATTCCTGTTGCACAAGCATCCCGATCGGGTGCGGTCGGTCGATGTCGGGTTCGGGCAGGCGCACGTCTTCTATCCCGAAGCGACTGCGCAACGCTGCACGGCGACGCTGTTCGTCGAGGTCGACCCGGTGGCCCTGGCGCGAGGCCGCAACCGCCCCCAGTCTGCGGGTCTTGAGCCGTATGTGAACGATCGGCCCTATGCAGCGTCGTCGATGCTCAGCGTCGCGCTGGCCCGCCTGTTCCGGACGGCGATGAGCGGCACGTGCGACGCCAGGCCTGAACTGGTCGAGCAGTCCCTGGATCTGGAGGTGGACCTGCCGGTCGTGCCGGTGCGTGGCGGCGAGCACGTGCTCCGGCGGCTGTTCGAGCCGCTGGGATATGCGGTGGAAGCCGTGCCCATCGCGCTGGATGCGCAGTTCACGTCTTGGGGCGCGAGCCCGTATTTCGCCGTGCGTTTGAGCGGTCGGCACACTGTTCGTCGCGCGCTTGAGCATCTCTACGTCTTGCTGCCCGTGCTCGATGATCGCAAGCACTACTGGATTGGTCAGGAGGAGATCGACAAGCTGCTGCGGCGCGGAGGTGATTGGGTCGGGTCACACCCCGAGGCAAAGATGATCTCGCGCCGGTACTTGCGCTTCGGCGGCTTCGCCCGGGAAGCGCTGTCCCGACTCGCGGAGCCTGACGAGCACGGTGACGCAGCGGTCGAACATCACGATGGCCTCGAGCAGACGCTCGAGCGACCTCTCAAGTTGAGTGAACAGCGGCTGGATGCGGTCACCGAAGCTGTCCGCGCGCTCGGCGGTGGTCGGGTTGTCGACTTGGGATGCGGCGAGGGCCGACTGCTGGAGCGACTCGTCGCTGAGCCCGCAGTCACTGACGTGTTGGGCATCGATGTCTCGATCGCAGCGCTGCAAAGAGCCCAACGACGACTCGGGCTCGACGAGTTGTCCGAGCGACGCCGGGAGCGGATCGCACTGCAGCAGGGAGCGCTGACCTACGCAGACCCCAGCGTGTGCGGATTCGATGTCGCGACGATGGTGGAGGTCATCGAACACGTTGATGCCGAGCGGCTCGACGTGCTCGCCGAAGTGGTGTTCGGCCACGCCGCCCCGACCGCCGTCGTGCTGACGACGCCCAACCGGGAATACAACGCGAACTTCGAGCACCTCAGCCCGAATGGCCTGCGCCATGGCGATCACCGCTTCGAATGGAACCGCGAGGAATTCGCGGAGTGGGCTGGAGGCATCTTGGATCAATTCGGTTACCGCTTCGAGATCAGCGGCATCGGTCCGCAGGACCCCGTTTGCGGAACGCCGACTCAGATGGCGATCTTCCGGCGATGAGCGCTGTTCGATGAGTTCTGTCCGATGAGATCCTCGCTTTCCAGCATCCAGGTCCCCGAACTCGGCCTCGTGGTGCTCTGCGGTGCATCAGGCTCGGGCAAATCGACGTTCGCCCGGCGGCACTTCGCTGAGACCGAGATTGTGTCGAGCGACCGGTGCCGGGCGCTCGTGGGCGACGACGACACCGACCAATCGGTCACTGCGGCCGCCTTCGAACTGCTCCACACGATCGTCGATAAGCGTCTTGAGCTGGGCCGCTTGAGCGTGGTCGACGCCACCAATGTCAAGCCTGAGGATCGGGCGTCGCTCGTCGAGCTGGCTCGCCGCTGGGATGTGCTCACGACCGCCATCGTCTTCGATCTGCCGCTCGCGCTCTGCATCGAACGCAATGGCGATCGCCAGGATCGCCAGACGCCCGAACATGCCATCAAGCGTCAGCACTCGACGCTTCGCCGGACTGCCAAGCGCCTGCGCAAGGAGCGCTTCACCCGGGTGTACACGCTCGGCTCGGCATCCGAGCTCGACTCCGTCGAGATTGCCCGAACCAAGCCTTGGAACGACCGGCGCGACGACGTGGGACCGTTCGACATCATCGGCGACGTTCACGGATGCCACGAGGAGCTCGTGCGACTCCTCGCAGAGCTGGGCTACGACACCTCTGTTGACCCGATCGTTCACCCCGGGGGTCGCAGGACGGTCTTTCTCGGCGATCTCGTCGACCGAGGCCCCGGCGTCGCAGAAGTGCTCGATGTGGCCATGTCGATGGTTGCTGGCGGCAGCGCGCTGTGCATCCTCGGCAACCACGAGAACAAGCTGGGACGTGCCCTGGCTGGGCGCAACGTCCAGGTGTCCCATGGGCTTGCCGAATCGCTCGAGCAACTCGAAAGGCGCGGCCCCGATTACACCCGACGAGTCGCCGAGTTCATCGACGGGCTGGTGAGCCACTACGTCCTCGACGGCGGTCGCCTCGTCGTCGCCCATGCAGGCCTGCCCGAGCGTTATCACGGTCGCTCATCGGGTCGTGTGCGCACGCTCGCGCTCTATGGCGATACCGATGGGGAGACCGACGAGTTCGGCCTGCCGGTGCGTTACGAGTGGGCTGAGGACTACCGGGGGGACGCGGCGGTCGTGTACGGCCACACGCCGGTGCCGAGGGCCGGTTGGCTCAACAACACGATCTGCCTCGACACCGGTGTGGTGTTCGGCGGCGAGCTCACCGCACTGCGCTGGCCTGAACGCGAATTGGTCGCGGTCACCGCCAATCGTGAGTACTACGAGCCGATCAGGCCCGCGGCGAGTGAGCCCGCCCAAGGGCCGGCGCGCCTGCTGGAGCTCGGCGATGTACTGGGCAAGCACTACATCGAGACTGAGCTGGCGGGTCGCCTCACGATCGACGCCGAGCGTTCGAGTACCGCCCTGGAGGTCATGAGCCGGTTTGCGGTCGATCCCCGGTGGCTCGTCTACCTGCCGCCGACGATGGCACCGGCCGCCACCACCAAGCGTGACGACTTCCTGGAGCATCCAGACGAGGCGTTCTCGTACTTTCGCAAGGCGGGCGTGAGCGAGGTTGTCTGCGAGGAAAAGCACATGGGCTCCCGGGCCGTGCTCGTCGTCGCGCGAGATGGCGACGCAGCCCGGGCGCGATTTGGCATCAGCAACGATGACGCGGGCGTCATCGTGACCCGCACAGGCAGGCCGTTCTTTTCCCAGCCCGCACTCGCCAAGACCCTGCTCGATCGGGTGCGCGCAGGAGCCGACGCGTCGGGCCTGTGGGATCTCCTCGACACGGACTGGCTCATCGTTGACGCCGAGCTGCTCCCGTGGTCGGCGAAATCGACTGGACTCCTCAAAGACCTCTATGCCGCAACGGGCGCCGCGGGCACGACTGCGCTCGAGGCCGCCAGCCGACTCGTGGGCGATGCAATGGGCCGGCGCATCGATCTCGGCGCTCTCGCGGAGCGAACGGGCCGTCGCGCCGAACATGTCGCGTCCTACGTCAACGCGTACCGGCGTTACTGCTGGGACGTCGACGGCGTCGACGGCATCGAGATTGCACCGTTCCAATTGCTTGCGGCCCACGGCGAGGTGCTGGCGCGTCGAGAGCACCGCTGGCATCTCGAACAGATCGACGCGTTGATGGCGGCCGAACCTGACGGATTCCGCCAGACCGATCGCATCTTCGTTGATCTCAGCTCGCCGGACTCAGCGGCCGAGGCGACGAATTGGTGGCTGTCGATGACCGGCCGCGGCGGCGAGGGAATGGTGGTCAAGCCGGCATCGTCGATCGTGCGCACCGGCCGCGGCCTCGTGCTTCCTGGCGTGAAGTGCCGGGGACGCGAGTACCTGCGGATCATCTACGGACCGGAGTACCTCGAACCGGCGCATCTCGAACGGCTCCGGAATCGCTCGCTCGGGCGCAAGTCTTCTTTGGCACGCCAAGAATTCGCTCTCGGCATCGAAGCCCTCGACCGGTTCGTCGCCAACGAGCACCTGTCGCGGGTACACGAGTGCGTCTTCGGTGTGCTGGCCCTCGAGAGCGAGCCGGTCGACCCGCGGCTCTGAGGTGCGGCACGAGCCTCTCACCGGCCCGCTGCTGTAGCGTCGTTTCTAGCGAGCCACGGCCGTCGAGGGGGAGTCATGGCGAACGAGCACGGGTACTTGCCGAAGGTGACCGAACTGGACGACAAGCAGCAACGCCGCTTGGACACTTGGTATGCGAAGGCCTACACCGACGACAACCTGTTCCGGACGCTCGCCGCGGACGAGACCACCATCGATCTGTTCCTCGGCTGGGTCGGTGCCGTGTACGGCGGCCATCCCGATGAGGATCCTGGTGCGCTCGACCGGCACATGATCGAGCTGTGCCGGATCCGCATGGCCAACCGCAACGAGTGCTTCCACTGAAGCCTGGTCAAGAGCGCATCGTTGGTGCGCACCGGACTGACCGACCAAGTGATCGCCCAGCTCACCGACTACGAGGCGTCGGACTTGCCCGAGTCGTGGAAGGCGGCCCTCGCGCTGTGCGACCGGCTCTCGGGCTATGACCACAAGGGCGTGATCCCCCCCGAGCTGTACGACCGGCTCGCAGATCACTTCAATGAGCAGCAGATCTTGCGCTTGGGCGCGTTGCTCGCCTCCGCAAGCGGTTGGCACCGGATGATCGAGGCCTTCGGCATTCGCCCCGACCATTACCGGTCCGAGGAATCCGCGCCCTGGGCGGCTGCAGCGGGCTGAGCCCGAGTGCGCTGGGGCGCACCATGAACCTGCTTATGAGACAGCCCGTCTAGCTTCGAGGCAGTGACCCACGAGGGGCGGGACACTGAACCGCTGTCGCCGGGCAATCGGCTCGCTGACGTCGTCGATTTCTTCGGCGTGCAGGCCACCGACGACGAGCTGCGCTGGCTCCTGCCTATCTCGCCGAACGTTGCCAACTATCTCGGTGTCATGCACGGCGGTTGCGCCCTCGCATCGGTCGTCGCGGCAGCCGAGACATGGAGCGGACGACCGCTCGCCGCGGCGTCGGCGCAGTACATGGCCCGTGTCCCGCTCGGCGGTTGCGCCGAGATCACGTTCGACATCGGCTCGGCCGGCAAGCGAATGACCCAAGCGCTCGCACAGGTCACCGATGCGGCCGACGGCCGTGTGCTGATGCGAGCGCTGCTGTCACTGGGCGGTCGCCGGCTCGGCATCGACCAGGACTGGAGACTGCCACCGAACGTTCCAGAGCCGGACGAGTGGCAGCGCCGTACCGTGCCCTCCAACGCAGTTCCGTCGTTCAGCACAGATGCCGACATCCGCTTCGGGCCCTACAGCGCCGGTGATCGGAGGATCCGCTGCTGGGCGCGGCTCGCAGGCACGCTGGCATCCACTCGCCAGGGTTTGACAGCGCTGGCGGACACGCTCGCCACAGGGATGCATCTGAGCCTCGGCCTGCGCTGGCGGGGGGCAAGCCTCGACAACACCGTGCGGATTGCGGGCGACGCCGAGAGCGAATGGGTGCTGCTCGATATCGAGACCGACGGCTTTCACAACGCTGTCGGCCACGGCGTCGTGCGCATGTTCACGCCCGACGGCGAGCTGCTCGCCGCCGGCAACCAGTCGTTCGCCGTGGCGCGAGTGGCCGGCCCCCTCGGGGACTCCGGCCGTAGTCAGCACTAGCTTTCGGCTGCGTGAGCGCCGAGGCTGCGATGAGCGATGCTGCGCCGCAGGATCCGCATGTCGCCGAGGTCATCGAGTTCTTCGGTCTTCAGCCGACGGGTGAAGAGCTGCGATGGCTGCTGCCGGTCACCTACGACGTGGCCGGTGCCACCGGCACGATGCATGGCGGTTGCGCACTCGCGGCCGCCGTGGCGGCCCTCGAGAGCGTCACGGGCCGGCCTATGGCTGCTGCCTCGGCCCAATACCTGGCACGTCTGCCGGTCGGCGCCAGCGCGGCCATCGCCCTCGACATCGGCGCCAGCGGCAACCGGATGACCCAGGCCTCCGCGGAGATCACTGACGCCGCCGACGGCCGGGTCATTCTGCGTGCGCTCGTGTCCCTCGGCGGTCGACAGCTGGGAATCGACCAGACGTGGGCGACGGCCCCAGATGTGCCGCCGCCGGACTCGTGCGCTCCCCGCGGCTCGACCTCGATCGAAGGAAGCTCGTTCACGGACCACGCCGACATCCGGCTCGCCGGCCAGCAGCCGGGCGAGCGGCACGTCCGCTACTGGGCGCGCCTCGGCGGCACGGTCGCATCGACGGGTCCGGGCCTGACGGCGCTGGCCGACCTGCTGCCGAGCGGGATGCGCGTCAGCCTCGATGCTGGTTTCAGGGGCTCCAGCCTCGACAACACGGTGCGAATCTCTGGTGAAGCCGAGAGCGAATGGGTGCTGTTGGACATCGAATCCGACGCCGTGCACAACGCTATCGGTAACGGCATCGTTCGCATCTATGCCGCCGATGGGGGACTGCTGGCAACAGGCACCCAGTCTTTCGCAATCACCCGCATCACCGGTCCTTTGGGCTCGCCGCAGCAATGACCGGCGTGCGCACGTGGCTGGCCGGATCTCGGCCCCGCACCTGGCCGGCCTCGCTGGTGCCGCCCTTCGTCGGCACGGCGGCTTCGGATGCCGCGGCTGACGGTGCGATCGTGTGGTGGCGAGCCGCCTTCGCGCTGATCGTGTCGTTGTGCATCCAGATCGCCGTCAACTACGCCAACGATTACAGCGACGGGGTTCGGGGCACCGACGTGGCCCGAGTGGGACCGCAGCGCCTGGTGGCCTCAGGAGCGGCGACCCCGGCTGCGGTGCGAAGAGCGGCATTCGCAGCCTTCGGCGTTGCTGCAGTGTTCGGCATAGTTGTGGCAGCAGCGGTGTCGTGGTGGCTGGTCGTGGCGGGAGGGGCATCGATGGTGGCCGCCTGGTACTACACAGGCGGACGTCGCCCATACGGCTACCGGGGTCTCGGCGAGCTGTTCGTGTTCGTCTTCTTCGGGTTGGTGGCAACGGCGGGTTCGGCGTTCGTCCAAGACGCCCGGTTGACCGTGTTGGGCATCGCGGCCTCGGTACCGGTGGGCCTGGGCTCCGTGGCGCTGCTCATCTCGAACAACCTGCGCGACCTGCCCACCGATGAGCAGGCAGGCAAGCGGACCCTGGCAGTGCGGGTGGGGGATCGACCGACGCGGGCGATGTACGTCGTGGTGGTGTTCCTGCTGGTGTTCTCGCCGCTGTACCTCACCTTGCTGCGGCCGTGGGCAATCCTGGGCGTCGCCGCCGCGGTGGTGGCGATTGCGCCTGTTCGAGCGGTGCTGCGCGGGGCAACCGGCCCCGCACTGGTGGGCGTGCTGGTTGGCACCGGTCGCCTGCAGATCGTCGTGGGTGCGCTGCTCACCGTCGGTTTGGCGTTGGGCACCTGAGCATCGGCCCGGTTCAAGCCGCCAGTGACTCGACCTGATCCGCAATGATGTCCCGATGAACACAGAGGCGAGTTCGGCGGCAGTGCTGGATCATCTCGCTGCGCTCGGCGTCGCGTACCAACTGGTGGAATGCGATCCCGACTTCGCCGACACAGCACAATTCTGCGAGCGCTACGGCTATTCGATGGATGCGTCGGCCAATGCCATCTGCGTCGTGGGCAAGTCGGCCGAGCGGCCGATGGCGTGTTGCGTCGTGCTGGCCTCGACGCGCCTCGACGTGAACGGCATCGTGCGGCGCCGGCTGGGTACCCGCAAGGCGTCGTTTGCGAACGCCGACGAGACCATTGCGCGCACCGGGATGTTGATCGGCGGCGTCACGCCCTTCGGGTTGCCCGCAGACATTCCGGTGTGGATCGACAGCCGGGTGATGGACTGCGATGAAGTCATCGTGGGCGGGGGCTCTCGCGACTGCAAGATCTTGTGCCCACCCGCTTCGCTGGCTGAGCTCCCCGCAGCCGAGGTCGTGCCGGATCTGGCTAGGGCACTGAGCGAGTAGGCACGCCCGCTGAGGAGGCGGCAGGACCCTCTGCTCCAGCGATCCAGCAGGTCGCAACGTCGCAGAGTCTCCTGCCGCCTCCTCAGCTATGGCATCTGTGGCTGCTCGCTTGCGTACTCAGCCGGTCCGCGTCGCGGTGATGAGCTGGGCAATGCCGCCGCTCAGCGCCTCCCGGTCCACGTCGCGAAATCCTGCCTCCGCGAGCTGGGCCAACAGCACCGCCACCTCGGGCAGATAGGTCACCGACTCGGGCAGGTAGCGGTAGGCAGACCGGCTGCTGAGCAGGCTGCCGACCGCCGGTACCACCTTGCCGAAGTACATCTGGTGACCGAAGCGCAGCAGCGGGTTGGCAGGTTCGGCGACCTCGAGCAGCGCGACCCGGGCACCGGGCCGCAGCACGCGGGACAGCTCAGCGAAGAACGGCCCGAGGCTGGCGAAGTTCCGCAACGCAAAGCCGCACGTAGCGCCGTCGAGCGAAGCGTCGCGCACGCCGAGGCTGAGCGCATCCGATCGCAGCAGCGGGGCACCGGTGGTAGCCGCCGCAAGCATGCCTGCGGAGAAGTCCACGCCGATAGGACGCAGTCCCGCCGATTCGAGTTCGTTGCACAGGTCGCCGGTGCCGCAGGCCACGTCGATGACTGTCTCGCCCGGCTGCAAGCCGAGCGCGGTCACGGCTCGGCGACGCCAACGTGTATCGAGGCGAAATGTCAGCATCCGGTTCAGCAGGTCGTAGCGGGGCGCGATCTCGTCGAACATGTCTTCGACGGCTCGAGCCTTCTCCGTGGGGCTGGGCAACGCAGAACGTGCCGGCCGGCGCAGGCGCCAGGTCACTGGAACCAGACGCGGCGGTGACTGCGGCTTATCGGATGGAACAGCAGCACCAGCAACAACGCATCGAACATCAGGCGCAAGATCACGCCCAGCTGGAAGCTCGTGCGCGCACCCCACCACAAGGTCGCCAGGATTGCGTAGATCGCTGCCGCGGTGCACAGCCAGTGGCCCCAACGGCGCTCGTTGGACGTCCCCAAGGCGCCCGCGACGTACGCGCCGCCGAGCAGGACGGTGAGGGCCAGCGGCACGATGCTGTTACCCAGATCGTCTGCAGTGCGGTCGCTGGCAAAGAGCGAGACGATGCCCTCGAAGATGTCGCGTGCGAGCTGCGAATCGATGCGAGTCCCGAACAGCAGCAGCAGCGCTGCGGAGAAATAGCACAGCAGCACAGCGCTGAAGAGCGTCTGGGGCTGGCTGCGGTTGAGCCACCGCATCTGATTCACCGGACAAGTGTGGCACCTGCGTCGGCACGCCCCCCGTCGGCGCAGCCTCTGGGGCGGTCACGGCGGCCTGATTGCGGAGCCGGTGCAGCATTAGCCTCCTGTCGGTGAGTGCCGATCCCGTCATCTCGATCGGTACCGATCAGTACGGCGCCGTCGTGGAGGCCAATGCCGTGCAATGGACGCCGGGCGCGCTGGTTGAGGCATTGCGCCTGCAGCTCACCGATGCCACTGGACCGATGTCGGTCTGGATCGATCATCCCGATCACGGCGAGCCAGCGAGCGGCGACCTAGTGCCAACCGAGACCGAACTCGGGCGCGGGCTCGCCGAGGTCGGCCTGACCTTCGAGCGCGATCTCTATCGCATGGAGCGGTCCTTGCCGATGGATCAGCTCAGCGGCATCGAGACGCGCTCGTTCGTGGTGGGGCAAGACGAGCAGGCATGGGTTGACGTCAACAACCGTGCATTCTCCTGGCACCGCGAGCAGGGCGGATGGACTCTTGCCCAGGTTGCCGAGCGCCAGGCCGAGCCGTGGTTCGACGCCGACGGCTTCCGGGTCTACGACATCGACGGCGGCATCGCCGCCTACTGCTGGACCAAGGTGCACGCGGATAAGGACCCGCCGGTCGGCGAGGTGTACGTCATCGCAGTCGACCCCCAGTACCACGGTCGGGGTCTCGGCCGGGCCCTCACGCTGGCCGGCTACGAACACCTCGCTGACGCGGGCCTGACGCGGGCGATGCTCTATGTCGACGCCGACAACACGCCCGCCGTCACGCTGTACCTCGATCTCGGGCTGGAGGTGGCCGTCGTGCGCCGGCTGTTCACAGGCACCGGCCCGCTGAGCTCGTAGGGAATCGGGCGGACGTGGCAGACATTGGCGCTGACCCGTCGCTCGGTGACCTCAGCCGTGCAGAGCTGGGAGAGCTGCTAGAGGGCGAGCCCGCGTACCGGCTGGACCAGGTGTGGGAGGGCTTGTACCGCCAACGCCGACCGCTGGCCGAGATCACCAATGTCCCCAAGAGCCTGCGCCGCGCCATCAGCGAACTGCTGCCGCCGGCTTTGACACTCGTCCGCACGCAGTCGGCCGATCGGGGCACCACGACGAAACACCTGTGGTCGCTGCGTGACGGTCACCTGGTCGAGTCGGTGCTGATGCGCTACCGAGATCGCACGACGTTGTGCATCAGCAGTCAGGCGGGCTGTGCCATGGCGTGCAGCTTCTGTGCGACTGGTCAGGTGGGTTTCGACCGGAACCTGAGTGTCGGAGAGATCGTCGAACAAGTCCTCGGCACGCTGCAGCAAGCCAGCTCCACAGACCGCGCCGCCCGCGGCGGAGCCATCAACATCGTCTTCATGGGCATGGGCGAACCGCTCGCCAACTACGAATCTGTGTGGGCGGCGGTGGAACGCTTCCATGCAGACATGGGCATCGGCGCGCGGCACATCACGGTGTCGACCGTCGGTGTGATTCCCGGCATTGAGCGCATGGCGAAGGCCCGGCTGCCGGTCAATCTGGCGGTCTCACTCCATGCTGCCAACGACCGGTTGCGGAACCGCATCGCTCCGATCAATCGCACCTACCCGCTGCGAGATCTGGCGCGCGCACTTACGGACTATCGCCGCGCCAAGAGGCGGCGCATCAGCCTTGAGTGGGCAATGATCGGCGGCGTCAACGACACCGACCGAGACGCTGCGGAATTGGCCGCTTACACCCGGCCGCTGGCGGCTCACGTCAACCTCATCCCCCTGAATCCCACCCCGGGATACAGCCACGAACCGTCGCCGGCTGAGCGGATCGAGCATTTCGCCGCGGAGCTCTCGTCCCTCGGGGTGAACGCCACCGTGCGTCGGAACCGGGGAACGTCGATCGACGCCGCCTGCGGTCAACTGCGTGCCGACAAGCTTGTTTCGATTCGCAAGGGCAGCGCACGCGCTCGGGCGGAGCGCTAGACACTCGCCATGGCCAGGCCCCGATCGCCGAAGGGACGCGCCCAGCGAACGCATGAACGGCTCAAGGACGAGTACGAGGCCGTCTGCGAGCTGGAGCACCGCAACCCGTTCGAGTTGCTGGTCGCAACGATCCTGTCCGCGCAGTGCACCGATGCCCGCGTCAATGCCACTGTTCCCGGCGTGTTCGCGAAGTATCCCGACGCCGAAGCACTCGCATCGGCCGATCTCGCCGATCTCGAGGAACTGGTGCATCCCACCGGCTTCTTTCGGAGCAAGGCCCGCAACCTGCAGGGCATGGCACGCCATTTGCTGGCCGATCACGGCGGCGAGGTGCCAACGAACCTGAAGGACCTGGTGAAGCTGCCCGGCGTCGGCCGCAAGACGGCCAATGTGATCCGGTCGGTGGCGTTCGACCTGCCCGGATTGCCTGTCGACACCCACGTCGGCCGCTTGGTGCGGCGCCTCGGCATTACCGATGAAGAGGACCCGGTCAAGGTAGAGCTGGCACTGAACCCGATGATTCCCCAGTACGAACGGGGCGACTTCAGCCTGCGACTGATCCTGCACGGGCGCCGGGTCTGCTCGTCTCGCAGGCCGGCTTGCGATGATTGCGTGCTGAATGACTTCTGCCCGAGCGCCTTCGCGGCCTGACCCTGCACTGGCTTTGGCCGCAACGACACTGCGAGATCCAGGAGGGTTGAGCGAATGACGCAGTCACCGAACAGCGGCGACACCACCGTGCGGCGGTCGTCGCATTTCGTGCCTGGCGCCAATGAGCGAATGCTGGGAAAGTCGCTTGCTACCGATGCCGACAGCCTCGTGCTCGACCTTGAAGACGCCGTCACGCCCGACAACAAGGACAGCGCCCGCGCAACCGTTTCGGGCTGGCTCGCCGACGTCGACTTCGGTGCGAAGGAACGTGTCGTGCGGATCAACCCGCTCGACAGTCCATGGTGCGTTGACGACATCGCGGAGACGATGGTGTCCCCGCCCGACGCCTACTTGGTGCCCAAGGTGAACAACGCCGCAGAGGTGAGCAAGATCGACGGCATGATCGCTCGCTGGGAACTCGAGCACGGTCACCCGCCCGGCGGCGTGGTGCTGTTGGTGCTGGGAACCGAGACGCCGCAGGGGCTGTTGAACATCGGCGAGCTCGCACAACACGACCGGGTGGATGCGCTGAGCTGGGGTGCCGAGGATCTCTCCGCGGCCATGGGCTCCAAGGCCAATCGGGATGCCACAGGTGCCTACCTGCCGGTATTCGAATACGCCCGGGTTATGTGCCTGGTGGGAGCCACGGCGTGGAGCAAGCAGCCGCTCGACACAGTATTCGTGGACTTTCGTGACGACGAAGGGCTCGCCGCCGAGTGCGCGACCTCCGCGGCGATGGGATTCACCGGCAAGATCACCATCCATCCCGCCCAGATCGACATTGTCAACGCTGCGTTCACGCCCAGTGACGCCGAGTTGGCCGATGCTCAAGAGCTGCTTGAGGCCTTCGCTGAGGCCGAAGCCGCCGGCCTCATGGCATTTGCCCACAAGGGCCAGATGGTGGACGTGCCCCACTTGACGCGGGCGCGCAAGATCGTCGCGACCGCCGAGGCCATCGCCGAGCGGCGCTGACGGTCTCCGCGCCGTAGCTGCTTCTGGAGCAGCTTGCAGGTCTCAGCGAAGTGCTTCGGTGGCCTGAGCCAAACGGCGGCGCGCCATCCGCAACGAGCGCTCCACCTCATAGAGCTCCACGCCGACATCCTCATGCGGCGTGCCCATCAGCTCATCGGCAGCCTGCGCCACGCGGTTGCCCAGCTCGCCCACAGCCGTCTCGATCGATGACAGTTCCGCCGCACTGATCACCCGCGGCACGCTAGCCACGCCGTTGCTCTGGTGGCTCAGGCGCGGGGATGCGCGCCACCACGAGCGGCCTTTGGGGGATGACCTTGCCGTCGTGGAGGGAGTAGGCGATGAAGCGACCGTCAGGTGACCAACGCGGGGCGAAGATCTCGGGAACTCGGAAGATGTCGGTCCCGGTGTAGCTCACCGCAGTGATGACGTCTGAGTCGTCGAGATCGATCACCTTGATGTAACTCTGAAAGCGACCGTCATCGAGGCTGACCCGGTTGGCCAAGGCGATCCGGCAACCGTCCGGCGACCACGCATAGTCGCCGTAGGAAACGTCCGCCAGCGTCACCGGCCACACCGGCTGCCAATCGGACCCGTCGTCTCGAACCGTCGCAACACCGCCCGGGTTCTCGACAGAGATGCGTTCGCCGTCGTGGGTCCAAAAGTGAGCTCGCTCGTAGAAGGCCCTCGCATCTACGTGGGTCTCGTTGCTGCCGTCGGCGTCGATGATGGCGAGGTGCTCGTTTCCGAAGAGATCGTCAGGGTCGGGAGGCGCCGAGAGGTCCACTCGCCGAAACAGGATGCGGCGACCATCGGGTGACCAGCGCGGCACTCCATCGCTGGCGACCGCCCGCGTGAGCCGCCTCTCACCGCTGCCATCGACATTGATGGTGTGGATGTGCCCGACATAGTGCTCATGTACCACTCGATCAGTGCGACGCGAGAATGCGATGCGCTTGCCATCAGGCGACCAGTCCGGATACGAGCCTCTGGTCAGACGGACCCGATCGGTGCCGTCAACCTTCGCCGTCCAGATCGTGTCGTCTCGCACATACGCGATGCGACGGCAATCGGGCGACCACACGGGGAGGATCGCGTCGACATCATCAATGATCGCCTCAGGCTCATCGCCGACGTCGATGTCACAGGTCACGCCCGAAGGCGAGCCGCCGGAGAGGTAGTCGTTGATGGCAGCGTCCGAGATGGCGGCGTTGCCGCCGAAAATGTGTGCTCGCAATGTGTCATCGCCGCTCGGCGCAATCTCCGCACGGACAGCGTCGAGATACGTCGCCGTCACCGTGGGGATCGAAGCGGGATTGACAAGGAGCAGGGGGGTGCACAGGCGCGCGAGCAAGGGTGCAGCGCTGAACGCATCGAAGGGAACGTCGGCACGGGCCAATCCGGCTCGGCGCTCCGTGAAGCACGTGAGGGAGAAGCGGCGAACAGCGAACTCGGCCGCCGAGACTGCCGTGTCATAGCGGGTTGCCCCATCGAGGCGCGTCACCTTGATGCCGAGCTCTTTGATGGAGTCCTCGATCACCGGCTGCACGGCGGTAGTTCCGCCCATGAGCACCACGTGCTCGACGCCCGTCTCGGTGAGGTACCGAGCGACATCGCGACGGAAGATCTCCGGCTTCGTGAGCAGAATCGGATGCGCACCCTTCGCCGCGAATGCGCCCGCGACAAGTGCGTCGGCGAAGATCCTGCCGTTCGCCACGATGGCGGTGCGTCCCAGGCCTCGCATGTCTCCAGGAGTGCCGAGTCGGCGTGCAGCGGCGACCGATGTCGCGTACTGGTCTGGCCGGGTGATGCGCTCGGTGACGATGCCGAGTTCTTCAAGGCTCGCAACGACGGTGGGCCCGACACCATCGGTGTCGTTGTCGGCCCCGATGATCATGGCGTTCGACACCCCTGTGCGTCGTAGGAACGAGCGCGCATCCGAGCGCAGCTCCCCGGAGGGAGTAGTCAGCACGGGCGCCCCGAGCGAACCGGCGAGCGGGGCTGCGACGACGGCATCCGTCCAATTGCGGCCCGAGACCACAACGACCCAGCCCAGGCTGCCGCCAGCATCAGCCGCTACTGCCTCGGCGATGCGCAGCGAGGTCGCGTAACGATCAGCGCCCCCGTAACGCTCCTCTTCGATGTCGGCCAACTGCGGAATTGCTACCGCTGGGGTGATCGGCACCAGGACGGTGGCGACAGTGACGACGACTGCCATGAGCGCCGCTGCGGCCACACGTGCCGCACTGGGATGCCTGCGGGCAGCGCTTCCGCTGGGAGGGTCGCGTCGGGGGAGGTCGATAGGGACTTCGACTCTGACGACGGGCAGCCGGCATCGCTTGTGGACACTCATCGATCAGATTTCCGGTACCGGCGCGGCGTAGGTCCGTGCCGCGTCGCCAGCGTGGTTGTTGCGCTCATAGATGATGCTGCGGCCATCGGGTGCCCACTGCGGTCTGCGGATGATGGTGAAGGTTCCCTTGGGCCTGTTGCTCACGGAGGGGCTCACGTATCTGGCCACTTCGACCGTCCTGCCGCTCTCGATCGAGGTGACAAACAGCGTCCGGTCATGCCGAATGCCGCCGCTGTAGGTGTCGTCCTCGACAAACGCGAATGTCGTGTACGCAAGTGCCGTGCTGTCAGGCGACCACGAATGGCCATCGGCTGAGTACTCCTCGGCGATCCTGCGGAGGTTTCGCCCCTCGGTGTCCATGAGCCACAGCTCATAACCGAGGTCGTACGCGATCCACTTGCCGTCGGGTGACCACACGGGAGAACGATCGGACAGATGTCGTGGGGTGAGCGGGGTCACGTTGCTTCCGTCTGCGTTCATCATCGCGACGAAGACATCGTCGTACCTCTCGGAGATCCCCTCTCGGTGGTGCAGGTCTTGGCGCGCGAAGACGATGCGCTGTGCGTCGGGCGACCAACTCGGCGATGTGTCGCCGAAATCGCCGGACGTGAGCTGCGCGAGATTGGAGCCATCAGCGTCCACGACGAATATGTGGCTGACCGGGTCTCCCTTCACCCACTTGCCTGAACCCAGGCTGAAGGCGATCTTGGTGCCGTCAGGCGACCAAGCCGGCGAGCCTGCAAAGTGGTCCAGCACCATCACACGATCGGAGCCGTCGATGTTCGCGATATAGAAGGCCGAGACGTACCGCGCTGTCCAGCCCGTGTAGGCGATCTTGGCGCAGTCGGGCGACCACGCAGCTTGGTGGGAGAACACGTCGCCGAGCAGCTGGATCGGTTTGTTGCCGAGGCCGGGAACACAGGGCTGCTGGGGCTTCAATCTGCCGCCTTCAGTGCCCAGCGGATCAGCGAGGTAGGTGTCGACGGCCGCTCGGGAAACGGCTGCGTTGCCGCCGAATACGTGCAGGACGGCGTCGCGAGGCGTGCTCGCTCGGACATCGAGGGCATCGTTGAGGAACGCTGCCGTGGAACGGGATACCGCGTCTGGGTCGGTCAGCAGCAAGGGTGCACACAAGCGGGCCAGCAGCGGAGCGGCGCTGAATGAGTCGAACGGCACATGCGCACGTGCCAGGCCGATGCGGCGAGTCGAGAAGCACCCGTCGCCGTAGCGACCGGTAATGAACTCGGCGGCTTTGACGGCGGTGTCGTAACGAGTGGCACCTGCGAGGCGAGTCACCTTGATGCCGAGGTCGGTGATCTCGTCCTCGATCACTTGGTGCAGGGCTGCCTTGCCGCCCATCAGCACGACATGCTCGACATCCTTGTCAGTCAGATAGCGGGCCACATCGCGGCGGAAGACCTCCGACTTTGTCAGCAGGATGGGGTGTCGACCATGCGCAGCGAATGCGCCGGCGACGAGTGCATCGGTGAACACCCTGCCGTCGGCCACGATGGCGGTCCGGCCTAGACGTCCCATCTCTCCGGGCGTGCCGAGCTTGTGCGCGACGGCGACAGAAGTCGCGTACTGGTCGGCGCGGGCCAACCGCTCGATGCTGATGCCGAGCGCTTCGAGCCCGGCCACCACTGTGGGTCCCACTCCGGCGGAGTCGCTCTCAGCACCGATCAGCACTACCTGCGACACACCAGCGCGCTGCAAGAAGTTCGCGGCATCGGCTCGCAGTTCGCCGGGCGGCGTCGCCAGCACCGGAGCGCCCCGCGATCCCGCGAGCGGCGCAGCAACAACGGCGTCGGTCCAGCTGCGCCCCGACACCATGACGACGCTGTCGAGGCGTCCCCCAGCACCGGTTGCTACTTGCTCCGCGATGAGCAGCGACGTGGCGTAGCGATCGGCGCCCCCGTACCGAGCGATGTTCACGTCATCAAGCCCGGCTGCTGCCGTAGCTGTGGCGGGCGGCATGACAAGGCTGCCGACGCCGATGAACAGCACCACGAACGCGCCCGGGAACCGTCGCACTAACAAATCGTAGGCCCGAAGCAGTCTCGATGCCTTGCGGGTGCGTGGGTGACCGAAAACCACGGCAGTGGCGTGCTGGGCCGGGGGTACCCTCGGCGCCGTGCTGGAGCGGCTGGACCTACGGGGTCGAGGCGACAAATTGGGCGATGATCTCGCCGGTCTGTTGTCGCGCCCGCAGGTGTGTGACGCCGTGCCGGCCGAGACTGTTCGTGCACTGATCGCGCAGGTGCGGGCTGGGGGCGACGCTGTCGTGCGGGAGCTCACGGCTCGCTTCGATGGCGTCGATGTTGCCGACACGCTGGTGCCGGCTGCGGAGATGTCTGCAGCGTGGGAGAGCCTGTCGCCTGACCTGCGCTCGGCGATGGAAACCGCCCACCGGCGCATCTTGGAGTTTCACCAGGCCGAGGTCGCCACCGGTCACACGTACGAGCGCGATGGCGTCACCGTGCGTTCGGTCAGCCAGCCGGTGGATCGGGCTGGCATCTACGTGCCCGGTGGCCTGGCTGCCTACCCGTCCACCGTGCTGATGACCGTGCTGGTTGCCCGCGCCGCAGGCGTCGACGACATCGTGCTCTCCTCTCCACCCGGCCCCGACGGCTGCATCGCCGCACCGGTGCTGGCGGCAGCGCACCTGTGCGGAGTTACTGAGGTGCACCGGGTGGGCGGCGTGCAGGCTGTCGCCGCGCTCGCCTACGGCACCGAGATGATCCGGCCCGCTGACGTCGTGGCGGGTCCCGGAAATGCCTGGGTGGCCACCGCCAAGCAGCTCGTGGCCGGTGACGTGGGTGTGGCCTCGGCGTTCGCCGGACCGTCGGAGATCGTGGTGATCGCCGACGCGACCTGCCCGCCGGCAGCGGCCGCAACCGATGTGGTGCTACAGGCCGAGCATGGCCCCGGCGGGCGCGCCTGGCTGGTCACGTGGGATGACGGGTGCGCCGATGCCGTTTGCGAAGCCATCGGCCAGATCGTCGACCTGTCGCCCCGCCGGGAGGAGACCCTGGCCACGCTGGAGGCTGACGGGTTCGTGTGTCTCGTGGACGGGCCGCCGCAGGCCGCCGAGGTCGCCAACTTCATCGCACCCGAGCACCTCCAGCTCATGTGCGAGGGCGCAGAAGATCTCGTGGGCAGCATCCGTCATGCTGGTGCCGTCTTCATCGGGCCCTGGGCACCCGCATCAGTCGGTGACTACGTGGCGGGGCCGTCTCACGTGCTGCCCACGGCCGGCACGGCCCGCTTCGCCGGAGCCCTCACTACCGACGATTTCACCAAGCGCATGCACGTCGTCGACGTATCCGAAGCTGGGTTCGATCAGCTTGCACCGGCGGTGGCTGAGCTAGCCGAGGCCGAGGGCCTCTGGGCGCACGCCGCCTCGGTGTCGCGCCGCAAGGAGTGGTCAATCTCGGGAGTACGGCCGTGAAGCCGCGAGTGCGCGACGATCTGCGCCTGCTCGACGGATACCACTCGCCGCAGATCGACGTGGAGGTGCGGCTCAACACCAATGAGGCGCCCGTGGGCCCGCCGCCGGAATTCGCCGACGCCCTCGCTGCCGAGCTGCACATGGTCGAATGGCACCGCTACCCGGACCGTACGGCAGCGGCACTGCGAGCCGATCTTGCCAAGCTGGCCGGCACCGACCCCGAGCGGGTATTTGTGGCCAACGGTTCCAACGAAGTGCTGCAGACGCTGTGCCTGACGTACGGCGGCGCGGGCCGCAGCATCGCCACATTCGAGCCCACCTATGCGATGTACGGCCAGATCGCACGCAGCACCCAGTGCGCTGTCGTCGAGGGCGAACGCCATGCCGACGGCAGCGTCAGCGTCTACGAGCTGGAACGACTCATCGAGCGGCACCAGCCGTCGATCGTGTTCCTGTGCTCGCCGAACAACCCCACCGGCACTCCCGAGCAGCTCGACGTGCTCGAACGGGCGCTGGAGATCGCGCCCGGCCTCGTGGTGGTCGACGAGGCCTACGGGCAGTTCGCCGACTGGAGCGCCATCGACCTGTGCGACGCCGCCGGCGGGCCGGCGAATCTCGTGGTCACCCGGACGTATTCGAAGACGTGGGCGATGGCCGGAGCACGGCTCGGCTACGCCGTCGTGCCCTCCGGCATGGCCGCCGAATTCGAGAAGGTGGTGCTGCCGTACCACGTCGACACGTTCAAGCAGATCGCGGGCCGGGTGGCGCTGCGATTTGCCGACCAGATGGAATCGCGAGTGGCGGCGATCGTCTCGGAACGACAGAGGATCATGACGTCGTTGACCCAGATGGGACTCGAGGTCTGGCCCTCGCAGTCCAACTTCATCCTGTTCCGCACCACCCCCAGCGGCTGCAGCGGCGATGACGTTTGGCAGGCCCTCGTCGACCGCTCGGTGCTGGTACGAAACTGCTCGAGCTGGCCCCGCCTGGCCGACTGCCTGCGGGTCACCGTGGGAACGCCGGGCGAGAACGACCGGTTTCTCGACGCCCTGTCGGAAGTGATCTCGTGACCCAGCCAGTTGGCAAGGTGCGAAACAGCGCCGCAGGCCGCAGGCTGATGCGACCGTCGCTGATCGAGCCAGCCTCCCTCAGCACAGCCTCAAGCGACCCAGTGAGATTCCTATGACTGCCACTCCTGCCGCCTCCCGGGTTGGAACCGTGCGGCGCAACACCGCAGAGACGCAGATCGATATAGCGCTGGATCTCGACGGCAGCGGCCAGAACGACATCTCGACGGGCCTGCCGTTCTTCGACCACATGGTTGCCCAGCTCGCCAAGCACGCCCGTTTCGACCTGCAGCTGCGCACGGTCGGCGATCTGGAAATCGATGCGCACCACACGGTCGAGGACACCGGCATCGCCCTCGGCGAGGCGATGCGGCAAGCCTGGGGTGACAAAGCCGGCGTGCGCCGTTTCGCCTCCTACGTCGTGCCGCTCGACGAGGCTGCAGTCGAAGTGGTGCTCGACCTGTCAGGCCGACCGTTCCTGCACTACGACATCGAGCCGCCCGGCGAGAAGATCCTGGGCGATCCGCCATTCGACCCGCAGCTCTGCGAGGAGTTCTGGCGCGGGCTGGTGATGTCGGCAGGCATCACCCTGCACCTGGTGATGCTGCGCGGGCGCAACACCCACCACATCATCGAGGCCAGCTTCAAGGGCGCGGCGCGGGCTTTGTACGACGCAATACGCGTCGCTGACGATGTGCTGCCTTCGACGAAGGGCGTCCTGTGAGGAGCGCACAGTGACGGGCTGCCGGTGAGCGGCGTCGCTCAACGTCCGCTTGTCGCAGTTCTCGATTACGGCATCGGCAATTTGCGGTCGGCCCAGAAGGGGCTCGAACGAGTGGGCGCCGATGCCCGACTCACTGCCGATGCCGGCCTCATCGCTGACGCGGATGGGGTTGTGCTGCCCGGCGTGGGCCACTTCGGCACCTGCATGCGCCAACTGCGCGCCACCGGGTTGGAGCAGCCGGCGCTCGCGGCCATCGACAGCGGGCGGCCGTTCCTGGGAATCTGCGTCGGCATGCAGATGCTGTTCGAGGCCTCCGAGGAGGCACCGGGCGTGACGGGGCTCGGCGTGATGCCTGGCACGGTGAGACTCCTGCCGGACGGGGTGGTTCGGCCACAGATGCAGTGGAACCGGCTCGACGTGCGGCAGCCCGACTGTCCGTTGCTGGCCGGATTGACCGGGGGCGCCTGGATGTATTTCGTCCACAGCTACGCGCCCGACACCGAAGAAAGCTTCGTGGTGGCGACGTGCGATTACCCCACACCCATCACAGCAGTCACCGAGCGCGACCAGGTGTGGGCCACGCAGTTCCATCCTGAGAAATCCGGTGACACCGGCAAACGGCTGGCGCAGAATTTCCTGGCCGCAGTGAGGGCCGACCAATGCCGCCGGTGAGCTTCGATCTGTATCCCGCCATTGACCTGCGCGGCGGGCGATGTGTGCGCCTGCTGCAGGGCGACTACGACCGCGAAGTTCGCTATGACGCCAATCCGGTCGAAGTCGCGCATGAGTTCGCAGAAGCAGGTGCTCGCTGGATCCACATGGTCGACCTCGATGCCGCACGCTCCGGCACTGCCGAGCGCAGCAACCAGAGGGTGATCCAGTCAGTTGTCGCCGCCGTCGGCGATGCCGGCGTCCGTGTGCAGTGCGGCGGCGGCGTGCGTTCGCGCGACAGCGCCGAGGCGCTCTTTGACGCAGGCGTCAACCGCGCTGTGGTGGGCACTGCTGCGATCGAGAACCCGGACCTCGTCAGCGAGCTGACCTCAGCCGGCCATTGCGTCGCGGTCGGTCTCGATGTGCGGGGAACCGAGGTGGCCACCCGCGGCTGGGAGCACCAGAGCGGGGTGAGCCTGGACAATGCCCTCGCCCGGCTGGCCGGCAGTGGCGCAGAAGCAGTGATCGTGACGCAGATCGCCCGCGACGGGATGGGCGGCGGGAGCGACTTGACCGGACTGCGCAACGTGCTGGACTCGCCTCAGCGGCCCCCGGCGATGTCGGTGATCGCCAGCGGCGGGGTCGGCTGCCTCGCTGACATTGCCGACCTGCGAGACCTGCGCTCGCCTCACGGGCACACGCTTGCCGGGGCCATCGTGGGCAAAGCGCTCCATGACGGCGTGATCTCGCCCGGCGCCGCTGTGGTGGTGGCTCGCGGCAGCGCCGTGATTGACGAGCCGAATCTCCCCGCCGACCGATGACACAGGTGCGCCGATGAAGGCAATCGCATGAAGACAGTCGCATGAAGACTGTGCGTGTCATCCCGTGCCTGGACGTGGACGACGGGCGAGTCGTCAAAGGCGTCAATTTCGTGGGATTTCGCGACGCTGGTGATCCCGTCGAGCTGGCGGCCACCTACGACCGTCAGGGCGCAGACGAGATCGTCTTCCTCGACATCACCGCCTCTGCGCACGGCCGCGACACGATCATCGAGCTTGCCCGTCACACCGCCGAAGAGGTCTTCATCCCGTTCACGATCGGCGGGGGCATCCGCACTGTTGACGATGCGCGGGCACTGCTGCGGGCCGGGGCCGACAAGGTCTCGGTGAACTCAGCGGCCGTCGTGCGACCCGAGCTGGTGCGCGAGATCGCTGACGAGTTCGGCAGTCAATGCGTCGTCGTGTCCGTCGACGCGAAGTCGAATGGCGATGGCCCCGGCGGCTCACCGACGTGGAACGTGTATGTCAAGGGCGGCCGCGAGGACACCGGAATCGACGCTCTGGAGTGGGTGCGCCAAGTGACCGAGTTGGGCGCGGGTGAGATTCTGCTGACCTCAATGGACGCCGATGGCACTACGGCAGGCTTCGACCTTGAGCTCACCCGGGCGGTCGTCGACGCAGTTGGCATTCCTGTGATCGCGAGCGGCGGTGTTGGCACGCTCCAGCATCTGGTCGACGGTGCGGTCATCGCCGGCGCCGATGCTGTGCTTGCGGCCTCCATCTTCCACTTCGGCGAGCACACGATTGCCGACGCTAAGCGAGCACTGCTCGAAGCCGGAGTCGCCTGCCGCCCACCGGGTCAGTAGCCCCCCATTCCGCCGTACCGGCAGGTGCCCGCTAGCTTCCCCGCCATGAGCTACCCCGGCGCGTATTCCACGAACGATCCCGACCGACCAGCGGTGATCATGGCCCGCGACGGGCAGGTCCGCACCTTCGGTGAGCTCGAGGCTCGCAGCTGCCAGTTCTCGCAGCTCATGTGGGCTGCGGGCCTGCGTCCCGGCGACCATGTGGCGATCTTCGCCGACAACAACATCGGCTACTTCGACGCCTATTGGGCTGCGATGCGCAGCGGCCTGTATTTCACGACTGTCAACCGGTACCTCACGGCCGAAGAAGCTGCCTACGTAGTGAACGACTGCGGTGCGCGCGTGCTGGTGGCGTCGCCTGCCGTGGTTGACGCAGCGACCGAGATGCTGCCGCTCATCGGCGACTGCGACGTGCGGCTCATGCTGGACGAGGCCGCCGAAGGGTTCGATGCGTTCGAAGACGCCATCGCAGCCCACCCCGCAGAGCCGCTCGCCGAGCAGCCACGCGGGTCGGCCATGCTCTACAGCTCTGGCACGACGGGCCGCCCGAAGGGCATCAAGCGGCCCCTGGACGGAACGTCGATCACCGACCCCGATCTTGTCGGCGTCGGACTTGTGGGCGGCATCTTCGGCATTGGCGAGGGCAGCATGTATCTCTCGCCGGCCCCGCTATACCACTCCGCGCCGCTGTCATTCACCACCGGCACCCAGTCGATGGGCGGTACCGCGGTGGTCATGGACCGCTTCGACGCGGCCGAAGCGCTGTCGTACATCGAGCGCTACCGCATCACCCATAGCCAGTGGGTGCCGACGATGTTCAGCCGGATGCTCAAGCTGCCCGAAACCGAACGCACCCGTCACGACCTGTCCAGCCACCAGGTCGCCGTGCATGCGGCGGCGCCGTGCCCCGTCGAGGTGAAGCAACAGATGATCGACTGGTGGGGCCCGATCCTGCACGAGTACTACGCCGGCACCGAACTGAACGGCTTCTGCTACGTGAACTCCGACGAGTGGCTCCAGCGCCCCGGAACGGTCGGCAAGCCGCTGATCGGTGTCATCCACATCTGCGACGACGAGGGCAACGAGCTGCCAGTCGGCGAGGCGGGTGCCATCTACTTCGAGCGCGAGGTCCCCGCGTTCGAATATCACAACGACCCCGACAAGACCGCCGACTCCCGTCACTCGGATCATCAGCTGTGGTCGACGCTGGGCGATGTCGGGCGCATCGACGAAGACGGCTACCTGTACCTGACCGATCGCAAGGCGTTCATGATCATCTCCGGCGGGGTGAACATCTACCCCCAAGAGATCGAGGACTGCTTGGTGCTGCATCCCAAGGTGGCCGACGCGGCGGTGTTCGGGGTGCCCAACGAGGACTTCGGCGAAGAGGTCAAGGCCGTCGTGCAGCCGATCGACGGTCTGGCGCCCGACGACGCCTTGGCAACTGAGCTGCTGGGGTACTGCCGTGAGCATCTTGCGAACTACAAGGTGCCCCGCTCGGTCGATTTCCGCGACGAGCTGCCCCGCCATCCCACCGGCAAGCTCTACAAGCGCATCCTGCGAGACGAGTACTGGGGAGACCGCACGTCTCGAATTGTGTGAGGTCGGCCGCGCCTACAAGCCGCCGACGAACTCGCCGATCATCTCGCCGACCGCTCGGGCGTGGCCCATCAGGAAATGATCGCCTCCCGGGATCACCTCTCGCTGGGTGTTGGTCCAGCTCTCGGTGATCTCGGCCGCTTCGGCGGGGGAGCGGAACTGGTCGTGCTGGGGCACCAGAAGCAGTTTGGGTCGCGGATCAGCCGCCGCGCCCATCGACGCCGGGTCGACGATCCGCAGGGGCGCGGCAATGCCGATCCACGCTGACAGGCCATCGTGTGTGGCCGCCAGGGAAACATCGCCGCCAAACGACCAGCCTGCTGAGACCACCGGCGGCGGAGCGGCTGTGCTCGACCGTTCCTCTGCGAGGCCGACGGCGGTGCCGAACGCCGCGGCAGCGTCGAGCTGCTCGGCCTTCCCGTCGTCGTGGCTGCCGTCCGAGCTGCCGGTACCCCGGAAGTTGTAGCGAAGCGTTGCGATGCCGCTCGCGGGCAGAGCCCTGAAGAGGTGATCGACGAGCGGATTCCACATGTCGCCGCCGTAGAGCGGGTGCGGGTGCGAGAGCACGACTGCCGCCGTGGCTCCCTCGGGCCAGGCAGCTTCGGCTTCGAGCACGACGCCGTCTGAGGCGGTTGGCGCCACAGCGAAGGCCTCGACTGCAAATGGGGGGCCGGGCGTGCTTGCCCCGCCCGAAATCTCTGCGTCATTCACGCCGGTGAACGGTACCGTGCGGGCGGTGAGCGCTCCGGAGACACGCAACGAGCACGGAACTGCTGCAGCGACGAAACCCGCCCGTCCCTCGAAGAGTTCGAAGCCCGGCGGTCGCAAGGCCAAGCCGGCCTCGGCGCCCGATCACGATGACGACGAGCGTCGGCCGATCAAGATGCTGCACGACCGTCTGCTCGTGCGACTTCCCAACGACGGCTCGGAACGGCGCACGAGCGGCGGGATCCTGATTCCGGCAACGGCGCAGCAGAACAAGCGCCTCGTGTGGGGCGAGGTCATCGGCGCAGGACCGAACGTGCGAAGCGCCCAAGAAGGCGATCAGGTGCTGTTCAACCCTGAGGATCGCCACGAAGTCGAGGTGCACGGCGACGATTTCCTGATCCTGCGCGAGCGCGACGTGCACGCCATCGCTGCACCTCGCATCGAGCCCGGCAGTACCGGGCTGTACTTGTGACGCACCGATGACTTTGCTCTCGTAATGCAGCGCCGATGACCACCGCTACGACGCAGCTTCGCACCGGCGGCGGCATCACGGTCGCGCTGGAGGCCGCCACTGTCGACGGCGACGCCGAGATCGAGCACCTCGTCGACCGGCTCGACGAGGCCCGCGGCGTGCTGCTGTCGTCGAGCTATGAGTACCCGGGTCGCTACACCCGCTGGGACATGGGCTTCACTGACCCGCCGCTGGCCATCACCAGCCGGGCCCAGGACGTATCGGTGAGCGCACTGAACGAGCGGGGCACCGTGCTGCTCGAACCCGTCCACGAGATGCTGGCGGGTCTTGGCAGCGCCGCGGGCATCGTCGATCTCGGGCTGGGCGACGGCGACGGTTTTGGGGGTGTGGCCTGCCGCATCGAGCGCCCCGACAGGCGCTTCGAAGAAGAAGAGCGCAGCCGCCAGCCGTCAACGTTCACGGTGGTGCGCGCGCTGGTCGACCTGTTCTCCTGCGACGATCCCCACCTCGGGCTGTACGGGGCGTTCGGGTACGACCTCGCTTTCCAATTCGAGCCGATCTCGCTGACATTGCCGCGTCCATCGGACCAGCGCGACCTCGTGCTCTACCTCCCCGACGACCTGCTGATCGTCGATCACGAGGGCGGCATCGCGCAGCGCTTGCGGTATGACTTCGCCGTCGACGGTCGCAGCACCGCCGGGTTGGCGGGCGGCGGCACTCGCGTCCCCTACGAACCGGACTTCGAGATGGAGGCCCGCGGAGATCACGAACCAGGCGGCTACGCGGCTGGTGTCCGAGCGGCCCGCGACTACTTCGCCCGTGGCGACCTGTTCGAAGTCGTCACGAGCCAGATGTTCTGCGAGCCCAGCATCGAGCCTCCCTCCGAGCTGTTCCGCCGGCTCAAGGAGCAGAACCCTGCGCCCTACGGGTTCCTCATCAATCTGGGACAGGTGGGAACGTCAGGCGAATGGCTGGTCGGCGCGTCTCCGGAGATGTATGTGCGCGTCGAGGGCGAACGGGTCGAGACCTGCCCGATCTCGGGCACCATCGCTCGGGGTCAAGACCCCATCGACGACGCATCACAGATCTTGGCGCTGCTCAACTCGTCCAAGGACGAGTCGGAGCTGACGATGTGCACCGACGTCGACCGCAACGATAAGAGCCGCATCTGCGTGCCGGGCTCGGTGAAGGTCATTGGCCGCCGCCAGATCGAGATGTACTCGCGTCTCATTCACACCGTCGATCACGTCGAAGGCCGACTGCGTCCGGGGTTCGACGCGCTGGATGCATTTCTCTCCCACACGTGGGCGGTGACGGTGACCGGCGCTCCGAAGACCGCAGCAATGATGTTCCTCGAGCAGCATGAGCGCACGGCCCGGGCTTGGTACGGAGGCGCCGTCGGGAAGGTGGGCTTCGACGGCAGCCTCAACACTGGTCTCACGCTGCGCACCATTCGGGTGGCTGACGGTCACGCGGAGGTTCGGGTGGGTGCCACGCTGCTGTGGGACTCCGTCCCCGAGGAAGAGGAATCTGAGACCGAGCTGAAAGCGTCGGCCTTTCTGGATGCGATCCGGCGACCTCGGTCTGCGCCCGACTCGGGCGCGGTCGTTTCGGGGCCCAGCCGAAGGCGCATCCTGCTGGTCGATCACTTGGACTCGTTCGTCCACACACTGGCGAACTACCTGCGCCAGACCGGCGCCACGGTGGTGACGCGCCGAGCCGGGTTCCCGATCGATGAAATCGACCCCGACGAGTTCGAACTCGTGGTGCTGTCGCCTGGCCCTGGCCGCCCCGACGACTTCGGCATAGGTCCAGTGGTTCGCGCAACGATCGATGCCGGCTTGCCGCTGTTCGGCGTCTGCTTGGGCCTGCAGGGCATCGTGGAGTACTTCGGCGGCTCATTGGGTCAGCTGACCACGCCGATGCACGGCAAGCCTTCTGCCATTCGCGCGCTCGGCGGGCAGTTGCTCGACGGGCTGCCGAAGGAATTTCGGGCGGGCCGCTATCACTCGCTGTTCGCCCGTCGCAGCGAGGTGCCCGAGGAATTGGAAGTGACCGCAGTCAGCCTCGACGACGACATCGTCATGGCAGTCGAGCACCGCGAGCTGCCGGTCGCAGCCGTGCAGTTTCACCCGGAGTCGATCATGTCGCTCGACGACGGGGTCGGGCTGGCGCTGGTTCGAAACGCAGTCGAACGGCTGTTACCCGGGTGGAGAAGCGGATGAGCTCGAGAACTGGTCTGGACCGGCTGGTCGTCGCGACTGTCCCGCGCGATGTCGTCATCGTCAGCGGTCCCGAGGCCGAGCTGTACCTCCAGGGCCAGATCTCCGCCGATGTTGCGGCGCTGGAACCGGGTGAGAGCGCCCTGTCGTTCCTGCTGGAGCCGCGCGGTCGCATCGAAGCGTTCTTTGTCATCAGCCGCACCGGCCCAGACATGTTCGTCGCCGACACCGAACCTGGCTTCGGCGAAGAAATGGCCGCATCGCTGGCCCGCTTCAAGCTGCGCACGAAGGTCGAGTTCTCCCCGCAGCAGTGGACGATGCATGCAGTGCGCGGCCCTCAAGCGGCCTCGGAACCGACGACCCGGGCAGCGGCGACCGGTCCCGCCGATGCGCCCGAGCACGTGATACACCCGACGCTGTGGCCCCACACCAGTGGCTACGACATGCTGGTGAGCCCCGGCGGCGTCGTTTCCCAAGCCGGCAGTGCCCAGCAGATTCTGACGGAGGAGTTCGAGGCGCTGCGCATGGCCTACGGCCTGCCTGCGATGGGCTCGGAGATCCAACCGGGTGACATTCCGAACGAGACCGGACTTGTCGAGCGGGCGGCCTCGTTCACCAAGGGCTGCTATCGCGGCCAGGAACTGGTGGAACGGATCGACTCACGAACGGGCGGGCGTCGCAGCATCTGCCGGCTCCGGACGGGTGTGCGGCTGGCGCCCGGCGACGAACTGCACGATGGCGCCGACACCGCAGTCGCCTCGGTGCTGAGCGCAGCAGCGCTCGACGATGCAGTAGTGGGCTTCGCCCTGGCACGCCGGGATGCGGCCGAAAGTGCGTTCACCTCAACAGCCCAACCTGTCGAGCTCGCCGACTTATTCTGAAGGGCTCGTGCGGCCGGGGTCGCCTTGTGAGGACTCGTCATTGGCCCCGCTGCGAAGCCCTCACCGGTACGCTCGCAGGCTGTCGTTGACGCAACCGGATTGCAGGGAGCACTGATATGTCCAAGACCGCACTGCTGGCCAAGCTGACCGCACAGCCGGGCAAGCGCGACGAGCTGCTCGCTGTGATCGCAGACATCGGCATGAGCAATGTCGCGGGAGAGCCCGGCACCGAGGTCTATGCCGCGCACAAAGACCAGAACGACGACGACGTCGTGTGGTTCTACGAGCTGTACAGCGATCAGGCTTCGCTCGAATCCCACGGCGGCTCCGAGGGAATGAAGGTCTTCGGACGGGCGATTCGCGACTACATGGCCGGACGGCCTGAGCTCTTCATGTTGGACCCAGTCGCCGCCAAGGGCGTCGACTTCTGACCTCGACCCGACGTCGGGGTACCCGTTGACCGAGAGCCCGTATCGGCGAGAGGTCCCCTGAGGTGCCAGCAGCGACATGTTCGTAAAGATCTGTGGTGTCACCAACGAAGAGGATGCGCTCGTCGCTGTCGGCATGGGTGCCGACGCGATCGGCTTCAACTTCGTGCCCGGATCGCCACGGCAGATCTCGCCGCGGCTGGCGCGCGACATCATCCGCCGGCTGCCGGGAGGCATCGTCACGGTTGGCGTCTTTCGCAACGAGCTGCCCGAGCGGGTGGTCCAGATCATGGACGGAGCCGGCTTGCGGCTGGCCCAGTTGCACGGCAACGAGACGGCGGCCGACAGCCGCTGGGTCGCCGAGCGGGTGCCTGGTCTCATCAAGGCTTTCGTCGCGGGCGATCCCAATGTCGAGCGAGTGCGTGACTACGGCGCGTCGGTGCTGATGCTGGACAGCTCCGAGCCTGGCAGCGGGCGAGTCTTCGACTGGCGACAGCTGGAAGGCCGAGATCGCGGCATGAGATTGCTGCTCGCGGGCGGGCTGCGCGCCTCCAATGTGGCGCAGGCGATCGAGATTGTGCGGCCCTGGGGCGTGGACGTGGCATCAGGAGTCGAATCCGAATCCGGCCGCAAGGACGTGCTCGCTATGCGTGAGTTCATTGCGAAGGCGAAGGACGCTGGGGCTCTCTACGAAAATGCCGAAGAGTCGGAGGCGCCGGGCCCTGAGGCGCCGTACGACTGGCGCGACGACTGAGCGAGGGACGACATGGCTGCAGCAACCGACGAGCCCACGCCGGGTTTGAGGTCGGTCATGGGCGAGCCCACGCCGAGTCTGAGGTCGGTCATGGGCGAGCCCACGACCGATGGCCGTTTCGGCGAGTTTGGCGGCCGATTTGTGCCCGAGACCTTGGTCGCTGCCTGCGAGGAGCTAGAGGCGGCGTTTCGCCAGGCCTGGGCTGATCCGGCGTTCGTGGCCGAATTCGAGACCACGCTGCGCGATTACGGCGGACGACCCTCGCCATTGACCGAGTGCCGCAACTTGTCGCGCCAGCTCGGTGTGCGGCTGCTGGCCAAGCGGGAAGACCTCAACCACACCGGCTCGCACAAGATCAACAACGTCATCGGGCAGGCGTTGCTCGCTCAGCGCATGGGCAAGACGCGGCTGGTAGCCGAGACGGGTGCCGGTCAGCACGGCGTCGCGACGGCGACGGCGGCGGCACTGCTGGGGATGGAGTGCAAGGTGTACATGGGGGCCGTCGACGTCGACCGTCAGGCCCTGAACGTGTTCCGCATGCAGTTGCTCGGATCCGAGGTGGAGTCGGTCCAATCGGGCAGCCGCACCCTCAAGGACGCCGTCAACGAGGCGTTGCGCGATTGGGTGGCCACCGTCGAGCACACGCATTACTGCCTGGGCTCGGTGATGGGACCCCACCCCTACCCGTGGATGGTGCGCACGTTCCATCACATCCTCGGCGACGAGGCCGCTGCGCAGTGCAAGGACCTGACCGGTGGCGACCCTGACGTGGTAGTGGCGTGCGTCGGCGGGGGCAGCAATGCCGCTGGGATCTTCTCGGGCTTCGCCGACGGCGACGCCCGGCTCGTCGGCGTCGAGCCCGCCGGCGGTGCCGCTGTCGGGCGCGGTGTGCCTGGTGTGGTGCACGGCATGACCAGCTACCTCATGCAGGACGAGGTGGGCCAGGTGATGGAGGCAGAGTCCATCTCGGCAGGCCTGGACTATCCCGGTGTCGGACCTGAGCACGCGTACCTCGCGGCCATCGGCCGGGCCGAGTATCCGAGCGTGACCGACGACGAGGTAGTCGACGCATTCACGCTGATGAGCCGGGCTGAAGGCATCATCCCGGCGCTGGAGTGCGCGCACGCCCTCGCTTGGATCGTGCGTGCAGCGCCGCAGATGCAGGGTCAGACCGTGCTCATGAACCTCTCGGGCCGTGGCGACAAGGACGTCGACCAGATGATGGACGTGCTCGGCATGCAGGGAACCGTCTCGTGACCGGGGCAGCCGGCAGCTCGCAGGCCACATCATTCGGCGCGCTCGAGACATGGTTGCGGGCTCGGCGCGACAGCGGCGCGAAGCTGCTCATTCCCTACGTCACGGGCGGCTACAAGGGCTGGCAGCGTGCCGTCGAAGCGGCCGCCGCCGCCGGCGCCGATGCCATCGAGATCGGCATTCCCTTCTCGGACCCGGTGATCGACGGGCCGGTCATCCAGCAAGCCTCCACCGCAGCGCTGGACGAAGGCGCAACGCCGGCATCGGTGCTGGAAGAGGCGCGAGAACTCGACACCGGCGTGCCTCACGCAGTGATGACCTACTACAACATCTGCCACCACCAGGGCCACGAGCGGTTTGCCGCCGCGCTGGTCGAGGCGGGGGTGTCGGGGGCGATCCTGCCCGACCTGCCGTACATCGAGGCCGGGTCGTGGCTCGACGATGCCGCCGAGGCCGGAGTCGAGGCGATCCTGCTGGCAGCACCCACCACGCCAGATCACCGGCTGGAGGAACTTTGCGGGGCGTCTCGGGGGTTCGTTTATGCCGTCGGCCTGCTCGGCGTGACCGGCGAGCGTGCATCGCTCGCCCGCACGGCCACCGAAATTGCCGCACGCTGCCTGGCCGTCACCGATCGGCCGGTGCTCACCGGCGTCGGCATCGGCTCGCCGTCTCAAGCCGTCGAGGCCTGCGAGGTGTCCGATGGCGCCATCATCGGTTCCACCGTCGTCCGGACGCTGATGTCCGACGGCCCCGAGGCGGTGGGCGAGCTCGTGGCCTCCTACCGGACGGCGCTCGATCGCGGCTGAGCGGTGAGCGCGGCCGAACCTGACGCTGTTTCACCGGCACCTTGCGGTGACGCGCCGCCGGGTTCGCCCGAGTTCGATCCCGACTGCGAACTGTGCGAGGCGGCACGCTTCACGCACTGGTACTTCGAGGATGAGCTCTGCTGGGTGGCCGACTGCGAGGTGTGCGCAACGCCGATGGTTGTCTGGAAGCGGCACGGAACCGAACCGCCCGCCCCGGAGTTGGATGCGATGCTGGCCCGCTTGATCGATGCAGGCGAGCAGCGTTTCGGACCCAACGGCGGAAGCGTGGACCAGGTGATGCGCCAGATACCCGACCATTTCCATGCTCATTATCGCGACGCAGACTGGATGTCGCGCCGCTGGAACGAGCCGCCGAGCCGCTACACCGGCGTCGGCACCGACCGGGTGACTCAATGACGAGCCGAAGCACACCCGGTTGTGCAGGCGTGAGGCGGCACGAGTGTCGGCACGCCGCGGGCGACCCGGTGACGACCCGATACACACGTCACCGTGTCGGCGCGCGGCGGCGCTGGTGGGGGATGGTCGCGTTCGGGCTCGTTGTCGCGCTCGGCCTGGCAAGTTGCGGCGGTAGCGACGCAACGGAGGCCGACTTGGAGCGACTCGAGTTGGCGTTCGAGAGCGCCGACGTGACGCTCGGAGGCGAAGTCTTCGGCGACAGCTGCTCGGTGTGCCACGGCAGCGACGGCAGTGGCGGCGTCGGCGCAGCGCTCGGCGGAGTCGACGAGCGTCTCAGCGTTCGGAGCCATCTGTCGGTCGTGTGGACAGGCCGAGGATCGATGCCTCCCTTCGGCGGCATCCTCACCGATGCCGAGATCGCCGCCGTAGTCGCCTACCAGCGGAGCACGTTCGGAGACGAGTGAGCATCGGTTCACCCGCCATCTGCCGCGGCCCGATGAGTTCAACCGGCGTCCGGCCCCTCGATGCTGCCGGGCGGTAACTTCGCCCCCGTGAGCGACCCAGCACCTGAATCGCCGAGCGACACTGACTTGCCTCGACCCGACGAGCTGCTGCCGCACCGGGCGCCGTTCCTGCTCGTCGATGAGATCGTGGATCTTGAGCCAGGCGAGCACTGCGTCGCGCTGTGGCACCTCAGCGGCGACGAGAATTTCTTTGCTGGTCACTTCCCGGGCCGACCGACGCTGCCCGGAGTCCTCATGGTTGAAGCGATTGCGCAAACAGCCGGTCTCGCGGCAGCTTCGGCATCGTCGCTGGAAGGCAAGCTGGCGCTCTTCGGCGGTATCGACAAGGCCCGTTTCCGACGCCAGGTCGCCCCGGGCGACACACTGCGCCTCGAGGCCACGATCCACCGGCTGTCGCCTCGGGCAGGGCGGGCATCGGGCACGGCGAGCGTCGACGGCCAGGTGGCCTGCGAAGCCTCGATGATCTTCCTCATGACCGACGCAGACGCCACCCGCTGAACCAGACCAGCACCAACTCAACGCTCGTCGCCGACCAGCAAGGCCTCGAAATTCGCAGGCGTGACAACCGGCGGTTGTTGTTCCGGCCATTCGAGCAAGTCCTTGTCCCCAGTCACGATGTAGTCAGCGCCGGCGGCCCGCGCGAGGGCAACGAGATAGTCGTCGTTCGGATCTCTCGTCGCGGCCGCTATCGGTTCGGGGTCGGGCATCTGCGTTGCTTGGGTGGCGAGCGTCAGCAGGTGGAGATCGGCGGCTGCCAGCGGGAGCCTGCGACGCACGTGGGCGCGATCGAGGACGTTGTTGATCTCAACGATGAGCTGAGGGCACACAACCAGGTCGAACGCCAAGCGGTGCGCCCAAGCCGTCATGATCCGCGCCGGAGGACCTGTGCCGATGAGCGCGGACACATGCACGTTCGCGTCGACTACGGCACGCATGCTCAGATCGAGAGACCAGAGCGTCGTCTTGGGCGTGCCTTCCGTTTTGCTCGCTCTGCACGAACGGCTTTGGTTTCAGCTACGGCAATCTCCATCGCTTCCGCTTCTGAGAGCGCCTCGCTCGACAGAGCATTCTGTTCGATTGCCGAGCCAACGTCGCGGCGCAATTGCTCCCAAGCCGCCGTGCGGTCGGTGCCGATTGCCTCGGCAATTTGATGCCACGATGCGCCGGCCGAAGCAGCGCGCCGGATCTCTGGACCCAGGCACGAAATCTCAGCTTGGCGAGACGCCGAATCCTGCAGCGCGGCCAATGCTTGAGCAACCTCGTTGCGTTCGCCAACGGTCGTCATATCGCCATCGTAGATGCGCCGTCACCCATCTCGAACTGAATTTTTTTCGGCCGATCCCGCTTCGACGATGGCGGCCACGGTCTTGCGCCCAAGTCCGGACACTTCGGCAAGCTGACGCGGCGAGGCGCCGGATCGGTGGGCCACCCGGATCATGTCGTCTCGCATCTGGGCTTCCTTGTGCGCCCGCTCAGCGCTGAGGCCCACCACCGCCAATGCTGCTGCGATCTCGCCCTCGAACTCTCCGCGGTACCTGTTCATCGCATTCCGTGCGGCCGACACTTCGGCTTCGGTGTAGCTCATAGTTGACCCCGCAGCCCCGGGGCGAGCTTGTCCCGAATGGACATCAATCTCTCACCGATGCCGGGTCCGGCCGGTCCTCACGCAGCGTGCCGCGCCGAGCTTGCAGCCAGACGCGCGGGGCGTAACCGAGTCCCTTGAGCTTCTGCTCCCATAGTGGTATCCGTCTCGCAATTGTCGACACGTGATTGGCGAGGCCAGCCAGTTCGTACGTGAAGATGATGACTTCGACTCCGACCTGCTGGATGGATTGTGTGCGCTGCCTTCGGGATCGGAAGTCGTTGTCACAGGTAACCAACACGTAGCTGTTCTCCGCGCACCAGACGGCAATGTCGTAGTCATCGGCATTGGAATGGCTGCCGTGCGTCCGGCTGAGGGCATCCACTTCGGAAACGTGAATCACATTGTCGATGCCCGCAGCTGCCCGCGGAGAGATGTTCGCGTCGAGGCAGCAGCGGATGTCACGCGGTCTGTCGAGTGAACTCCGCACAAGCCTTTACTCGGGTCACGCTGAGGTTGAACCCCCGTGCGACCTCTTCGGGGGAATCTTCAGCGAGGCTCGCGACGATGGACTTTACGGGGATCCTGGTGCCCGCCACCACCGGTGCGCCGAAGCAGATGCGCGGGTTGATCTCGATCCATTCAGCGATATCCCACGAGGCAGCGCGTTCGTCGACAAACTGGATCTCCTCGGCGAACGTCTTGATGGCTGAGGTGATGGCCCGCTGTCCCTTGCGGTCTCCGAGGATCTCCTCCGCGTGCCCTTGAAATTCAATCCAGACGCTGTGCCCGTCGGTGTAGAAGGACTCATGAGCTAGGGGGTGCTGAATGTCGGGAAACCGCTCACGCATGCCGTCGAGCACTCGACGGACTCTCTGGAGCGAAGCGCCGCGGTCGCGAAAGCGGCACACCATTTCCAAGCCGATCAGATCGAGAAATCCGATCGTCGCCGAGGTGTTCTTGTCCGGCGTCGGCGGCTTGACGACCGTCATCCAGCGACGAATCTGGGCACGCGAGACATCTCGGTTTCGCTCCACAATCTGTGCCGCCTGGGGAAATGAGTAAATGCCTGCCCCCATAGCAGCGCCAGTCGCTACCTCACTGTCAGCATGCTTCTTCGCTGCCACCTCACCTCCGCGGGGTTCCAGTCATCAGCCTAAGCGTGCCCTGCCACACACCCGTTGATGCACGGTTCAGGGCTTGGAAATTCTTACAGATGAAGGTCGTCTCGCCTCAGATGAGGGCGAGCCAGGTGACGCAGTAGACGTCGCCCGGTCACCCCGGGCAACACGCTGCGTCTGGAAGCCACAATCGACGGCCTGTCCGCCCGCGCCGGCAGGGCCTCGGGCAGCGCCAGTGTCGACGGCCAGGTGGCCTGCGAGGCCTCGGATCGGGCCCGGGAGAACTTGGCAACCGGTTCTGCCAATCGCCCGCCGCGCCTAGCTGTCTGACTCGGCGTTCGGCTGGTCCGGCTTCAGCGAAGGCCGTCACCGTCTTGCGCCCAAGTCCGGACACTTCCGCAAGCTGGCACAGCGAGGTGCCGGATCGGTGGGCCACCCGGATCATGTCGTCCCGTATTTCTGCTTCCTTGTGCGCCCGCTCAGCGCTGAGGCCCACCACCGCCAATGCTGCTGCGATCTCGCCCTCGAACTCTCCGCGGTACCCGTTCATCGCACTCCGCGCCGCAGCCACGTCGGCCCTGGTGTAACTCATGGTTGACCTCGCAGTCCTGTCACGAGCTGATCTCGAGTCGCCATCGAGCGGATACGAGCCAAGTCGCTCCACTGAGATTCCCAGCGCCGAGAAGGGGATTCAAATCGGGCCGCTCAACTCGCCGCTGAGAGCAAGACTGATGTACTCCTCGGTGTCTGTGGGGTGTCGAGCACGAAGCGGACGCGTGTAATGCCAGAAGCGCATCGCTTCGGCAACTCCAGGCTTCGGCAGAGATTGCTCCAAGATCCGGTCGATCGGCTGCTCCTGACGGTTCTGTGGTTCAGTCACAGTCGCGCTTCACCTCGAATGGAACGTTATGGGGCTGTCTTCGCATCAGGGTCTTGATCTCCCCGACTGAGATGGCGACGTCGCGCCGAGCGGCCGTTCGAGAGGCTCCTTGCACTCTTACACTTTTAACTGTAAAATATGTAAATGCTCTTACTGGGGCAAAGACCACTTACCGCGTCAGATGCCGACAGCGAACTCTTCGCCGATCGTAATACGGAACTTCAACGGGTCTGTCGAGCGCTCGACTTGGGCCTGAATGTGTACATCCATGGGCCACCTGGTAGCGGACGAACATCGTTCCTGCGCCAGGTCGAGCGACACGCTTCCGCGGCCAAGTACGTCCGTCTCCAAGGCGCGCACACGTTTGACGAGCGTCTTGAGCAATTCGAGCGTGTGATCACTGACTCGAGTGCGCTGCCGCGCGAACGACGAAATCCCCTTGCCGATGCGCTGGGACAATTCGCGTCGACTCAGTACAAGGTGGTAGCGGATCCCTTGCGGTACCTCAAGGCGGCACTGAGATCGTATCCGGAACCCTCTGGTCATTTGCTGCTCGTGGACGATCTGGACAAGGACGGCTGCCACGAGTTCTTCGGCAAGTTGCGCGATGACTTGTGGGAGCTTCCGATCCGGTGGGTCGTTTCTGGATCCTCCGCACATCTCGAGCCACCGGCTGACACTTTCTTCGATGCCGTTATCGAACTTGAGCCATTCGATCTGGATGGGCTGCAGGATCTCGTGGACCGACGGGCGGCGAGCGGCTCTGAAGCCGAAGGATTGCTTTTGCGATTGCGTGCGGAACCAGCCATCGAGTCCATAGCCCCGTCGACGCCTCGCCACGCGCTGTCAATCATCCGAGACCTCTATCTCTCGGAGGACTTGGAAGCCGCCACGCATCGACTTGCTGAACAGAGCGCAGCGCGCGCACGGTTGTCCGCAACAGCAGCGCGAGTGCTAGACGCCTTCGTGCATCATGGCCCGACGCATGCAGGAGACGAACGCTTGCTGGCAGAGGTAGGCGTCAGTCGCAGCCGAGTAGTGCAGGTGTTGGCAGAACTCGAGGCCGACGGCCTCGTAACGGCCCAGCGTTCCGGTCGCCGCAAGCTCTATGCAGCGACCAAGGGCGGCGATGAGGCGAGAAAACCGCTTGAGGCAGCAACTCCGTCCCGGGTTATATAGCCGGATGAAGTCGCACCAAGCGGGGGCTCAGTGCCGCACCCGTCGCGACCGGTGGGGCAGTCAGCGGTGCTGGGACCCTCGGCCGTGACGCACGCGGTGCTTCGCCTGCTGCGCGAGCAGTACGCGTTTGACGCGACGCCCATGTTCGACGATCTCGGCGTCTATCACGTTCCGTTCGAATCCATGTGTGATGGTGTTCCGGTCGAGACTCAGCTGCGCGTGGGAGCGCTCCGAGGTGAGCGCATTGCACTCATCGCCGATAGCGGTTGCGGCAAGTCGAGCGTGATTTCCTTCGTTCTAGGTCCGATGGCCGAAGGCGTCTACCCCGTCTTGGTCCCAGTGCATTCGCTGATGCAGGACGCGGCAAGTCCGGGCCGCATCGCCGACGCGGTCATATCCCAGCTCGCACGTGACGTACATCTGGTTCTGAACAGCAATAGCGATGCCCTGCACACCAGCGGAAGCCGCCGCGAGGTGACGCAGTCTGGCGGACGCCTACGAAGGTTGGGGGTACGAGCGCCAGCTGGGACGCTCCGCGCCGAGGTGGCCGAAGAGATCGGCCGACAGATCACCACGACTCAACAGATCGAGTTACCCGAGAAGATTGAGGTGATCTACCAAGGTCTCAGGCCATTGCATGAAGACTCACTCATGCCGGTTTTCGTCTTCGACGACTCGGATCGCTGGTCTGCCCCGCAGGAGGAGGGGATCGTCGAGGGCTTCTTCACCGAAGCGATCCGCTGGCTGACCGATTTGCCGGCTGCGGTAGTTGTCGCCATGCACTCGCACTATCTGAACTCGGGCAGAGGGGGATCAAAGTTACTGGCGTTCTTGGACACCAAGGTCGAGTTGCCGCGGTTGCCAGCCGCCGCGCAGCTTGGTCGCATTCTGTTGGAGCGGGCCCGCATTCACGTCGAGAATGAAGGCTCGCTCGGGGCACCGCCTGAGCTGACAGAAATCGTGACGGACTCAGCCCTCCGCGTGCTCTTTGATCAGTACGACAGTGGGAAGTCCCTTCGACAGGTTCTTCAGCTGGCTCACCACGCGCTTGCAGAAGCGACGGACGCAGGCGCCGAGGCGCTGGAGGACCACCACATCGTTGCGGCGATTCGGGCATGACGCCGACGCGAGACTCGCATCGTGCGGCTATCGCCAGCCCTTATCGGCAGCGAACCGGCTAGACGAGGGCGAGCCAGGTGACGCAGTAGACGTCGTCGGGGGTGATCTCGGGGAGCGGTTCGGGAGGGACGAAGGGATGCAGTCCGAGATCGCGGATGACCCGGATTATCTGCTCGGCCTGCTCCACAGGCTCGGGTGAGCTCGCGAGTGCGCTCTGGAAGGTTCGGATCGTGCGCTCGGGGTAGGGCGCCCTGATCGTGTCGATCGCCCGGTCGATCTCGTCCTGGGTCATGCCTGCGGGCGGGTGGTCACGCACGACGTCGGCTGCCCGGAGGAGGCGCGGCGGGATGCGCGGCTCCAAGTTGGCCTTGTCGGACATGAAGTTCCACTTCTCGACGATGTCGGCCCGAGCCCTTTCCCACGCGTCGAACGCACCACTGGCATCGGCATCATCCAGCACGCGGGGCCCGACGCGACGTACAGCGGCGTCTCGGTCACGCCGTCTCGCTCAGCTCATGCGGGACCGGGGAACAGCGCGGCAGGCAGGGTCAACAGCGTGAAAGTCGGGGAGATGGGCGGCACCCAAGACATCGAAGATTGTTCGCGTGCTTGGAGACGCCGTCAGAATTGCCACAGCTCGCTTGGAAACACGCGGGTCGCCTGCCCCGGCGCTATGGCGTGAAAATCCCCCATCAGATTCGTCGCGAGTGCCGAGAAGATTGCCATGTTCGATGGCATCGAGATCATGATGGCACTCCGCGTGCGAGGGCCTTGGCGGGTTGGTTGGTTCCCGCTGCACAGAAGTCGGGTATGAGACTTGTCCCGAGGCATGCGAAGATCGCCCTGTTGGTTTGGCCAGTGATGACGATTGCGGGGGGGGGGGGGGGGGGGGGGGTGTGCTGTTGGGGTGGGGGGGGGGGGTGTGGGGGGGGGGGGGGGGGGGGGTCAGCGCGGTCGCGCGGGAACATCTTCGAGATGGTCTTGACGCTGGACAGAATGCGGTCATCCTCGTATAGCCAGAGCTGTTGGAACGGGCGATAGAGCACTGATCGAATGCGAGAATCGTCGAACTCAATATGAACGTTCTTGACGATCGATCGTCGGAGGGAATCATTCCACTTGATGTCCTCAAGCTCGACTTTGGTGGTCACAGTGTCCAAAGGCACGCTTCGCTCGTGAACGGCGGTCCTCGCTCGTTCGTATGCAGCGATGAATGCGCGCATTCTGCCCGCCAGGTCATCCCTGCTGAACGAATACACGTACGTGTCCCGGGAGCTGATTACACCGCCTGCGTGGCGTTCAACCGCCGCGTCACCGCCAGTCGTGGTGCAGAGAGCGATTGGCAGGTCCACAAACGTCTCGTCGGTGAGATTGACCCAGTCGTGGGAAGCGCCGACTGGTACCTCCTCGAATCTGTCCCAGAAGATGTCTGTGCCGGGAGCGAGGGATTCGAGCCACTCGAACTTGGCGGTCCGGTTCTGGTACTCGGGGACTTCGGCGTATTGGAGAGCGGCAAGCCCGTCTGGTCTCGGTGCATCGGGGTCGCTAACGAGGAACGTGATCTGCACGCCATTGCGAGAGCCGCCGCCGAAGAGCTTGTCGCCTTCTCGCTTGAATTCTTCACCTTGCTTGTAGGCGTCGCCCCGCAGGTTGATGACGTAGATGTCGCTGAACTCGTCCCGCAGAGCGGCGCGCATGCCGGCCAGAGATGTCCCGGTGGCGAGTGAGTTGGGGTGCACGAAGGCGACCACGCCCGGCGCCTCGGGGCGCCGACGCGGGGTTTTCGGCAGAGGATCGCCGACCCGGTCGGATGCCCAGCGGATGGCCTCTACGTAGAGGTTGCCACCGGACTTGCCGCTGCCCTGCCCGGTGACTTCGCGGTGCCGCTTGCCGTAGGTATCGCGCACCCGCTGCTCAATCTCGGGGTAACCGATGTTGGGGTTGTCGTCGTTGGCTCTCTTCTGGCCGGCAGACCAAGGCGGGTTGCTGATGATGACGCGGATCGGCAGCTGGCTTTGCATCTGTGCAATCAGAGTGTTGTCGTCGGTGCCTTCGAGGCGACTGCTGCTGATCGCATCGTTCTGGAGGAATGTGTCGCCATACACGATGTTCTCGAACTGCTGGAACTGGCCGTCGTCGAAGCCATCCCGGCTCTCCATGCCGGCTTCGATCTTGAGCGCTGCGACGTAGTAGGCAAGCAACACCAATTCGGTGGCGTGCAGCTCGTGGCGGTACTTGCGGGCGAGGTCTTCGCGCCGGATGATCGGCCGATCGTCGGCACCCTTGATCGTCAGGATCTGATGGATGAAGGTGCCGGTGCCGACAAAGGGATCCAAGATGTGGACGCCCTCTGCGGTGAGGCCTTTGCCGAAGTGCTTGCGGCAAATCGCGTCGGCGGAGCGCACCATGAAGTCCACGATCTCAACCGGGGTGTAGACGATCCCGAGTCGTTTGGTGACGTCTTCCATCGCGTGAGCGAAGAATCCGTCGTAGATCTGGCGCATCAGATCCACCTTCTGCGCTGGCGTGATGTCGTCGGACAGCATCGAGCGCATCGTGCGGTAGGCCCGGGTGAGCGGTGCCAACTCGGCCCCGAACACCTGCTCAGCCAAGTCGAACCCAGCCAGATCGGCTGCATCGTCGGCATCTATGTGGCCGCTGTGTTGCGCGAGCGCTGCGAGCAGGCGATCCATGGCCTTGCTCATCGGGTTCTCTTTGGCGAAGCCCGAGTCGGCGAACAGCGCATCGAAAATCGGGATGGTCACCACATGCTGGGCCACCATCTCCAACGCGTCGTGATAGGTGATCCGCTCGCCAGCGGTCTCTCGGATGGCTGTCAGGAACGTCTCGAACTCCTGCTGAGCCTCCATCGGCACCAGCAGCTCGCCCGACAGTCGGTTGCGAACTTGATCGCAAACCTTGGCGGCGTTCTTGCCCCACGTGGGCCACATCTGCCTGTCACCGCAGAGATCCACCATCTTGGAGAACACCTCGCGTTCGAGGCGCTGCTTGATCTGCAGGTCGAGCGCCAGCTGTTCCACGGCCGGATCGGCGTCATCGGCATCCTCGGCGTCGCTGTTGCTGTCGCCGTCGTCGGGAGCGATGACGTCGATCGGGGGCTTGGTGCTGACACCGTTCAGCCAGTGCTCCACCCGGTCGTCGTGGGAGCGGAGCGCGCGCACTACCTCCCACACGGTCGAGAAATCCGAACCGGCCAGCACTTCCTCGCTTGTCATCTCGCTGCCTTCAGGCACCACAACCGGGATCACGATGTAGCCCAGTTCCTTGCCCTCTGCACGGCGGATGGCGCGCCCCACGGCTTGGGTGATGTCGATGGTCGACTTGCGCGGGTCCATGAACACCACGGCGTCGAGGGCAGGCACGTCCACACCCTCCGAGAGCACCTTGGCGTTGGCAAGCACTCGGCAGGTGGCCCCTCGCTGGTCGCCGCCGTCGCCCTGTACTTGACCGCGACCCTCGCCATCGGAACCCGCGTCCTGGAGCGGACCTTGTGCAGCGCTGGCAGCGCGCAGCCAAGACAATTGACGGGCACGCACATCGGCTCGGGTCTTGCCGTCCATGTGGTCGGTCTCGATGCGCAGAATCGGCTGTGCTTCGCCCTCGGCCCTGCTTTTGGCGCGAAGGTTGTCGGAGATCGCACTCAGCAGGCTGTGGTCGTTGCCCAGCAGCTCCGCGAACCCTCCTGCCTCGCCGACGAGCTTCGATTTCGCCACCGTGCTGGCGAACAGGATCGCCGAGCGCAGCGGAGCGCCCGTTTGGGGCGCGATCTGCCCGGACATTCTCTGTGGATCACTGCGTACAGTCTTCGGAGCAGCCAAGGCGTCAAGCACGCCGAGCAGCTTCGTGGCATAGCCCTCCGCCACTAGGCCGCCCCGAGCCGACGACTTTCTCCGGGCATCCTCGGTTCGCAGCACTTCGACGTATGCGTCGCTGAGCTCGTTGCTGCCTGCCCGCTTGCCGACGACGAGCACCCGGTAGTCGGTCAACAGACCCTGGTCGATGGCATCGCTGAACGCCATCTTGAAGAACCGCGGCCCGTAGACGGCGTCGTCGTCCATCGAGAACGAATCGAGGTCGCGACCGGCTTCCTCGCTCATCTTCGCCGCTTTGGCCTTCAGTCGAGGCGTGAACACCCGCGGCGTGGCCGTCATGTAGAGACGCCGCAGCGCCGGCAATCGCCGGTCGTCGTGAGCGAGTCTGAATCCCGAGACATGGTCGGTCTTGGCCTCTGCGTCCTCGATCCCCGTCGTGCGGTGGGCTTCATCGAGGACAAACAGATCGAAGGGTTCGAAACCGTGACCGCCGCTGCGAATGGCTTGATTGGCCTGTTCGATGGCGTCGGCCACTACCGGCAGCGAGTGGTACGTGGTGAGCACTACTCGCATTTCGTCGGGGCGCGGTGCCTCCGCCAGCCGTCGGGCGATGTCGGCGCGGTCGATGCTCACGGGAATCTGCACCGCGGTCAGCTCATCTGCCGCGCCTCTGGGTAGCCGACCCGTACTTGGATCGGAGCAGACGCCGAAGTAGCTGTGAGCGATGGACCGGTTTCGCGCCCACTCGCGCATCGTCTGACCCATCAACGCAATCGACGGCACCGCGTACAGCACCGATCCGCCCTGGCCAGCGTGCTCCTCAGCGGCCCACATCGCCACGAGTGATTTGCCCGTGCCGCACGGCATCACCACTGTGCCGCGGCGATGTTCCTGGAATCCCTTGCTGATCTCGATCAGCGCTTCCTGTTGGTGGGGGAAGGGCTGTTTGGGCTCGCTGGCCCATTCCACGGCATCCGGGTCTTCGAGGCCTGCCAGCCAGTCGACGGGCCACGATTCGAGCTCGGCGAGGTCGATGAGCTTCGTGCCGCCCTTGATGAGCTTCGTCGCAGCGTGCTTCGGAATCTGACCGGTCGTGACCAGGATCGAACCGTCGAAATCGTCATTCAACGCCAGCGCGAGAAAGTCGTTGATCCCCTTGGTGGCAACTTTGGCGTCCCTGTAGAACTTGCACTGCACACCGACACGGCCACCGTGCCTGCGCTGCGCTACCAAGTCGACCCCGATGTCGACCGTGTAGCCGAGTTTGGTCCGTTCGGGCCATTCATTCCACAGCCAGACGTGTTGGAAGTCGAACTCGGGGTTTGCCTCGAAGGCGGATCGCATCACCTGCTCGAACATCCTCCCCTTCTCTGTGGAGTTCAGTGCTCGCTCGCGAATCTGGCGAAACACCTCCGGCTCGAAGAGATGTCCCTGCACCGCTGTCCCTGTTTCGACGAGCGTCATGACCTGGCCTCCTCTGAGTCAACGGTTTCGAGCGATGGGGGCAGCGCGGCGATGATCCGCGCCGATTGCGATCCGACGTAGGCGAGGCGTCGAAGGTGTCTGATCAGGTTGAACGGCTCGTCAGCCCAGACATGCCAGCGATTCGGGTCGTCGGTAATTCCCGACGGTTTGTCATGCTTGACAGTGAGCGTCGTGACTGCCCATTCGAGGGGTGAACGACCTGACACTGTGTAGGTGTGGCACTCGACTGGGATGCCGACAAGATGACATCGCTCGTTGACATGAAGAATCGACCGGTCGTCGCGCTTGGTGCTCCCCGCTGAGCGCCCCCACTGCATCCTGGTGTGGATCCGGTATGCGGCCTCGGCGTGTTGGCCGTCGCTCGGCTCGCCATCGACGAGGCAGTCCAGCGGCAACTCAGGACAGGTCTCATAGCCGATGTGCAGATCCATGAGCTCTTGGCCTGCTGCGCGAAATGCCTCGAAGTCGGGCGCCAGAGGCAGACGGGGAAGGCTGCGCTGGAGATCGTGCCGGAATCGCTCGCGCCAGTCAGGCGCGTGCATCACGCCGTAGAGGTATTCCCAGATGTCGTCTTTTGAGACATGCGACCCGTAGCGGTCCTGGAACTGCTCCAAACACCAATCAGTGACGTTGTCCCGCCATGCCGGTTCTGCTTGCGCAAACAGCGAATCCGAGGGGGGGGGTCATGGCCTAGAAACCGTAGTTGACAGGTGGTCCGACGCGGGCGGTTGCCGTGAGATGAAACGAGTCAGCGGCCCGCGTCGGAACGTTCGGGTTGCGGCAGCGAGATGATGTGCCCGCTAGTTCTTCGAGGACTGTCGGTCAGCGGAGGTGGGTGGGGCGGGGATCGGCGAGGCGGCCTAGGGGCGACTGGGCTCGTAGGCCGCCGTCTACCACGATGGCTTCGCCGGAGACGAATGACGACTCGTCGCTGGCCAGCCAAGTCGCGACGCTGGCGATCTCGTCGGGATGGCCGAGGCGGCGCAACGCGTGCGCTGCCAGATTTCGTTCGAGCGCGGCGGGGTCCTGCATCATCCGCTGCACCGGGGGAGTCTCGATGGTGCCTGGGCAGATGGCATTGACGCGAACGCCGTCGGGGGCGTGATCGGTGGACAGCGCCCGCGTCAGGTTGATGACCGCTGCTTTGGACGCCGCGTACACCACTGATCCGCCGTCGCCGTGCAGGCCGCTGATTGACGCCGTGTTGACGATCGAGCCGCCGCCGCGGGCCTCCATTGCGGGCACGGCGTACTTGGCGCCCAAATAGACCGACCGGACGTTCACGTTCATCACGAGATCCCAGTCACGAGGCTCCAGCTCGACTGCGGTGCCAGGGCGGATCGTGCCTGCGTTGCTGTACAACACGTCGAGACCGCCCCAGCGGTCCACTGCCGCGGCGACCATCGCCTCGACGTCGTCAGGCTCCGCCACGTTGGCGCCGAAGCCGTGCGCTTCGCCGCCGTCCGCCATGATGGCTTCCGCGGCTGTCTCGGCTCGCTCTCGGCGGATATCCACGACGAGCACCGACGCACCTTCAGCAGCAAAGCGCTTCGCGCTGGCCTCGCCAATGCCTGATGCACCGCCGGTGACGATGGCGATCTTGTTCTCCAGCAGCATGGGATCCCCTTCCGAGAGCCGCGTCGCTCACCGCGGACACTAGGAGGCTGAGCTGGGCCCCGTCTCGCCAACATGGCTACGTTGTGGCCGCCGATCGGGATCAATCCGATGCGGGCCGAAGCAGGGGAGGGCTCGATGGCGAGCGAAGCGTTCTACAGAATCCGCGAGATCATTGCGTCGCAGTCAATGCCTGCCGACATCGATGCGATGCGCAAGGGCATCGAGCTCACTGCCCGACCGCTGCCGGCCGGCGTGAGCGGTGAAATGGTCGACGCCAACGGTGTCTCGTGCGAGCTGCAGACACCCGATGAGACCACCAGTGACGCCATCGTGCAGTACGTGCACGGCGGCGGTTATGTCGCCGGGTCGATCGGCTCGCACCGGAATCTGACTGGCAACCTGGCCCTGAAGCTGCGCTGTCCGGTGCTCTCGGTCGATTACCGCCTCGCGCCCGAGCACCCTCACCCTGCACCGGTGGAGGACTCGGTTGCGGTGTATCGCTGGCTGCTCGACCGTGGACACTCCGCCGACAAGATCGCCATCGCCGGCGACTCCGCGGGCGGCGGTCTCACCATGTCGACGCTCATGAAGCTGCGCGACCTTGGGCTGCCGCTGCCGGCCGCAGCCGTGCCGATCTCGCCGTGGGTCGACATGTCCGGCTCGGGAGAGAGTGCCATCACCCGGTCCGACCGCGACCCCATGGTGAGCGCTGACGATCTCACCCGGATCGCCGGGGTCTTCCTCGGCGCAGACGGCGATCCCGCCGATCCATACGCATCACCGCTCGAAGGCGACCTGTCAGGATTGCCGCCGTTGCTCATCCATTGCGGTGACGATGAGGTGCTGCTGTCAGACAGCGAGCGGCTGGCCCACAAGGCCCGCACCAGCGGCGTCGACGTGACCCTCGAGGTGTGGCCCGAGATGATCCACGTGTGGCACTCGATGGCCGGCCTCTTCCCCGAGGCCGACGACGGCATTGCCCGAGTCGCCGAGTACCTCGGCGATCGCCTCGCCTGATAGAGCGCCGAGACCCTCGGCTAGGACTGGGCAACTTCGTCGAGAAACCAGTCGACGAGGTCGAAGCAATTGCGTCGGTTCGCAGCCTCGTTGCGCGTCACAGCGGCCAGGATCTCCTCGCGAACCACGCCGACCGATTCGAGGTAGTCGTCGCTGGCCGCCCAGAGCCACTCGCTGGCGAGCTCCACGTTGATCTCGGGATGGAACTGGGTGCCCACGCTGCGGCCCATCCGGAAGAGCTGCGGGCAGATCTCGGTGCTGGCGAGCAGCTCGGCCCCGTCTGGCAGGTGAAAGCGATCGTGGTGCCACTCCATCCAGGGACCGGTCGATATCGGCAGGTCGACGCCATCGGGCGGTGAGATCCGGTACCAGCCGATCTCAGTCTCGGGGGAGCGATCCACCGATCCGCCGAGCGCTGCCGCCAGCGCCTGGCCGCCGAAGCAGATGCCCAGCACCGGCGTGCCGCGTTCATGGGAACGGCGGATCAGGTCCAGCTCCGTGCCGATCCAGGGTTCGATGGCGTCCTCGTAGACCGACCAATACGAACCGGTCACGACGAGCACATCGAAGTCTTCTGGAGGCAGCGGCTGGAAGTCGGCGGGCCGCGTGTTGTCGGGCACCATCACGTGGACGTGCAGATCGACGCCCCGTTCGGTCAGCCGATCACCGACGAATCCGGGCCGCGACGTCTTCTCGTGGGTGACGACCAGGGCTCTCACGTGATCTCCCGCACTTGCCGATGAGTACTCGGCGAGCATCATGCCGCCAGGTCGACGACGCGCACCGGCAGGTGCTTGATGCCGGAGATGAAGTTGGAGCGCAGCCGCTCTACCGGCCCGTCCTGCTCGATCCGCACGACCCGCCGCAGCAGCTCCTCGAACACGACCTTGATCTCCATGCGGGCCAGCCACGCGCCGAGGCACAAATGGGGTCCGTTGCGGCCGAAGGCCATGTGATCGTTGCCGGTGCGCGCCAGATCGAACCGGAATGGGTGAGGGAACCTGTCCGCGTCGTGATCCGCGCTGATGTAGTACAGGACCACCTTGTCGCCGGCCCGCACCTTGGTGCCGTTGATCTCGGTGTCACATGTCGCCGTGCGCCGGAAGTGCGTCGTGACCGAACTGGCACGCAGCACTTCCTCCACCGCTGCCGTGGTCAGCGTCTCATCGCCGGCCAGCACCGCAGTGCGCCACAGGTCAAACAGATGGGGATGAGCCATCAGCACCCACAGTCCGTGGGTCATCGTGTAGCGGGTGGTGTCGTTGCCGGCCGCGATGAGCAGTGTGAAGAAGTTCTTGAACTCCAGATCGGTGAGCGGCGTGCCGTCTGTGGTGGGGGCCAGCAGCTGGCTGATCACGTCGGAAGTCGGGCACTCGCGCCGCTGAGCGGCCTGCTGCGCCGCGTATTCAAAGATTTCCACCGTCGCTGGGCTGCGAAACGGCATAAAGCGGAAATCGTCGGTGTCGACAAGCCCGACGGGGTAGTCGGTGAAGTCGGGATCGGTGTTGCCGAGCAGTGCATCACCCCACTCGACGAGCTGGTGACCGTCCTCATCGCTGGTCCCCAGCATCCGGCCCAGCATGCGCATCGGCAGCTCCGTCGCCACCTCGGTGACGAAGTCGAAGCGTTCGGTGGTCAGTGCCCGGTCCAGCACCTCGCAGGCAAGCCCCCGGATGGCCGCCTCGTACGTGTTGACCACCCGAGGCGTGAACCCGCGGCTCACCAGCCGGCGGTACCGCGTGTGCTCAGGAGGGTCCATTTCCATCATCGTCGTACGCGCTTCGAGCTCGTCGGGTGCCATGTCCTCGAGCCGGATGCCCTGTGCGGAGGTGAACGTCTGGGTGTCGCGGCTGATGCGGAACGCATCGTCGTACTTCGTGACGGCCCAGTAGCCGCGCCCGTCGATTTCCTCGACCCAGGCGACGGGTTCCTCGCGTCGCATACGGGCGAAGGTGGCGTGGGGGACGCCCTGGGTCCAGACGTCGTGGTCGGAGATGTTGGCGTCGTCAGGACCGAGTTCGTCCAGATACGGCTCGGCCCAAGTGCTCACAGTCAAATTTTGACACAGGAGGCTCGCACAGACGCCGGTGGACCGCCGACGGGCACGTCGACCGAGACCTCCACCGAAGCGACGCCGTGGACAAAATTTGACGGGATCCGCACGAGATTCGAGGCGCTCGCCGGCCGGATGCCGCGGTCCAGCATCGCTTCGAGCAGCACGGTCAGCTCCATGCGGGCCAGATAGGCGCCCAGGCAGAAGTGCGGCCCGCCGCCCCCAAACGCGATCTGGGCATTGTCGGCCCGCCCGATGTCGAACTCGTCGGCCTGGTCGAACAGCGCCTCGTCCCGATTGGCCGATGGGTACCACATGACGACCTTGTCGCCTGCGGCGATCTGGGTTCCGGACAGTTCGGTGTCCACTGCGGCGGTTCGTCGCATGTGCAGGATCGGCGACGCCCAGCGGATGACCTCCTCCACGGCGTTGGGCAGCAGTTCGCGGTCTGCAACCAGCCGGTCCCACTGCTCGGGGTGCTCGGCGAACGCGATCGTCCCGTGGGTGATTGCGGTGCGCGTCGTCTCATTGCCGCCGAACACCAGGACCTGGAAGAAGTTGCGGAACTCGGTCGCTGTCAAACGGTCCCCGCCGACCTCGGCGTGCACGAGGTGGCTTACGACGTCGTCAGTGGGGTGGTCCAAGCGCTCGTCGCCGAGCTTTGCGCCGTACTCGTACAGCCCCCAAGCGGCAGGACTCCCAAAGGGCAGCAGGCGCAACGGCGTGGTGTTGCCGTACGCGTCGGGAGGCAGCGACTGGCTCTCGGTGGTGCCCTCCACCAGATGGTTCGACAGCTCCACCATGTAGTCGCCGTCGGAGGGCGGCACTCCCAGGATGGCGATGATCACCCGGATCGGCAGCGGCGCTGCGACCAGTTCCACCCAGTCACCGCCTCCCTGCCGGACGACAGCGTCGAGCAGCTCGTCGGCGATCTGACGCGTGCGCTCTTCGTAGCGGCGCATCTGGCGGGGAGTGAACGCCTTGCTCACCACCCGGCGCAGTCGGGTATGCGCGGGCGGGTCGTGCTCGAGGATCGATCGGCGCGCTTCCAGCGCATCGGCTTCGAGGTCCCACAAGTTGACGTGCCCGATCGCCGACGAGAATCGTTCGGGGTGGCGAGACACCTCGCACACGTCGGCGTGGCGCGTCACCGCCCAAAAGCCGTGGTCTTCATAGCGGTTCCAGTGCAGCCCCGGCTGCTGCCGCAGGGTGCGGAAGTCCTCCCAGGGGATGCCGTTCCCGTAGCGGCCGGCGTCGGCAATGTCGATCTGGGCGGCCGGATCGGCTCCGCGTGTCATGGGCGAATGGTAAGTGTGTGCAGATGTTCCGGTGGACCGAGGAGGCAAGCCTGTGACAACCGTCGCCGATATCAAGGGCATTTTGAGCGGAGCCGACGTGCACACCGTGGAGGTCGCCATCGTCGATACCTACGGGCACCTGCGAGGTAAGCGCTTCCCGGTCGATCACTTCCTGCGCTCGGTCGCAGAGGGCGGATGTCACCTTGCCGACGCCATCTACATCTTCGACCTGCACAATGATCTTGTCGACAGTCCGTACATCAACATGGGCCTCGGCTTTCTCGACACCCACTTGGTCCCCGATCTGGGCACGCTGCGCATCTTCGGCCACCGTCCCGGCTACGCGCTGGTGTTTGCCGACAGCCTCGAGCCGCCGCACCGTCTCCACCCCATCGCTCCCCGCACGGTGTTGGCCCACCAGGTCGCACGCTGCCGGGCGCTCGGCTTCAGCCCGCTCGTGGCGACCGAGATGGAGTTCTATCTGTGCGAGGCCGACTGGTCGCACACCCAGAGCCACATCCAGTACTCGTCGCTCACCGACCGGGCAGATCTCGAATCGGTGCTGCTGGCGATGCGCCTCGCGATGATCGACGCCGGGATCCCCGTCGAGTCGTCGAATCCCGAGTACGGACCCGGCCAGATCGAGATCAACGTGCAGTATTCCGATGCCATGACCACCGCTGACAACACGGCGCTGTACAAGAGCATCGTGAAGGAGATCGCCGAGGAGACGGGGTTGAAGGCCACGTTCATGCCGAAGCCGTGGACCGAGCCGTCGGGCAGCGGCATGCACGTGCACACCAGCCTCGTGTCGGTGAGCGACCGAGCTCCCGCCGGCGGTGAACATCCGCACGAGGCCGCGAGCCACAACACGTTCGCCAGCTCCACCGACGGCCCCAATGAGGTGATGTCACACTGGCTCGGCGGTCAACTCGACAACGCCGCGGCGCTGTCGCTGCTCGGCAGCCCGGTGCCCAACGGCTACAAGCGGGTGCGCCCCTACACGTTCGCCCCCACCCACGTGCACTGGGGGCTCGACAACCGCTCGGTCATGTGCCGGTGCACGGTCGGTGCGGGCAATGCGAACCGGGTCGAGTACCGCGCACCAGGCGCCGACGCCAACCCGTACCTCATGATCGCCGGCCTGCTGGCAGCGGGTGCCGACGGGCTCGAGCGCGGCGCCGACCCGGGCCCGATGAGCGTGGGCGACCAGTACGACGACGCCGGCGAGGCTGTGCCGCTGCCCGCAAACGCCGCCGAGGGCATCGCGGCCTATGAGGGAAGCGCGCTCGCGGCAGCATTGGGGGAGGAGTTCTCGACGAACTTCGTGCTGATGGCCAGGGCCGAGCTGGACAAGTTCACCGAGGCCGGCTGTGACCCGGTCGGCGACGACGTCACCGACTGGGAGCGCGACCGCTACATCGAGTTCACCTGACGAGCGCTGCCAGTCCGAGACTCCCTAGGGGGCGTCAAACCTCTCAGTGGTAGGGGAGGTACTCGCTGATCTCCCAGGCGCTGATCTCGTCGGCGGGCTCACCGACGGCTGCCACGTAGCGCTCCCACTCGGCGTCCTTGATGGCCAGGAAGTTGTCGACCAAGTCGCTGCTCACGGCCTCAGCGAGCGCGCTGTCTGCACGCAGGTCGCCCAACGCATCAGTCAGATTGAGCGCGGAGGTCACTTCGGTGTTCCAGGCCTCCATGCCGTCGTTGGTCTCGGGTGCGGGGCACTCGAGCTCATCGACCACACCGAGACGCGCAGCCTGCAGCACGGCGGCAATGGCGGTGTGGATGTTGCAGGTGCCATCGGCCAGACGTGACTCGATGCGCGTCCGTGTGCCGCGCTCAGCCGGCACGCGGGTGCCGACCACGCGATGGTCATAGCCCCAGTTGGCACGTCGGCCGCTGAACGTGAACGGCCGCAGGCGCCGGTACGCGTTCACCGTTGGGCAACACAGCGGCGTGAGTCCCTGATGGTGAGCGCACAGTCCGGCCAGGCACGACTTCGCCAAGCCAGACAGTCCGTCGTCAGTGCTGGGATCGGCGAGCACGTTGTTGCCGTCGGTATCGACCAGCGAGAAGTTCACGTGGACTCCATTGCCCTCGAGATCCGCATAGGGCTTGCCCAGGAACGTGAGCCGGCGACCGCGGTCCATGGCGCATTCGCGGGCCAGCACTTTGAAGAGAAAGGCGTCATCGGCAGCCCGCAGCGCATCGGCATAGCGAAGCGTCAGCTCGAATTGTCCCGAGTCGAACTCGGCATTGACCGATTCGAGCGTGATTTCGCTGCCGGCTGCGAGATCGACGATGTCGTCGATCAGGCCGATGGGGTCCACCAGGCGGCCTGTTCCGTAGACGTAGGACTCCGGCGTATTCCATCGCTGCCAGCCGTGCTCTTCGGTGAGCTCAAGCACGTAGGCCTCGAACTCGATGCCCACCATGGGGCGGTAGCCCAAGGCTTCCCAGTCGGCGATCGCCTTGCGCAGGGCGTAACGAGCGGAGTAGCGGAATGGCTCACCGCCCTGAGACAGGTCGCAGACGGCTACTTGGGTCCTGTCATCGTCCCAGCCCGGCCGAAGGTCGGAGGCGTCGAAGGTGGCATGCACGTCGGGAAAGCCGTCGAGGACGCCCGACCCGGGTGCGGCGATGAATGAACGGTCGTACGCGAGGCTGTATACAGCCGCGGCGTGCCCGGTGCCTTCGTGAGCCAGGGCCGCGGGAAGGTACTTGCCCCGGGCAAGCCCGAGGTGGTCAGGCCAGAGCATCCGGACGCGTTCATTGGCCATAGGTGTTCTCCTTCAGGGTGGCGGTGACCGTTTTTCTCGGACGTGCCGTGACAAGCTGCTGTCGGGGAGCGTCGGTAGTGCAGGCGCGGCAAGGACTCATGATGCGCACAGTGCTCGCATTCGCCGTAGGAGCAACCATCCTCGCGGCAGCTTGCAGCAGCGACGACACCGACACTTCCCCGACCGCAGACTCAGACGCCGATGCGCTGGCGATCGTCCTCAGCGAAGACGAGATCCAGCTGACAGGCGGCCTTTCCCGATTCGACGACTGTGACGCGCTGCTCGCACACTTGCACGAAGAATATGCGGCCCGCGTGGGACCGTGGGGTTTCGGCGACGGAGGCCGCGGCGGACCGATGTTCGATGACGACGACATGGCCGACGAAGCAATGGAAGACAGCGACGATGCGTCGTCGCAGAGTCACCTGCCTGTCGAGGGCGTGGACTTCTCGGGCACCAACGTCCAGGAGCGGGGCGTCGATGAGTCCGACATCGTCAAGACCGACGGTCGGCGGATCTTCGCGCTGTCGCAGGGACGGCTGGTGGTTGTCGACGTTCGACAGCGACGCGTCACCGGTTCGGTGCAAGTCATCGAAGGATGGTCGTCTGAGATGTTCCTCCAGGGCGACAGCCTGCTGCTGATCGTTCGCGTCTACGACTCATACGACCAGGGCGCGCACGGCACTCAGACTGTGCTGCAGCGCATCGAGGTGCGCGACGGCCGTCCGTCTGTGGCCGCCACATTGCGCGCTGAAGGCGACTACCTGAGCGCCCGCAGCGTCGGCGGGATTGCCCGGGTGGTCATGCGTTATGACCCGCAGCGCAACTTCCCGTTCGTGTATCCGCGCAGCGAGGCTGGCGAAGACGCCGCCCGGCGGGCCAATCGAGACGCCGTCCTGGCCTCCACCCTGGACGACTGGTTGCCCCGTTACACACTCCGGGGCCGACATCCGTCGGTGGGGGACCGGCTTACCGGCTGCGCCGATGTGCATGCGCCCACGGTGTTCTCGGGTTTCGGGGTCACCACGGTGATGAGTGTTGCGATCGACGGTGATCTGGATCCGTCTTCCTCGACGGCGGTGACAGCTCCCGGCGACACGGTCTACGCCTCGACAGACTCGCTATACGTGGCGACGCCCGGCTGGCTCGACGCCGGGCAGTTCAGCGACGATGCAGCCTGGGAACGCGCGTGGCGGGACCGCCGGACCAGCGTGCACCGCTTCAGCCTCGACGGGTCCGCCAGCGCTGTGTACGAGGCTTCAGGCGATGTGCTGGGCACTGTCCACAATCAGTTCTCGCTGTCCGAGCACGACGGCCGCCTGCGGCTTGTGACCACAGTCCAAGACTCGGGGGTCCGCGAGTCGGAGTCATATGTGCGGGTGCTGGAGCAACGCGACGACCGACTGGTCGAGATCGGCAGCGTCGGCGGCATCGGGTGGGGCGAGGACGTTCAGTCGGTGCGCTTCGTGGGCGACATTGCCTACGTCGTGACGTTCCGCCAGATCGACCCCTTCTACATCATCGACCTGTCGGATCCGGCCGATCCGCGGGTGACAGGCGAGCTGAAGATTCCCGGCTTCTCGAGCTACCTGCACCCTGTTGGCGATGATCTCGTGCTTGGTGTGGGACTCGACGCCGATGCCGCGGGCGTCGTCCACGGCTCGAAGGTGTCGCTGTTCGACGTCAGCGATGCGGCTGCGCCGCGCGAGATCGATGTCTGGAACATCGCCGGCGTATGGAACGACATTGGCTGGGATCATCGCGGCTTCCTGTGGTGGGCACCGGAGCGCATTGCGGTAGTTCCGATGACGTCATGGCAACGGTTCTCCGGTGCTGTCGTGCTGAAGGTGGAGGACCGGTTGATCCGCGAATTGGGCCGCATCGAGCATGCGGACGACGACACGGCATCGGGCGCGACGGACTGTCGGCACCTGACCGCCGCCGACCTGCCGAGCGACGACTACGACGAATTCGCCACTGAACTGGAGTACCGCGTCATGGAGGGCATCGCATTCGCATGCGACCCGAGCGAGTCCCTCCCGGCCGGCCACTACTGCGCCAATGAGTCGGTCTTGGATCGCGAGGCGCGTGATCTGGAACTGCTGCACGACGGCGAATCAGTCTGGTCGTGCTGGGAGAATGCCGAACCCCAGGCGATCTATCGCAGCATGGTCATCGGCAGCGAGCTCTGGTCACTGGGCGCCAAGGGCCAGGATTTCGACCCCAGACGGCAGAACCGCCTTGAAGTTCACGATCTGGCCGATCTCGCACGCAAAGCGCGCATCGATATGTAGCAGTCTCCCCGCCCGTCTCTCAGGCGGTGGCCCTCTTGGAGATGCACCGGGCGGGTCGGCCGTCCCCTGCACAGTCCGACGGCGGACCCGGTGAGTTGAGTACAGTTCGGCGCAGTTTTATGAGCGAAACTGGCATCGACAAGCCGCGGCCCGTGTCGGCACCGGACCGAGCCGGTGTACCCGTGAGCGACGACGATACTGACAAACTGCTCCGTGACCTGCTCCTTGATGTGCAGGCCGAGCTGCGCCAGTTTCGTCAACGGCGTTCGCCGGTAGTGCCGCTTTGGTTCGCCGCAGTCGGGGTCTGGCTCCTGCTGTTGATTCAGATGCTCGTGCCCGTGGTATTCGTGCTCGCAGATTAGGGCCCAGAGTCTGCGGTCGGACTGCCGTACTGCACCGAGCGATTACCCCGCGCAGCGACATCAGGGGCCACGATCAGCGGCGATCTGCAAATCGCAGTCGCCCACGCAGGTCTCCGAAGTCGGGCGATGAAAGCGAAGCGTACGGCCGGGCGCGCGAACCTGATGGGGTGAAGCGAGCGAGCAACCGATGTCACGTCCGCATCGAGACCCACCTCGGCCTCTGGAGCGGTGCAGACACACAATCCGCCCGGTCCAGGCGGCTGCAACGGAGGCTTCACCCAATCAACGCGTAGCGATGAACGAGCGATATTCGGGGAGGGCTAGTGCTGTGTCCGCAAACGTTCGTCGGGTTGGTGTCCGCGTGGCGGGGTGTGGTTTGTGGTTTGGTCGGGGGTATGAGTGAGCGTGTTCGGGTCCGTCGGTTGACCCATGAAGAAGGCCAGGCGT